>JADMIO011346878.1_pt1 | contig 107540 bp, 75 predicted proteins | sample 8958161 | NCBI WGS metagenome assembly JADMIO01 (sample SAMN16585339, study PRJNA669376) | soil metagenome | isolation source: Crop rotation soil | place: USA: Cullars Rotation, Alabama | collected 2011
CGCGACAACTTGTCCACGTGGAATTCTAAGCTTAGGATCCCAATGTGCTGGAAAGATTCATGATCCAAATGATTCATATTGCATTAATGGTATTTCAAAACTTGATCCTTCTAAACTTTCAGTTAGATCGTTCATTCGTGATTTAAACACACTCGATGTTCAGATAAATTCAGCAACTCATGGAAAAGTATTTATTGAGATAACTGATGTTACAGGTCGTATTGTAAACACTGTAAATTCAACTGTTAAATCGGGAACAAACCACGAGTTAATCAATGTTGAAAGTTTAGCTACCGGTACTTATATCGTTAAAGCACAGGTTAATGAATTTACTGCAACTACAAAGGTTGTGAAATTCTAATCTAATAATATTTTAAATAAAAGCCATCCATTTCTGGATGGCTTTTTTATTTTTAGTACATAGTCTGCATACTTGCATACTACATTATTTTATAAAATTTATTTATCCGGAGAGGCTTATATAATCAGCGATCCGCCCACTTTTATTTTAAAATTAAATGATTATTTTAGCAAATAGTTTAGATATTTTACGTTGATGGAACCTTTGAAGAAACTTTCAATAATTATTGCTGATGATCATCCCGCAGTGCGTTATGGCATTAAAAGCATTTTGGAAGATATATCATTTATTCATACTGTAAGTGAAGCGACGAATGGCGAACAGGTAGTGGAGCTGTTAAATAAACAGCATTATGATATTATTTTAATGGATATAAGAATGCCGTTTCAAGATGGCATTACTACAACCGCCGTTATATCCCGAAAATTTCCAAGTGTCAAAGTAATTGCTTTGTCTATGCATGCTGAAGCAAAATATATTATAGAAATGCTTGAAAAAGGGGCATCCGGATATCTGCTAAAAAGTGCCGACAGGGAAATAATAGTTTCTGCAATCCTCGCAGTTTCAAGAGGCGAAACTTATTTGTGTAAAGAGATTTCAGATATTCTTGTAAAGAGAGTGGCCAACGATCAGAAAGAAAATACAAAAAAGAATTATTACCACGAGGAAACACTTCAAAATATTATTTTTCTTCAAAGTCACGGCAAGCGGTCAAAAGAAATCGCCGATATCCTTTGTCTTTCGGTAAGAACGATTGAAACGTACAGGCTTGAGATTTACAAGCTGACAAAAGCCGAAAACCTTTCCGGACTTATCAAATATGCAATTGATAAAGGGATTACGACCGATGATTTACTTCTGCATAAATTTCGCGCTCATCTCGGATCGGAAAATCAATTGATAAATTAACCTGTTTTTTATTTAACATTATCGTAGTTATACGATACGATATCGTATTAATACCTAAAATAATACTTTTTGTTTTTTCTTTTAATATTCACATTACATTAGGAACAAATTTATAAGACTCATTTATGTTTACAGGAGACGAACAGCACGAGATTAACATTGATGATGCTGCTGAAATTACAAAGCGTTACAGGGAAGCACACCCCGGGGAAAGGATAGCAGTTTATTTTAGTAAATCAGAAATTACAAGCTTGCTTGGACAAACCAATTGTGTAGGCATTAGAATTTACTTTGGAATGGATGATGGTGGAGAACTTTCACCAATCATTGTTGGAGTCGATACTAACGAAAATGACCTGGTACGTCCTGGTGAGAAATGTCTTGATTTTAGTTTGCCTTGTCCAAACCGGTGCAGTACCCCAAATAAATTGAACACATAACTTTTTTATTTAACCTACACGATTTATATATCTTCGTGCCGATCGTTTTAAACCTTTAGAATGGCACGTTTTCTCGACTATCTGTCCTGCCTCTCTTCTTTCCTACCGGTCATAGCAGGACTATTGACCTTCGGGAAAATCAGGAGAGGACTCTTGTCGTTTTTTATTTTCTTTTGCTTCGTATTGTTTGCAGATGTGCTTACCTTCATAACAGGCCTGCTAAATATTAACAACATGCCGATCGGTAATATTTACTTTCTGATCGATGCACTTTTCCTGTTTTATATTTTTTATCATTTAGCACTCTCTAAATCACTTAAAAAAATTATTTTATTTATGGGAGTTATTTATCCCATTGTGTGGTTTCTTGACAACTGTTTTTATCACGATCTCCATTTATTTAATCCAACAGAAAAAGTATTTAAATTCACGATATTCATTTTTATATGTGCCTGGTTAATGAATAATATAGCAGGAGAAATAAACATACCGTTACCTGAAAATTATAAATTCTGGCTAATACTCGGGTTCCTGGTATATTTCTCCTCCAGCTTAATCGTCATCGCTACATCCACATGGGTCTTCAATTCACAAAATGAAATGGCCATGTTGTACACGTGGTCGGTGCATTCAATAATTACGGTATTCGTCAATTGTATTTTTACATTTGGGTTTATATGTTTCTCACGAAAGAAGAATTTATTTTATTAATTGCATTATCAGCTGGAGTTCCGATTTTTTTAATCGGCTATGTTTCTTTCCTGCTCCTGCGTCAAAATAATTTAAGAAAACAAAAGCAAATTGAAATCCGTGATGCAATGCTGAACACAGAAGAAAAAGAACGAAAAAGAATTGCACAGGACCTGCATGATCAGATTACTCCGTTCATTGCAGGAATTAAATTTGAGATTTCATTTAACTCGTCCACTTCCCAGGAAAAGATCAACTTTAATATTGAAAAAGCAAAGCAGGATCTTACTTCGTTGATTGGTGAGATTAGAAACATTTCGCATAATCTCTATTCAACAAAGATCATTAACCTTGGACTCATAAAAAGTCTTCAGGAATCTTTGCAGGGTTTTGAGTCTTCAAAAAAGGAAATCCATGTTTCCTCAAATATTAAAGAGGAAGGACTACCTTATCAATTCAAGGTGAATATTTACAGGATCTGCATGGAACTCATTAATAATTCCATTAAACATTCGAATGGCAGTAACATCAATATTCGAATTGATGAAACGGGTAACATTATTTACCTCGAGTATAAAGACAATGGAAATTCTTCTGAAAAAAATTCTTCCGATAGCATCGGTCTTCAGAGTATAAGAAACCGTGTAAATCTCTTAAATGGGAATGTGATTAACTTTTCTACAACCTTTGAGAAAGGTGCTTATTATTTATTTGAGTTCCGGAAATAGAGAGTTAAGTTAACCTGTGGGACAGAAACACTAAGCCTCACAGAAAATTATTTTCCTTCGCTTAAATTTTTTGTACATGTGCCGAAAATGACAGCTTAGACTTAAGTTAAATGTTGGATGAATGATGCCGGTCGAAATCTCACTCTAAAAATCCATTTCGATTGGCAAACCATCCGACATTCCTGCTAATCCACGGTTGTCATCCAGGAAACTTATGAGAATTAGTAATGAAGCATTTTTGAGATGGCTTCTTGTATTTCTACAATATTTTTTAAATGAAGTGATTTATGTTAAAGTATAGTAGAAGTACTATTGATTTGTTACTAATATTTCCATGACTTTGTAAAAATCTTTAGAACAAAAATATGGCACTAATCAATAATGGTTCTTTCGACAGTTTTTCGGTTAAGGCAAAATATAAAATCGTTTCATCCTTCCCTGAATTAAAGGGTATAAAAAGTCTGGCCGAGGCTTATGAAGTAAGACGTGAAATTGTAGAAAAAGATCCATTTGATCTGTCGATGTCCAGCGACTCTCGTGGATTAGGTATTCGAAGCATAATTCTTACTGAGGGCTTTGAAGGTTTTTTACAAAATATTTTTAATAAGAAAAACGAAATTTATTTTGTTTCATGGGCGTGGGATCTTTCGGGTAAACCGATTTTTGCATATCCGGGTGAATCAGTTGATGTCGATGATATAAGAATAATTCTGAAAGCCGGCAACATTAGAGAATTCATAGGAGAAGAAATAAATATTTTTCCAAAGCGAAAAGTTAAAGGCGGCATGGCCGTGAGAATTCAAATCTGGGAAAATGATAAGGATATACGGGATGCAGGCGATACGATTTTAAATGTAACGAATACGATTGAAAATTCCAGTCTGAACAATGTACTGTCAGGCATTGAAAAATTCGGTTTACACACTTCAACAATTTCATTAATCAAAGAAGCAGCATTGGAATTATCGAAGCTGGTTGGTGCAATATTGAAAACAAATAACAACGACTTTGTTGATTTTTATGAAGGTTACTATCCGGCGGATTCAGAATGGTTCAAAGAAGATAATCCGTATACGGGGAATTCTTCGAAGATTGTGTTGAGGAAGCTGTAGGATGAAATAATTATAAAACTTTCTTTTATTAACTGTTGAATATGGAGTGTTTAATTACACAAATTTTCAGGGAGACTTAGATGATTTTAGTGGTAATCAGGCGTTAATTACTTTAGGCTTAAATGTTGATCTCGCATTAACTGCTGAATCTGCCAAAACTATAGCAAAATGAAAAAAAATAAATTAATACTTTCTTAAATACATCCATAGAAAAGCATACATTCTTTAACTATTATTTAAAGTCATATCTTTTTAAAATCAAAAGCGATCTCTAAACTTAAGAGATCGCTTTTGAATTTACTTAATCTCAAATATTGATCAAATTAAAATCAATGCTTGAATTCACACATTATTTGATAATAGATAGTTTACCAAGATTTAAGTCACTGCTTTCAGAAACATAATGACATACATAAAATCCATTCGATAACATTGAAAGATCAATATCTTTCAACTGGTTAACAGCAACAACATTAACGGACATTACTTTTTCGCCAACAAGGTTGAATATTTGTAATTCACCTGTAGCAAAATTAACTTCATTCATGATAATTGAAATTGTGTTTGAAGCAGGGTTAGGATATAATGTCGCTGAAATAACGGAATTTATATTATCATTAACATCTTGTGCACGCTTTTCAGAGCAGAGAATCATATCATCAAAGAAGATTCCTATTCCTTTGCTGCTATTGATCACTTTAGACCTTGCGGCAAAAACTCTCCTTTCATTTCCAGCAGGACAAGAATTTGCTAAAGCAAATAGATCTTCAAATTCTTTATCAGAAATAGAAGTAGATTTATTGTCTTTTGGTTGATACGCATTTTCATTAACTAATTCTTTCAGAGCATCTCCACCATTTCTATTATCTACTACCATTCCATGTTCCCGCCCATCGTGACCACTTCCACCGGGTGCAGTACACGCAAGACATTCATATGTTGTATAACCTAAAACACCCAATGCATTAAATGCAGCTCCACCTGGTCCGGTATGAAGATTTGGAGTTGGGAAAAAAGGAATTCCTCCACCATACCAAAGTGTTGCGCCTGTTGAACTGATTGCATGTGTAGCAGCGTGATTAAAAGTTGAATATGTATTTCCAGGCAATTGTCCAGAGTAAAGTGTTTGATTAGACATAGTACTACCTGCAGCAGCCATTACATAATCGCCCAATACCAATCCGTCGTATAAGGTTGACATACTATTTCCTGCAAAAGGACCAGTGTTAGTTCCATAATATTCAAAACCGGCATAACCATGATGAGCACTATTACATAACACTGTTAAATTGGTTTCATTACCAAAAATATAACACCTCAATCTTCGATTAAGCCATACATTTGAAGGGCCTGTATTACCAAAAACATTATTACATGTTACCGTATTATTGTTTCCATTTTGTAGTAAAATTCCATAAAGATGTAACACACCAGATGCAAGACCTGAACTATTCATAAACACTAAATTATTCCGGTAAGTACTGCCCTGATTTTGAAATCCCCAAATGCCAGTCGTTGAAAAACTAGTGATAATATTATCAAAAACATCAGCTGTACATGTATTGCTTGTACCATCTAAGATTTCAATATCTCTAAGATACTGCATACCATTATTTATCGTTGCAATTGAATTGCTATGAATATTAATAATCGAATTCGTATTCACATTACTGAATATACCATAATATGTCTGATCGATGAAATTATGTGTAATCATATGAATATGTCCATCAGAATTTGCAATCTCAATAGTTCTGATACTTAAATACTCAGAGTTACCATCAATCCAACTATCCAGATTTTGTTCCAGGAAAATATCCCGAATTGTATTTACAAATAAGTTTGGATACGGATTACCAAGGGTTGGATCGTTACCGATATGAACTGTAGGAGTATAAGAAAGTCCGGGGTCTGCAATTGCATACACTGCAGAACCATTGAAATTTCCATATAAGCCATATGAACCATTGTCCAGAATATTCTCGAAGGAACAATTATAAATATCCACATAACTATCCCTGTTCCAGACACCGAGGTTAAAGTCATGGAAGTAATTAGGTCCACTCGAAGTATTCCACGGTATTCCATATATAGTACTTTGAAATAAGTCCCAGATTTCAATGGCTGCAAATGACTGATCATTTTGAGGAAGTGGAGACAAACCATTTGGCGCCCATTGACCAACCCAACTTTGTCCGTTATAATGTCCGGATACCAATGACATTGAACCATCCCAATCATTTTCCTCAATATTTCCATAGATAAGATTTCCTTGTGAATTTGGTGGTGCATAAAGCATTACATAATTCATATAAAAATGATTATGAACCAGGTTTAGTTCCTCCACCTTTGTATTAATTTGAATACCATATTCTGCATCCTGAAAATCTGATTCACTCATCGTAAAATGACATTCACGTCTCAATCTTATTCCCTGCCACATATAATCACATGCACCATGTATAAAGCAATTATAATATTCCTGACCAAAGCCTTGCACTAAGGTTGGTGGATAAATTACTGAACCTCTGTCCATCATTATATCGCAATCTTTGAATAAAATCTGCGCAGTTGTCATATTAAATACACCTCTAAAAAAAAGCTTCAATCCCGAAACTTCAATATGTTCATCTTGCGTTCCAGACGCCGGTAAGACCCATGAATTACCTCCTGCTGGATCTAATATTGCTGCAATAGCATAAAGATCAGGTCCTGTCCCATTCCAATAATTGATATCTTGCAGATCGATGATTTCTGTAAATCCTTCTGGAACGTCGCATTCACAATCCTGTAAATAAATGGTAGTTTCACAATCATTCATCCATACAGTTAATTGGTAAGGTCCAGTAGCATCCCATATCACATTTACATTATACCCGTTATCTGCTGTAATGGTACCACCTGTTATGTACCATGTAAATGAAGAACCTGAAATTGGAAAATCGACATAATAATTTAATTCTGATCCTTGATGCCACATAATGAAATTGGTCCAATTAAAACTGGTCTGAATGGATCTTTACATTGCCCATCTACAGGATCTACACCGCCCCCGCCATCGTCAGCGAAAATAGTTGTAGAAAATGATAATGCAATTGATGTAAAAAATAATACTGCAACCAATTTGTGCAGGCTTGCTACCTTTAGTAAAAATTTTGTTGTGCTTTTATTATTTGTTCTCATGGAATTTTGGTTTTAACTGTTAGTAAATAATTTGTTAATTCATTAAGAAATTTCGCACATATGTTGAGGTATACTACCTCGACATTAATCTCATAAAGTATTAACTGTAATTCAGAAGATAGCAGTAAGTCTGTAGTAAGTTTTCATAGGCTTTGTTTTAATTTTAAAAATTGTAGTTTATACTTTTCAACCTCTTAATTTTTTAATAATAGACAATACAACTTCACAACATTGTTAAATGCTTTTTTTGATTTACAAATAAGATTAAACTTTAGTAACTATATAATTAATATCCCTCTCGTGGTAAAATTTTTACCGCCAATTAATTTTCCAAAACTCAATAAGAAAAAAATCACCGTCAATAGTTCTAAAGTACTAAAGGATTGCAAACACATATGGTAACTAAGACAAAAGTACTAGTTCATAAAAAAACACCTTGTCACATATATTAACAAATCATAAATAAATTCATAAACTAATATTTCAAATTTTAAATTATAAGATTTGAAATAAATGCGATCGCCCTATGAATTTTATTTTAACAAATTATTAGAAGGTTTATCAAAAATAAAAATGCTTATTACTAATTCTTCACAAGTTCCATTCTGGAAGACAGCTTTGACTTAGGTTAAATGTCGGATGATTGATGCCGATCGAAATTTCACTCTAAAAATGTATTTCGATCGGCATCAATCATCCGACATTCCTACTACTCCAGGGTTGGCATCCAGAACGGAACTTGTGAAGAATTAGTAATGAAGTATTTTTGAGATGGATTGTAACTATTCTCCCGAAGAACGAAACTTATTCACAGCCTCTATCTTCGATCGGACATGAAGCTTCTGGTAAATTGAATAAATATGTTTTTTTACTGTACTGAGTGAAATCGATAGTTTGTCGGCTACTTCCTTATTTCGGAATCCATAAGATATCAGAGACAAAACTTCTTTTTCTCTGTCTGTTAAAATGTTTGAATTGACTTCACCGGGAACAAATTCACGAAATACTTTTAAAATTTTAACTGCTATATCGCTCGAAATGTGCGAACCACCGTTGAGTAATTCGTTTATTGCCTGTATCAATTTTTCAGGCTCTGATCTTTTCAGATAGTATCCACTTGCTCCCGCAGCAATGGCTCTGAAAATTTTGTCATCCTCCTCAAATACTGTACACATCATAATTTTCAATTCAGGATATTTCTGCTTCAATATTGCTGTACACTCGATTCCCGACATATTCGGTAATTGAATATCCATCAGTACAAGATCAAATTCATCCGGAGTTACTCTGTTTATTGCCGCTTCGGCAGAGAAAAATGTCTTGCTTGAAAAACCACTGTTCAACGAAATGATATAACTCAATCCAGAACTTATCTCAGGTCGATCTTCTATTATGGCAATATTGGGCATATACCAGGGAATTAAACTACAACAATTATATTACATACAAATCCTTTCTGAGGTTGACACTCAAAAACAATTTTTCCTTCAATCTCCTCTACTCTTTTCCTCATAGAAATTAATCCATGACCTTCAAAATTTTTATTCACATCAAAGCCCTTTCCGTCATCGGAATAATCAATCTCCATAACATTATCCTTAATATTGATGTCAACTTTTATCATATGGCAACCACTATGCTTGATCGAATTATTAAGAAGTTCTTTCATTATCAGAAAAATATTTCTTCTCTGGAATGACGTAACCTTAAACTCAGGCATGTTTTCATTTAAACGATATTCAAATTTAATTTTTGTTACCTCAAGGGTCTTCGAAAAATATTCACGCAAAAATGAAAATAAATTTGCCGATGAATTATGCATGGAGTCAAGGGCCCAGATTATTTGTCCCATCTTTGCCAGCACGTCTTCTGATAACCGGGAAATTTTGTTTATCGTTTCATTTTCTTTTAATTCATAGCTGCGAAGAATATTCATCCATAAAGAAATCTGAGTGAGATCGCTGCCAATATCATCGTGCATATCGCTGGCAATCCTGCTTCTCTCCGACTCAATTAAACTTTGCTGCTTCATTTCAGAAATTTTCCTTTCATACTGAATTTTAAACCTCATTCTAAGAAGTTGAAATATAATAAGAGAAATAATGCCGGCAAATAGAACTTTTGACCACCATGTCTGCCACCATTTCGGTAAAATCACATAACTGATTCGGGTACTCCTAGCATTAGTAACATTTGTGGGTCTTATTTCGAACAGGAATTTTCCCGGCTGTAAGGATGAAAATTCGACTTCGTTATTCGTCGTTTGTATCCAGTCCTCAGAACCGGAGTTTCCGCTGGTTAGTTTATATTCATATCCGGTCTTATTGGACTGGTTGAAAACCGGGTAAGCAAACTTTATTATCAATCTAGATGCATCGGCTGAAACCGAAAAACTCGTATCAAATGGGTTCAAAATTGTATCCGTAATAATATCAGTAATAACAATTTTGGTTTTATACTTTGCACTTGAAGTGAAAGAATTTGAAACAACAGACAGGCCTTTCTCAGTGGCCAGATATATATTATTTTCAAATACGATAACATCATTCACTACATTTGACAGGATTCCGTCACGAATAGTTATTTTCTTTTTTACATACCATTTTTGATTGTCATTTTTCACTAAAATAGTTAAGCCGTTTGCAGTAGCCAGGAATATTTTATTGTCTTTCAAAAAGACTCGCTTACAATTTTCATCTGACAAACCATCCGCAACCGTCAGATGCTGGACAATCTCTCTTCCTTTCACAACGAACAATCCCTTATCTATGGTAGCTAAATACAATATACTATCGTTATCAAATTCCATGTCAACAGTCCGGATGGAAGTATAAGCCGAATCAGTAAAAAACGGATAAGAAGATTTCCCGGGTACAAAAACAATCAGCCCATGCATAGTCGATACTAAAAATTCTGTATCGTTTAATTTTGCCAATGAAAAGGTTCTGAAAATAGTATCCGAAAGATTTTGAAGAAAATATTCTGCGTGATTCTTTATTACCTTGTAAATGTTTCTATGATTGGCCACATAGATTTCATTCTTACCATCAAAATAAATATCTTTTACTGTATATCCCTGGAGAGCATACATTCCCTTTTCATTTTGAACAAAATTTACTTTCTCTTTGTAAATAAACTTTAATCCGGCGTCATCTCCACACCATATGGTGTCATTGATAAATTTAATATTTTTTACTCTCAAATATTCAGGTTCGTCTTTTCTGCGAAGTATATAATTACTGATTTTCGTTCCATTAATTTTATCAATAGTACCATTCGAATATCCCAGCAATAACGATCGGTTGTTGTCGACATCAATACTAAAAACCCTGTCGTCAGAAAGGCCGGAGCTGAGATTGTAATTCCTGACCATGTCTTTTGTATTGGACAACATATATACTCCATCGTCCATAGTACTAAACCAAAGATTTCCTTCCCTATCTTTAAGTACGTTTATCACAGTAGAATTCTCAAGATAATGATTAACGATGCCGGATTCATTTAACTGGTAAACACCAGAACCTAATTTGCATAACCAAGGGGCATTATCTACACAAATGAAGTTGATAACCCTCCTGTCGCCAACTTCCATTTTTAAGTCCAATATTTTTCTTTCTTCGAAACCGTTTATAAAATAGATTCCACCATAGGAAGCATAATAGCCGGCCATCTTATTTTCAACTGGACTAAAAAATAAAGCTATTTCACTAAGATGCATTGTATCGTTGGTCGACAGATTAATCAGTTTATCTCTGTACAAATATCGGATTGATTTATCCTTTGCCTCGAAAACATAGGGACCTACGTATTCTCTCGGGTGATCGGGAAAAGTTTTTTTTGTAACAATAGTATCGTCGATAATGATCAAACCAGCCATTTTACATCCGATCCAGATTCTGCCTTTATTGTCTTCATAAAATGTGGAAGGTAGTTGACCCAGGAAAGCTTGTTTCAAAAAGCCAACCTGCTGTTCATTATATATTTTCCCTTCTTTCCAAAAAGATAATTTACCATTGAAAGTTAAAAACCAGATTCGTCCTTTACTGTCTTCAGCAAGATTCATTACCTCATTATCGGAAAGACCATCCCTCATAGTATATTGTTTGAACGTTCTTCCATCATACCTGTAAACACCGGCATCTGTAGCAAACCAGATGAAGCCGTGATGATCCTGCATCATTACATACACGGTCTTGGTTGCCAATCCGTCTTCCTCACCAAAATGCCTGTAAGACAAAGCCTGCTTCAGTCCGATGCCATTACCATGTGAATGAGCTGAAGAAAAAAAGAAAACAGAAATTAAAAGAAAAAAAGAAAAATGCTTTCTGATAATCTTAAAGAAATAAAAACAAGAGTATATCAATATTTTGCAACAATGCATATTAGAATGATGACGTTCAAATTCATAAATTAAAAATGAATCATTATTACCCTAATCTACAAATAGTTTTCAAAAAACAAAAGTACTAGAGGTGCATCGCTGATATATTGAATTAATATCGATAATAGCCGCGCTTTGCGTAGTCCAATGCACTAATACATCAGGACAAAAAGAACTGAATACTTTTGCTAGACTACTCCGAAATTCTCAATACAATAGTTCAGATTATCTGCTGTCAATTGTCTATAACCATTACGGATAAACAGATCAACCCAACCAACTGTAGTTGATATAAGAAAATATACACTATCTTGTTTATCTATTTTATATGCTGAAGGTATAGATCAAATGTAGACCTAGGCATAATATTTAACAACTAGTTTATGATTAATATTTAATGCAAGAATCAGAAGTAAAAAATTAATGGCATTTGAAATTTGGTACTAATTGCGGCGTAGTCATGCGAACAGAATTTGATGCCTCTTATCTGGATGCATTACTTGCATTAGACTACGCCAAGCGTGATAAACTAAAATGATAAATTTATCAGATATTTCAAAAGGTATTTATTTCATATCTGCTTAGACAGAATAGCAATTTCAAAATATTAAATTTGTATTAGTATAATGAAAAAGACAATAACTGTAATTATTTTTTTAGTAATTAACTTTTTTGTAAATAAAAGTGTAGCCCAAGAATGGAAATGGTCTAAACATTTTGGCAATGAACTAGGGAATTATGGTCGCTTTTGTTCTTATAAAAATTATATTTTTTTAGCATCATATGAGAACACTAATGGGACTTATTACTATATAAATGATGACACTCTTAGATTGTTTGATGGGAATATTATTTTATCAAAATTAGATACTGATGGAAATACTATTTGGACAAAGCAAATGAAAAGTGAATCGAACTGCACCTATTATAGATGTAATATAACAATAAATCCTAATGACGGTAGCATATATTTATTTGGAGAATATTGTTCTTATTTGACGAGTGATTGCGGAAATATTTTTAATACAGGGAATCAAGGCTCTATTTATATTACAAAGTTAGATTCTATGGGTAATTGTCTATGGGGACAAAAAATAGATTCAACTAACACAGATTTTACTTTTGCTGCTTCCTTAGACGATAGCAGTAATCTATATTTAACTGCTCAGCATTGGAATGATGTATATTATGGATCAAACTTAATTCCAGCTGGGGTAGTAATCTCCAAATTTAATCCTCAAGGTAATTGTCTTTGGGCAAAAAATTTTACTAATTTGACCTATGAAGGTTCCCCTAGACCTCCGTTGTTTATTAAAAATATAAAGTTACACAATGGGTTTATGTATATAAATGCCGATGAAAACAACGATACAATTACAATTAACTCAACAACACATGTCCATCCTGGACAAACTGGAGCATTGCTTGTTAAATTAACTCTTGATGCTGATTTAGTTTGGTATAAGGAAGGAATAAGTTATGGTACTGAGGCTTCAGTCGATGGTTTAGGATTTGATAATGACGGTAATATTTATTCTGTAGGTTTATTTCATGATTCAATTAATTTTGAAGGCAATGTAATGTATCCCTTGCCCGGTAGTAGTCCAAACACAGAAATTTATTTTGTAAAGTATGATTCAACGGGTAGTTTAATATGGGCAAAGCATTTTCATTCAGGAAATAATTATGTTTATTCAGGATCTCATACATCTGCTGAGGGATATACTTATATTACTTCTGGTTTTACTGATAGTTTAATAATAGATAATTATCGCCTTTATCCATCAGGTACAAGTGAAGTTTATCTGGCAAAATTTTCTCCTAATGGAAATTGTCTTGGTATTAAGCATTTTGGAAATGGATTTGGGATGTTTGTTGAGATTGATGACAATAATGATGTGATTGTTCTTACCCGAATGGGTACAACAGCCACAGTTGACAATACTACCTACACGAATTATGGGGTTTTTGAAGACTTGATTCTTTCTAAATCTTCACAAATAACTAACATAAATGAAAATGAAAGACAACAGAATAATAGTTTAATGATATACGCAAACCCAACCAACGGAATTTGCAATATATTAATTCCGGATGCATTCAAACAAGCAACATCAACATTAACACTAACTGTATTCGATTATACTGGGAAAGTTATTCGTTCGTATCCTATATCAATTAAAGAAGATGCAATCAGATTGAATATTGATACAGAAGCTGCTGGAATTTATCTTGCAACTATTAGTGATGGACAAACTATTTATAGTGGAAGAATAGTTTTTGAATAAAGCAGTTGCGTATAAAAATAGAAAATCATTCGTCTCCGGAAACAAGGTATCCACTCCAGGTCTTCACAACTAAATTCCCCTCACAGAGAGATCGACCTGTTCGTGTCTGTGCATGAGCGCGTCTTCCACCATTCGTGAAAGACTCGCACAGGCCAGCTCAGTCACTCTCTTTTTGGCTCGCCGGTACGGCTCCTTTCGGCTTAGGCTTTACTCTTCACTACGATAAAAATATTTATTTTCTATTTTTTAGCTGAAGTACTGATTATAATAATTCAAAAATAATCTCTTCTGCTCGGCGGAATCTTTGAGAGATAGCCCGGTGGTGGGGGCTTCAGACTTCTGCTCGGCGGAATCTTTGAGTGATAGCCCGTGGGATGGGGGATTCCGACGCACAAAGTACTTCAAATAACCTTAACATTTTTCTTTTCTTTTATTGGTTGTAACGCCGGTGCTCCGGGCAGTAATTTTGCTGCATGTCACATGCTTATCAAATCCACAAACAATAAGCTGCTTATTTATGACTTTAATTATAGTAAATTGGGTAGATATTTTTATTCGTGAATCTTATAAACGGTTACTTTGTGATAGCCTGAATTATTGTATCGAAAATAAAGGACTTGAGATATTCAGATATGTAATTATGACCAGTCATATGCATCTGATTGCAAGAGCTAAAAATTTTTGTTCATGATTAATTCGTTTGTTATGTCGGGTGTTCATATGACATAATTGAAGTACTGTGTGCGGCGGAATCCCCTATCGCGTTGGCTATCGCTCAAAGATTCCACCGAGCTGGGATGTTAAGAGGATCTTTGTTATTAGAAACTATCTCAAAAATATTTTATTACCATTCATAAAAGTTCCCTGAATGACAAAAGTGGATAAGTTGGAATGTCGGATGATTGATGCCGATCGAAATTTTACTCTAAAAATTTATTTCGATCGGCATCAATCATCCGACATTTAACCGAAGTCAAAACTGTCATCCCGCAGGGAACTTTTAAGGAATTGGTATTTTTGAGATTTCTTCTATTGCGGGTGGTTTCCCACTTATTAAATAGACAAACAAGATGGTGCATACTTCTTGATATATACTACTGGCGGCTATGTAGACCTTTCAGGGATACTTGCTAAACAATTTATTTTAGAGAGCACAGAATTTGTGCATAGATAATCGTGGATTAGAGATATATGCTTATGTTATTATGCAAAGTATTTATCGTGATTGAGTTGCATATGCTATTCTGAAAAAATCGGATACTACCGTTTTGTTTCATCGGCCGTAGTCAGCGTGAAATAATTGTGTAGCCTGATAAATCTTTTGTTCGCGCGCTATGATAACTATGAGCATGGTAAATCAAATATTCTTACCTTCAGGGAATACATTACCAGAATCGGGAAAAATTGGAATTATCATTTACTCAGTACGAAAAAACTAAAATGATAAATTTATCAGATATTTCGATAGGTATTTATTTTATATCTGCATTTACTGAAAATAAGTTTCAAACCATTAAATTAATTCTAGAATAATGAAAAATCCTTTGAACCTTCTTATTTTTATATTTATTAATATTTGCTCTAGCAAAAGTATAGCGCAAGATTGGAAATGGTCAAAACATTTTGGGAATAATGAAGCTAATATAGGTCATATTTATTCATTTAAAAATTATATTTTTTTATTGTCATATGAAAATTCAGCAGGAGATTTTTATTATTTAAACAATGATACACTTAGACTGTTTGACGGTAATATTATTTTATCAAAATTGACTTCTAATGGAAATACAATTTGGAGTAAGCAAATGAAAAGTGAATCAAACTGTTATTCAATGTGTGATCTAATTATTGATCGAAATGATGGTAGCATTTATCTATATGGTGGGTATTGTTCATATTTGAACAGCGATTGTGGAAGTATTTTTAATTCAGGTAGCGGTGGAACAGTGTTTATTACAAAATTGGATTCTACAGGTAATTGTTTGTGGGGCCAAAAAATAGATTCAACACTTCTTGACTATACTTTTGCTGCTACTTTAGATGACAGTAGTAATTTATATTTAGCAGCGCATCATTGGACTGATGTTCATTATGGATCGAATTTAGTTCCAGCTGGCTCTGTTATTTCAAAGTTTGATCCTCAAGGAAATTGTCATTGGGCTAAGAATTTTACTTATTTGACATATGAGTTCATTGTTAGGCCACCAATGGGCATTAAAGACATAAAATTGCATAATGGATTCATGTATATAAAAGCGGATGAATACAACGATACCATTACAATCGACTCAACTACACATATTCATCCTGGACAAACTGGTGCATTGCTTGCGAAATTAACGCTTGATGCTGACTTAGTATGGTATAAGGAAGGAATAAGTTACGATACTCAGTCTTCACTTCATGGCTTAGGGTTTGATGAGACTGGGAATATTTATTCTGTCGGTCTATTTCGCGATTCAATAAATTTTGATGGCAATGTTATGTATGGGGGTCCGTTACCAGGTACAGGGACAAATACAGAAAATTATTTTGTTAAGTACGATTCATCTGGAAATTTAATTTGGGTAAAACATTTTCATGCAGGTAATATTCATTTTAGTACGGGATCCCATACTTCTGCTGACGGTTATACTTATATTGCTTCTGGTTTCACCGACAGTCTTATTATTGATAATTATCACCTCTATCCAACAAACACTAGTGAAGTTTATCTTGCAAAATTTTCACCCAATGGCAACTGTCTTGGCATTAAACATTTTGGTGACGGAGAAGGAATGTTCGTCGATATGGATGATAATAATGATTTAATTGTAATATCACAAATGGGAGCTACTGCTACAGTAGATAATAATACTTATACCAATTATGGAACTCATTCTGATATTATTCTTTCTAAATGCTCTCCTATAACAGGCATAAATGAAAATGAAAGGCAACGAAATAATAGTTTAATTATTTATGCGAATCCTTCAAATGGTGTTTGTAATATATTAATACCAGATGCATTCAAAAATACTAAATCCACATTGACCCTCTCTGTATTCGACTTTACTGGTAAAATCATTCGTTCATATCCAATAACAATTAGAGAAGGTGCTATTAAATTAAACATAGATACAGAAGCTGCTGGAGTTTATCTTGCAAATATAACTGATGGACAAACTATTTATAGTGGACGAATAGTTTGTGAATAAAATATAATTCAAATTATAGTTGTTCAAAATCTTGTTATTATACAAATTTCAACGCCTCCGGAAACAAGGTATCCACTCCAGGTCCTTACTTCTAAATTCCCCTCACAAAGAGTTCGACCTGTTCGTGTCTGTGACTGAGCGCGTCTTCCACCATTCGTGAAAGACTCTCACTTGCCAGCTCAGTCACTCTCTAATTAGCTCGCCGGTGCGGCTCCTTTCGGCTTAGTCTTTACTCTTCACTACGATAAAAATATTTATTTTCTATTTTTTAGCTGAAGTAATAAATATAATAATTCAAAAATAATTTCTCTTTCCCTCATATATTAAACTGCCTTTCTCCTGCATCATAATACCTTTGCAAATGTTATGCTCGTAAAAACATTCGGCTCGGCAGTTTTCGGTGTAAATGCTACTACGATTACAGTAGAAACTAATCTCAGCAGCGGTGTAAATTTTATTTTAGTCGGCCTGCCTGATAATGCCGTGAAGGAAAGCCAAAAGAGAATTGTGGCCGCTCTCAAGAATTGCAATTACAAATATCCGCGACATGAGTTCACCGTGAACATGGCGCCCGCAGATATCCGTAAGGAAGGCTCCGCATATGATCTCACCATTGCCATGGGAATAATGGCCAGCTCGCAACAGGTCATGCAGGATACTCTGGAGAAATACATAATCATGGGAGAACTTTCTCTCGACGGAAGCCTGCAGCCGATCAAGGGAGTTTTGCCGATTGCAATTCAGGCGGCGAAGGAAGGATTTAAGGGATTCATCTTACCTAAACAAAATGCGCGTGAAGCAGCGATCGTAAATAATCTCGAAGTGTACGGAGTTGAGTCGATGTCCGATGTGGTCGAATTCATCAATGGAGACAAGAACCTCCACCGGACGATTGTAGACGCAGAGGAAGAATTCAGGAATAACCAGGGAAATTCCGATATTGATTTTGCAGAGGTTCGCGGCCAGGAAAATATTAAGCGGGCGATGGAGGTAGCGGCGGCGGGCGGACATAATATTATCCTGATTGGTCCGCCAGGAGCAGGAAAGACCATGCTCGCAAAGAGACTGCCTACCATTCTTCCACCGCTGACATTGAGCGAAGCGCTTGAGACAACGAAGATACATTCGGTAGCCGGAAAGCTGCAGAGAAACGGTTCACTTGTTTCGAAGAGACCCTTTCGATCGCCGCATCATACCATTTCCGATGTCGCCCTTGTGGGTGGCGGAAGTTTTCCGCAGCCCGGAGAAATTTCCCTGGCTCATAACGGCGTGCTGTTTCTTGATGAGCTTCCGGAATTCAAGCGAACGGTTCTGGAGGTCATGCGCCAACCCCTCGAAGAAAGAGTGGTGACCATTTCCCGCGCAAAATTTTCCATCGAGTACCCCGCAAGCTTCATGTTAGTGGCTTCAATGAATCCTTGCCCTTGTGGATTTTATAATCACCCCGATAAAGAATGCATATGCGGCGCAGGCGTCGTGCAGAAATACCTGACAAAAATTTCAGGACCATTGCTGGACAGGATCGACATTCATCTCGAAGTTACCCCCGTTCCATTTAAGGAGCTGACGTCGAAAGCAAGTGGGGAAAAAAGTGAAGTCGTTCGTCGGCGCGTGGTAAAGGCAAGAGAAATACAGGCCGGGCGATTTAAAAATAACGAAGGAATTTATTGCAATGCGCAGATGAATTCAAAAATGCTGCACACCGTTTGCGAACTTTCTGAGGAAGGAAGAACACTTTTAAAAACTGCAATGGAACGATTGGGATTGTCGGCGCGCGCCTACGATCGCATCTTGAAAGTCTCTCGGACGATTGCCGACCTGGATGCAAGTGATGAGATTCGAACCGAACACCTGGCCGAGGCAATTCAATACAGAAGCCTGGACAGGGAGGGTTGGGCAGGATGACAAATTGTAGAACGTGAAAATGTCGTCCGATTGCCGCCGCCGAAATTTTTATTCTTGAAACATAATATAATCGGCGGCAATCGGACGACATAACTCCATTAACATTTCTGTCATTCGGAACCTTGTGAACTATAAAAAACAATATTTTTGAGATAGCCTCTAAACTCTTTTCTCCTAACTACGCCGAGCGTGAAGTACTTTGTGCGGTGTAATCCCCTATCGCACGGGCTATCACTCAAAGATTCCGCCGAGCTGGGATTATTTTCTCCTACAGTTTTAAATATGGACAACAACCATTCAGGTCTACTCTCTCCCTTTATCTTAATCATTTTTAGTAATTCCCGACTAAAAGCCGTCTCAAAAACACCAATTCCTTAAAAGTTCCCTGCGGGATGACAGTTTTGACTTCGGTTAAATGTCGGATGATTGATGCCGATCGAAATTTGACTCTAAAAATATATTTAGATCGGCATCAATCATCCGACATTCCAACTTATCCACTTTTGTCATCCAGAAGGGAAGTTTTATGAATGGTAATAAAATATTTTTGAGAAAGCTTCCATTATAATTCTTGAAGCTTCCAACACCGGTACTGAGATTGTTATTTCTGCACATGCAATCAAGTGTAAATGACTTGGCATAGTAAATCCAAGATTATCTATGCAGAAATTCAGGCTCTCTGCAATAAATTGTGTATCTCTGAGGAAAAGCTCTACCTGCCGACAGTAGTAAATGTAAAGAAGTATGCACCATCTTGTTTGTCTATTTTATAGGCTGAACCCATACGTACTAGTAATAACTAAAAACCCACCTAACATACCATATAATAAGGATTGTAGTACTTTACTTGTAATTCGTTTGAAACACAAATCCAGATCCTAATATTTTTCTTAACACCCATTTATTCTCTAGCTAACCAATTTAAAAACCAGTTTCTATTTAACTTTTCACAATTACCCACTAAATTGAATAATAGATGAAACGAAAATTATTTTATTCTAGAAAATGAATCATATTTTCCTCGTTCACTAATATAACATTATTGTTAATATAATTATTTTCTTCGTCTCTCCTTTTTTTCAAAATATTAATTGCTAATTTTTGCACTTCATTTCTTGGTCTCTTAAGATCAACTTCACTTGGCATGCTTTGATCAAAATAATTTGAGTCAATTTTAGGACTTAAAATAAATCTACAACTCGATAGAGGGAAACCATTTACTATTTCAACACCAGAGCGAATTCCTTCATAAATAAATTTTTTCCTTTTTAAATAACCCTTCTTTGTTTCCAGCCAATTTGCAGTAAAATAATAATTATAGAATGAAGGTTCTTCGTTAATGAAATTAATATCTCTATCATAAATTGAAATATCAAGTTTGGATATAGAGTGGCTATCCTTAGAAACTAAATTACTACTAGTTTTAATAACATTAATTTTTTCAATATCATACTTGCGAAATGTACTTATGATAACTGTTTCCTTTTCAAAAGACACTTTTCCCTCATAAATCTTTGACCCAAATCCCTTTAGGTATGTTGACCCCGTTAAATCTATTCTGAAGGGGAGTTCCCTAAGAATACGACCACTATCTGATAATAATAACAAAGAATAATCACCTATCAAAAATTCTTTGTTAAACGGAATTGATTTATTTTCAATTTTAGAAAAAATGGTGGTACCCCGATTGCCCCCCTGCTGTAAAAATGCAAATATGTTGGGCTGAGGTGTAATTATCTTTTCAATTACATCCTTAAAACAAGTGCAATCTTCGTCAATATTGAGCCTGGGCAATTTCATTTTTTCAATTATATCATTCTTATAATTTGTTGCTGTAGAATTGCCGCGTTCATCCGTAATTTTTTCCAACATCATATGGCCACTAACAGGAATTAATGCTTCTATATGATCATTGGGTGGAAATGTTCCTGAATACTCTCCACAAACCGAGAAAATATTTTTTTTGTCTTTATCAAAAACAAAACTAAATAAAAAAGGAAATTGGGTTTCGGTATTAATGAAAATTGCTGTTAAGTTGCCTGGAATACCTCTTTCTCTCTTCTTAAAATTATAGCTGATTGCTTCTCCTTTCCAATGACTTGTAATAAAAGTTATTTTATAGGATTCTATGGAGATGTAAATTTTGCCAACTCTAAAGCCACCACCCCCAACAGATTCAGGACGCAGAAACCATCCTGTATATTGACCAATGAACATCGGATCAATCAGAACTCGCTGATCAATTACAGTACTTTGGTTAGCGTTGATTTCATCTACTACTTCGCGAAATGATTTATTAAACAATAAATTTGATAATTCATTTATTGGGTTCGATTCAATATTAAAAACCGGTTTTTCTGCAGCGGAAACAACATTATATAGATGTTCAAAATGTGTACTTGCAATTTTTTTTATTTTATTTTTTGGATGTTGTAATACATCATTCATATTTATAATATGAGCCAAAAGGTATAAAGGATCCCCTTGATGTTTTTTTTGATCATCTGTAAATCTAAACCGTTTGCTTTTTAAATCAAGTTTCTTTTTTAGTTCGTCAAATTTATGTGACGCTTTTATTTTTGCAGAATCTAAAAATAATTTAATCTCTTTTTTATTAAAGTCTTGCTTAGTCATATTTACAAATTTTTTATCAAATTATATTTCGAATATCTTTCATAGACAAATATATGCTTTTTAAAAAGATGTAAAAAGAAAAATAGGTTCTTAAAATACACTCTTGCCAAACTTAAAATGCATATAAAAATCAAACTAAAAACTAATTGGTTTACATATAAGTAAGAAATATCTTCATACAGAAATTCTTTTATATTACAGATACATCCAGTCCTATAACCTTAACTAAAGAACAATGAAAGCAACATTGAAAATCCCTTCCACATTAAATGAAACAATTGAAAAAATTTCAGAGCTCGTTACAAGTTGGGCAAATGCAAATTTAAAAACGCACCAAATTATAGATGAGAAGCAGCTTGAATCGAGTGAAGCCAGGGTAATATCTATCCAAAACGAGCTGATTTTGCTTAAAGGATGCTTGCATGATGTAAAAAATATAATACTTGAAGCCATGTCTTCCTGTAAAAAAATTAAAGGCCATACAATGTCAAGTGACGAAATGGAAAAATTAAAATTTATTGAGTCTGCTTTAAAAATTGCATTGAACTATTCACGTCCACAAAATAAAAACACATTTAATATATTTAACTTGATAGAAGTAATAGAATCCATTGATGTGTACTATTCAAAACTTGCACTTGAAAAAGAACTAAAGGTTAATTTTCATATCGATAAAAATTTACCTGATTACATTCAAGGAGATGAATATTTTCTTGGTAGAGTTATTTTAAATTGCGTTGGCAATGCAATTAAATATGTAAATAAAGGTGGTGAAATTTATGTTAATTTGAGTTATTTCAATGAGCAGGAATTAATAGATGGAACAAATGGCATATTGTTTATAGAAGTTCGCGATAATGGAATAGGCATTTCAACGGAAAAACTCAACAAAATTAAATCGATTAATACAGTGGATTCGTCTCCAGGAATAAACGGAGAAGCTGGAACTGGTTTTGGCTTATATTCAATATTTGCTGAAGCTAAGAATAGGGATTATTTCGCTGATATTAACTCAGACCTTGGTATAGGTACTAATATTAAGATTGGTATACCAATGGCATTAGTAAATGGAAAAACAATGGGTTTAGATACTCAAAATATAGATTTAAACATTAAAAAAATTGATGAAACTATTTTACTTGTTGATGATAGAGAAGAAATTTGTTTAATGATAAAAGATCTTTTATCTGAAAAATTCAATCAGGAGATCATCTTTACAGCTAATTCCAAAGAGCAGTTTTTAGAATTATTGTTTTCGAAAAATCCAACTATTGTTATAATGGATAATGATTTAGGAAATAATATCAATGGAATAGATTTGATGTTGCTAACAAAAGATATTTTACCTTCTATGATGATTCCAAATTTTATTGCCTTTACGGGCAACGTAGATAAACAACCATTTTTATTGGCTGGCATGTGTGATGCAATAGATAAAGCCGAGCCTCATAAATTAATTCATGCGATTATGGAAATAATGGATAAAAGAATTTAAATCTAAAAAGATCTGCTCGGCGGAATCTTTGAGCGATAGCCCGTGCGATGGGGGATTCCGACGCACAAAGTACTTCAAATAACCTTAATAATTTTCTTTTCTTTTATGGGTTGTAACACCGGTGCTCTGGTCAGTAATTTTGCCGCATGTCACATGCTTATCAAATCCACAAACAGGAAGCAGCCTACTTTATGATTTTGACTACAGTAAATTGGGCTGATATTTTTATTCTTGAATCTTATAAACAATGACTTTATGATAACCTGAATTATTGTATCGAAAATAAAGGACTTGAGATATTCAGCTATGGAATCATGACCGGTCACAAGTATCTGATTGCAAGAGCTAAAAAAAAAAATTTCATGATTAATTCGTTTACTATGTCGCGTGTTCAAATGACATAGTTGAAGTACTGTGTACGGAGAAATCCCCTATCTCACTGGTTATCGCTCAAAGATTCCGCCGAGCTGAGGTAATATTACTACCCATCATGGTGTATCAAATACAAGTGACTATTGGATTGTTAAATTGGATTCATTAGGAAACTTGGAATGGGAAAAGTCATTAGGTAGTTATGGCGATGAAGAAGCAAGTTCTATCCAACAAAGAATTGATGGAGGATTTATAATTGCCGGATCTACTGAAACTTCGAATGAATTTGATGTATCTGGTAATCATGGTAGTTTCGATTTTTGGATTGTAAAACTTTCACCGTTTACTGTTTCGACTAAAGAATTAAATATTACTTTGAAAGAATTGACTATATATCAGGATTTAAGTGAATTACAAATTACTTTTTTTTCAAAAAAATCATCTACTGCTCGTTTGAATATTTTTGATTTGAAGGGGAAAAATCTCTTTCATAATATTATCAATGTTTCACAAGGAGTGAACAAAGACAAAATAAATTGTGCTAATTTTTCTAGGGGAATATATTTTTTAGAAATAGTTTCTGAAAACGGAACACTTACAAAGCGTTTTTCGATATTTTGATAATGTTCTGAAAGATGCTATTATTAAAAAAAATCGAAATAGTTTAAATCGCGTTTTTCGACTCCAGAAACAAGGTATCCACTCCAGGTCTTCACTCAAGAAAACCCCTCACAAAGAGTTCGACCTGTTCGTGTCTGTGCATGAGCGCAGACATCATCATTCATGATGTCTTCTCACAGTGCCAGTTCATGCACTCTCTTTTTGGCTCGCCGGTGCGGCTCCTTTCGGCTTCGGCTTTCCTGATTGCTCACAGCCTCGTGTAGCTTCCTAAACGATTCCCAGACGCACGCTACATAGCTCGGGCGGGGTTTGATACCCCGCTATTCCTCACACCTCAAGGAGCACTCGCAGACGGATTTCCATTTCATTCCAATCCTTTTGCCGGCGAGCATATTTGCCTGGAGCAAATGGCTATCGCTCAGTTGAAGGCTCGGTTTCCGGAGTCGAAAAATCAGATGTCACAAGTTGCAAAGTTATTTTGTCACTCTTCTGTCACAATGTTATTTTAGGTTCATATCAATTAAGAATCCCGTAAGATTTAATGCCTCTTTTGATCAATCGACAAGTTGTACAAATAATACCTGGAATATTATTTTAATTCTTGCATTGATTCCAGATTTGGTAGCATGTATGAGGTAGTAAGGATTGAGACTATTTCTAAAAAACGAATTCAATCCTGTTTAGGTAATAGGTGCCGTGAAGAATTTAATACAAAAAATTAAAAGCAAATCACCAATAGTGATTTGGAATCCTTATAAAGACAATCAGGGATTATCAAAAGAAGAATTTATAACTCTAGCTAAACTATCGGCATATGCCATTATTGTCTGTGATGGAGAGTGGATAACGGCATACCAACCTGGAATTAAAATGCATGAACATTTGGTCATGAGTAATCTACTAGCCGAAACAAGAGCAAATGGTTTAACTATTCCAGTGGCAATCTTGGAGGATGAGATAGAAAAAATATCTGCTTACAAAATAATCGAATTAAGAAAGTGAGTTTCATTTAGGATGATTGGTTAAAACCCGAGTGTTTCGGGTTTTTTCTTTTCCTTTTTTAAAAGCGTTATTAAAGATTGAACGATTAATAATAAATTTAACTATTATATCAGAATCAATCAATTTCCAAACAGAATGTAGATTAATATCGGTTTAATTAATCAATACTGTTATTAGGACTTCTTTAACAATGGAAATTTTATCAAATAAAATTATATCTTAGGAAATAAGTGAAGAAGAATATTAACGTTTATTCTCAATTTATAGTATGAGAGGCTAAGTATTTTTGCTTTCTATTCCATAACTCTTTCAGCTTTGTGTAAGTTCAATGATTAGTTTCGGAAATCCATAATCATTTTAGCATAAATACCTCTTATTAAATTAATTTTGAACTATGAAAGAATATCAAAATTGTATTAACACACTTGAAAACGTAATGTTTCCTCCTTAAAGCCTGGTTAAAATAAAAAAGAACTAATTCTGAAGCACTTTACAATTTTTTTTGAGTTAAAACACAAATCGTAAGAATTGTACAAAAATTTCATTGTTATTAATGCAACTCCACTTAGTATTAAATGTTTAATTAGTTTATAAAAAACAATTACAATTGAAAAAACTCTTTCTTGCCCTCTGGCTTGTGATTTTATTTTGTCTAATCGCATCTGCTTTTTGGCAAAATGAAGTTAAATATCTTTTACCAACGCCAATACCTATAGAATATGATTCTGTAAATGTAGGTGAACATATTGCAGCAGCCGAACAGTTGGTTCGCTCAAACAAACCATTATTCCTCCATTTCTTTAATCCACAATGCCCTTGTTCCAGGTTTAATATCCCACATTTTGTAAGGCTACAAAAAAAGTACGGTGACAAAGTTGATTTTGTCATGGTAGTAATGAATAAAAAGGGGAATGAGGACAATAAACAAATACTAGCAAAATATGATTTGAATATTCCAATTTTTAACGATCAGAAAATTGCCAATGCTTGTGGAGTATATTCGACTCCCCAGGCAGTCATTCTCGATCAACACCGTAATTTGTATTACAGGGGAAACTATAACAAGAGCCGTTATTGTACTGATGAAAAGAGCAACTATGCCCAGATGGCTCTAGATTCTCTTCTCCAACACACCTCCAATCCTACATTTGCTAGTGAAGCCTTGACAGCTTATGGTTGTTCACTACCAACTTGTACTAAATAATTGCAGATGAATTTATATAAAGAACAAGTACAAGAGTTTCTTAATACTATAAAAACAAAGTCTGACAGACTTATTAATTATTTCCTAGCAGCATATTTCACTGGCGGGATTATCTGTGGATACTTTTATGACACATGGAATATAGCAGTTACAGTTGGTAGTTTATGTTTAGTTGCATATTATTCAACTAAACTCTTGTTACCGAACTCCAATGCATACCAATATGTGCTAAGCGGCATTCTTGGTATTTTCATGGCGCAATATATTTATCAGATGCATGGAATGTTTGAAATGCATTTTATAGCATTTATCGGTAGCGCAATCCTCATTACCTACCAAAACTGGAAGTTACAAATTCCTCTTGTTCTGGTTGTGGTAATTCACCATGCTATTTTTGGATATCTCCAATATTTGGGTTTTCAGGAAATATATTTTACAAAACTTGAATACATGGATCTTGAAACATTCATTATTCATGTGATATTGGCGGCAGTCATATTTTTCACATGTGGACTTTGGGCACATCATTTTAAAAAGTACAGTGAACGACAAATCGAACAAACCTTCGAAATGGGTCGACTTCAGGAAGACAAAGAAAAAACAGAAGCATTGATTCAAACGGGAGAAAATTTAAAGTTCACGATTGATAAATTAAATGAAGCACAACAAATTGCACATCTCGGAAGTTGGGAAAGAAATATTGGTAATGATGTTGTCTTCTGGTCAGATGAAATTTATCGGATATTTGAATTGGAAAAGGGTACAGTTGTCCGTTATTCAGATTGCCTTGATTGGGTTCACCCGGACGATATTCAAACTATTAAAGAAGTAGGTACAAATGCTCTAATAAACTGTCAACCGTACAATTATGAATGCCGCATAATTACTTCTACTGGTAAATTAAAATATGTGTTTGTAAAAGGAACTGTCCAGGTGGATGATGCAAATAGAGTTTATAAAACTTCAGGCATATTGCAAGACATTACTGAACGGAAAGAGGCGATAGAAGCACTAAGGAAGAGCGAAGATCAATTCCGTTCTCTTTTCGAGAATGCACGTGATCCAATATTACTTTTAGACGATACACAAAAATTCATTGATTGCAATCAAGCTACCGTTAAAATACTTGGAGCTACTTCGAAAGAACAGATATTATTCAAATCGCCTGGAGAATTTTCACCCGAATTCCAGTCCGATGGACAATTGTCTTTTGAGAAATCAAAACAAATGGATCGTAATGCATTTTTTGAAGGCAGTACTCAATTTGAATGGTTACATCAACGATTAGACGGTTCTGTCTTTCCAGTTGATGTGAGTTTGACTAAAATTCCTCGCGGAAATAAGAACATATTATTAGTCCATTGGCGCGATATCAGTGAACAGAAACAAGCCAATGAAACGTTAGCTCATCAGAATGCTGAATTAATAAAAACCAATTCGGAATTAGATCGGTTTGTATACAGTGTATCACATGACTTGCGTGCCCCGCTATCATCAATGCTAGGTGTTATAGAAATTTCGCAAGAAGAAACCACTGATGAATTGCTGCTTGAACATTTCCGCATGCTGGAAAGCAGCATAAAAAAACTAGACGGATTCATCGGTGATATATTAAATTACTCAAGAAATTCCAGGCTCGAAATCACAAATCAAAAAATCAATCTTAAAGAATTGATACTTGATATTACGAGTAATTTAAAATACATGGAAAGTAATAATCACCGAAAAGTTACTGTTAACATGGACATACCACCTGATGCAACTGTATGTTCAGACCGAAGCAGGTTGTACATCATTTTAAACAATCTTATTTCTAATGCTATTCGCTACCAAAACCCGCACGTGGAGAAGCCATTGGTTAATGTTAAAATTGATCTTTCAGATACTGAAACAAATATTGTTGTTAAAGACAATGGCATCGGGATTAAAAAGGAAAATCAACAGAAAATATTTGATATGTTTTATCGTGTTTCCGAAAGTTCTGTCGGATCAGGATTAGGATTGTACATTGTTAAAGAAATTGTCGATAAACTTGAAGGCCGGATAGAATTAGAATCAAATCCCGGCGTTGGAACCGCATTTAAGATAGCTTTACCTATTAACAAATTAATAAATACTTCTTCTAATGATAAAAACAACGATGTACAAATCTGTAATGATAATAGATGATACCTATGTGGATAGGTATGTAGCTGAAAGAAATATTAAAAAATATAATTTTGCTGAAGAAGTTATTGCCATGGATTCTGCAATTTCAGCCTTAAATTATCTTAGAAATATTACGGATTCAAAAGCAATACCTCAATTAATTTTCCTGGATATCCGAATGCCCGAAATTGACGGATTCGGTTTCCTTGATGAATACGCCAAACTTCCTGAGGTAGTACGGACTAATAGTGTCGTATTAATGCTATCTACTTCACTAAATCCATCTGATCATGAAAAAGTAAAAAATTATAAATTTGTCGCTGCTTTTTTAAATAAACCATTAAACGAAAGTAAATTAAATATTATCCCGGATTTAAGAATGAAATCTGATCAATTGAACATTTATGAATAAAATTTTATATGTTACCAAATAATCTTATGAATGATATTAAGCCAGTTGAATAATTTCAAACACGATTTCAATTCTAGATTATTCCATTCATACGAAAGATTCTATAAAAATTTCCACATCCATTAAAAACATTATTTTATCATTGCTGAAATGATTTCTAATCTTTTAAAATATTTTACTATCAGTACATGTAAAAGATTACTATGATAATCCGCATAAAGTACTTTATTTTCTTTTGAATTCTTTACCCGAATGTATTTGAATGTTATTTCTTCCTTTATAGAATCGACAATAGGATGAAACCAGGCTTTTTTATAATATTTGTCCGGGATAAGGGTTAAATGGCCATCCTCATCCAGTTCCCATGATTTAATTTTGCCGGTTTGAACTTCCTTTTTTAATGCATAGAATAAACGTTCCGGCTGTTTTATTTTAATTGTAATGGACACATTTATTAGCTTAAGTTTTTTAAAAAATATTTTACTAAGTGTTTAAGAAATATTAGGTAATGACAGTACATCCTATTTATTATTTATTCTTCAAAGAATCACAGTTTACTCGGACTAAATGAATACAATCTGTTACATCGCCATTTGGATGGCATGGCCTGGATGGTCCGACAGATTCGAAATTACAGATATGTATACAAGGGTACACATCGCCTCTAGGATGCAATAGCATCGTGCATTTTTTGAATTCTAAATTGCTGGTTGAGAAATTATCTGTGGAATAATATCCCATGTGTAGAAACCGGACTCGATCAAGATATGAGCAATTGGTATTCCAAATAGACGAATCTACCAGATCTCTTATAAAAAGTGTTACCGGCCAGTAATTGTAATTGTATTCAGCTAAAAATTTACCGGCATATTCATCAGCAGCTAACTCATCTTCAATCGTTCCTTTTTTATAATTCCAGACATTTTCAGTTGGGTTATTCAGATTTGCTACATGTCCTAATGCTCCATGCGCCCATTCGTGAGCCATAATAAATGCTAAAACATCAATTGGTTCTTCTAATGCCGATCGGTCAAGTAAAATTGCCCCGCCAAAATTTGCATATCCCCAGGGAAATGAATTAGAATAGCAAACGTAAAAATTCATTCCTGAGAAACTTACCAGTTGGTTATAAATTGCCTTGGCTTTGTAATCATCTTCCTGTAGCTGATTTACTCCATTAAAATATAAATCCCACTGTTTAAATTTATTCTCCTGTTTTGCATCTTGCGCAAACAAAAGTTCGATCATAAATAATGCGTGAAGGATAAGAGTTAAGATTGTAACTCTAATGGTGTTCATTTTTTATTTTCCTTTTTTACAAATAAATTTAAACAGCTTTTATTCTGTAAATTATTTATGTCACAATAATTATAATTACTAAAAGTATTCCATCTCGAACATTTTTAAGTATTTTTTTTCTCCTACAACTACGATAAAACTACGATACTGTATAGTAGTTTTACTATACTCGCTACATTGCTCTGGCGGGGTTAGATCCCGCTATTCTTTACACCCGCTCGGCGGAATCTTTGAGCGATAGCCCGTACGATTGAGGATTCCGCCGCACATAGTACTTCAAATATTATACACACTTCCCTTATCTTATATTGATTGTAATTTCCGCTCGGCGGAATCTTTGAGTGATAGTCTGTGCGAAAGGGGATTCCGCCGCACATAGTTCTTCAAATAACCAAAGCTTTTTTCTTCTCTTCTATTGGTTGAGATACCGGTGCTCCGATAGTTAATTTTGTCGCATGTCACATGCTTTCCAAATCCACAAACAGGAAGCTGCCTATTTTATGACTTTAACTACAATAAATTGGGTAGATATTTTTATTCGTGAATCATACAAACAATTACATGTGATAGTCTGAATTATTGCATAGAAAATAAAGGTCTTGAAATATTCAGTTATGTAATTATGTCCAGTCACATGCATCTAATTGCACGAGCTAAAAATTCAGATCTGAATAAAGTGGTAGGAGATTTTAAGAAATTTACAAGCGGATCTCTTATTCAGGAAATCCGAATGGGAAGAGAAAGCAGAAAAGAATGGCTGTTAAAAATGTTTGAACACGGTGGTGAAAATCAAAAGAAAAAGTCATTGCATCAACTATGGCAATATAATAACCATGCAGAAGAAACATTTAGTCCTAAATTCACTTTGACTAAAATAAAATATATCCATAATAATCAGGTCGAGGAAGGAATTGTACAATTTCCCGAGCAGTATTATTATAGCAGTGCCCGCGATTATGCGGGATTAAAAGGCCCGGTAAATGTAAGTTTGATTAACCTGCATAACTTATTTTAAAATCATAATTAAAAATTATAATAAATTTCGAATGTTAATTGCTTTAATTGAAGTATTGTGTGCGGCGGAATCCACCATCGCACAGGCTATCACTCAAAGATTCCGCCGAGCTGGAAGTGATTTTTTGTCGATTGTTCCATTGCATTATTTGAAGTATTGTGTGCGGCGGAATCCGCCATCGCACAGGCTATCGCTCAAAGATTCCGCCGAGCGGGATTATTCGGTTGGTGTCAAAATCTATTGAAAGCTTGTTGTTTCAATTCATAAACTCCAATCTTTCGCATTCCTGCTTTCTTTAATCGAACTTTTTTCAAAAATAGTCCGATTGGTTTTGCTTGAAATCGAATTCGGATAATAATAAGTTCTAAAATTCTTATTAAAAAAAAGCTGCCCTACAAATGCAAAATCACCCATCGCCTTTTTTTCCATCTGAACCGTATCGGCTGGATATTTAAACATGGCAACAACATAATCCGGCTTGTATTTATTAAATGAATAATCAAAAGCAAATTTATTATGTCCCGGCATCTTCCCATTGGATGACGGAGGAAGGTGAGCGATATACTTATCACATTTTCCCAGGAAATCTACTCCGTATCGATGTGAAAAATAAAATCCCGTTCCTGCAAAGAAATCGGCGACCTTGGCATGCTCGGGTGTATTCTTCATTATCATCAAACCAATCTTAATATTATCAATGCTAGTTTCTTTTAATTTAATGTTCACATCCTGGTTAAAAATAGTTGGCATCAATAATATGAAGAGGATCCAACATGCCACCATGTATTTATTAGATTTGATGAAATACCGAAAACAAATAGCTGTCAATAAAAACATCAAAGGAAGAATTATCATGAAAAATCTAAATCCCTCGAAAACATCTCCACCTGCATACATTATATAGCAGCTATAGGCCACGATAAATAAACTTAATAATTTTAATCGTTTATCCTTTATTAAAATCACTGCAATCGCCGACGATAAAATAAACGGAAGATAATTCCAGATAAATTTTGCCGCATAGAAAAATCCTGAAACATATTTTTCTCTCCATCCCGACGTTTTCAGATACGCCGTATTAGGCAAATAATCTCCATAATAAACTACCCTGAAAATTTCGTTCGCCGCAAAAAATAAGAATGGAATCAACGATAAAATAAAAACTCTCTTCTTATGATTCGAGAAGATGAAATTTAAAAGACATAAAATAAAAACTGTGATGAATCCATCTGCCCTCACTAATATAATCAGACCCATTAGAACATATGCAATCGGGTTTGATTCATTACTCATTAAGTCTTTAAGTATATTATAAATAGTAAGAAGAAATAACAGTATTAATATTGCAACTTCAAATCCAGAAAATGTCCATGAGAATAAATTTTCATTAAGAATGCATGCTGTTAACAAAAAACTAATATTTAATTTGCTGACATTAAAAAGCCCGCAAATCCTGACGATGACATAAAAAGTAAAGTATGTAATAGCCAGGCTGGAAATAAGGACAAGTATAGAGGTTTGTGAATCTGGCATTTTAAACAAATGCAGAAACCCCAGGAAAACCGTCCACAAAAAATTGCTATAACCTTCAACCCTCTCTCCCGGATTCCAGACAAGCCCAAGTCCATCTGCCCAATTCCTCGCAAACCTCATTGATATCATCGCATCGTCGCGGAGAAACCAATATCTCACACCATCGATAACAGTGCTTTGCATGTACACTACGATAGGTATCCAGACAATACATAGTAAAATGAAAAAAGTCTTATGTATTCCAATAGATTTACTCATGTATCTAGATGACGCTAAATCGAAGCCTCAACTGGCTTAGACCATTATCCATCAAAGATACAGTTGATTAGGTCAGAATTCAAATCTTTAAGAGTCAAACCACGATTAAATTAATGAGTTGCCCCCCAGCAATTTTATTAGTAGTTGGCAATAACGTTTGCGGAGCATATTCAAACTCTTCAGTTTTATCCTTGTCAGATGTTTAAATTGGAATGCGAGCAATTCATACCATTTTTGGCTATTGTTATTGGAATATTTGCAAGCAATTAATATTGGGATTACCATCGAAATAAGTTTAGGTTGAACTGCAAATACAACTTGCAAAAAGAAAACAAACATCACTATTCCAAATGGCACACTTTCCAATACAAACCTTAATTTTTAGTTTAACCATAGATTGCACGAATTTTAAATCTATTACTTTTGACGATTGGGACTAATTAAGAATTTTGAGACAAATGCCAGTACCAAAAACATTGAGATAGAAAAAATCAAGTACGGCGGACATGATTACTTTCGAATAAATCAAAAGAAGATTTGAAGATTTCTACAAATAAAAAAGTTGCTGTTGATTAAATTGAAATTAATAAAATAATAAAGCCTATGAAAGTTCATCTTAAAGAAACAAGAGAAAAATTAACGCCGAGAATGGCTTTGGAAATATTAAAGGAAGGGAACGATCGGTTTATAAAAAACTTAAAATACAGTCGCAATTTACTGGAACAGGTGAATGCAACGCGCGATGAACAATGGCCTTTTGCAACTATACTGAGTTGTATCGATAGCAGAACATCGGCAGAGTTGATTTTTGACCAGGGACTAGGAGATATATTTTCCGTGAGAATCGCCGGAAACATTGTAAACACCGATATTATTGGAAGTATGGAATTCGCCTGCAAGCTTGCAGGATCGAAACTCATTGTTGTGTTGGGTCATACAAAATGCGGAGCAGTGAAGGGAGCTTGTGATCATATCGAAATGGGAAATCTTACCGAACTGTTGGCAAAACTTCAACCGGCAGTTTACCAGGAAAGGGTAACGAAAAATGATCGTAGTTCTAAGAACAGTTCATTCGTAGAAAATGTGTCAACGATAAATGTCAAAAGGAGTGTGAAGAATATTATTGAACGAAGTTTTATACTCGAACAAATGGTTGAGAGTGGTGAAGTCGGAATTGTCGGGGCTATGTATAATATTGAAACCGGTCAGGTTATTTTTTATGATGATGCAATGTTTATCCGCGATAGTATTAATCCTGATTTTTCTCTTGCTGAATTGAAATACTAATGAAGGCTTAATCACGGAAACACAATAACACAGAGAAACCCCGAGAATATAAATGATAATATAACAGATCTCACATTGACAAAAAATCACTCCTCAATCCTTTACAATCTCAATCACTTTTGCCTGTAACTTTCCTTCTACATTTCTTTCTCCAAACTTCTTTGTGATTTCTTTCGTTGCAGCGTCAATACATTTTTCAAAAAGTGAGGAATTCCGTTCTTCGATATCGTTTTTTAAAGGTGTACCATATATAATTGCCATCGCCGGAATTTCAGGTGATGCAGCTTTCGTATGATAGGTTTTGGTTTCGATTTTTGGTGTTGATTTAAATCCACCCATTAGGAGATCCTTCATTATCTCTTTCTCATTATAATAAGCGTATGGTGTTCGAGGCAAAAAGCGTGGAGGGTCATCAGGAAAAACAGATTCCATTGCCTGGTTGACTGTATTGGCGAAATCGTTGTGGCGAATATCGTCCCAAACGTTGAAGATAAAAACTCCTCCGGGTTTCAACACGCGATATGTTTCGGCATATGCTTTCGCCCTGTCAGGAAAAAACATAACGCCGAACTGGCAAATTACCGCATCGAATGAGTTGTCATCGAAAGGAAGATTTTGGGCATTTACCTGTTGCCATTTCACATTGTGCTTGAACTTGGATTTTGATGCCTGGTCGATCATGGGTTGATTCAGATCAGTTGCAATGATCTGTGCATCCGGAGCAAGAACAGAATCAATGCTTCGGGTAACAACCCCCGTTCCCGCGGCTGTTTCAAGTAATGTTGAAATTTTTTTTGTTCGAAGTCGATTTGAAATATCGTTTGCGTAGGGTTCAAAGAAAATAGGAACGAGGTACTCTCCATAAACTTTCGGGAGAGATCCAATGAAGTCGGCATCTGTTAGTAATGACATTATGTTTTATTTCAAAGTTAGGGATTAATTGATTTCATGATTCCACGTGTAAAAGAAAATTAAACTCCCTGCTCAATGCATAAAATCAACGAATGAATAACCTTAATATGTATTTCCTGTGCCCTGTCTGCAAACTTCGAATTCGTCGCTCGTATTTCAACATCACATTCCTTCGCCATCTTCCCTCCGTCTTTTCCTGTTAATCCAACTACTTTCATCTTTTTTTTCTTCGCACTCTTAATCGCGTGCAAAACATTTTTCGAATTTCCGCTGGTGCTGATTGCCAAAAGTACATCACCTTTTTGTCCATGTGCTTCGATGAATCTCGAGAATATAAAATCAAATCCATAATCATTTGCTACGCAAGAAATGTGTGAAGGATCGCTGATAGAAACCGCAGGCAATGACTTTCGATCGCCACGAAATCGACCTGTCATTTCTTCTGCGAAATGCATGGCATCGCACATGCTTCCACCGTTACCACAGGAAATAATCTTCCCTCCTTTTCTTACCGACGAAATCATGAGATCGGCAGCATCGGCAATTGATTTCATGTTTTTGTCGGTGCTGAAATTGTTGAGTACGCTTTGAGCTTCGAGGAATTCGGTTTTGATTTTTTCTAAATTGTTCATAGGAAGAATTATGTGGCGAAGGTATGAAAGTGTGGGGATTGTAAAAAAGTTCTGGATTAACGATCAACGATTGCAAATCCTATAAAAACAGAACAGCGGCTCTCCCTGCCGCTGCTCAACTCGAATAAACACCTCCATGTTGTTTAACCAAAAACTATCCATGAGATACTTAAATATATAACCGTTACAGTGGGTTCACAATTCATTTTAGCCTTGAAATGATGATGCTTGGTGAATTGCCTTTTTTGCTTTGTGAGTAAAAAATGTAAAAAAATCGGAGCGAGATGGTCACGAACATTAGCACAATTGTACCTTGAACTTCAATATGAATGTTATTGAGAATTATTCGCTGAAGCATTTGAATACGTTTGGACTCGATGTGAAATCCAGATGGTTTACCGAGGCCAACAACCTGGGTGATTTACAGGCAATTATAACCGACAAGCGTTTTGGAAATGTACATAAAATGATACTCGGCGGCGGCAGCAACGTACTATTCACTAAGGATTTCGACGGTATAATCATTCATAATCGCATCGAAGGAACAGAAGTGCTATCAAATACCAATGATGAAGCCATCGTAAAAGCCGGCGGTGGACTCACCTGGCATACCTTCGTATTATTTGCCATCGAAAATAATTTCCCGGGAATAGAAAATCTTTCCCTCATTCCAGGCTCTGTTGGTGCAGCTCCCATCCAGAACATCGGAGCTTATGGCGTCGAATTGAAAAAAACATTTTTGGAATTAGATGCGGTCAGCCTTGACAATGGTCACATCCGAACATTCAAATCGGAAGAATGCCGCTTCGGTTATCGCGACAGCATCTTCAAACACGAGGCAAAAAATAAATATGCAATCGTGAGCGTTACTTTTCGTTTCAATAAAAACGAAAAAATAAATACCTCGTACGGAGCCATCGAAGAAGAACTAAAAAATAAAAACATATCCTCACCAACTATTCGTGATGTAAGCAATGCCGTAATTTCCATCCGGCAAAGTAAACTGCCTGATCCGAAAGTGATCGGCAATGCAGGAAGTTTTTTCAAGAATCCTGAAATTCCTAACAAACAATTTGAAAAATTAAAGTCGGAATTTCCGCAGATTACCGGTTATCCCGCTCACGATAACAAAACTAAAATCGCCGCCGGCTGGCTCATCGAACAATGCGGATGGAAAGGAAAACGAATCGGCGAAACAGGCATGCATGCGAAGCAGGCGCTGGTGCTCGTAAATTATGGAAATGCAAGTGGCAAAGAACTTATCTCACATGCGAAAAATGTTCAGCAAAGCGTGAAGGAAAAGTTTGATGTCGAACTGGAAATGGAAGTCAATATAGTTTATTGAAGATTTATTCCACACTATATAGCCAATAACAAATATCAAATTATTTTTCAATCTTCAATTTTCAATAACTTTAATCTCCGTTTATTTCTTTTATCAAAGCCTCTTTCGTTTCACTAAATTCTCTTGCCAGTTGTCGAATAAGTTCTTCCAAACCGCTACCGTCATTATTTCTAGCTTTGAGTTCGATTGTCCTGCATGTCTCTGCTAAAACTTCTGCACCCAGGTTTAATGATGATCCCTTAAGTTTATGGGCAAGCGACCCAACCTTCTTAATATCGTTACCCGATAATGCATCGCTGATTTCAACAACAAGCTCATCGCCCTGATCGATGAACATCTGCAACACTTTTTTGAAGAAAGAACTATCTGATCCGCGTGTCATATCTTTCAGTTTCTCGATCGTACCCTGGTTTATCAGGCTGCGGGTATTGTCAACATTATCTTCTTTTGCCGTCGAACCATGTCCTTTAACCTCGTCCCCTGCCCACTTACGTATGATGTCGACAATCTCCTCGATCAGGAAAGGCTTGCTTATATAATCATTCATACCTGCCTCGATACATTTTTCTTTATCACCTTCCAATGCAAAAGCGGTCATTGCAATGATGACAGGTTTTTTCGCTGGCTTCAGTTTATGTATGATGAAACGTGTCGCCTCGAAACCATCCATCTCCGGCATCTGCACGTCCATGAAAATTAAATCGTAATCCGTCTTCCTCAATTCATCTATAACCTGGAGTCCGTTCGATACCAGCGTCGGCCTGTAACCAAGTCCCTCGAAAATATTTTGCGCCAGCTTTTGATTGATCATATTATCCTCCGCAACCATTATTCTCAACGGATAATCGTCGGATAATTTATTCTCCTGACTCTGCATCGACAAGTCATCCCTCGAACGCTGATGGTCTTCGATCGAGAACACACTGATGAGTATATCCAGTACTTTCGAGCGATCGACGTTTTTCGGAATGACGGCCGAAATAACATCACTCGTATAATCGAAGAAAATATCATCAGTCTTAACTGCATTAAACAATACGATCGGAAGCGATTCTTTTGAACGTATATTCCTGATCTCTTCTGCGAGATGCATCGGCATGTCGGTAATCGTCTGGGCATCGATCAAAACAAGATTGAAATCAGTCCGCTGCTTAACTATATCCACAGCCTTCATTACATCGTCTGCAATCTGTGGTATCATTCCCCAGCGACGGAAATAATCTGCAAACAAGGCAGCTTCCGATTTATCGTCGCTAACGATGAGAACATATGAATTGGCAAGCTTGTTTGTTCCCTTCCGGTGATTCTTCGGAATCTCCGATTTAGGAACCGTGTCGGCTATAATCGTAAATATGAAATCGGATCCCTCGCCTTCCTTACTTTCGACCCATATCTTTCCTCCCATCAGGCCAACGAGATTCTTGCAGATAGCCAGACCGAGTCCCGATCCGCCAAATGTTTTAGCCGTGCTTGCATCCACCTGCGAGAAACTCCTGAACAAACGATTGATCTTATCTGCAGGAATTCCAATTCCCGTGTCCTGCACATCGAACCTTAGCTCTACTTTTCCTCCCATATTCCGGTTTAGAGAAACAGAAATAGTAATTTTTCCTTTCAGTGTAAACTTGATTGCATTCGAGACGAGATTCATCAGGACCTGCCTCAACCTTGTGATATCTCCGTAGATGTAAGACGGGAGATCACGTGAGATCGAATAATGTAACGAGAGATTCTTCTCGATGACTTTCGCGGCAAGAAGGTCGAATGTTTCTTCGATGCATCGCTTAATCGAAAACGGTTTGTGCTCCAGTTCCATCTTCGACGATTCGATTTTTGAAAAATCCAGAACGTCGTTAATGACTGATAACAATGCATCGCCGCTTAGCAGGATGGAATCTACAAACTCCTGCTGCTTTGGTGTGAGCGGTGTCTGACTGAGAAGTTTTCCCATTCCAATGACGCCATTCAATGGTGTCCTGATCTCGTGACTCATCGTTGCAAGGAAACCTGCCTTAGCCTGCGTCGCCGATTCTGCTTCTTCTTTCGCGCGGATCAACTCGGTTTCATTTTTCTTTCTTTCGGTTACATCATGACCTGAAATGGAAATGCTGCGAATGTATCCGTTTTTTTCCCTGACCGGAGTAACTACGATTTCAATATCCGTTCTCCTGCCGTTGACCGAAAGTGTTTTTTCAAAAACGAATTGCTCACCTTTGAATGCTCTGGCATGAATCTGCAGGTAATCTTTATGGAAAGTCGCAGGTAATATATCGAGCAGGTTGAAACCCGTTTCGACGATAATACCAGTCTGCGTAAAAAATATTTCGCTAAGTCGTGAATTAATCAGCATGATGGTGTGTCTGCGATCGACAGTCACGACCGAGTATTCGGCATTTTCTACGAGTGAGTTTAATTTGTTTTTATTTTCTGAAAAAATCTTGTCGAACTTCTTTTGTTGGGTGACATTTTCCATCATTGCAATGACGAACTTTGGATGATCGTTCTTGTCTCTCGAAAGCGACATAGAAGCCTTTACCCAGATCACTTCGTTGTTTCTTCGGATTAAACGTTTATCACGCCTGCTCGACATTACCTCGCCTCTGAATAATCCCGACAGAATTCCTTTCTCATTTTCTTTATCGTCGGGATGAAGGAGATCGATGACTGACATTAGTTTCAATTCATTTTCTGTGTACCCGCTAAGGTTGCAGAAAGCAGAATTGACTTTTACGAAACGATAATTGAGCCCGATGAATGCTATTGAAAAGGCCGTGTCGTTAAACCAGTCACCTTCAACAGTTACGATTTGTTTTGGTGAGATGGATTGTTCGGGAGCAATCGGAGAAATCCTAATGCTGATCTCAGGCCTTGTTTCATCCGCATTTCTTGCAGACTGAAAAATGCCCTCGAAATTTTTTTGATTCAAAGCACGGAAATAACCATGTATGTTTGTCTTTCCGGGCTTAGAAAATACTTCCCTGATGTTTCGACGGCCTTCTTCAATCCACGCAGGATCCCACAATGTCACCGGGTCGATTCCGATGAGCTGATCTTTTACACTTGCAGCAAATAAACTTATTGCTTCTTCATTGCAGTCGATGATTAACCCTGTCGCCTGATCGATTGTAAAAATCGCATCATTAAAAATATTTTCATTGAGAGGAGAAGATTTTTCGATAATATTTTTTTCTCCGGAAATTATTTCGTTTTCCGAAATTTCTTTTTCCTTCCTTTCACGCAAACGAAACAACATGTAAAACAACATCAACAAAACAAATCCAAACAAACTTAGCAGGAGAAAAAAAGTAAACTGAAGTTGCAGGAGATAATCGAGTACGAAAATAAGTGCATAGACTACTACGACCGCTGCGATCAGCAGACGATGTAGAATCTTACGCCCTTCCTCAGAATGGCGACCTGTATCTGGTTTCGTTTTCAATCGGACACACCTATGCTAATCCTTATATGAAATAGCTGTCAAGAGGTTATGAATACTGTACTTTCAGGCGATTTAAATTCAACCTGAATATTACATCTGTGCCCCCGTTAGCCATTGAACTAATTCGTTGATTAGCTAACTGTTCTGACGTATGTGTTCGGTAACACTATTTTAACCGAAGAATTCGGTTTTAGAATAAAAAAAATGCAGGAGAACCTTACACTTTATCTAACTCCACTCTAACGAAAGAAATAAGTTCCTGGATATAATTTTCCGAAAAATCAAACTTCACTCCTGCCGCACGATAGATCTCCGGAATGGAAGCCGTATAACCGAGCTTCAACGCATCCATGTACTGGCGGATTGCTTTATCCTTATCGGTTTTATAGTTTCTCCAGACAGCAATTGCTCCGAGTTGTGCCATACCATATTCGATGTAGTAAAACGGAACTTCGAAAAGATGCAATTGCTTTTGCCATATTATCTCCAGTATTTTTTCATCGTCTTTCCAATCGACAAGCGATGAACTGAAGTCAAGGAAAATCCTTTTCCATTCGTTTGTTCTCTCTTCGATATTGTGCCCGGGATTCAGATATAACCAATGCTGGAATTTATCGATACAAGCAATCCATGGAAGTGTTTCGATAACACCTTCGAGTTGCTCGCGTTTCGCGCGACGAAGTTCTTCTTTATCAGTGAAGAAATGATGCCAGTGTTCCATCGAAATCAATTCCATGCTCATGGAAGCAAGCTCTGCAACTTCGGAAGGTAGTTCCTTGAAGCCGATGAAATCAAGATCTCTCGTCAGCATGGAATGAATTGCATGTCCGCCTTCGTGAACCATCGTAATAACATCACGCAGTGAACCGCTTGCATTCATGAAAATGAATGGAATGCCGCTTTCGTAAAGTGGATAGTTATAACCGCCTGGTGCTTTTCCAATTCTCGAATCGAGATCGGTATAATTTTTTACTTTCAGGGTAGTAAGAACCTCTCCAAAATAGGAATGGATTTCCCGGAAACATGCAATCGATTTTTCCATCAGCTCATCACCTACTTTGAATGGTTTCAGATCTGGAAGCCCCGATGGGTCGACATCAAGATCCCATGGCTTGAGCGATTCAAGCTTCATTTCTTTCTTTCTTTCGGAAGTCAAATGATCGAGAACAGGAACCACACTCTTCTTTACCGATTCATGAAAGTCGAGACAATCCTGTGGAGTATAATCGAACCTGTCGAGTTCTGCAAATTTGTAGTCACGGTAATTGGTAAATCCCGCATTAGCTGCAATCTTTCCCCGAAGTTTAATGAGTTCGTTAAATAATTGATCGAGTTTGTTTTTGTCTTCGAGTCGACGGTTGTAAATCTTATGATACACATTTTCCCTGTGAGAACGATCGGGATCTTTTAAATGATTGGATGCCTGCTGAAGAGTGAGTGTTTTTCCATTCACTACGACGGTCATAGCACCTGCGATCTCGCCATATTGTTGTTCTTTTACAGTGAGTTCGGCTTCGAGAGGAATATTTTCTTCCCGGAATAATTTTATTTCATTCTCAACCTGCCGGATATAAATCGAAAAACGCTTGTCTAAATTTTTTATAAACGGTAATTCGACAAATTTCCTGTTAAGTTTATCTGCAAAAGGTTCGATCTTAGGATTTACCTGTTCCACAAAAAATGCATAAGCATCGCTGAGTGATTTATCCTGAGTGTTGCAAGTCATTCGAATATACAGCCAGCCGGAATGCTCCTCGATAGTTGCTTCCAATTCGCTGAGATTCGTAAGCCATTCATTCAGATCTTCGACAGAATTTATTTTTCTCTCTGTGAGTGATAAATAATAGGGCTCGATTGAGCCCCAGTCATTGATCTTAAAATTTTCAGGAAGAAAGCTACGGTTTATTTTCCGTGCATTTTCTGTTGCTTGAGAACTATCTGTCTTCATTAAACTTTTTTACGTGTACGTGCAGTTGTTGCTTTTGCGTTTTCGGCTTTGGGTCCATGTGCTTCGTGAATCTTCGGAACATGTTTTTCATGTTCAGCAGGGATCATTGGTTTACCATCTTCGTCTTCTTTCTTATCTTCTACTGAAAAATCGATTTTATCTTTCAATGCTTCGAACCAGGTAAACATCTTTTTAATATCTGATGAATAAACTTTTTCTTCATCGAAATCAGGAACAATTTTCTTAAAGTAATCCCTCAGTTTTTTCGGATCACCTTTAGGATCAACTTCTAATTTTTTTCCTGCGACATCCTGCATTTTTTTGAACACTTCTCGTAAAGGAGTTTCACCCTCGGTTGTATAAACAGAAATGTCGGATAGTGTCATGATACGCTGATTAGCATTAATCATCGTGCGTCTTCCATCCATTAAAGATTCAACAATGAAACCGTTTTTATTATTCGCCAGTATCCTGAAAAGTCCGTTCTGGCCTGGAACTGAAATTATTTCTTTGAAATTCATATCGCGAGATTTTCTCTTCCAAAGATAGGAAAAATATAATCTTTATAGCTCTGCCTTTAAAGACGGAGAAAAACTGAGGGGCTGCGTTGGGCTTTCGCCCGAAATCAATGTTTGCAAAAATTTATCAACTGTTCATGGCTAAAGCCCGGTAGAGGCAGACTACATAAACTCCGCCTTAAAAAGCGGAGTTATTATCTGATTTTTATAATGATAAATAATTATTGGTTAAAGCCGAATTGTTGTTAGTCAGTACTCCAATCTTTAGATCGTGAAATGAGAATCAAAAATTGGTTCTTGCCAAAATATTAAGAAAAAAAAAGAGAATCAAATGATTCTCTTCTTGTAAAAAAAATTTTCAAATAAAATCAACGAACAACCGTAAGCGGTAACGTCTTCGTAAAATTTCCGGAAATAATTTTATACATATAATTTCCAGAAGGCAACGTGCTTACATCCACGCTAACAGAATAACGACCGGTCGAAAGTTTTTCATCTACTATAGTTTTTACTTTCTCTCCCAGCATGTTGTAGATACAAAGACTCGTATAGTTGCTCTTATCGATACTGAACTCAATTCTTGTTTCTTTGCTGGCAGGATTCGGGAAGCTTTGCAATAATTGATTAGCATTAGCTTTTCCAATCGGTTCGATGCCGGTAAATATAATATCATATTTATACTGGGCGGCATCTGCGGAAGTTTGAATATCGTTCAAATTCTCTCCGGCGATAAGTGCAAAGGTTACTTCTATTGAATCGCCAACAGCGATATTAAATGGACCGGAAGACACGCAGCTTAAAACGTCGTTACCTGTAGCAGTTGCAGTTCCCGCATCATTTCTTGAGGTCGACATAGCGGTATACTTTTCTGCACCGCTGAATCCACCGGTTACTATATCAACTCCTCCGCTGGCGGCTACATTGTCTATTGCATTGTGTACAAAACCGGCGCCGTGACTAAGAAGTTTTACGCCCCCGTATAACCCGGCTGCATCCGTGCTCCATACATATCCCATTCTACGAGGAATATCTGTCGAACATTTATTATTTGAATACAATGGAACATCCCAGTCAGAAAAAATTCCTGCGTATACACCATTCAATGGAGAAGTTCCATCATTCCTGATGTAATACTGAACCATTACATATTTGTCGTCTGGTGCAGCTACCCAGGCATAAGCGTGATGATTCACGTTTATATTTAAAGGAGCCGTTGATGTAGAACCGATATCTTTAAATATTCCATTCACATCGAAATCTGAAATAAGTCCAGGCTCCAATGATGTAACATTTACATATGGAAGGAAGTCTTCGTCGTTAGATGTTTCGTTCCTTACATTATCAGAAACCTGCATACCTGCAGCGCCAACCATCAATCCCATATCATAAAGTATCGTCGGACCACCCTGGTATTTGAAACCAAGTCCCTGTTGTTGCTGAGTCAGGTTATAGCCAATCATTCCCTTACTTGTAATGCTCGTTGCAACCTGATTGATGTTTACATTAATATAATCGACATTGATTACGATTGTAAATACAAATATATCCTGCCATACTCCATCTGTCAGATAAACCCTGAATGTTGCCTCCATGTTTAACGGAGATGGTTTAATCAAAACACGATATGGAGTTGAAAAATTCGAAATCGTATCGAACGTATTCAGCACCCCGGCATTGAAGTTATTCTGAAGAATCTGAACGAATGCGCTCGTAGTTGCAAGTGAACAAACGAGATTAGTAGTCGGGCGTAACAGGTTTTCGAAAACACATTGAATAGAAAGAGTATCTCCTGGCAGGAAAACATTATTGTTTCCATCGGTCTCAGTGTGACTTTGCATGATGACACCCGGCGATATACTATCGGTAACGGCCTTGAATAAATTCACACGACCTTTGCCAAGCTTACCTACATAAGGAGTATTTCCCGAGACGCTATATATGTAATCACAGGTTGTTCTTAATTGTTCACCAACCTGGTAAGCATTCAGCGAAGGAAATTTAGATTTAATCATCGCGGCACAACCGGCAGCAATAGGAGATGCCATCGATGTTCCATCGAGTCTAGCATATGAGTCGTCGATAATAGTAGCGAGAATATTTGAGCCCGGAGCACAGACGTCAACCGATTCATTGTAATTTGAAAAACTGGATTTGCCATCGAGTTGAGTTGTTGAACTTACGGAAGTAACATTGGAATAAGAAGAAGGATAATGTGTCTCATCTGTACCATCGTTTCCGGAAGCTGCAACGACGAGAGCATCTTTATTATTCATCGCATAATCGACTACATCTTTTTCGAAGACGCTTTCGTTACCGGTTCTGCCCCATGAACAATTAATGATCTGGCATCCATGATCGGCTGCATACACGATTCCATCATAACCGTTATCGATTGTTGATGCACTTGCATCGTGCGTACTTTTTACCGGCAGGAATTTACAGTTGTAAGCCGGACCCGCAACTCCCATTGAATTGTTAGTCACCGCATCAGCACAACCACTCACATGTGAACCATGAGAACTCGATTCGCACATCGGATCATTGTTATTCTCGCTCACATCCCATCCCCTGTAATTATCGATGAAACCATCATTGTCGTTATCCAGACCGTCGATAGGATCAGCATAATTGTATTTGATATTGGCAGCAAGATCCGGATGATCCCAATCGGTTCCGCTGTCGACGATTCCGATAACTGTATTCGTATCGCCAGTCCAGTGATCCCATGCATTATAAGCATTGATCTTGCCGATGTGATATTGCTGGCTTACATTCGGATCATTCGGAGTGAAATTCATATACTGGTAATACAATGGCTCGACATATTCAACCGCACCCGAAGCCATTACCAGTTTTAATGCTTCTTCCATTCTGACAACCGGAGAAAAGTGTAATTCATAAACGAGTGTCAGGTCCACGAGTGGTTTCCCATACCTGTTTGTTTTAGTCTCAGGTTTTGAAGCACGAGGAAATTTTTTCTTTAAATCGAAGGCTGCAATTTTTAAAAAAGCATTTTCAATGTTGGAGTTCTGAATCTTGTCGAAGGAACATGCCGAACGATATTTAGACTTCACCTTCATAACAAGCATTCCCGGATTGTAGGAATCTTTTTTAATTTGAGAGGAAGATCTTTCGATATTCGGATTCGAAGAAGTAGCAGTAAATGATACTGCAATACAAGCCAGCAGCAGTAGTCCGGCGTACAGTTTATTCATGAGTTAAAGCGGATTGAAAGGTTTATAAGGCGGAAAGATACCTTCTATTTTGATCATTAACAAAGCATTCTCAACCCCCTGGTCATATTCAGGTCATCTTTCAATTTCCTCATAAAAAGGAACTTCTTTTAAGAATCGATAGGAACGATTCTCATGATCTATCATGCAAAATTGATAGTGTAAACCGTTTGTTACCAAAAATGATGAAACACCTAACGTCATATTATATCGTGCAGTCTGATCGAAAGCAGATTGCGTCAATCGAACATTCGGAGCCTTACATTCTGCAATCATAATTGGTTTCAGCGCTGATGAATAGACAACTACATCCGTTCTTTTGAACAGGTTATTGACCATTACTTTTTTTTCAACACTGATTAAAGTTTGAGGAAACTTCCGTTCATTCACCAGAAAATGAAGCAGGTGTTGACGAACCCATTCTTCGGGCGTCAGATTAACATATTTTCTCCGGATAATGTCGAAAATTTTTAAACTTTGCCCGGAAAGGGTTGCAGATTGTACCTTAAATTCATATTCTGGAAAACAAAGTTTTGGCAGCTCCACAATGTAATTTTAAGACGAAAGTAGTTTATGAATAGTAAAAAAGAAATAGTAGATAATTGGCTTCCACGGTATACAGGTACGGCGTTGAACGAATTCGGGAAATACATTCTTCTCACCAACTTCAATAATTACGTCCGTTTATTTTCAGAATGGAATAAAGTTCCGGTTAATGGAATGGATAAACCCATGCCCAATGCCACGTATATGGGTATGTCCATTATTAATTTCGGTATCGGGAGTCCGAATGCTGCATTGATCATGGATTTGTTATCCGCTATCCAGCCTAAGGCTGTTTTGTTTTTAGGTAAGTGCGGCGGACTGAAGAAAAAAAATAATTTAGGTGATCTCATTCTTCCCATTGCGGCTCTCAGACATGAGGGAACGTCTAACGATTATTTTCCACCCGAGGTTCCTGCCCTTCCTGCCTTCAATCTTCAGAAAGCTGTTTCGACTACGATTCGGAATCACGATCGGGATTACTGGACTGGAACAGTCTTAACAACAAACCGTCGCGTATGGGAACACGATAAAGAATTCAAAAAATATCTTCAGAGCACTCGCACGATGGCTATCGATATGGAGACTGCCACTATATTTGTAGCTGGATTTGCAAACAAGATTCCAACCGGTGCATTATTGCTTGTGTCTGATCAGCCCATGATTTCCGCAGGTGTAAAAACGGCCGAAAGCGATAAGAAAGTTACAGAATCATTTGTCGAGAGTCATTTATCAATCGGCATAGACTCACTGAAGGAATTAATTAATAATGGTCTAACAGTTAAACACCTTCGTTTTTAAGAAATGACCATCGAACAATTATTTAACGACTTAAAGAAGAAAATTTATCACCCTGTCTATTTTTTACAGGGAGAAGAGCCATATTATATCGACAGGATTTCTGATTATATTGAACAAAATGTTTTAAGCGAGAGTGAAAAAGAGTTTAATCAGACGATCGTATATGGTCGCGAGATCGATGTATTGACGTTAATCAGTTACGCCCGCCGTTATCCGATGATGAGTAATTACCAGGTCATCATCGTGAAAGAGGCGCAGGACATGAAGTCGCTCTTCGGTAAACAATCAGAAGACAGTAAGAAGGATGACCGGAATCCATTTGCAGAATATTTGCAGAAACCCACTGCTTCTACCCTTTTAGTTTTTTGTTATAGGTATAATAAGATAGACAAGCGGACGAAGGTTGCAAAGATCCTTGATAAGTCGGCCGTGGTCTACGAATCCAAAAAAATTTACGACGATCAACTTCCAACATGGATTGGAAAATATGCAACGGAAAATGGAATGAAGATTAATCCGAAAGCATTACAGATGCTTGCGGAGAATCTTGGAAACGATCTGACGAAAATTACAAATGAGCTCGGCAAGTTAAAACTTCTCGTTAAGCCCGGACAGGAAATTACACCGGAGATTATCGAGGATAACATTGGGGTGAGTAAGGACTTCAACATTTTCGAATTGCAGAAAGCGTTAGGTGCACGAAATTCATTCAAGGCATTTCGTATCGTGAATTATTTCGCTTCAAATCCGAAAAATAATCCGATGATCATGACCCTTCCTCAATTGTATAATTACTTTTTGAAGATACTTACCTATCACAAACTCGAAGACCGATCGACAAATAATGCTTCGAGTATGCTTGGCATCAACCCGTACTTTCTTAGCGACTATGTAAAAGCCTCCAAAGAATATTCAGCCGACCATTGCATCCGGAATATCGGATTGATTTGCGATTATGACTTGCGCTCGAAAGGAGTTAATAATTTTAGCACCGGTGAAGGAGAGTTGATGAAGGAATTAGTTTATAAGATTATGCACTAAATTTGAAGTGGTAAGTGGTTAATGGTAAATTGGGCGATGTCCTTAAAACTTAAACCTTACAACTAACAACTAACAACCCACAAATTAACCCATGAAGCACTGGCTCATCAAAACCGATCCCGACACCTACAGTTGGGATGACTTCAAAAAAGAGGGCGAAACAAGCTGGGATGGAATCAGGAATTATGCTGCGAGATTACATCTCATGGCCATGAAAAAAGGAGATAAGGTTTTGGTTTATCACAGTGGTGGTGAATCTGAGATCAAAGGATTGGCAACCATCACAAAAGAATTTTACGAGGATCCGACAACGAAAGAAGATGCCTGGGTGAGTGTTGGAGTTAAAGCGGGAAAGTCTCTCAAGAATCCAGTGAGTTTGGCTGAAATCAAGAAGACAAAAAAGTTGCAGAATATGCTACTCATTAAAATTAGCCGGCTGTCTGTAATGCCAGTTACGGAAGAGGAATATGCTACCATCTTAGAAATGAGTTCTTGATTTAATCTTTTGATATTTTCCAGAAAGCACTTATTGATACTTTTTACTCTCCAAATTCTAAAGATTAAAGTCAAACATTTTTAACTGTTTTTAACTTGCCCAGTAACAACTATCTGTTACATTTGCCAACCCTTTCCCTGTATGAAATTTAAACTCACACTCTTTCTATTACTTATCATTTCATTGTCCGGCTTTGGTCAGACCGGCGAGCTCCGTGGTTTCGTTTATGAAGAAGCGACTTCCGAGCCTTCTATTTACACGAGCGTTTATCTGAAAGGGACGACGCTGGGTGCTCAGACCAACCTCGATGGATTTTTTACCATCAGTCGTATTCCTCCCGGGACGTATAATCTCATCATTACATCTATTGGCTTCGATACACTTTCTCAACAAGTATCCATTAAAACAGGAGACCTGCTGATAAAAAAATATTACCTGAAAAAATCTTCGATCGAAATGAAGGCTGTTGATGTGTCGGCAGAAGATCAATCCAAGAAAATAGATACGCGGGTATCAGTAAATAAAATCACTCCAAAAGAAATCAAATCGATTCCTACTGTGGGTGGTGAACCTGATCTGGCACAATACCTTCAGGTAATTCCGGGAGTTATTTTTTCCGGCGACCAGGGCGGACAATTATATATTCGCGGAGGTACACCGATCCAAAATAAATTACTGCTCGATGGTATGATCATATATAATCCGTTCCATAGCATAGGATTGTATTCGGTGGTGGATGCCGACATAATAAGAGGTGCAGATGTTTACACAGGAGGCTTTAATGCGGAATACGGCGACAGGATTTCATCGGTGATGGACATCACAACACGTGATGGAAACAAGAAAAGACTTGCAGGTAAATTCGGAATCAACACATTTACATCTAAACTCATTGTAGAGGGTCCATTAAAAAAAGAAAGCGAGTCATCCGAAGGAAGCTCGTCATTTCTATTATCGGGTCGGACTTCATTTCTCGATAAATCTTCCAAGACGTTTTACGACTATGTGGATTCACTCGGACTTCCCTTCTCCTTCACAGATTTGTATGGAAAGGTTTCGTTCAACAGTTCCAAGGGAAGTAAATTTAACATCTTCGGTTTTCATTTTACAGACGATGTAAATTACCAGCAAGTTGCCGATCTCGGTTGGAAATCGACCGGCTTCGGAGTTAATTCGGTTTTGGTTCCAACGGGTACTGCGGTGCTGATCGATTGGAACCTCGCCTATTCGAATTATGGAATCGATCTTGTTGAAGCGGACGGCCGGATGAGGTCGAGCGATATCAGCGGTTTCAATGCGGGACTCAACTTCAGTTATTTTATGGGTAAGGATGAATTTCGCTATGGAGTAGAGTTGCTTGGATTCAAAACGAATTATGAGATATCGAATGTGCTCGGCAATCCTTCCGGTCAACAGGAGAACACAACTGAGTTCGCAGCATTTTTCAAGTATAAAAAAATAATAAAGGATTTGATTCTTGAGCCAGGTATACGTTTGAATTATTATTCTTCATTATCGGAGTTTTCTGCTGAACCTCGACTGCAATTCAAGTATAATGTGAACGATCGACTGAGAATTAAAGGAGCCGGTGGATTTTATTCCCAAAACCTTTTATCGACATCGTCTGACAGAGATGTAGTCAATTTATTTTATGGATTTCTTTCAGGGTCGACAGACCTTCCTGATAAGTTCAAGGGAGAAGAAGTCACTTCCCTTTTACAGAAAGCAAAACATGTGATTGCAGGATTCGAAGTAGATCTTCCTTTTCATTTAACCTTAAATATCGAAGGCTATATCAAAAACTTTACGCAGCTTGAAAATGTAAACAGGGATAAGATTTACCAGGACAACAGCGCGCATAGTGCGAAACCGGATTCGCTTAAGAAAGATTACATAATCGAGACCGGGCTTGCAAGAGGAGTTGATATGACATTGAAGTATGATCACAAGAGTTTTTATGTATGGGTAGTCTATTCACTTGGATTCAACAAGAGACAAACTGAGAGTTCAGAATATGATCCAAGCTTCGACCGCAGGCACAACATCAACGTTGTTACCAGCTACAAGTTTGGAAAGAAAGATTTATGGCAGGCAAATGCCCGATGGAATTTTGGTTCACCCTTCCCTTTCACTCAAACACAGGGATTTTATGAAGGCATGCAATTGACAGAAGGCGCTGGCACAGACATAAACAATCAGAACGGTTCTTTTGAAATTACTTATAGTGATTTAAATAAAGGAAGGCTCTCCTATTTCCACCGACTCGATATTTCACTTCAAAGAAATTTTATCCTGAGCAAGAAAAGTATTCTTGAAGTTTCAGCTGGCGCGACGAATGTTTACGATCGTGATAATATTTTTTATATGGATCGTACGACGGGAGAGAAAATTTATCAGCTACCTATTTTGCCGACTGTGGGAGCTACGCTTACTTTCTAAGTTCGTTTACCAAAGCTTTATTTTTTTCGAAAAGTCTAATCTGCAAATACCATTGTGCCAAAACAATCATAAATAACTACAGTTTGAGATTCTTTTTTAACTGATTTAAATCTCAGGTAAATAAAATCTGAAGTTGGATTTGGATAGACTTCTACATTTGAATGTTTTTGATTAATACTTGAAACATTTAAAGGTAATGTATACTTCCATACTCCTCTTCCATAAGTAGAAACAAAAAGTTTATTGTTCGAAATAGTTACACCGGTTGCAATAAATGGCGATAGGATACCACCTAGCGGACTCCAATTATTTCCATAATTACTTGAAACAAGGACGCCCCATTTTTCAAAAGCTCCGATCCATTGATTACTCGTTCCTACTAAAGAAGTACAAAAAAAACTTCCGTGACAACTCCGTGTTTCGATGTTCGTGGTTATGTCTCACTTATCTACTACAAGTCTGACCAATTGCACCCCATTCAAGGATTCTATTTTCAAAAAGTACAATCCCTCCACAAAACCGGAAACATTGATTGTATGACTCATCGTTTCAGCATCTTTTTCAAATAATAACCTTCCCAGAGAATCATAGAATTTTAAATGTGCCGGAGAATTTAATTTAACGGTAAGAGTTTCATTAACCGGATTTGGAAAAACTTCTGCAATATTATTTTTCTGAATTTGATTTACAGAAAGAGGATCATCCGGAACAAAAACATTTATTGTATCCGCACAATCATTCTGATCCTTAACAAGGATGGTATAATTACCTGTTGGAATGTTGGAAATTATATTGCTGATTAATGTACCATTGTGAGGAGTCCAGTCGATTACATAAGGAGAAATTCCTCCCGATACAGTTACCTGTACAGAACCATTACTGCATCCGATGCAATTTGTTGGTACGACCAGGGCATTAACTGTCATTACCGGAGGAATCTGAATTATGAAAGTATCCGGCGAACTCAAACATCCATTTGCATCAGCCACAATTACTGTACAGGAGATATCAACACAAAAATTATTCGATATAACGGAAGATCCATCACACCACAGATAAGTATATGGTGGTGTACCTCCGGTAACGAATGGAGTTACTCTTGAACAATCGTAACTACACAAAGCAGAATCAACTGTAACATTAACGAAAAGTGGAGGCGGATCTGGTAAAACAATTTGTGTCGTATCAGAACATCCGAGTGTATCCTGAACAATCAGAGTATAGGTCCCCGCACAAACAAATCCTGAACTCGCAGAATCAGATCCGTTTGACCACTGATAAGTGAATGGCGGAATGCCAAGCGGAGTCGCGAGTATAAAACCATCACAATTACCATTACATGTAGGATCAATCTCCACCAGTTGAACACCACAGCTTATCAGGTAATCATCTTCCGAGGTACAACCATGATAATCAGTTGCAATTACTTTGTAAATTCCATTCTGGCTTATTGTCATACTAGAATTTATTTCTCCGGGTAAAATAAATCCACTCCGATACCATTGAAAACTATTTGCATTCGTCGACTGTGCAGTTAGCTGATTTGTACTCTGAATAATAGAAACATCTGGACCTTGTCTAAACTGTAAAAACACATCCTGCGAGCCGCCTGCACAAACAGAATCCTGAGGAAAAACCATCAGTGTATAATGCCCGGTCGATGTTGCATAATAAACTGAATCTATTGCACCGGGAATCGGAACACCATCCTTCACCCAATTCATAGTACAATCAGGTAATGTCGAAGCATCGAATGAAATTCGTATGGAATCTCCCTGGCAGCGAACAGATGGAAGTTCATGATCAACATTTACAGTGAATGAAGTATTAATACTAACATAATTCCAATTTGAATTACTGGTACATCCATATGAATTTGTAACTTCTACTCTCCAGTAAGTACCATGTGTCAAAAAGAATACACTCGTATCAGCATACGGTGCGTAACCTAAATCATACTCTTTCCATTTATATGTAAGCGAAGGATCCCACGTCGTCGACAAACAAATACTATCACCATTACATATGGAATTTCCAGGAGTTACACTTACGACAGGTATTGGAGGTGTAGGATGTGCATTAACCTGAATAATATTTGAATAATTGGAAATACAACCTAACCAGGGAGTATAAGTGAATCTATATATTCCCGGACAACTAATTATTGCAAGCCCATTTGTCGCAACAACATTATTACTGTTACAAGTAGGACCACTGATTTTATTTATCGAATAACTTGTTGAAGAATTAAAAGGTTGCAACTGTACTCTAACGTTGTTTTGTCCAGGACAAATTGAATCATCATCCAAAACAGTTGCAACCGGTACGGGTGGTGGGGCTTTAGCCGTCACAATTACAGTATCGTAACCTGTTTTTCCCAATGCATCGGTAACTTTTATTACATAAGCATTAGGTACTCCGGGTACAAGTAAATCAAACCTGATATATGCTGTACTCGAATTAGGGTTTGTGAGACCTGTTGAAGGTGACCATTGATAAGTATACGGCGGTGTTCCATGTATAACAGCTGGATTATGACTCAATGGAAAATTATTATGATTGCTATTACAATCGCTTACATCATTTCCTGCAATTACCAAAAGAGAGTCGTCATTGTAAAACAAAATATTTGAAACATTCATCGGGCGACAAGGACCGGGATCCAGAATTACCTGGTAATATCCTGAGGAAGGATTATGAATTGTGTCTCCATGTTCTGATGACAATGTATCCCCGTTATACATCCAGGTAAACGGAATATTTTGTAATGAATAAGACGGCCTCATAGTTAAAAATGAATCACCGGGGATGATTTGTACAGGATAAGTTGAAGGTGGCAGGTATACATATTGCTCAGCATATAAAAAGCAACCTGTACTGTCGTAAACATTCACTCGATAATAACCAGATCCATTTACATTTACAGAAGAAGTTGTTTCTCCATTTGGGCTCCACGAATATGTCATACCTGCAGGCTGTGCAGTTAAAGTTATCGTGCTGTCTTCGCATAAAAAAAGTCTCCCGTTTATATCGGTTGCCCCGCCTGTCACTGTTATTCGAGGTGTAAAGTTCGGATGAAATTCCAAACAGGTTTTAGATGATGTATCGACATCACAGCCGCTGTGCACAATCAGTCTGTAGCATGTTGATTGACGTGAAGGATCATTGACAGGTAAATAAAGATTGCTACCAATTATACTGACATTAAATAAATGATTAGAACTATTAATCCACTCATAAGAATAATTAGGATTATTTGGTAACACCAGACTATTCAAACCAACTCCGCAGATTGAAATTGTACTGTCAAGACCATGAGGTGCCACCGCAGAATAACTTTCTGTGATGATTCGCGGGGCCGCATCAAACCAGGTCCCATTACTATTCAACATGCTAACAAAATATGTCCCGGCAGAATCAACTGTTATACTTTGTGTTTGCGCTCCAGTCGACCATTGATAAGATGTAAAACCGGAATCAGCGGTTAGTACGATTGAAGAATTTTCACAGAACGCATTCGGACCATGTACCTGGTAATAATATACATCACAATCCGATGACGATTCCAGGCCACCATGGGTTATTGAATAGCTATGAGTATGTGAGAGTAATCCGGCTGCATTATAGCTATAACTTGATTCCGCTTCTCCGCATCCAAGACATGAACTGTATGAATAAGTAATTTGTCCTGCCGCATTGTATCCATGATCTCCCCAGAAAATTTGCTCCCAGTCATTGTCACCACTCGACCAATAATCTTCATGCCAGGAAATTTGATTGTTGTTACTATCATAAACGTAAACATTTCGCTCACTCGGTATGCGAACACCTCCGGAAAAAAAATAAGTAATATATTCCAGCAAGTTCCAATTTGCATCATATGTTGAAGAATCCATTTGGTCTATGATCCACAGATTTGTATTAACGCTCCATTTATATATTGAATCGTAATCATCCAAATCATTTAAATGATAAAAATACTTTCTGAGCCAAAGGTTATTCCACGTTGTCCCATTCCAGTTATATTCTATTTCACAGGAATCATTTTGATTAACATCATATAAATAATCCAAACGTGACTGATTCTGCCATGCACTACTGAGCCATTGTTGAATTATAGTTTGTGTTCTTAAATTGTTTGTATAAGAATAAAGTTCTCGCCTGTAGTTTTGCCAAGTTCCACTACTATAATTCATCGTGGTCTTACTGATCAGGTTATTCTGGCTATCATATACATAATCGATTATTTCATAGCTACTCTCAGAATGAATAATATTTCCGAGAGAATCATAAACACTTGGAGATGGCGTCTCATTGGCACTACTGGTATATAAGTAATTTCCATCATGATCGAAGTGTTTTACAGTTACATAATGTAAATCATCTTCATCGGTACAATCATAAACAACAACAGAGTCTGTTTGTGCAGCAGAAAAATTAAATGAAATAATTAGACCGAAAAAAATAAAAAGACATTTCATTGAGGGCTGGATTTACAATGAAAGTTAGTGAAAATTGTGCTTTATAAAACAATCCGGGTTATGTTTATAAACATTGTTATTGACTAGTACTAAAGGTTGAGGAAATATTTCTCTGCAGATCTCGCAGAAAAATTCCACTTATAATACAGTTACCTTCGTAAGAAGTAAAACAGAATTATCTATCTGCGCCATCTCCTGTTTTTATCTGCGGTATCTGCGGGAATAATATTAACGTAAACAGACAATATAAAAACGACAACAAAACAAACACCCGTAACAACATTTACATTTTCGTCCATAAAACTTCCATGTGTTATTTTATTTGCCATATAAGTAATAAATGAGTTTGGAAGGTTTCTTTCGCCGAGTTGTGATTTAATTTTCCATTGCCAGTCAGTCAAAGGACAATAACCGAATCCGTACCAGATTCCGAGAATTAGCCAACAAAAAGCAGTAAGTCCAATTGTAAAGAGATGCCATTTTCTTGTAGAACGAAAAATCCAGCCGAAGAGATTAAATGCGACTAATAATATATGAAGAATTGTTAAAAGTAAATCAAGAAATTCATTCATAACAAGGAATTATTACGCGCAAAGTCACGAAGATCGCAATGAAAATTATTTTTTCTTAGTTGTGCCCTTTGCCTGAAAATTTAAAACACAGCAAAAAACTTCAACCCCATCACACCACCATCATTTTCCGGAATCAAATAAGAAAAAGATTTTTTCTTTTGAATATCGTAATGAGGAAAGAGCTTTCTCTCATTCATCACAACCTGCTTACCACACAAATAGCCGATCAATCCTCCAAGGAAAACATCGGATGCCCAATGCTGATGTTCAACCAAACGCGTCAGCCCGATAATACCGGCAGTAGAGTACATGATGACCGGAACCGCAGGCTTGTCTTTATAAACTTCGCTGAATACTGTGGCCATTGCAAAGATGCAACCCGTATGTCCCGACACAAATGAATCGAAACCTGCGATGCCACGTTTGGTATTATAATCTTTATCGAATTGCGCAAAGGGACCAAACCAATGATCTGAATTATATTCTAAGTCGGTGTACGTAGCCAGAGGCCGCATGCGACTCGCAATCATTTTTATTCCCCGGATCCAGATGCCTGCCGATATTGCCGCTTGTGATGCAAGCAACGAAGCTCTGAATCCACGATACTTATGAAAGCCGATCGAATAACAGCCGTACCCGGCAAGCAATATATAGCCTTTATAATCTCCCACGTCCGTAATCGCATCAGAAAATTTCCCTAATGCAGGTAAATCGTTTTTCATTGGTCGAAAAACTTTTTCAATGTCCTGATCAAAATGAATAAGCGAGAGCGTGATTACTGTTGCGCCTGCAAGAATTAATGCATCCTTTTCTTTCATCCGAAGAGGAAATGTAACCTGGTATACCAGATTATGCACCAGCGAAGGAACATATCCTTTTGGCGAACGAAGACTCAACACGGAATCGTTCTTCATTTGCCTGCTAAATGAGGAAAAATCTATAGATGCGCTGTCGAAAGGCATTTGCGCATTAGCATGCATGCCAATTAAAAATAAAAACAACAACAGCGCTTTCTTCAATCGATTGAGTGGTTGGAGATTATTTTCTGAACTTAATTTTTTTTGTTGGAGCCTAAAGTTTACATTTGTACCCCGTGTTGATGAAATCACACTTTTGATTTCCCGGCATTTTCAATCAATTCTAAACAAATCAACGCGGTGGCTTCATCCAAATATATATTTGTAACCGGTGGTGTTACATCATCCTTAGGCAAAGGAATCATATCAGCTTCGCTGGCGAAGTTACTACAAGCCCGCGGATATTCCGTTACCATTCAGAAATTAGATCCATACATAAACGTCGATCCCGGAACTCTCAATCCGTACGAACACGGCGAATGTTATGTGACCAATGATGGAGCAGAGACCGACCTCGATCTGGGACATTATGAACGATTTTTAAATGTACCTACATCGCAGGCTAATAATGTTACGACCGGGAGGATTTATCAAACCGTTATCAACAAGGAACGCGAGGGAGCATTTTTAGGAAAAACGGTACAGATCATTCCGCATATCACGGATGAAATAAAAAGAAGAATTCAAATACTCGGTGAGACTGGAGAATTCGATATCGTAATTACAGAAATCGGCGGAACCGTAGGCGACATCGAATCATTGCCTTATATTGAAACTGTGAGACAACTTAAGTGGGAACTCGGTAGTTCTGCTCTCGTCATCCATCTAACTTTAATTCCATACCTGAAGGCTGCAGGTGAATTAAAGACAAAGCCGACACAGCATTCGGTAAAATCATTACTTGAACTCGGAGTTCAGCCCGACATACTCGTGTGCAGAACTGAAAAATCAATTTCATCCGAAATAAGAAGAAAGGTTGCTTTATTCTGCAACGTGAATGTGAATGCGGTTATCGAATCGATCGACGCCGATTCGATTTATGAAGTTCCCGTATTGATGCAGAAGGAACAGCTCGACAAAGTTGTGCTCAACAAATTAAAACTTCCGCTTCAACAAGAACCTACACTCGAGCAATGGAAAAATTTCCTAAGCAAATTAAAGTATCCGATCAACGAAGTTAAGATTGGTTTGGTAGGAAAGTATATTGAATTAAAGGATGCATATAAATCCATAAACGAATCTTTCATACATGCAGGAGTTGCCAATGAAAGCAAAGTCATCATCGAATGGATTCATTCCGAGAAAATCGATGCGAGTAATGTCGCTTCGAAATTCAACGGACTGCATGGAATACTCGTAGCACCAGGCTTTGGTGATCGCGGTATCGAAGGAAAGATTACCGCTATCCAATATGCAAGAGAAAATAATATTCCTTATCTGGGAATTTGTTTGGGCATGCAATGCGCGGTAATCGAATTCGCAAGAAATGTTTTGGAATGGAAAGATGCGCATTCAACAGAGATGAACTCTGCAACCAAACATCCGGTGATCGACATCATGCAGGGTCAGAAGAATATAACATTGAAAGGTGGGACCATGCGACTCGGAGAATACACGTGTTCATTGCAAAAAGGAAGCAAAGCTTTTTCAGTTTATGGAAAACAAAAAATCACCGAGCGTCACAGACACAGATATGAATTCAATAATAAATTTCTAAAAGATTTCGAAGATGCAGGAATGATTCCATCAGGGATAAATCCGGAAAATAATTTAGTGGAGGTAATTGAATTAAAAAATCATCCCTGGTTTATCGGCGTGCAATACCATCCTGAATATAAAAGTACGGTAGAAAACCCTCACCCGCTTTTTGTACGATTCGTTAAAGCCGCTCTCGACTTTTCAAAAGTTGCTTCGCAGATGACACCAGGTGGAATGTCGTCGATTACTATTTAATAGGGAAGTTGTTAGTTGGAAAGTTGTTTGTTGGATTTCGGTCGTTGGTTGATGTACATTGGTTGATGTACGTTAAAGAATCATGACGATCTTGGTGTTTCATTTTTTCAAACGCCAAACGCCAAACTAATCAACGATGAGTCTTCGCTGCTTCGTTGCTTTACCAAAATCAGCCGAAAGAATATAAATCCCTTTTGGCAATGTGGAAACGTCAATCTGCAGACTATTGCTACCTGAGTTTATTCTACCTGATTCTTCTTTCCATAGTCTTCCCGTAAGATCCAACACTTTAAATTTTATTTCTGAAGAATGATTCGAATTAAAATAAATGTTGGCTTTATTCTTCACAGGATTTGGATTAATAATAAAATCCAGATTTATCTTTTCAGGATTCTGAACATCAGTCGTAAGCGTGCTTACGGTGATCACTTTATCATGTGCGAATGCGAGTGCACCTGATATGTCGAGCATGGAAACCTGGAAAACAGGAGCCTTGAATGTCGAAGTATACCATGCATATTTTTTCATTTGAACATAGGTATCAACTCCTGTTCCAGCACCGATTACGAGATTCAAATCTGTTACCACTCTCAGAGTATTCGTAAATGAACCTGTAAACAATGTGAGATCTCCTGTTCCATCTGCTGTTACGGTAATTGTACCTGTTACCGGATTACCGAATATTCCGGTACCAGTAACGGCCGGATTCGATACCACATCACCATATTGAAAAGGAACGGTCAGGAAATTTTGAACATTAGTCATAATTAGTTCGATCGCATTGCTTTTTGATCCGAGATATTGCAGACCTGTAGCAGATCTGATATAATAATCGTCATAACCAAAAAAAGTAGTGACCTTTAGATTAGCTGTCGGAAAAAGCTGATCGTTTGCTGTTCCTGTCGGAGCCACGAAGTGTTCTGACCTTACTGTCGGGTAAACGAAATAGTTAAAGAAATTCCAGATCTGATTTTGCCCGCCCGGACCTGGCTGAAGGGTTGTATCGTTTATCGTTTTATTAGCCCAAAGCGAACCTTCATCCGGAATATTTACTGAGGATAATACGGGTTGCCCTTTAGAAAAATTAACAAGAAGAAGGAAAATGAAAATGAATCTGGTAAACTTGGTGAACATGAGGAGAGATGTGGTTTTTGATTGTTTATTCAGATGCAATGATAAAGTTTTTATATGGCATTTTTTAATTAAAAAATAGAATTCTAACGTAAATTCTACACATCTTCTCATTCGTCCACTAAATATACTCGTTCGCAAAAGTATTATTGGCGTTTACAATTTATTTGTCATGAGAATGAAGGAATTGTTGTTTATATCTTAAGATTTTTCGATTTTTGAAGGAATTTATTTGAGTGCCGTTTTCCCCTAATTAACAACTCCTCTCCTGATCAAAAAACTTTAAGATTTAATTAAGAACTATGAAAAAACTATATACGAATAGTGCCCTGTTATTTTTGGTAATTTTTTTCTCGGCCTTATCGACGATTACCGCTCAACCGGGTGTAGGAATTTCTTTTACATTTTCTTCAGCGCCAAATGTTACTGCTTTTCCGGCCGGGTTTTCAACCCAGGTAGTTCCTGCCGCTAATCAAAATGACTTCGCTTATTTATTTAGTCCTGCCGGAATGAGTGTGAAATTTGCAGGCGTAAATTATACCCAGGTAGTGATTGGTACCAATGGTTGGGTTGCACTATGTAATGGACAGGCAGGTGTTCCTGCTTCTTTGAGTGGTGGATCTTATTTAAATACAAATAGTCTTGCGACATACAATGGTGGCTTTCCACTGATTGCACCTTTTTGGGATGATCTTGCTTCTTCTGCCATTTATTACAATTGGGTCGGTGGCGCATTGTGGGTTCGTTGGACAGCAAAAATTGATGCAACTAATGCAACGGCTGCGAATTTATTTTGGATCAGAATCGATGGCACCACAGGTGTTATTAATTTTTATTACCCAGGAACTGCATACGCTGTTTCAGGTCCGCCGACTGCTTCTATCGGCATAGCTGGTGTTTGTACGGGCGACTACTATTCATATGATATGATTTCGACATATGCTGATAGTACATCAGAAACCAGCAACCTCGCAACAAGGCCATCAAACCTGACATATACATTTACACCCTATCAGTGGTACGACGACTGTGCAAGTGCAAAAGATTTAGGTCCTCTATCACTTACCTGTACTCCTGTAATCTATAATTTAAATAACGCAACAAATTCAATCGCCTCAACCTGTACACCAGCAGATGTAGCAGACATGTGGTTTAAAGTTACTAAGCCGGCTGGTGTATCCAGTGTTACAATTACAACGTCACCTGCATCCGGTTGTCAACCTCTGGCTGGAACTACTGTTGAAGTTTTCTCCGGTGCATGTCCCGGAACTTACGTTGCATGTTCAGCAATAGGTACTACTTATCCTACATTCGGTGAAGTAACTGTTTCAAGAGCTTCATGTGTTTCTGAGGTATTGTATATTCGTGTAACATCCGATGGAGATGTCGGAGGCAGGTTCGGCATCTGTGCCAAGAATGCAGGAGCTGTACCAGGAACAGGAAACACCTGTTCGAATCCGAACTGGATTTGTTCTTTACCTTTTAGCTATACAGGAACTACTGCCGGATCAGTAAATGATTATGACAGTACATCTTCTGCCTGTCACTCAATTTACATGAATGGAGAAGATTATGTTCTTGCTTATACTCCATCATCAAACGGTTGTATAAAAATCGATCTTACTTCCGGTGGAAATAATCCCGGCGTATTTGTTTACCAGGGTTGCCCTAATGCAGTAGGAAGCACTTGTCTTATGTCTGTAGAATATTCAACGGGTGCAGGAACAATTCCAGCCGTAGGTCTTGTAGCCGGTCAAACATATTACATTGTAGTTGACAATTCTATTCTTGGTGGAAATACTAATATTCCTTTTACTATTAGTGTTACTAATGGTGGAACAGCACCGGCATATGATGATTGCACTGCACCATATAATTTCGGAAATATTGCTCTCGGTGCACCATGTACTCCGGTAACGTTGACAACATCCTGTTCGAATCCAACGGCTGTTGGAGCTGCCGGAGTCCCATCCTGTGTACCCGCACATACTCCTCCTTATTTTATCGATGGAGTTACAGGAGATGTATGGATGCGATTCACTGCAGTATTTACCGGATCACTACTTATTCAAACTTCTACACAACATCCAAATGCAGGATGGACTGCCAATGCAGCTATGGCTGTATATACAGGAACATGCGGATCTTTTGGTGCGCCTTTAGCTTGCGATTACAACTCTGGTCCGAACAACATGCCGCAACTATCAATTCCTGTCGCAACGGGTACAACATATTTCATCAGAGTGTGGTCTGAACATCCGGAAGCAGAAGGAACATTTGATATTTGTTTCCAGAGTGCATGTGCTCCTGCAAACGATTTACCCTGTGCTGCGGTTGCTATACCTCTAGGTGCTACGATATCCGGATTTAATACATGTGCCGGTTCATTAAACGAACCGCCGAATGCTGCACAGTGTGTTGCAGGAGGAACAGTAAACACAGTTTGGTTTACAGCCATCGTTCCAGCAAGCGGCCAGGTTCGTGTTCGAACACATCCTCTTACGCTAACTGATACGCAGATCCAGGCTTTTCTTTTCCCGACAGGTTGCGTCAATGCATCAACTTCCAATACTCCACTTGCATGTAACAACGATGGTACAGCTTGCAGCGGTGGTTTCTTCAGTTTCTCTGAACAATTGTATAGCGGACTAACACCAGGTGCAACTTTATATATTGCTGTAGACGGTGTTGGATCTAATTCAGGTTCGTTTGAAGTTTCTGTTATTGATGGCGCTAGTACTGTATTCCCTCCTGTAGCGCAACAGGATTGCGGTGCCGCACAACAAGTTTGTAGTACGGCTGACATCGTTGTCGCCGATCCTGGTTTCAGAAATAATGGAAACGTATGTGATCTACCGGGTGCTACAGGATGCTGGGCAATCGGAGAAAGAAATTCTGTCTGGTATCAATTTACTGTTGATCCTGCTTTAACAGGAGGTACCGCTAATATAAATTATACTATTTCGTCTCAAGCATCGGTTGATATAGATTACCTGATGTGGGATATAACAAGCGTTTCCAATCCATGCCAGGCAATTCAGAATGGAACTATTGGTGCACCTACAAGCTGTAATTTCGCAGCTGCTGGAGCAACAACGGGTGTTGGTCCCCCAGGAACAGGTTACTTTTCTCCTACCATAACTTTCACCGGTGCACCGAGAACATACCTGTTATTATTAAACGTTTATAATAGCGCTACGAATGCAGGTTTCACACTCGACTGGACGCCAGGAGCCAATGTAACTCCAATCTCTTCTACAACATCTTCTGTTGTGTGGACCGGTTTAACGGATAATCTTTACGCAACAACTACAAACTGGGGCGATTGTGGTGCAACACCAACTTGTGCTGTCGATATTACTGTTAATCCTACAGCAAACGGAAGACAACCGAATGTTGTAGCAGGTCCAATCATGCAGGCAAAAAATGTATTGATAAATCCTGGCGCAACACTGACTGTTCAAACAGGAGCAACATTAAGCGTCTGCGGTAATTTTACAAATCTTGGATCACTCGTTTGTCAACCGGGTTCTACAATTCAGTTTGTCGGCGGTCCAACACAGACAATCAGTGGAAATCTTACCGGAGCAAATTCCTTTGCAAACCTTATAATAAACAAAGCACTGCCTGGAAATTTCTGCATCACAAACAACGACATCGATGTATCAGAGAATTTTACAACATCCAGTGCAACCAGTGTTTTCAATCTTAATGGTTATTACATGAAGGTTGGTAAAAACTTTACTAATGCCAACGGAACAGGAACGTTCACTGGAATCGTTTCTGCGCCGAGAGCAAGTACGGTGGAGTTTAATACATCAAATAATGGAACTCTGACAAATACAGCTGGAGTACTTAACTTCAATAAAGTGGTGATGAATAAAACAGGCGGAGCTAAATTGTCCCTCTCCGGTGTAAACAGCAGGATGAATATTGATTCGACTTTGACTTTAACTTCAGGTAATATCGTTACTACTGCACTTCCGACTCTCGAAGTAAATATGAAGTATTATCTTCCAGCTGCACTTATCGGAGGAAGTGCGACAAGTTATATAGAGGGTACTCTTAGAAGAAAGATTGCAAATGGTCTTGGTTCACCGGTCATTCCGGCAGACTATTATTATCCGCTGGGCGATCCTGCAGTTGGCTTTAACCAGGCTTTGATCAAATTTACTTCTGCTGCAACTATATTCGATCTTACGGGTACATTCAGAACATGGCCTGCAATGGCTTCACCTGCTGCTGGTCCAACCGCTGTAGAATGTATCATAGCAACATACGATCTTAAACCAATATTCAATAATGGATATTGGGAATTCAAGCGAAGCACTGCTGTAGTTGCTGGAAATTATAACGTTTCTCTATTCAACGTTGGTGAAACAAATAATACAGGCTCAGGCTGGACAGTCGCCACAGCACCAAACACCAGCAATCCGAATTTGATTGCATCATGGGGTTTACTGGGACAATGTGTTCCGGCAAGTACAGCAGGGAATACTCAAAGGGTTAATTTTAATCCTACGCCGGGAACAGCAGCAACATCGTTCGACCATTATTATGCAACCGCACAAACTTTTCAAAATGTTTTCTTACCCGTTGAATTGCTTTACTTCAATGCAGAACCTAAAGGTGAAAAAGTTTTATGTAGCTGGGAAACATCATCTGAAGTTAACAACGACTATTTCGATGTTGAGCGAAGTAACGATGGAATGGAATTCGAAGCTATAGGCAGAGTAAAAGGATTCGGCGCAGGAACTACCACCGAAAAACATAGTTATTCTTTCTTTGATAAAGATCTTTGTGAAGACATTCGTTACTACAGACTAAAGCAGGTCGACATGGACGGATCGTTTAATTATTCTAAAGCGATTGCAATCAATTGCAGAAGATCCGATGGTATAGAACTCTATCCAAACCCTGCCAATAGTTCGATTACATATCAGTTCTATTACCAGGAAGATGCAGATCTTACATTGAATATTCTTGACATTTCAGGAAGAGTAGTTCGCTTTGAGAAAATCAGAGTACAAAAAGGAATTAATCAGCTTCATAGCCTGATTGATGATCTCGCCTCCGGTGCTTATACTTTGAGAATTTCCGGTGCAGACGATTCTACAATGATGCTACAAACACGATTCTTTAAGAACTAATGAATTGATCTTCATAATATAAAATAATTTTTCTTTTTGGATAGACCGCCGCATTTTACGGCGGTCTTTTTTTGATCATAATAGCGTCGAATAATTTCTATCTTTGCCATCCTTTTTTTAAGAATATTTCATGGACAGAAATTCGATTATTGGGCTGTCGTTGATTGGCCTGATCATCATTGCTTATTCGATTTATACGCAGCCAAGTAAAGAAGAAATCCAGGCGATGCAACATCGCAGGGATTCCATAGAGAAGGTGCAGAAGGCAACTTTGCAGGAATCTATAAAGAATGAATCTCCTGATCTCGTTGATTCAATTGTACCTGTTTCCGATTCAGCTAAACTTGAATTAAACAAACAGAGTCTGGGCGACTTTGCAATGAATGCAGAAGGAACAGAACAACTGCTAACTCTGGAAAATAAGAATGTAAAAATCACGATCAGTTCCAAAGGAGGAAAAGTAAAGAGTGCTGAGTTGAAGAATTACAAGACCTGGGATGGTAAGCCTCTCATGCTTTTAAATAACGATTCATCTTCTTTCAACCTTAGCTTTTCCGCGCAAAACAGAATCATCAATACGAAAGATCTTTATTTCCAGTCGTCAGGAACAACCGGCGCAACTAAGAGCGTTAATCTTAGGTTGCTTGCTGGTGAAGGCAAGTATATTGAATATGTTTATACTCTTCCTGCAGACTCTTTCTTACTCGGATTTAAGATCAACATAGTGGGGATGAATGATGTCATTGCTTCGAATGCATCATTCATTAATGTCGATTGGGTAGATGAAGCCTTTAGCAATGAGAAGAGCATAGAAAACGAACGGGCTGGTACTACAATTTACTATCGTTTTTCTGATGAAGACGTGGATCATATCACTGAAACAAGCGATGAGAAGAAAGATCTCAAAACACGCGTGAAATGGATTGCATTTAAGCAGCAGTTTTTCTCAGCAGCACTTATTGCCGACAATAGTTTTGATTCACCTATAGTAGAAACTCATACGAATAAAGACTCTAGGCAAGTCGTTAAAAAAATGACTGCATCGTTTTCATTGCCATATGAACGCAGACCCGTAGAGACTTATGCGATGCGATTTTATTTTGGACCGAATCATTATTCTACTCTGAAAAAAATCGACAATCTCAACCTCGAAAAACTTATACCGCTTGGATGGGGAATCTTCGGCTGGGTAAATAAGTTTTTAGTAATCCCAACTTTCAATTTTCTTAACAGCTTTAATCTGAATTATGGATTGATCATTTTAATACTGACAATTCTCGTCAGAATTATCCTGCTTCCATTGACATACGGTTCCTTCAAGTCGCAGGCAAAGATGAAGGTCTTACAACCGGAGATGACTGAAATTAATGAGAAGTTTAAAGAAGAGCCATTGAAGAAACAACAGGAAGTGATGGCACTTTATAAGAAGGCTGGAGTAAATCCACTCGGCGGTTGCATTCCTGGATTGCTACAGTTACCGATACTCATTGCCATGTTCCGATTCTTTCCCGCTTCGATAGAATTAAGACAGCAAAGTTTCCTGTGGGCAACCGATCTTTCCACATATGATTCGATACTGGATCTACCGTTTCGAATTCCTTTTTACGGTAGTCACGTCAGTCTCTTCACATTGCTGATGACTGTATCTACTATCATCTATACGAAAGTCAACATGCAGATGACGGCTGCTACAAATCCTCAGATGAAGTGGATGATGTACCTGATGCCAATCTTATTCCTTGGCTTCTTCAATAATTATTCTGCAGGATTGAGTTACTACTATTTCCTATCTAACATCTTTGGATTCGGACAGCAATATCTTTTCAAAGCGTTTATCGATGAGAATAAGATACATGCCCAGATTCAGGAAAATCGTAAAAAGCCGGTTAAAAAATCGGGTTTCCAGCAACGTCTTGAACAGATTGCCAAAGAACGCGGAATCAAGCCCCCTGCAAGGAAATAACTTTTTGAATATTAATTTGGAATCGCGAATTTTGCGGGATATCATTGTAAAATATCCTCCATGCAAAATAATAACGTTGATTTTCTTCCTCTTTTAGGAACAGATCACATAGAATTCTGGGTTGGAAATGCCAAGCAAGCCGCCTATTTTTACCAGACAGCCTTTGGTTTTCAATTAACAGCGTATGCCGGTCCTGAAACCGGTTTGAGAGACAGGGCTTCTTATGTACTTACTCAGGGTAAAATCAGGTTTGTATTTACGACATCGCTCGTTCCTGATTCAGAAATCAACCATCATGTTATGAAACACAGCGACGGCGTGAAAGTACTTGCCCTTTCCGTTGATGATGCCGAAAAGTCTTTTTACGAGACTATGTCGCGCGGAGCCAAAGCGCACACCGAACCAAAAACCCTCAAGGATGAAAATGGTGAAATCAAAATCTCCAGCATTCATACTTATGGAGATACTATACACACATTTGTCGAAAGAAAAAATTACAAGGGCGCATTTATGCCTGGATATATTTCTGCAAAATCAAATCTCAAAACAGAATCAGTTGGACTGGAAGTCATCGATCATTGCGTTGGAAACGTAGAGCTTGGAAAGATGGATGAATGGGTAAAATTCTACGAAGACGTGATGGGCTTCAAGATGATCATCACATTCGATGACAAGGATATTTCAACCGAGTACTCTGCTCTGATGAGCAAGGTAGTTTCCAATGGAAATGGTTACGTGAAATTTCCTATCAACGAGCCTGCAGAAGGAAAAAAGAAATCACAGATCGATGAGTACTTAGAATTCTATCGTGGCGCAGGAGTTCAGCACATTGCAATTATTACCCAGGATGTAATTAAGACTGTAACTGAATTACAAAGACGGGGAATCGAATTTTTGCGTGTGCCAACCAATTATTACGACGAGTTAACAAGTCGCGTAGGAAAGATCGACGAAGATGTAGACTCATTGAAGAAACTTGGAATTTTAGTCGACCGTGACGATGAAGGTTACCTCTTACAGATATTCACCAAACCTGTTGAAGATCGTCCAACTCTATTCTTTGAAATCATCCAACGCAAGGGTGCAAAATCTTTTGGAAAAGGAAATTTCAAAGCGTTATTCGAAGCAATTGAACGTGAGCAGGCATTACGTGGAAACCTTTAAGTAATTTGAGGATGTCTTTATTTGAAAATATGTAATTCATACAGATTTCATTTTCAAATTAGCACATTTTCATATTTTCAAATTAAAGAGCCATGTTTTCTTCATACTTCGAATCTACTTTAGCGGCCACAGAAACATTTCAAATAAACAGACGTTCATACCCTTATGGAAATCAAAAAAAATCTCTCTAAATACCACTATACCTTATTATTTTTTATCAGTTTACTTTCCACTTCATTTTCATTCGCAACGAACGGAGGATATGAAATTAAAGTCCATATCAATGGACTAAACGATTCAACCATTTACCTGGGAAATCACTTTGGAGAAAAACAGTATGTGAGAGATACCGTTAAGCTCGATCATAACGGATGGGCGACGTTTAAGGGTAATGATACTCTACCCGGCGGAATTTATCTGATCGTCTTACCGGGCAAAACGTATTTCGAAATCATCGTAAGTGAGCAAAAGTTTACTATCGAAACCGATACCGTAGATTATGTAAAAAATATGAAGGTCACCGGCTCGCTCGAGAATAAATTATTCAACGATCATCAGAAGTTTATCATGGAAAAGACCAGGGCGTCACAAGAACTTAAGGCACGCATGGATTCCAAAAAAGACAATAAAGACTCTGTCGCCGCTTATAAGAAAATGGTAACAGACATGGATAAGGAAGTGAAGGATTACAGGATGAAAATAATGAAAGACTATCCGAAATCCTTCATGGCAAAAATCATCTACACCATGCAGGAACCTGAAGTTCCGGAGGCTCCCAAGGATGAAAAAGGAAATATCATCGATTCAACCTTTCAGTTTAAATACTATAAATCACATTACCTCGAGAACGTCGACTTCAGCGACGAGCGACTTTTAAGAACACCGATTTTTCAGAATAAGGTTAAGACTTACACACAGCAACTTACCGTTCCTTCTCCCGATTCAATCATCGTTGCTGTCGATACAATTATCACAAAAGCCAGGGCAAATAAAGAAGTATTTAAATATTGTGTCGCCACGCTGGCAAACTTTTACGAGACCTCCAATATCATGGGTTATGATAAGGTGTTCGTTCACATCGCTGAGAAATATTACCTGACGAAAGACGCATACTGGGCAGATTCGACACTTAAGGCAAAGATCCACGAGCGCGTAATGAAGATCAAGCCGAACATCCTTGGTGAAGCCGCTCATGATCTCGCAATGCCGGATACCGCATTGAAGATGCATACACTTTACGGCATCAAAACAAAGTATACGATTTTAGTTTTCTGGGATCCGACTTGCAGTCATTGCAAAATTGAAATTCCAAAACTTTCTCATTACTACGACAGCGTTAAAACAAAGGGATTGTCCATCGAAGTGTTTGCAATCGGAATCGAATCCGATATGGATTTATGGAAGAAATATATCAGGGATAATAATCTGAAATGGATCAATGTTTCAGATTTATATAATCAGACAAATTTCAGGGCTTATTACGACATCTACTCTACTCCGGTAATCTATCTTTTGGATGATAAAAAACATATCATTGCAAAAAGACTGGACACAGAAAAGATCCGTGACTTTATAGAAAATTCTGAGAAAAGGGAATCCATGAAAGAGTCTAAGCCGCCTCAGCCTGAAAAATAATTAGCTGCGATTAATCAGATTTTCATTGCATCACCAATCACATTTTCGTAAATTGATTTTGCTTCGGCAATAGTTCCGAACGATTGCTCATCGATCATCAATTCTCCATCGGTTACTAATCCGAGGTTCGAGAATTCAATATTCATCGCTGCTAAAAAATCGACGAAGCCGTCCATCTTTTCTTCAGATACCGATACTACTACCCTGCTTTGTGCTTCACCGAAAAGGAAAGCATCGGCGCGACAATCGAAATCAGTCTCTATTGAAAAGCCAAGGTTTCGCGGCATACATGACTCAGCAAGAGCAATGAATAATCCGCCGTCGGAAACATCATGTGCAGACTGAATCAGTTTTTTCTTTACGAGCTGCTTAATTACATCCTGTACTGCAATCTCCTCGTCGATATCGAAATGAGGGGCAGGAGAATTTTTTACTTTAAGAAAAGAGTAAAGATATTCAGAGCAGGAAATATCATTTATGGATGCTCCGATCAGGAAAATGCAATCACCCGGATTCTTAAAATCCATCGTCATGTGATTTGATTTGTCGTGAACAAGTCCGAGCATGCCAATAGTTGGTGTTGGAAATACCGGACCTTCATCGGAGCTTTGATTATAAAAACTTACGTTGCCCCCAGTCACAGGAGTCTTAAATTTCCTGCAGGCTTTTCCCATTCCTTTTATCGATTGCACAAATTGCCAGTAAACTTCTTTATTATATGGATTACCAAAGTTGAGGCAATTCGTAATTGCTAATGGTTCTCCCCCACTGCAGACGATATTTCTTGCAGCCTCGGCAACTGCAATCCCGCAACCGATTTCCGGATCTGCATATACGTAACGGGAATTACAATCGACTGTCAGTGCAATTGCTTTGTTTGTATTCCTTACACTGACGACAGCTGCATCCGATGGACTGTTCGTACTCATATTGATAGTACCAACCATTGAATCATACTGGTTGTATATCCATTTACGGGATGCTATATTCGGATGACTCAGGAGAAAATCTGCAACCACTTTCAGGTCCTCCGGTTCCTCAACAGAATCGATGCTGAATCTTTTAATTTCATAATAATATGCAGGTACTGAATATTCTCTTTCGTAAACCGGAGCGCCTCCGCCGAGAACGAGAGATTCGGCAGGCACGTTTGCAACGACCTCACCATTCATTAAAAACTTCAGATGATTACCTCCGCTGACTTCTCCGATCTGAACACAATTCAGATCCCATTTCTGAAATACCTGTACGACTTCTTTTTCTCTTCCTTGCTTGGCAACTACCAACATACGTTCCTGAGATTCGCTCAAAAGTATTTCCCATGGCAACATATTCTTTTGACGAGTAGGAACCTTATCAAGATAAATATTCATTCCTGATTTTCCCTTAGCTGACATTTCGGATGTCGAACAGATGATGCCGGCTGCACCCATATCCTGCATTCCGATCACTGCTCCTGTTGCAATAACCTCGAGTGATGCCTCGAGTAAAAGTTTTTCGGTAAACGGATCGCCGACCTGTACCGATGGAAGATCCTCAGCAGAATCTTCATGGAGATCCCCGGATGCAAATGTTGCACCGTGTATGCCGTCTTTACCGGTTGCGGAACCGACGATGAAAACAGGATTCCCGATTCCGTAAGAAGTAGCTGAAACCGTTTTACCTTCTTCAACTATGCCTGCCGACATTGCATTTACAAGTGGATTAACATTATAACAATCGTCGAAATAAATCTCGCCACCGACTGTTGGAACGCCGAATGCATTTCCATAATCGCCAATACCTTTTACAACTCCCCTAAGAAGCATCTTTGTCTTATCCGCAGAAAGATTTCCGAATCTCAGCGAATTGAGCTGAGCTATAGGTCTCGCACCCATCGTAAAAATGTCGCGGTTAATTCCACCGACACCGGTTGCTGCACCCTGATAAGGTTCAATAGCAGATGGATGATTATGAGATTCAATTTTAAATGCACATGCGAGTCCGTCGCCGATTGAAACTATCCCCGCGTTTTCCTGTCCTGCCTTCACCAGCATTTGGGGACCTTCCTTCGGCAATGTCTTAAGCCAAACAATTGAATTTTTATAGGAACAATGTTCACTCCACATCACGCTGTATAAGCTAAGCTCCGTGAAATTCGGAGTCCTGCCCAAAAATTCAATTATCTTCCCGAATTCTTCCTGGGATAATCCAAGTTCCTTTGCCGTATTAGCATTTACTGTTTGTTCAAGTACTTCTGACATAATTTTAAGAGGGAAATTTGATCACGAAAGTAATGATATTTTCATAGTTATCTTTTGATGTTCAAACTTAAAAATCTTGTTAATAATTTGTCTGATTTTATATATGGAATGATATTAATTTACCTTTAAATTGTAAAACCCCTATTAAAAATTGCCGGTCATTTTATGGAGTTTATTCTGACCCTGGCGTATGCCGTTTTGTTTTTTTATTTCATCCGGAAAAGCAGATTTTTCTCCGATGATAATATTCCACGCTGGTTACCCGGGAGTTTGTTTTTACTGAAGTGTTGTTCCGGTATCATTCTCGGATTGATTTATACAATATATTATACGAACCACAATAATACGGATACATTCAAATTCTTCACCGACAGTAAAATTTTATTCGATAGCATTTTTACTAATCCTAAGGATTTTTTCAGAATGCTCACTGGCATCGACGATTCGGCGCCAGAATTATTTCCTTATTATGAAAAAATGAATTCGTGGCTAAACACAAATCCATTTTTTAATGATAACAGAACTATTGTCCGGCTGAATGCTTTCTTCCGCTTTTTTTCCCTTGGATATTATTCGGTCCATGTGGTCTTTATTAATTTTATTTCATTCACCGGAATATATTGTCTTTACAAAACATTTTCAATTTATTGTCCCAACAGGAAAAAAGAATTATTGATCCTGAGTTTTCTGATGCCATCTGTCATGTTCTGGGGTTCGGGTGTGCTGAAGGATAGTTTATTATTATCAGGCTTCGGATTAATGATTTATTCATTTACGCTTATGATCAAAAACGGAATCACGCTGAAACGATTTATTGCTTTCGTTGGAAGTATGATCGTTTTAATGCTGACAAAGGTGTATGTAATTGCTCTTATTTTACCTGGGTTATTTGCATGGTGGTTTACCAGAAATTCATCGAGAAACAAAATCATTATTACGTTTCTAGCTATCTACCTTTTATATTTTTCAGTTGGCTTTAATACATACCATTTAAATTCCGATTATAATCTCGCTGCTTTAATTTTCTATAAACAGAAAAACTTTTTCGACCTCGGGACTATTCAAAAGGCGTCGATGATATCCATTCCTTTACTTGAATGCAGCGCAGAATCAGTCATTAAGAATTCCCCATTGGCTTTTCTCACAACCTTGTTCAGGCCGTTTATTACCGATGTGCACGGGAACCCGATGATACTTTTATCCGCACTCGAAAATATTTTTATAATAATATTAATTTTCCTGTGCCTGTGTTCTTTAAATATCAGGCAAAGAAAAATGGATCCTTTCATTTTGTTTTGCATGATTTTTATCATTTTACTTTTCACGTTGATCGGTCTGATCTCCCCGGTACTCGGTGCGATTGTGCGATATAGAATTGTTGCCCTACCTTGTTTGACTTTTATTCTCGTCTTTTATTCAGACAGGAAAAAACTGATGAAGCGATTTTCGTTTCTGATTCCGACGAAAACTGATCGAAAATAGAAAGTATCTTTAAAAATAATGACTGTATTTACACATACGACCCCGCTGGGGTCGTAGTCAAATCTTGCATGGTGTAATATAGACATGTGACCCCGCTGGGGTCTTTCATTCATCGGCAGTTAGAATAAAAAATAATAATTCTTTTTCATTCATTGCAACCCCGGATGGAGCACATGTCTATATAATCAATGCTAGATAAATTACGACAATAGTGGGGACATGTCAGTTACACATACGACCCCGCTGGGGTCGTAGTCAAATCTTGCATGGAGTAATTTAGACATGTGAACCCCGCTGGGGTCTTTCATTCATCGGCAGTTAGAATAAAAAAATAATAATTCTTTTTCATTCATTGCAGCCCCGAATGGACCACATATCTATATAAACAATACCAGATAAATTGCGACAACAGTGGGGTCATATTGGTTTTACATATACGCCCCTCTGGGGTCTTTCATTCATCAGGAGTTAGAATAAAAAATAATAATTTTTTTTTCATTCATAACGATCCCGGATGGGTCATATGTTTAAATTAAATAATGACAGATAAATTATGACCCCAGTGATGTCGTATGTCGGTTTTACGCACACGATTCCGCTGGGTCGTAGTCAAAAAATAATAATTTTTTTCATTCAGTACGACCCCAGAGGGGTCAAATGTCTATATTAAACAACGCCAGACAAATCACGACCCCAGTGGTGTCGTATGTCGGTTTTACGCACACGATGCCGCTGGGTCGTAGTCAAAAAAATAATAATTTTTTTCATTCAGTACGACCCCAGAGGGGTCAAATGTCTATATTAAACAACGCCAGACAAATCACGACCCCAGTGGTGTCGTATGTCGGTTTTACGCACACGATGCCGCTGGGTCGTAGTCAAAAAAATAATAATTTTTTTCATTCAGTACGACCCCAGAGGGGTCAAATGTCTATATTAAACAACGCCAGACAAATCACGACCCCAGTGGTGTCGTATGTCGGTTTAACGCACACGATGCCGCTGTGTCGTAGTCAAAAAAATAATAATTTTTTTCATTCAGTACGACCCCAGAGGAATCAAATGTCTATATTAAACAACGCCAGACAAATCACGACCCCAGCGGGGTCGTATGTGTTGGTGTTATACTAATGACGAAATCAACTATTCAAAAAATTATTTCTCCCTAAACTCGATATCATAATAATTAAAGAGTTTAACAAATTCCATTTTATATATCTACTAAATCAGCCGTTCCCATAATATCCAATAAGCAATATCAAATTATTATTCAATCTCCATCCCGATATTACCTGGATTCATTCTTCACTCTATAATATCTCATGTCTCAATATCAACAAAAGTTGCCATCCCCGGAATATATTTTACATTTGTTGCTCATCCAAAAATTTATAGTTTTAAGTCAATAATCCGTCTGTATGAATTTATTTCGGAAAAAGACAGTAAAAAATATTCTTGAGCAGTCGCCGGCCGATGAAAAACACTCGCTGGCGAAACATTTGGGTGTGAAAGACCTGACGGCATTCGGAATCGCTGCAATCATCGGTGCCGGAATATTCAGCACGATCGGCAATGCAAGTGCAAATGGTGGTCCCGGAGTTGTTCTTCTTTTCATTTTCACTGCAATCGCCTGTAGCTTTGCAGCATTTGCTTATGCAGAGTTTGCATCACTTGTTCCCGTTTCGGGAAGCGCCTATACATATAGTTATGTTGCTTTCGGCGAACTCATGGCGTGGATCATCGGTTGGGCTTTGATTATGGAATATGCGATTGGAAATATTACCGTTGCAATATCCTGGTCTGATTATTTTACCGGTCTCCTGGAAAGCGGAGGCATTCATCTCCCCGAATGGATGACGATGGATTTCTTGTCAGCAATGAATGGGTACCATAAAGCAGAAGTCTTAATGTCAGGCGGCAAGCAATTCGCCAATCTTGATTCTTCTGTTCAATCAGCCTATAATGCATGGCAGCATGCGCCGGTTATTTTCGGACTACACATCGTCGCCGATCTTCCCGCACTATTGATCATCGTTGCAATAACTTACTTAGTTTATCGTGGGATCCGTGAAACTAAGAATGCAGGCAATACAATGGTAATCATCAAAATTGCTGTCGTGCTCTTCGTTATCATCCTCGGTTCATTCTACGTAAATACAGAAAACTGGAATCCATTTTTACCGAATGGAATTTCGGGTGTACTTAAAGGCGTTTCAGCCGTCTTCTTCGCTTACATTGGTTTCGATGCGATTAGCACGACGGCAGAAGAATGCAAGAATCCTCAACGGGATTTGCCTCGCGGAATGATGTGGGCCCTGATCATCTGTACTATACTTTACGTCACCATTGCACTTGTATTAACCGGCATGGTCAGCTATTCCGAACTTGGAGTTGGTGATCCGCTTGCATTCGTATTTCAAAAACTAAATTTGAAATGGATCAGCGGCATTATTGCAGTGAGTGCAATCGTTGCCATGGCAAGTGTACTCCTTGTGTTCCAGTTAGGACAACCACGAATCTGGATGAGCATGAGTCGAGATGGATTACTTCCTAAGAAATTTTCCAACATCCACCCTAAATATAAAACTCCGTCTTATGCAACAATCATCACTGGATTTGTAGTGGCAGTTCCCGCACTCTTTCTCAACCTGACCATGGTAACCGACCTTTGCAGCATCGGAACCTTGTTCGCTTTCGTGCTCGTTTGCGCCGGGGTGTTGAGAATGGAAACAATGAAGGATATGCCAAGAGGAAAATTCAGGACTCCATATTTCAATTCAAAGTATTTTATGATTCCCCTTTTGATCATCGCTGTTTTACTAAGCATGAAATTCAATAAACAAAACACTCTGAAATTCCTCAATAACGAACCTGTCACTGTTAATTCCGAGGAATTTGTTAGTCACCTTACAAGAGATGAATCCAATCTCGCATCAGAGACAGCATTGAAAGATGATAAGGAAGCATTTCTTTCAGTCGATTCAGATCTGGATGCCTATGTAAAAAATCTTGATGAACCTTCCTATAAAAACTTTATCTACGGATTGCAGATTCCGGAAGAGAGAAAAACAAATTCCGGATGGAATTTATTTAAACATAAAATTCCGACATGGATATTTCTATTAACTACCTTAGTACTTACCTTTATATCATTCCGGAAAAATCTTTCACTCATACCATTACTTGGACTAATCTCCTGTCTTTATATGATGAGTGAATTAGGATTCAGCAACTGGATTGGTTTTACAATTTGGTTACTCGTCGGACTGATTATTTATTTTACTTTTAGCTACAGGAACAGTAAACTCAATATTAAAAAACAAATTGGCTAGTGATATTGAAGACAGAAGACCCTTTGAAATGAATCGGAAAAAAATTGTTTTTATTACTGGAGCTACTGCCGGATTCGGCAAAGCAATCGCCTATAAATTTGCCCAGCATGGGTATGATCTGATTATAACAGGGAGAAGAAAAGAAAGGCTGATAGAAATTGAAAAGGAACTTAGTGAGCAATATAATTGCAAAGTCATTTCTTTAAACTTCGACGTGCGTGATAAAGAGATGGTTTCTCAGGAAATAAATAGTCTACCCCACGATTCCAAGAAAATTGATATCCTGGTAAATAACGCCGGACTTGCTGCCGGGTTGACTCTTATTCAGGATGGAGACATCAACGACTGGGACACGATGATCGATACGAATGTCAAAGGCTTGTTATATGTTTCAAGGATCATTATGCCATGGATGATTGCTAATGGAAACGGTCACATTATTAATCTCAGTTCTATCGCAGGAAAAGAAGCATACTTAAAAGGCAACATATATTGTGCAACAAAGTTTGCTGTAGATGCCATCACGAAGAGCATGCGTATCGATTTACTCGAAAAAGGAATCAAGGTTACTTCGATTGATCCCGGTGCGGCAGAAACAGAGTTTTCTCTTGTCCGCTACAAAGGCGATGCCGCAAAAGCCAAGAGGCCTTATGAAGGATACGAACCTTTACAGTCCGAGGACATAGCCGAAATCGTCTTCTTCGCTGCAACAAGACCTCCACACGTCGTCCTGAACGATATTGTTGTTACTCCACTTGCACAGGCTAACACCACTTATTTTCACAAGAAACCTACCTGGTAAAGTCATATTTGAGAATCTGAGAATTGTAACCAAATTAAAAATTCATTTTCATTCCGACTGATTTTCAAATCATCAAATTAAATTTATGTCTCGACACAAACGCTCAACATTTATTTTTCTTTCAGCAGTTGTGTCCGGAATATTGTTGTGGTTATCATGGCCCGAACGAGGGTTTACTCCACTGATCTTTTTTGCATGGGTTCCATTATTTTTCGCCGAACATAATTTCACAACCATTCATAAAAAGAAAAATGGATTCAGGATGTTTGGCAATTTCTACATTGCTCTTTTTCTCTGGAACTTATTGACGACATGGTGGATTTATTTTGCAAGCGATGTCGGAAGTGTTGTGGCGATTGCCCTCAATGCATTTTTCATGGCCATCGTCTGGCAATTATTTTATATCGTGAAGAAGAGACACGGATCTTCTTTTGGATATACATCTCTCGTAATTTTCTGGCTTGCGTTCGAATATCTTCATCTCAATTGGGAAATAAGCTGGCCATGGCTGACACTTGGTAATGTTTTCGCAACACACCCAGCATGGGTCCAATGGTATGAATACACGGGAGTTCTTGGCGGCTCAATGTGGGTCCTGGTGGTCAACATGGTTATATTCCAATTGCTAAAAAATCTCTGGTATAAAGATTTATTGTTACGGATAAGAAAAATAAATGTCTTCCTGATTTCATTTCTGATCTTTGGATTAACGGCAAGTCCACTCATACTTTCTCTTTATTTGTATTATAATAATTCGGATAAAGGGGAACCGATTAACATAGTTTTACTTCAGCCGAACATCGATCCTTACCACGAGAAATTTAACAGCAGCGGAAAGGATCAGCTGGCAGCAATGCTTCGGCTCGCTTCTACCGTCGTTGACAGTAGCACGGATTTTTGCATTGGGCCAGAGACTGCATTACCCGATGGCATTCGCGAAGAGGAAATCGAAACTCATCCTTATATCAGGGATATTCGAAACGTCACATACAGGTATCCGCGTCTCAATTTCATTCTTGGACTCACATCTTTCAAATCATATAAAGAAAGCGATAATATTCCACTCACTGCAAGAAAATCTGATAACGATAACCTCTATTTTGATGTCTTCAATGCTGCGATGCTTTTGACTGATGAGGAGGAAGTTCAGTTGTATCATAAGAGCAAGCTGGTTCCCGGCGTAGAGAAAATGCCGTATCCGATCATTTTTGGTTTCCTGGAAGACTATGCAATTAAACTTGGAGGAACATCAGGTAGCCTGGGGACACAAACTAATCGCACCAACTTTTATTCGAACAATCGAACAAAGATTGCACCGGCAATTTGTTACGAATCTATCTACGGTGACTTTATGAGTTCATACATGCGGGATACTGCAGAATTTATTTCAATCATTACTAACGATGGCTGGTGGGGCAACACCGCAGGTTACAGGCAACACATGAACTATGCTCGTTTACGTGCCGTTGAATTCAGAAAGAGCATTGCCCGCTCTGCCAATACGGGAATTTCGTGTTTCATTAATCAACGTGGAGATATAATCAGTCAAACAAGCTGGTGGAAAGAGGATGCATTGAAAGGCACTATTTTGAAAAATAAGATCATAACATTTTACGCCCGTCACGGTGATTTCCTGGGATTTGCCTGTTCATTCCTGGCAGTTACTCTTATTCTTTATTTGATATTCAGGCGAATCATTCAGTGGTTTTAGCTCAGCCGGGCATCTTATTTCCTTACACTTTAATGATTTAGAAAGATCAGAAAAATTCAATTTAACTGATTGTATTCAATAAATTTGCGGCCGATTATTATCTTGAAAAATTATTTAGATGGATTCCTTTGATGTAGTCGTAATTGGTTCTGGTCCCGGTGGATATGTAGCTGCCATTCGTTGTGCACAGCTCGGCATGAAGACCGCAATCGTTGAAAAGTATGACGTACTAGGTGGCACCTGTACGAATGTAGGTTGTATTCCTTCCAAAGCACTGCTCGACTCAACTGAACATTTTTACAATGCCTCTCACAACTTCAAGACTCATGGAATCGAATTAAAAGATTTGAAGGTAAACCTTTCACAGATGATTTCCAGGAAAGATGCTGTTGTAAAACAAAACAACGATGGCATCAATTTCCTTATGAAGAAAAACAAGATCACCGTTTATAAAGGCACAGCCACATTCATCGATTCAAAAACAATTGCAGTGAGTGATGAAAAAAAATCGCAGCTACAGGCTAAGAATGTTATACTCGCAACGGGTTCAAAACCTTCGACTATTAAGGGAGTCGACATCGATAAGAAAAGAATTATTACTTCCACCGAAGCTTTAAAACTGACTGAGATCCCAAAACATCTTCTGATTATCGGAGGCGGTGTTATCGGTCTCGAGCTTGGTTCTGTGTATGCAAGAATGGGATCGAAAGTTTCGATCATCGAATTTACGGATGCAATCATCGGAACGATGGATCGTGCATTGGGAAAGGAACTACAAAAAGTTTTACAGAAAGAAGGCTTTGAATTCTTCCTCAGTCATAAAGTTCTTTCTGCCGCTGTCAGTGACAACAAAGTTATCGTGAAGGCGGAAAACACAGAAGGCAAGACTATTTCATTCGAAGGAGATTATTGCCTCGTCAGCACCGGAAGAAAACCATATACCGAAAATCTTGGTGTCGACAAGGCTGCAATTAAGACCGATAAGAACGGACGCATTGAAGTAGATGAAAACCTCCAGACAAACATCAAGGGCATTTTTGCAATTGGTGATGTAGTAAAAGGTGCCATGCTTGCTCACAAGGCTGAAGAAGAAGGAATTTTTGTTGCCGAATACATCAGTGGACAAAAACCACACATAAACTACCAGCTGATTCCGGGAGTCGTTTATACGTGGCCGGAAGTTGCAAGCGTAGGTTTCACAGAAGAAGAATTAATAAATAATAAACGTGAATATAAAAACGGCTCATTCCCATTTAAGGCGAGTGGGCGTGCACGCGCCAGCATGGACACGGATGGCTTCATCAAGGTGCTGGCCGATAAGAAGACTGATGAAATCCTGGGTGTACATATGATAGGTCCTCGTGCTGCCGATATGATTGCCGAAGCAGTTGTTGCAATGGAATACAGGGCCTCAACAGAAGACATTTCAAGAATGAGTCATGCTCATCCGACATACACAGAAGCATTCAGAGAAGCATGCCTTGCACTAGGAACAGGATCGATTCACATATAATTTTTACTATGAATACGGATTATTCAAATTCTTATTCTTCATTTTCATTCTTCATTCTTAAATAACTTGGTTGGCGTTTTACTTATAAATCTCGGAACACCCGATAGTCCATCGACACCTGATGTGAGAAAATACCTGCGGGAATTTTTAAACGATCCACGCGTGATCGATATTTCTCCATTATCACGTTTGTTTCTCGTTAACTTGATTATCGTACCTTTTCGTTCTCCAAAATCAGCCAAACTTTATTCTAAGATCTGGATGAAAGATAACGGATCTCCCCTGCTCTATTATAGTATGCGACAACTCGAATTATTAAGAGTTGAACTTGGAAAAGATTACCAGGTCGAATTAGCAATGAGATATCAATCGCCCTCTATTGAAGATGGATTGAAAAAACTCAAGCGGCCTGAAATAAAAAAAATAATAATCTTCCCTTTGTTTCCACAGTATGCATCAGCCTCCACCGGTTCTGTTAATGAGAAGGTAATGAACATCGTGAAAAACTGGGAGATAATTCCTGAGATGGAATTCATTGGCAGCTTTAGTACGCACAGCGGTTTTATCAAAGCATTTGCAGAGAAAGGAAAGCAATATAATCACGCCGCCTACGATCATGTTATATTCAGTTTTCATGGACTACCGGAAAGACAAATTCGAAAAGCCGATTGGAGTAATCATTGTTTGAAAGAAAATTGCTGCTCCTCCTTAAATGAGAAAAATTTTTTTTGTTACCGAGCACAATGTCACGCCACTGCACGATTACTGGCTGAAGAACTGAACATCCCGGAAGAAAAATATTCTATCACTTTTCAGTCGAGACTCGGCAAAGATCCCTGGATAAAACCATATACAGATATTGCATTAAAGGAACGAGCAAAATCGGGAGATAAAAAAATACTGATGTTTGCTCCTGCCTTCGTCAGCGATTGCCTGGAGACTCTCTATGAAATCCGCGTCGAGTATAATGATCTTTTCAAAAAGGAAGGCGGAGAAAAAGTCGACATGGTTGAAAGCCTGAATGATTCACCCGCATGGATCAATTCCATGAAAGACATTTTGGAAAAATCTAAAAACGGTCAGAGCTTTTATTCATGAATACTGCTGCCGTAGAAAATCGAAACGAAAAAATAGCCTTATTCTTTATTATTATCGTTTCGGCTGTAATGCACTTCATCAATCTCGGCAGCCTTTCATTGTCGAATGATGAGCTGAGCGCACTTTCAAGGATTCGTTTCGATTCTTTTTCAGAAATGATTGAAAAGGGTGTTTATATTGATTTTCATCCTGCAGGCGTACAAACCTTTCTTTATTACTGGGTTAAAATTTTCGGAGATGGTCCGTTCATCGTAAGGCTGCCATTTGTTATTTGCAGTCTTATTTCTATATGGGCGATATATCAAATCGGTAAAACCTGGTTCAACAGTTTAAGCGGCCTGCTGGCAAGTGCCTGCTTCGCATTTTTATCTTTTCCCCTTTTGTTCACGCAGCTTGCAAGAATGTACAGCCCGGGAATCATGCTCACATTATTGTCGGCATATGCATGGACTAAATTTCTAATCATTGAAAATGAAAAAGAAAAAATACGATGGCTGATTGGCTGGACGATTTTCACCGCCATAAATCTGCATCTGCATTATTTCAGTTTCATGGCTTCCGGATTAATTGGATTGAGTGGTTTGTTTATCGTAAGAAAAAAAGATCTGGCAAAATACATCCGATCGGGGATTGTCGCATTAATAACATTTATTCCTGAGATCCCTGTGTTTGTCGAGCAGATGAAGACAGGAGATATCGGCGGTTGGCTGGGACCGCCTTCAAAATATTTTCTAGCCGAATTTTTTCTTGAATTGTTTAACCGTTCAGTCATTATTTGCAGCCTTGTCTCTGCTTTATTCATCGGCGGAATTATTTTTTCCAAACGCAAACCAGAATACCTGAGATGGAGAATTCTATCAGTTATCTGGTTTTTAATCTCATTCGGAATAGCATATGTCTATTCAGCACTTGGCCACCCGGTTTTGACATTTTCAACATTGCTTTTTACACTTCCTTTTTTGCTACTAACAATTTTCTCTTTCATTCCCGATTTTCTACAAGGTAAAATTAAAATCATTGCAGTATTTTTTTTCTCACTTTATTTAGTTTACGACACGATTGTTCCCTCGAAATATTATTCAAGACAGCAATTCGGTGTATTTAAAGAAATTGCCGAAGACGCAGTAAACTGGATGAATACATATGGGAGACAAAATGTCTCTGTTGCAGTAAACGTGATCAATGAGAATTACATTAATTATTATTTTTCCAGGTTGATCAATCCCCTGCCTGTATTAACCGGTTTCAAAATTGAAACTCCCGCTGACTTTGCCAAATTTTTAAAGGACGTTGATTCTACGCATACTGATTATTTTGCATACATATGGAGTAATGCCGCTCATCCGTTTGAGGTTCCTGCAATCATCAGATCGAAATATCCATATCTGATCGAGAAGAAAAATTATTTTAATGCTGGCTCTTATTTATTCTCGAAGCATCCCGCCGAACAGGAATTGAAAACACAATTATTTTCCTCGAGGAATAATTATGAAAATGAAAAATGGTCGGGTGATCCATCAAAAATAACTACAGAAATTTTTCATTCGTCTGATCATTCTGAAAGAATGGATAACGAATACAGCAACGGTTTGAAACTAATGCCGGCCGATATTCCCGGTAAAGGATACAGGTACATCTCATTTAAGTCGTCCGTATTCGCGAAAGACAGCATACGTGATGCAATCATTACACTTTCTTTCGAGCGCGACAACAAACCATATAGCTATCACGGTGTATTTATAAAGGAATTTAATATCATACCAAACAAATGGAATGACATAATCATAGCAACTCAAATACCGGAGGATTTTATCAGGGATGAAACTTTAATGGCATATATTTGGAATCCTTCACATGAAAACTTTTATGTAGATGATCTCGAGATACAGGTTCACCAGGAAATCGATCCTTGGGAGCAATTCTCTCACTGGAAAAGGAATTTATTCTATTAACAGAAAATGAGTCATTCGCGGCACACTCGTAGTTTTAACTTTGAAGAAGAAATTACACTGGAAAAAATTGTATCATGGTGTAGTCGTTTTAAGCCGTTTGTAATACTGAACAGTAATTCAAATCAGAACCTGCCACAAGATTTTTATCATTCATATGACATACTCATCGGAGCCGGCGAGATTGATCTCATGCGTAATTCTGAAAAAATATTCGATTCTCTCAATGATTTTCAAAATAAAAATAATGACTGGCTATTCGGATATCTTTCTTATGACGTAAAGAATCAGGTTGAAAATCTCCGATCAGAGAATCACGACGGCATCGAAGGTGATGTCAATTATTTTTTTCAACCCCGCTATGTCTTTCAGCTCTCAGAAAAAAATCTGATCGTTCATTATCTTCCAGAGTTTGATAATGAACAAAGCATCGATCACTTAATAAGTGATTTTAAAAAACATATTCCGGATATAAAATCAGTTCCTTTTAATCCTCTCGACATCCGTCAGAGAGTTAACAAGGAAGATTACATGGTGAGTGTAGATAGAATAAAAAAACATATCAAACGCGGCGACATATATGAATTAAATTATTGCATCGAGTTTTATGGAGAAAATGCCACAATCAATCCACTTGTAACTTATCTCGAATTGAATAATCTCTCGCCAATGCCATTCAGTACGTTTTGTCGTTTCGATGATCTGTACATTCTATGTGCGAGTCCGGAGAGATTTTTGGCTAAGCGTTCTTCGAAAATTATTTCACAGCCAATCAAAGGAACCATACGACGTGGCAAGAACGAAAATGAAGATGACCAGTTAATTGAATCGCTAAAAAATAATCCAAAAGAACAATCGGAAAATGTCATGATCGTCGACCTCGTTCGAAACGATCTTTCAAGAACAGCTGCAAAAGGAAGCGTAAAGGTCGAAGAGTTGTTTGGGATTAAAACATTCAAACAGCTCCACCAAATGGTTTCTACGGTGACATCAGAAGTGAGTGATGATGTATGCCTTACAGATGTTATCAAATATGCCTTCCCGATGGGATCAATGACCGGTGCGCCGAAGATAAAGGCAATGGAGCTTATCGAGGAATATGAAAAAACGAAACGGGGAATTTATTCAGGCGCGATTGGCTATGTAAATCCCAACAGCGATTTTGATTTCAATGTTGTTATCAGGAGTATTTTATACAATTCAAAAAACCACTATCTTTCTTTTATGGCCGGAAGCGCAATCACAGATCGATCGGAACCTGAAAAAGAATACCAGGAATGTCTTCTTAAGGCCGGAGCCATGAAGAAAATTCTGGGACAATCCGAACTGATCTCCGAAGAACAAAAGTAAATGCAAAATGACAACATCACTCTCGACAGAAAGGTTTCTGAATTCATTTCGGAGAATAAACTCTTTACTGGTGATGTGAAAATTTTGCTAACCGTTAGCGGTGGAATGGATTCTGTTGTGATGACAGATATATTTTCCAAACTACAAATTAAGTTTGCAATTGCGCATTGTAATTTCAATTTAAGAGGCAGGGAATCTGAAGACGATGGTGAATTTGTTAAACTACTTGCAGAGAAAAAAAAAGTTCTTTTTCATTTTAATGTATTCAACACCCAGGAATTCGCTTTGGAAAATAAAAATTCCATCCAGGAGGCTGCGCGAATACTTCGTTATAGATGGTTCGAAGACCTAAGATTGAAATATAATTATCATAAAATTGCAACTGCCCATCATCTCGATGATTCCATCGAAACTTTCTTCATCAATCTGTTGCGTGGGACAGGATATGCCGGATTGAAAGGCATTGCTGCTCAAAACAAATATATCATCCGTCCATTGCTTTGTACAACCCGTAAAGAAATCGAAGCATATACAAGAGCAAATGGCATTCAGCATCGTGAAGATTCGTCCAATGCGGGCGACGACTACTTGCGAAACAGGATTCGCCATCACCTGATACCTGTTTTCAAAAACGAGTCAGATGACTTCGAAACCAAAATGAAAAACATGATGGAAGATTTTTCATTGATCGGAGAATTGATAGAAGAGAATGTTTCAAAATGGAAAGATGCAAACATAAAACTGAATGATCAGGGATACAAAATGATTCCATTAAAGGCTATCATGGATGAAAGAAATCCTGCGGCATTCCTTTCCTTGATTTTATATTCGGAAAATATCACAGGAATGGATTGCAAAAAAATACTAGTAGCATCCGAGACAGGAAAAATTTTTCAAAATGGCACTGATGAGGTCTTAATCGACAGGGATTTTTTGATAATCAAGAAAGGTAAACAAAATGATCTAAAACCAATCGTCATTTCAGAATTGCCGGCAAGAATTCAAAACGACTCACAGGATATTAATTTTTATGAATCTGAATATGATCAAAGTCAGACTATAGAAAATTCAGAAATAGTTCAACAACTGGATGCTGAAAAAATCAAATTACCGCTCACATTGAGGATATGGGAAAAGGGGGATTATTTTTATCCACTTGGGATGAAGGGAAAGAAAAAAATCAGCGACTTTTACACCGACGAAAAAATAGACAGATTTAAAAAAGATAAAATTTATTTACTCTTGTCAGGTCGCGACATTGTCTGTATCTTGGGGCATCGGATTGATGACCGCTATAAAATTACATCAACGACAAAAAAAATTCTGTCGATAGAATTTTCGGAAAAATGACAAACGAACAGCCGCTTTACGAGGAGAAACAATACCTGGGCTATAATCAACCCAGCATGCTTTTGCGTCTTTCGCTTGCTTTGTTTTGCTTTGGCTTGTATTGGTGGAAGATACATCACGGACAAAATGGTAATTTATTTTTCCTGATGGGCATTATAGTAATCGTCATCAGCATTCTTTTACTCTTTGTTCTTCACATTAAGATCCGTGTCTTCAAAACTTATATTGAACTGGATGGGCTTTGGACATCGCGGAAAGTAAACATCGATCTTAAGAACATCATTAAGATAGAGAGAAAGCGTTACAGTCATTATCATTTTAATAATCCGGTCTTCAATCTCCATTTCAAAGGGCTCGTCCGTTTCTATACTGGCGGTTCAGATGCCGTTGAGTTAACACCAAGAGAAGGAGATCTTTATCGCATTGGAACACAAAAAGCAGTGGAACTTGAAAAATTATTGAGAGAGTTGACTGCTGCCTAAAATTGTTTTTACTTTCGTACGTCTTTCACCACATCTAACCAATAAAAACTATATGAAAAAATACACTATCTGGATTGTACTAGGCGTACTTGTACTAATTGTTATCATGGGATACAATGGACTTGTCGGTTCCCGAGAAGCTGTCAACAAGGCTTGGGCTAATGTAGAAGCTTCCTACCAGCGAAGAATTGACCTTTTTGATAATTTAGTTGCTGCTGTTCAGGCATCTGCGAATTTTGAAAAATCTACTTTAGTCGAAGTAACGACTGCTCGACAAAATATTTCAAAAACGCAGATTGATCCAAATAATATAACTCCCGAAAAATTAAAAGAATACGAGGCTGCACAAGCTCAATATGGAAATGCAATGAGTAGATTGTTAGTTGTTGTCGAGAGATATCCTGAATTGAAAACTGTAGAGGCTTATCGTGAACTTCAAGCTCAAATTGAAGGAACAGAAAACAGAATAAATGAAATGAGACGTCAATTTAACGAAGCAGCTCAAACCTATAACACCTCAAGATCAAAATTTCCTCGTGTAATAATTGCAAACTTATTTGGATTTAAGGAGCGAGCATATTTTGAATCTGATAAAGGAGCAGAAAAAGCGCCTAAGATTAGAGATAGTTTTCATGACAGCCTCTGATCGTTTTACAGAAAGCGATCGCCAGAATATTCTAAAGGCGATACAGGAAGCCGAAAAAAGCACCTCGGGTGAGATCCGTTTGTTTATCGAAGAAGATTGCGGACCGAATGTACTTGATCGTGCTGCTTTCATCTTTCATGAAATCGGAATGGATCAGACAAAAGAACGGAATGGCGTCTTGTTTTACCTGGCTACTGATTCGCGTCAGTTTGCAATACTAGGAGACAAGGGAATAAATTCCAAAGTGGAAAAAGATTTCTGGCACGACATAAAACATGAGATGCAGAATTATTTTACGGAAGGAAATTTTGAAAAAGGACTTACCCGGGGAATTCATATGTCGGGAGAAGCATTGAAGAGGCATTTCCCTTATTCCAAGAATGATAAAAACGAACTTTCAGATGACATTATTTTTGGAAAGAAAAAGTGAAACATATGTTGCACGCAGACTTTTTGAGAAAGCGGGTGTAATTTTATTTTTCTTCCTTGCTTATTTCACTTCACCCGTAAAAATTTTAGCGGATGATTTTCCTGATCGCGCATCTACCCTTGTATCGGATTATTCGGGAGTATTAAACGAAAATCAGCGTGCGTCGCTGGAGAATAAGCTTGTGTCTTTTAATGATTCAACCTCCACGCAAATTGCCGTTGTCATCATGCGGTCGACAGGTGGATATGAGATCGCCGATTATTCTGTACAGCTTTTCAATAAATGGAAAATCGGTCAGTCGTCGAAGAATAATGGTGTGTTGATTTTGGTTGCTGTCGATGACCGTAAGGTATGGATCACTACGGGTTATGGTATCGAGGGTGTGTTGCCGGATGCCTTGTGCAAGCGTATTGTGGATCGCGATATCGTTCCGGCATTCAGGCGTGGTGATTATTATACAGGACTAAATGATGGAACCAATTCGATTATGTCGATCGTGAAAGGGGAATTCACTGCCGATCAATACATGAATACCAGGAAGAAGAAACCGGTTTTATTTCCCTTCTTCATGTTCCTGTTTATCATTTTCATCATTATTCTTTCTCAGTTTGGAAGAACTAGAAGATATGCACGAAAAAACAACCTCGCCTTCTGGGCGGCGTGGGCTTTACTGAATGCAGCATCAAACAGGAGCCGCGGATCGTGGGGTAATTTTTCCGGCGGCAGTGGCTGGGGTGGCGGTGGATTCGGCGGAGGAGGATTTGGTGGATTTGGCGGTGGTGGAAGTGGCGGTGGTGGTGCAGGCGGAAGTTGGTGAACTTTAATTAGAGGTAAGAGGTCAGAAGTCAGAAGTCAGAAGTCAGAAGTCAGAAAGGCTTCGTAGGGAGAGCGAATCGTTGATTGTTGATCGTTAATCGTTAATCGAAATTATCAGAGATATTTTTATGGGATTTTTTTTCAGATCTAATTTAAAGCGTATAGTAATCATTGTTTTATTTTTTTTTAGTTCCTGCAATTCCTCCAATAATACCAACACCCCAACAATCGGCTTCCTCGATCTGTTACAAGACGAAACCCTGGCCCAGGCTAAGAATGGTTTCTTCGATGCATTGAAGGAAGAAGGCTTCTCGGAAAACAATCATACTCTCGAAGTAATTTACAGGAATGCTCAAGGTGATCAGCCATCGCTTGTTCAGGCATGCGACTTTATGATTTCGAAAGACGTTACGTTGATTGCAACCAACCCTACTCTATCGACGATCACCGCCGTTCAAAAGACGAAAGACATTCCGGTATTCATGATGGTATCTCCCCGGCCTGACATTGCAGGAATTACAAACAAGGATGGCAAGGCACCGAAAAATCTTTTTGGCGTGTATGAGACGCTCGATTACATCGATACATCTGTTATGTTAATCAAAAAAGTTTTACCTACAGTAAAAAAACTGGGAGCCATCTATAATCAGAGCGAGCCGCAGTCGGTAGATGCTTTAAATGAAATCAAAAAGATCTGCTCGTCTGAAGGTATTGAATTGATTGCATTGCCTGTAAACAGTTCGAATGAAACACAACTTATCGTTCAGTCGCTGATAAGTAAAGACATCGATGCCTTTTTTGCTTTGCCGGACAATGTAGTTTTTGCATCGATGGAGACAATCGTAAAGAGTTGCGACGACGCAAAGGTTCCTGTCTTTACGAGTGAAGAAGGATTAGTTAAGAGAGGAGCACTTGCTGCATTTGGAGCGGACATGTATCAGTGGGGATTTCAATCTGGAAAGCAAGCGGCGGTATTTCTCAAACAAAAATCAGCCGATGGCATCCAACCTGAAATCGTAAACGTGAGAAGAAGAGTTTATAATGCTGAAAAAGCAAAAGAATTTAATGTATCGTTCGACAATACATTTACTGCAGTAAAATGATTATTCGAGCTGCAGGCGAACCGTCTTTGAAAATTTCCCATCGGCCTCTGCACGGACTAAATAAATTCCTTTAGAAATATTTTTCAGATCAATTCTCTTTGAATTGATGCCAAGGTGTGCATTTATCTTTTCATCGATAACGACCTTGCCTAAAAGGTTTAATATTTTTATCGAATAGATTTTGTTTTTTTCTGATTTGAAAGAAACGTTTACCTCATCGGAAGCGGGATTTGGAAAAGCGCTGATTGAAAAATTTATATCGTTCGAACTCATATCGTCACTTACACCTGAAATAGGATTATAAGGTGTAAAAGTATAAGTCAGGTTAACCGGACGTGTTGAGATATTATTCGTTTCAATTGTACTGTCTGCCCAAGTGTTTCCAGAAACTGGATCATAAGAATAATAATCGCCTGTGTTTTTTCCAGCCAGGCCTATAGATGCAGAGGGAATCCCAGTAATAAAGTAAACGTTGTTCGAATAATAATAATTAATTACGCCAGTTGCCTCATCAATACTCAGCCAATAAAGAATAGCAGCAGTTGGATTTGTTTTATCAATTTTAGAAGCCCATCTCACCCAAAGTTGACCAGAATAATAATTATAAGTAATAGTAGTTGCAGAAATATCATCCCAGAAAGGAGCAAGGATTGGAAATCCACCAGTGTAATTTGAAAGCTGGTTTGAATTTAAGCTTCCACCGGCAGAAAGAGAAGCAGGAATTGTATTGATCGAATCCGGCAATAAGGCTAGCCAGCCGTTGGTAGAGATCACTACCTTTTGAAAACTTTCTCCTGCAAAAGGAATATTCATCGATGGAGGTGCAAATAAAAAAGTGGAATCGTCCTGGCTGGAAGGTGATATTATTTGCGAAGTAGAACCTGGAGTTGGAAAAGTATTTACACCTGCGGATTGCGAAAATAAAAAAGAAATTCCAACACCCGGTTGTGAAAATACAGTAAGACAAATTATACTTAGCAATAAATACAGGAAGGAAATTAGTAGTAATTTTTTCATGGTTAAATATTTAAGACTATTAATTACTTAAAATTAGATAGAATTGTAATTTAATATTACTTAACGACCGGATTTTTGGCGAATTGAATTTGTATACCTGTGTGTGTTCGAAGAATAGCTGTCAATGTTTGACTAACTTTTACTTTTCGAACTAAACGATAGAATCCAAACGTATAGTGGAGGAATGACAATTATTACATTTTACGCGATATTCTATTCTCGCACTTTTTGCAGACGGAATAACTATTGATACAAAAAAAATGGTTTGTGAAAAATAAAATTATTTATCAATTACAATTTTTTTCTGAATATTCCTTCTTGTTTTAAAATTATTTAAATATTTAATCATCTTTGCATTTGAACCATCACGCGCACAAATGCAATTCTACCTCACTGCAGTAATTCTTGGTTTAGGTTTTTCTACTCTGGCAATGGGAATTTTTATTTCCATGCGTATATTCAATATTCCGGATATAACTACGGATGGTTCTTTTACTCTTGGCGGAGCTGTCACTGCAATAATGCTTTCGCACCAGCATCATATTTTAGTCGTCCTTCCTGTGGTTTTTTTGGCCGGAGGTGTAGCAGGAACATTAACAGGAATTATCCACACAAAATTACGCTTGAATGCACTCTTGTCGGGCATACTCGTCATGACCTCTCTATATTCGATAAACCTCGCCATCATGGGACGATCAAACATTCCGATGATCGACACTCCGACAATCTTCTATCAACTCAGTGGTTTGTCGCTGATGCAGTCGCAATTGATCGTACTTATTATTTTCACGGCGATTGTCTATACAGGAATTTCAAGATTATTAAAAACCGATTTCGGCCTGGCGATGCGTGCAACCGGAAATAATGAAACGATGATTCGTGCCTTGGGAGTAAATTCCAATAGCATGAAAATAACCGGGCTCGCTCTCGCAAACGGACTGACCGCCGTCAGCGGATATCTGATTTCCCAGGTCCAGGGATACGCCGACATCGGTATGGGAATCGGAATCGTCATCCTTGGTCTAGGTTCTGTGATGATCGGGGAAATTATTATCAAGACGCTGAAGAAGGACAGCATTGCCTGGCATTTGCTCGGAGTTATTTTTGGTGCTATAATTTTCAGGCTGATTCTCGCTGTCGCTTTATCGATAGGAATCGATCCGCTGTATTTCAAATTAGTCGTCGCTTCGATCGTGTTAATTGTCGTAAGTCTGCCTAACCTGAAGAAGAAATATGATTAACCTAAAAGACATTTCAAAGTCATTCAGGAAAGGTAGTCCGGACGAGATTAAATTGTTCAACAACTTTAATCTTGAAATAAAGAAGAATGAATTTGTGATTGTGATTGGAAGCAATGGTTCAGGAAAGACAACTCTGCTCAACCTCATCGCCGGAACAATTTTTCCCGATAGCGGATCTATATTCCTGGAAGAAAATAATATCAGCAGGCTAAAAGACTTCCAGAGAAGCCAGTGGATCGCCAGAATTTTTCAAAACCCGCTAGCAGGAACGGCTTCGGAACTTTCCATCCTGGAAAATTTCAGGCTTGCCGCTTTGAGAAGACGACCGAAAGGATTCAACATTGGAACGAATAAAAAATTCATGTCCAAAGTCCGAGAGAGAATTTCTACTCTCAACCTGGGACTGGAGAATAATATCGACCAGGCCATGGGAAGTTTATCCGGCGGACAACGCCAGGCACTGGCATTACTGATGTCGATCATGGATGAGACTAATTTACTTTTGCTCGATGAACCTGCAGCTGCTCTCGATCCCAGAACATCTGACCTGATCATGAAGCTTACCAGGAGAGTTGTTCGCGACTTTAATCTAACAGCTTTACTGGTCACTCACAACATGAAGGACGTCATCGATTATGGAAGCCGCATCATCCAGATGAAAGAAGGCACCATCGTCAGGGATATTCTGAAGGAAAATACAGATGAATTAAAGATGAACATTGTATACGAATGGTTTAACACGTGATTTTTTAAAATTTAGTTTTTTATTCTGTAATAAAAATCGAAATGTGTCTTTTCGGAACATGTATAAATTCGTTTCTTTGACAAACATTTCAATTTAATTTCCGTTGTATACAAAACATTTGAAATCGAATGAAAATCATCAGGATCCCTGCGGGATTTTACCATTCTCTTTCTTATTTTCAATTGTGAATGGTATACTTTCTTGTCAATCTATTATGAGAAGATTATTACTGATTACCTTATTTTTCATTTCAATAAATTCCTTTGGGCAAATGGTTTATCCTGCACATTGGACATTCAAATCCGTAGATAAGAAAGATGGAAATGTAGAGTTGCAATTCAAGATTCAGCTGGATGAGGGATGGCATATATTTTCACAGTTTACTCCCGAAGGTGGTTCATTACCCATGGAGTTCCACTTCGAGAAGAGTGATTGTGCAGAGTTTATTGGAAAAGTAATTGAGCCGAAGCCTCATATCGAATTCGATTCTGCATTCATGGTTAATGTACATACATTTTCCGGCGAAGCGTTGTTTAAGCAGACAGTAAAGCTTAAAGGAAAATCCTGCAAGATCAAAGGAAACATTTTTTACCAGGCCTGTCTTCAGGCCTGCATTCAGCTCGACACAACGTTTACGTTTGAGCTTGGCGAAAAGGGAGATAAAAAAACGAACGTGACTCCTGGCGAATCAAATCCTGATACAACTTCTTCAATTACTCGTGAAGAAAAAAATCAGTTCGTAGTTGTCCCTGCAGAGGACACATCAAAAATCAAAACGTCAGACAAGGATTTTCAGCTGGAACCTGGCTGTGGAGATGGTACGGCTGGAAGTCCCAATTCGTCGAAATCTTTCCTTGGAATTTTCATTGCCGGCATGCTGGGCGGATTACTCGCACTATTGACTCCGTGTGTATTTCCGATGATACCACTAACAGTCAGCTTCTTTACGAAACGAAGCTCGAGTCGCAGTAAGGGAATACGAAATGCAATGATCTATGCAGCATCTATCATTCTGATTTATGTTTCATTGGGATTACTCGTCACGATAAGCTTCGGTTCGGATGCATTGAATGATTTGTCGAGCAATGCATTTTTCAACCTGGCATTCTTTATCATCTTCGTGATATTTGCAATCTCGTTTTTCGGCGCGTTCGAGATTACGTTACCAAGCTGGATCATTAACAAGGCAGATTCGGCGAGTGATCGCGGTGGATTGATCGGAATATTTTTCATGGCCTTCACTCTATCGCTTGTATCATTCTCGTGTACAGGACCCATCATTGGAACATTGCTGGTCGAGGCTGCGCATGGACAAAGTTATGTCGGACCTCTTGCGGGAATGGCAGGATTCTCATTCGCACTTGCCGTTCCGTTTGCAATCTTCTCCATGTTCCCGGGCTGGATGAACTCTCTTCCTAAGTCAGGCGGTTGGCTTAATACAGTAAAGGTAACTCTGGGCTTTTTAGAACTTGCACTCGCGTTGAAATTCCTTTCGAATGTTGATCTCGCTTATCATTGGGAAATATTGCACAGGGAATTATTCGTATCCATTTGGGTAATTATATTTTTATTACTGGGATTGTACCTCATCGGTAAATTGAAATTGTCGCACGACAACGATTTACCATACATCTCCACTGCGCGACTCATATTTGCAATCGTTGTTTTTACGTTCACTATATACCTTATACCGGGAATCTGGGGTGCGCCGTTAAAACTAATCAGCGGCTTCCCTCCACCTGAGTTTTACAAAGAATGGAAAGATGGGACAGAAAACGAATGTCCCCACAACCTCAATTGTTTCCATGACTATGAAGAGGGAATGCGTTATGCGAAAGCGCAGGGCAAACCGGTGATGCTAGATTTCACAGGATGGTCGTGCGTGAATTGCAGAAAGATGGAAGATAAAGTCTGGAGTGATCCATCGGTATTAAAAAAACTGATGAACGACTACGTAATTATTTCTTTGTACGTGGACGACAAGACAGTTTTACCAGATTCAAAACAATACACCTCCCCTTCTACAGGTAAATTAATAAAGACAACAGGAAACAAGTGGAGTGAATTTCAGGCGAGCGTTTATGGCACCAATTCTCAGCCATTTTATGTATTGATCGATAACAATGCTAAAATTCTTGCTCATCCAAAAGGAGGAATGATGAGTATACCCGATTATCATTCTTATTTGAGTGAGGGTCTTTGCCGATATAAAAACAGATAAGATTTTCATTTTTTTCTTATTAAAATCACTTTTTTTATGACCTCATTGTAGTATTAAAATATGATTTTTACTTAATCATAAACGATTTAAGTCTTTAAAATTTCCAAATGCTTGTTTGATGTTGTTTTTTGATTTAGATTGATATATTATTGCTTTGACTAATAAATCTTTTGCTTCAATTTTTTTAAACTAATCAAATCTACCTATGAAAACAAACTTAATATTATTGTTATTGATTATTTCTATCGGTTTAAACATTTATAGTTATACAATTATTAAATCTAATAATTATATCATTCGTGATGTTGATAAAAGATTGAATACAAGGACTGATGTCAGAACGGGTGAGGAATGGACTTTCTGCAATAATGAAACCAGGTTTGATGTGGAAAATTCTAATAAAGGAGGTAAAGAAATTGAATATGATGATGCACGGACAAAAGTTAAAGCTTACTATGAAAAACATAAAAATGATAATAATGAATACAAGACAACCGGATTTATATTTAGTAAAAAAGTGTTTGATAGAATATTTAGTGATGAAAATAAAGGTATAAATTCTGTTCGCCTTGATTTGATTGAAGATAATAAACAGCTTTTCCTGGTTGCAAAGGGCTTGAGCAGAAAGTATACAGGTTTAATTTACCTTGAAGAACCACAGAAAACCAGTAGAATCTATGTTGATCAGTCGATGTGTCCAAACGACTGCGATTATGAAAAAGATCTATATTAACATCGTTTGAAAATATTTTTTAAACGAAATTATTTTTTAACTTTTTTAAAACTCACGAACATGGCATCAACAGAAACAAAGGTGCTTACGGTAGCACTTATCTTATCGCTCGGTTTAAACGTTTATGAATTACTAAATCAGTTTCCTCATTGTAATGACACAGATCGTTACGGAGAAAAGGAAGACGACTTAGGAGGTCTCGGTGTTACGGATGAATGGGCCTACAATCATGTTTCAGCATATCGAACCGAACATGCCCGCGATGAATCCATTTATAAAACTACTGGATTCATGTTTAGCAAAAAGGCATTGGACAAAATTTTCGATGCAACTACTGTAAACACACTTACAATTGATCTCATTGAAAATGATAAAAACGAATTGGCAATTGTAATTAAGGGAGTAACTACCAATAATACAAACATCAACACTAATGAATCATCTACAGTATTTTTAGACCAGACTATGTGTCCAAACGATTGTGCAGATTACAGATAATGAAATTAAATTTTGTCTTATTAGTCTTTTTTATTTTTACTACTCATTTTACCAGCGCAAGTGAATCTCAAAAATCACATTTCGATTCGCTGGAAAGCAGTATTGGTCAAAAGGGGGTCTTTCCATTGGAAAGCCTGAACGACTCATTGAGAATTTATGTAGAAAATGGTGACTCATTAAACGTAGCCAATATATCTTATCTGCTAGGCAAATATTATGTAGTACGCACATACGACTATCCACTGGCATACAATTATTTTTTCAGAGCCTACAATAATTTCCGACGACTAAACTTAGTTAAGAATGAAGGGAAGAGTGAAATGCAGATCGGCCTCATATATTATATTCAAAAAAATTACGAGGAAGCAATCCACTATTTCAATTCCGGTTATAAGAAATTGTTAATAGTTGGCGATTCCGTTCGTGCCGGGCGTGTTGCATATCTCCTCGGACTTACATATTCCGAAAATATGGAGCATGAAAAATCTGCCCGGTTTTTGAATATCGCCAGGCAGTATGCAATGAAGAATAATAAAGCACAATCTTTAAGAGAATTTCAAAATGGTATGGGACAATACTACCTGAATCTGAAAAACGGAGATTCAGCATTGTATTATATTTTACCATATTATAAAAACGCAGTTGACTCTAATGATATCGGAAGTATTCAAAGATATGGAGCAGATGTTGCCCTCGCCTATTATTTGAAAAATGATCTTTTCGAAACAGAAAAATATGCGAGGCAGGTATTATCATACAAAAAGAATGTCAATACCGGCAAAGCATTTATGACTTGCTATAATCTTCTTTACAAAATATCACTAGTAAAAGGAAAGTTTAAGGAAGCCATCGATTACCAGGATAAATATATTCAGATGAAAGATTCTATTATCAACGAAAAGAATTTATTCGACCTGGCCAGTCTCAATACAAAACTAACTCTGGAAAATGAGAGGAAAGAAAATGAATTAAGAGAAGCCAAACAGAAAGAAAAAATTATTGAAGAACAAAAACGGGCGCGGCTTTACCAGATAATTGCAGGAAGTTTTTTATTAATTGTGATAATAAGTATCGTCGCATTGCTCGACAGTCGCCGGAAGAAAAAACAAATTGAGTCGGTACAGCAGCAAATGATCAACCAAGAAAAGCTGGCATCGATGGGAAAGCTTACGGCTGGAATCGCTCACGAAATGTTAAATCCGTTGAACTTTATCTCGGGATTTTCCAAGGGAACATTTGAGATGCTTGAAGAAATAAAAGGGAATCAAACCGAAAAAGATAAAATTGAAACAGTCGACACTGCAAAGAATTTACTGCATAAGATTTCCGATCATGCCGTAAGGATGGAAGCCAGTGTTCACCAGATTCTGAATCATGTGAGAATCTCTCCCGGTAAGAAGGAACTAACGAGCGTAAATGAATTATGTAATACTTACCTGAATATCTTTATTAATTCGATGACACTCCAGAATGGAAATTTGAGGTATGAAATAACAAAAGACTATTCTCCAAACATGCCGCCTATTTGCATCAACTCCCAGGAGATAGGCCGAGTATTGATGAATATTTTTAATAATGCTTTTCTTGCAATTGAAGATAAACTGAAAATCGAAAAGTTCTCGCCACAAATAAAAATCACAACTTTTTTTGAGAATAAAATTTGCTATATCGATATAACAGATAATGGAATCGGCATCAAAAAAGAAATTCGTGATAAAATTTTTGATCACTTTTTTACGACACGCCTTCCTGGCAAAGGCGTTGGACTGGGCCTGAGCGTAGCCAATGATATCGTACGATCTTATGGAGGAGAGATTCATGTTATTTCTGTTCCAATGGAGGCGACGACTATTAAGATTGGATTACCTTGTTAAGTCAAAAGTCAAAAAAAGAACTCTGTTTTATTTCGATTAATTTTAATTGTACTTTGTTATAATTTTCCTATCAATTAAAATCATCCTATGAAACTGTAGTCTAACAAATTAGTGCTTTTAAATTTGACTTTTGAATTTTGACTTTTGATCAAAGCTTCCGGAATAAAAAGCTACATTTGCCGCTTAGAAAAAAATAATGCAGCGAAAGTTTGTAACCAATCTTGCATTGGTACTTTTTTTAAATCTTTTAATCAAAGTCTATTGGTTATTGGGAATTGAAGTCGCTGTACAAAATGCCGTTAAACCGGAATTGTACGGTTTCTATTATGCGATTTTTAATTTCTCTTTTCTATTCAATATTTTATTGGATCTTGGAATAACAACTTTTAATAATAAAAACATTTCTCAGAATAATCATCTGCTCAGTAAACATTTATCGAGCATAATTCTTTTACGATTATTACTGGCGGGAATTTTTTCAATCGTTACAATAACCGGCGGATTAATAATTGGCTATAACGTTGATCTGATGAAGATGCTGATTGCAGTTATCTTCAACCAGGTATTGATTTCTTTTATTTTGTATCTGAGATCGAATCTTGCCGGACTCCATTTATTCAAAACCGACAGCATCATTTCCGTCCTCGATCGATTCATAATGACGATTCTATGCAGCGTACTTTTGTTTAATTACAAAAATACAGGTGAACTGGATATCCGTTTATTTATTTATGCTCAAACGACAGCTTATCTCCTTACAGCAATAATTACTCTGACAATTGTAATGAAGAAAGCCAAAATCAAAAAGCTTAGATGGAGGTGGCCTTTCTTTATGATGATTCTAAAGAAGAGTTATCCATATGCTGTTCTGGTATTGCTGATGACTTTTTATACCTACATCAATGGACCCATGCTCGAAAGGCTGTTACCATTCAGAGTAGGAGCATATGCTGCAGGTATCTATGCATCTGCAAACAGGCTGTTAGATGCATCAAACATGGTTGCATTACTTTTTGCAGGACTCCTGCTTCCTATTTTTTCTCGCATGATAAAACTTCGGCAGAATGTCGAAGAGTTAGTCAGGCTTTCTTTTTCGCTTTTGATTATTCCGGCAATAATTGTTTCGAGCTGTTGTTATTTCTTCAGCTATGAGATTATGGATAAACTTTATGAAGGTGGTCACATTCAGGAATCTGCTGATGTATTCCGACTTTTAATATGTTGTTTCATTCCGATCTCATCCGTTTATATTTTCGGAACGTTATTAACCGCAAACGGAAATCTGCGTCAGCTGAACATTATGGCAAGTTTTGGAATGGTGCTGAACATCATTCTAAATTTTATTTTGATTCCGAGATTCTCTGCAGTTGGTGCTGCAATTTCCTCCGTCGTTACTCAAACACTAACAGCATTCGCTCAGATCCTGATGGCGCAAAAAGTTTTCGGCTTTCATAAAAATTACAAGCTACTCATAACCCTTTTCATTTTCATCATCGGCGTAATTGGTATAAACATGTATTTCTCGAGCCTAAGCTTTAACTGGGTAAGCCGGTTTATTCTGTCGGCATCTGCCTGCTTTGCTTTTGCTTTTGCAACCAGGCTCATCAGCATCAGGAACATTTATAGGATTGTGAAATACGAAGAAGTCTGATTTGGAGTCCGAGTCTGTTGTCCGAGTCTGTTGTCTGAGTATGAGTCTGAGTCTGAAGTCCGAGTATGGAATTGGAGTCTTCAGCTAGGGGATACTATTTTGATTTTGAACCCGAACCGCCGACTTCAGACTGTATTTCAGGCCCGGACTGTTATGGTTGGGATTTCCATTTCGTTTTCTATCTTTGACGCCCTTCACGGAATTTTTCATTCAAAAAAACATGTTTCAAAAAGCAAGGGAATCCACTTATTTGGAGTCTTCCAGCCTTTTATTCCTCCTCTTGCGTTGGCGTAAACCATTGATTATAACGTTTTTAATTACTTTATTAGCTTCTATTATTTTTTCCAGTCCACTGTTTATACAACCTAAATACAAATCTTCGGTCGTATTTTTTCCATCTGCTACCAATTCGGTAAGCAAAGCTTTACTCGAAGAATCACCCTCTGAAAAACAGGATATCCTGGCTTTTGGCGAAGAAGAACAGGCAGAACAAATGCTTCAGATATTGAATTCTGATGAAATCCGGGAACTGATCATTACTAAGTATAATCTCTTAGGACATTACAATATTTCTTCTGATGAAAAATATCCTCTCACAAAATTGAATGAAAAGTTTAAGGATAACATTAGCTTTTCGAGAACGGAATTCATGTCAGTGAGAATCGATGTGCTGGACACAGATCCACAGATGGCTGCAAACATTGCAAATGACATTGCATCATTGCTCGATTCCATGAAAACTAAAATTCAGCGATCCCGTGCGGAAGCTGCTTTATTAATTGTGCAGAGTGCATATGATGCAAAGCTTAAATCGATGAATGTGAAAGAGGATTCTCTCAGGAAAATATGCGAAATGGGAGTTATGGATTTCAGTACACAGGTAGAAATTTTGAATAAAGAGTATGCAGAGGCATCTAGCATTAACACAAATGAGAAAGCAAGCCTCCCGATACTTCAAAAATATAAATCAGAAAATGATACTGCCATTATCAATACAAAAGTAAGGATCGATGGATCGAATGCGAGAATAAAAAGTATAGAAGCACAATTAAAAACACTTACAAAATATGGCGGAGCAAGTGTATCTCTGAACGAAGAATTAAAACTCGACCGGGAAGAACTTGCAAAAATAAAAACTCAGTACTCTAAATTAAATGTCGACGCGAATCAGAATCTTACGCCAAAATTTATCGTGAACAAGGCAGTAAAAGCCGAAAAGAAAAGCTACCCGGTTCGTTGGCTGATCGTGCTCGTGTCAGTGGTGCTCGCATTCATTTTATCGATAGTGGTGCTTTTGATTATCGAACGCACCAAAGAAATAAAATATAATCTATAAAATTAATTCAATAAAAATTAATGGATAATAATTTTTTTAATTCCACGGATTTACTGAGAATTGTTTACCGTTGGAAAAAACATCTCATTATCGTAGCTGTCATAAGCCTTGCCGGATCAGTAATTTTCTCCTCCCCTTATTTCATCAAACCCAAGTATAAGTCGTTTGCTCTAGTTTATCCATCAAACCTGATTGCGTATTCAACCGAGAGTGCAACTGAACAAATGCTACAGGTGACACAATCGTATGATATCCGCAATAAAATTATCCGGACATTCAATTTGTTTGAGCATTACGGAATCGACACGACAAATACTAAATCATACAGGGCGCAGATCTATAAGATGTATGATGAGAATATCACCATTAAGAAAACAGAATTCGAGTCGATGGAGATTACCGCTTACGATACAGATCCACTTATTGCATCCGAGATTGTCGATTCAATCATTCATTACTTTAATCTTAAAGCGCGTGAACTCCAGGTTTCCAAATCCAAAGAAGTTTTAATTATTGCGGCAGATCAACTTAAGATCAAGAAGAATGAAATGGATTCGATGGAAAATAAACTCCACGAATATAGCATCGCCTATGGTTTGCTCGATTATAAGTCGCAGTCGAAGGAAGTGACACGTGCATACATGCGTGGTTTGTCGACAGGAAATGGAAAGGTCCCAGCAGAGACAAATAAAATAATGGAAGGACTTAAGGATAAAGGAACCGAGTTCAATGCGCTCAACGAACACCTGTGGAGAATCAGGGGTACATATAACGACCTGGTTGAATTTTATGACAACGCTTACCGAGATGTGACTAAGAAGTTAACTTACGCTAACATCGTTACAAAACCATTTCCTTCCGACAAGAAAGCCTATCCGATCCGCTGGCTGATAGTTGTTATTACCGTTGGTACTTCTTTGCTGATCGCTTTCATTATCCTGATGGTTATCGATATGAAGAAAAATATTCCTCTTGGACAAACTGCTGCCAAATAAGATTGAACTTCGCTGGTTTTATGGCCTGATGCTCGGATTTATTTCCTTCAGCATTTTCATGCTTGTGAAGGAAAATTATTGGGTGGCTGTTATTCCCATCTTGTTCTTTATCATCTACCTCGCAGTTTTTTCACTCGATATTTTATTGTTGATCATTTCTTTTTGTACACCACTGGCAATTGTCTTAAACGATAAGATGGCCGGACCCGCATTGAGTATTCCCACAGAACCACTCATGTTCGGCGTACTGCTCATATTTATTTTCAAATTTATTTTTGAAGGGGGTTTCGATCGCAGAATTCTTTTTCATCCCGTTACCCTTGCGATTGGATTTCATCTCACGTGGATGTTCGTTACATCTCTTACGAGTACGTATCCCATAGTTTCGATGAAACATCTATTGTCGCAGCTTTGGTTCATCATACCATTTTATGTTTTGGGAACCCAGTTATTCCGGAATCAAAAAAACATTAAACGATTCATCTGGCTTCAGGCCTCGACGATATTGATCGTTATCAGTTATACAATCTTCCGTCATGCCGACAACAGCTGGACACAAAAATCCGCGCATTGGGTAATGACTCCGTTTTATAACGACCACACTGCGTATGCGGCTGTGCTTGCCTTATTTATTCCGCCGCTTATTGCCTTTACGCGCGACCGTTATACGACATTCCAGGAACGGTTTGCCGCAGGATTTTTCGTTGTTGCATTCATTACGGGAATAATCTTGTCTTACACTCGTGCCGCATGGCTAAGCCTTGTGGTCGCTTTTGGAGTGTTCCTGATTTATTATTTCCGTATCAGGTTTTACAATGTGCTTATTATCCTGGCGGTTTCTGTAGTCTCATTCATGATGTTCAGCTCCGATATTTTCATGAAGCTCGAAAAAAACAGGCAGGATTCGGCGACAGATTTCAATAAACACATTCAATCCATTTCTAATATTTCAACGGATGCATCGAATCTCGAAAGGATTAACCGTTGGAACAGTGCCATAAGAATGTTTCAGCAGAAACCATTCTGGGGATGGGGACCTGGTACCTACCAATTTAATTATGCGCCCTACCAGAAGTCGAACGAGATGACGATCATCAGTACTAATGCAGGTGATATGGGAAATGCCCACAATGAATACATCGGTCCATTGGCAGAAGAGGGGGTCTTAGGAATGCTGGCGATGGTAATGATTGTGATTACCGTTATCTGGCGTGCATCGGTTATCTATTCCAAAGCTAAAGATCCACGAATACGATTGCTGACAATAGGTATTTTAATCGGACTGATGTCTTATTTTATTCACGGCACATTGAATAATTTTCTCGACACCGATAAACTTGCGGTGCCATTCTGGGCTTTCATTGCTATGATTGTTTCGATGGATGTTTATCATAGCAAGAAAACAGTTCAACAAAAAATTAAATAAAATTCTCAAACACAGTGGAAATCTCAACTACTTATTTAATGGTTTAGTTCCGTTATTCTTTTTACCTAATTGTAACAAATACCCTATTGATAATTCCCAGCCCAGAGCAGTAACCGAATAATCTTCATTCTGGAAAGCGGTGGAATTTGAAAGATTAGAAATGCCTTTCAGATACTGAACATCAAAGTAAATCAGATTCCCTGATGATAATATAAAGCTCATTCCGGCGCCAACATGTAACTGAACATTCCAACGATTTATTTCATCGTTCGCGAAATCCAATTTCTGATTATGAATGTGTCCCATTCCATTTCCATCATCTATTATTTTATCTATCCTTCCTGAAATTCCATACCCAAAAGAAATTCCCGCTATGGGATTGAATCGTATTTTATCTGAACCAAATTTTCCTTTAAGAAGAATAGGGGCTTCTAAATAATAAACTCTTAAGACTGGATCTACCTTAATATTATCGTAATATAATACTATTGTTGTAGTTCCTTTATTCGCCAACCTCACTCCAGTACTTAAATTGAACAATTTTGAAATTTGAAATTCAAGTGGTATTCCACCGCTAACACCAAATTGACTGGAATAATTTAAACTGCTCCCATTAAATGACAAATTCCAATGCGATGTGTTTACGGCTGCATCGATTCCAGTATAAGATTGTGACGATACACATGAAGTAACCAGAATAAAAAAAATAAACAGACGTAATTGTTTCATTGAGTGTTTATTATAGAAATCAAATAAAAACAAAAAAATTAATATTTAAACAAACCACCAGGTTAATATTTCATGGGCCCATCCCCTCTCTAAAAATTAGTAACAGACTCGTAAAATAAAAAATAGTAGATAATATAAATGCAAGCACTAAACCTATTACTATCCTAACAATTTTAGGATGCTTGCTAACTTTCCAAATTATTGGTATCGTAATAAGTGGAGTAATAACTATGGAATACCATAATATGCGAGCTATAAATTCAATAAATTTCGGCAATCAGATTGTGAGGTTATTTTTTATAGTTATGAAAAAATTTAAATAATTTACTACGGATGAATAATATAATCCTGAAGGTTCCAAAATGAATTATCGAATTAATTATCGATTAATTATTTAAACCAACAACTCAACAAAGTAATATCATCCGTATAGTTCTTGTTTTCTTTAAACGTCGCAAGGCTGCTTATTAATTCCTGGTGCAGCTGTTTCATATTATAAAGCTGTTTCCGCTCCGTGAGGAATTGTTGCAAACGGATCATTCCAAACTCATTTCCATTTTCATTTTCCACATCTGTGACACCGTCAGTATAACAATGAAGCATTGCATTTGGCGGAATGAAAACCTTTCCTGAATTGATGAAAGGAAGTTCTTCGAACATGCCGAGTCCGGTGCTGCCATCGTTCAACATGTACACAACTTTTTCATGAATGAGAAAAGGAGGATTATGTCCTGCATTCACATAATGAAGTTGACGTGTTGCTGAATTATATCTTCCGATAAAAAATGTGATGAACTTTTCACCCTTGGCACTCTTATAAACTTTATCGTTTAAAAGTTTTATCAGTTCGGTTAATGTTGGGGTATGCAAGACGAGGGCATGGAGATTAGCCTGGAAATTTGACATAAGCAAAGCGGCAGGAATTCCTTTACCTGAAACATCGGCCATGCAAAAGATAAATTCCTTGTCGTTGATTTCAATCAGGTCGTAATAATCGCCTCCCACTTCCTGGTGAGGAAGATAAGTCGCATGGATTTCGTATTGCTTGCTCTTCGGAAGCTCGACAGGGAACAACATGGATTGCATCTGCGCAGCAAGATCCAATTCCTTCCTTATTCCGGCTTGTCTTATCTTCTCCGATGCAATGTGATTATTCTCGATTGCAACGACGATAAGATTTGTGATCGTATGGATGAAAGAGCAAAGTTCATTCTTCTTCGGTATTACTGAATTTGATAAGCCGCCGATAAGTGCATAAGCCAACAGCTGTTCCTTGTGATAAACCGGAAGAATGGTTTCGAAATTCTTTACCCATAATTCGTGTTGAGTCTCTAAATTGTGAAGCTTGTTTAATTCCCCTAAAACATGATCGACGTCGAAATCGCCGAGACTCCTATCGGTACCTGAAAGAATTGCACACTTCCACTTATCATCGAATATAAGGAGTGCAAATTTTTCTACTTTCAGCTGGCTATGCAGGACATGCTCATACACATCGAGCAATTGTTTTGTCGAGAAGTTATAGTTGATCGCCTTGGTAATCTGCAATAGCCAATGAAGCTGCGTCTTCTTCGCCTGCAATTCGCTTTGCAGTTCATTGATCTGCGGACCCGGAGAAATCGCTTTGCCTTGTACTTGTTCTTTATTCATCTCCCCTCAACTTTCTGATTAATTCAGGCAGCTGTTTGACTAATGCAAGCTCTTTCATTTTTTCCCGTGCCTCCTGGACAGGACTGCCGAAATAGGTTTTGCCTGCATCGAGAGATTTTGGAATTCCTGACTGCCCCAATACGACAGCGCCTTTACCGATTGTCAAATCCTTTTGCACTCCTACTTGTCCCCAGAGAATGACATCGTCTTCAACTGTTACTACTCCTGCAATTCCAACCTGAGCGGCGAATAGACAATTCTTTCCAATCACCGTATCGTGGCCTACGTGAACCTGGTTGTCGATTTTAGTTCCTGCTCCAATGATCGTATCTCCCCTTTCCAGCACAGTGGGATCCGAAGCTTGGAATTCACGTGACTTGAAGTCGCGGC
>JADMIO011285572.1_pt1:0-90000 | contig 107539 bp, 89 predicted proteins | sample 8958161 | NCBI WGS metagenome assembly JADMIO01 (sample SAMN16585339, study PRJNA669376) | soil metagenome | isolation source: Crop rotation soil | place: USA: Cullars Rotation, Alabama | collected 2011
GCCGCGACTTCAAGTCACGTGAATTCCAAGCTTCGGATCCCACTGTGCTGGAAAGATACTGCCATTGTCGCTGTGCGCCAGGTACTGACTGCCATAGGTACCGATGGTACAGTCATATAATTTATAATTGCCGCCTTCGAAGAAAGCAATATTTTCAGCCGCACATTCCACAATCCTGCAATTCTCTGCGGTGACACTGCCGCCGAAAGAAAGGATACCATAACCCTGAGACGATTTAATTACCGAGTTGCTGATTTTAAGCTTAGGGACATTACCTGCGGTTTCATCTTTATCTACCTGGATGGCAGCCGGCTGGGTCTCGCTCTCGCCGATGCGGGTAGAAGCCCCGCCGTTTTTGATCACGGTATAATTGATCTCGCTATTCTTGCTTTCTGCGAAGAAGTATAAACCACCCCATTGACCGGGCAGGTCAATATAATCGCCGATCCATACCAGCGGATCGAGCCTGTCGCCCTGGAATATAACACTATCCGATTGGGTACCGTTTACCTTCAGCGTACCTTGTACATATAAACGGGAATCGCGGTGCATATAAATACGGGCACCGGCAGGGATAGTCAATGTTGCATTGGTATCAACGAGTGCATTCCGGATAATTACATAAGGTTTATCGTTGAGCCAGGTCTGGGTTTGCAGAACACTGTCGACAACATAATAGGCATTCTGGCCGAATGCGATAAAAGGAATGGAGTATTCAGTGCCGTTCAGAGTCACCACCAGGTCATCATCCACGACAAAGGGAAGATCTTCATCATTAGGGTCTATGGTTATCGCAGCAAAAACCCAGACACTGTCATTACCGGCAATCTCCACATCATTGACTTGTTTACCTTCCTGTCCGTTTATGTTTAAACGGAAGGGAGAGTCCTGCCCTTTACGCAGGCGGATACTGCTGACTTTAATCTTTTCTTTTTGTTTATTGTAGATCCGGATGCTGCGTGTAGCACTGCCCTGTGCTGTAAATACCGTATCAAACATAAGGGTGTCGGACGAAAAGGATACTTCGCCTCCGCTTGTCAGAAACTTATCTTTCTTACTGCAGGACGGCGTTACCAGGATAAGGGTAAGTATAAAAACAGGCAATAGCCAGCTGAGTATCTTTCTTATATGCATAAATGCAAAAATGAGGTAAAAATCTATAACGAAAAAATAGCCGGGTTATTATCCCTGCCGCTGTTGCCGGCAGCAAGGTCCCGTTTTGTTTTACGAAAAAACCCTACAGGATTCCTGCAGGGTTGTAAATATCGGAATTTATCATCAGACCATAGACCCTGCCATGGCATTTTCCTGCTTCAGTGCGTTCTCCTCCTCTGCAATACGGTTCTTCTCTGTCATGATTTTAACCGGGCTGCCGAAAATAAAGAACATTTTACGTTTCAACCCTTTGGCCTTGCGTACATCGGCAATCATATCCTTATACTCATGGAAATTGATATGGAAGGGATTAGCCTTATTTTCGATATTGGTGGTGATCCCGTAAATCACTTTTTCTCCTTCAGGTTCGTAGGTCTTCCATATACGGTCCCAGAAAATAAAGGTGGCGCCGTAATTTTTATCGATATACTGCTCCTGTGAACCGTGGTGTACCCTGTGATTGGAAGGCGTTGCAAAAATATACTCTACCCACTTCGGGCACTTACGGATATACTCGGTATGTACCCAGAACTGGAACAATACGGCAATCTGGTTGGTTACAAAGAAAATGACCGGGTGAAAGCCCACGAGTACCAGCGGCAGAAAGAATATTATCTTGATATGCTGGACCCAGCTCAGGCGGAAAGAGACCGTAAGATTATAATGTTCGCCGGAATGGTGCGCCACGTGCGTTGCCCACCAGAAGCGTTGTTCGTGCGAGATACGGTGCGCCCAGTAGCTGCAGAGATCGTATAGCACATAACAGGGCAATAAGGTCCACCAGCTCAGCGACATGCGCCAGGGTATAAAATTATACACGATAACAACCAGGTAAAGAAACACTACCTTGATCGCCGCGCTAACCACCAGGTTGCCGACACCTACAAGTACAGAACCTATGGTTTCTTTTTTCTCGTAATATTTCCTGTCCTGCAGGTAAGAAATGATGATTTCCAAAGCGGAGAAAAAGACCATAAATGGCACTGCCCAGAGGATAAGATTGGGCGCTTGCTTTTCTACATCATGAATCAGGTCCATCGGAATTTTATCTGCTCCGAAGAGGGATAATACAGTCATAGCTCTTGGAATTTGGTCCGGTTTGTATTACAACAATAGCAAAATATGCCAAGTTATCCTAAAAAGCACGGTGTTAACTTTTGTTATTTTTTAAATAACTATACTTAAAATATGTGTTATAAACGAATAAGCTGTAAATCCTGATAATAATTTTTAACAGTCTGCATCAGGTCATATTCATCGGTATGCGTCATAAAAACCTGCGATAAAGAAAATTGTTGCAACATCTCGAACAAGCGCATCAGGCGCGTTTTATCCAGCTTCTCAAAAATATCGTCCAGCAGCAGGAACGGTTTTTTATCCAGCAGCTGCAGCCATTTGATATGCGCGAGTTTCAGGCTGATGAGGAACGACTTTTTCTGCCCTTGTGATGCCTGGGTTTTCATGACCTGTCCGTCCAGCGTAAAAAGCCAGTCTTCCATATGCGGGCCATATTGCGTACGCCGGTAATCCAGGTCCCTGCTCCGGGCCTGCTGTAAAGTAAGCAAGAGGCGCTCCGGGTCTGCCGAGGCTTTGTATTGCAGGTCAACCTGTTCCGCCCCGCCGCTTAATTCGGCATAATAAGCCTGCACCCATTCCGGCATGGCAGCAGATAGTTTCCTGCGTTCGGTAATCAGGTAAGCGCCATGTCTGGCCAGTTGCTCGTCGTACACATCCAATAAAGCAGAAGCGGCATAAGCCGCTGGAGCCTGCTTCAGGTAAGCGTTACGTTGCGCCAGGTATTTCTGGTAAAACAACAGGTGTTCCAGGTATTGGCTATCGCTCTGCGACAACAGGCCATCCATAAATTTACGCCGCAGCTCACTGCCGTCATTGATCAGTTCAATATCATCCGGCGCGATCATAACAGCGGTATATTTTCCGATATGTTCGGTTACTCTTTCATAGGGGGTTTGATTATGCGTTATACTTTTTTTACCGTCCCGCCACAGGCAGGATATCTCTTCCGGGCCTTTCGGGCCGCCCTCGAAGGCGCCTGATACACGGAAGCCGTCTTTGCCTTTTTGCACGTTATTGATTTCCCTGCTCTGAAAATAACTTTTGGTATAACACAGGTAGTAAACGGCATCCAGGAGGTTAGTTTTTCCTGCGCCGTTCAGTCCGGTAATGCCCGTCACGGGCCCTTCAAAATCGAAGGCCCTTTTTTCGAAGTTACGGAACTGGGTAAGTGTTATTTTTTGTAGGTAAGACAAGCCGGGAACATTGGTCAGGTAAGGTGAATAATACAGCAGCGGGTGACATTTGTCAATAATTTCAGCACAGCTCCCTCAATCTATGGACCAGCGTCAATTTTCGAAGTATTTATAAAGCATTTCTGCAAAGATTTTATATTTTCGCACAAAAATAGTCAAACTGTGCAAACACAATTCGGAAAAGAAACTTATTTAACCTGGTACGAGAGTATGTTGCTCCAACGCCGTTTTGAGGAGAAGGCCGGACAGTTATATGGGATGCAGAAGATTCGTGGGTTCTGCCATTTGTATATCGGACAGGAAGCAGTTTCTGTAGGTATCATGAGTGCGATCCGTGAAGATGACAACCTGATTACTGCTTACCGTGACCATGGTCTGGCTATTGCCAAAGGCATAACAGCTAAATCCTGTATGGCCGAGCTGTACGGAAAGGCTACAGGTTGTACCGGTGGTAAGGGTGGGTCTATGCACTTTTTCTCTAAAGAAAAACGTTTCTTCGGCGGTCATGGTATTGTAGGCGGACAAATTGGTCTGGGTGCAGGTATCGCGTTTGCCGATAATTATAACAATAATGACAGGGTAACCATTTGTATGTTTGGTGACGGTGCTGCCCGCCAGGGTATGCTGCACGAAACGTTCAACATGGCGGTACTATGGCAGTTGCCGGTTATTTTCATCTGTGAAAACAACCATTACGCTATGGGCACCTCGGTAGAACGTACTTCCAAAGTACTGGATATCTACCGTCTTGCCGATGCCTACGATATGCCCGGTGATTCTGTAGACGGTATGGATCCGGAAGCAGTACATACCGCTATCGAACGCGCTGCCAAACGTGCCCGTGAAAAAGGCGGACCTACTTTCCTGGAAATTAAAACCTACCGTTACCGCGGTCACTCGATGAGCGATCCGGCAAAATACCGTAGCAAAGAAGAAGTAGAAGAATATAAAGAGCACGATCCGATCGATAAAGCGCTGAATAAAATCAAAGAAAATAACTGGGCTACTGAAGAAGAGATCGAAGCGATCAATGAAAGGGTAAAAAAAGAAGTGGAAGAATCTGTAACCTTTGCAGAGGAGAGCCCTTACCCTGCTGATAGTGCCTTGTATGAAGATATTTACAAGCAGAAAGACTATCCGTTCATTATGGACTAAAGGTCACGCATAAAGCATTTAAAAACCAGGATTAGTTATTGCGCCGCACGGCTATAATAATTAATCCTGGTTTTGTTTTGGGCGAGGCTACCTATGCCTGGTCTAGTGCAACCGTAGTCGGCACATTATCCTGTACCACGCCTGAACCCTCGTTATGCCCTTAAAATAAAAATGCGCTGGTATTAAATATTAAACTGATTATCAGTAAAGATAGCAGGTTATTTTCCGCATATATGAAGTGGCAATTGCCCGGAAAAGATTTGTTAAAGAATAAAGGAGGAAACATAGAAAATTTAAGAAATTATTTTTAACTTTGCCCACCTTTTTATATTACTTTATTTCTGATAATGGCAAATACAACAAGAACAAATCCTGGTGAAAACCCTGTAAAGGAAGTTACAGTGAGCGATAGTGAAGTAACCCTGCGTAAGATGCAATCCTCTTTTGAAAAAAATCAAAAAGCGATTATCGGCGTTATCGTAGCTGTCGTTGTTTTAGTAGGCGGTTACTTTGGTTACAAATACCTCGTACAGGCACCTAACGAAGAAAAAGCCGCTACTGCGTTGTTTAATGCAGAACGCTGGTTCGAAATGGATTCGCTGAACTACACCCTGAACGGCAATGGTCAGCAAGCCGGAGCGCTCGCTGTTATCAAGAAATATGAAGGTACCAAAGCCGGCAACCTGGCCCGTTATTATGCAGGTATGGCTTACCTGCGTACCGGTGACGCCGCTAACGCGATCAAACAACTGGAAAAATTTGATGGCGCCGGTACACCGTTGCAATACCTCGCTTATGGTGCTTTAGGTGATGCTTATATGGATAGCAACAACCCAGCCAAAGGTGTTGAGCTGTACAAAAAAGCAGCCGGTAATGAAAAAGACAACTTCATTTCTCCCCTGTACCTGTTCCGTGCGGCCTTAGCCAGCGAAGTAGGCGGTAAAGCAGATGAAGCTAAAAAACTGTACCTCGAATTAAAAAACAAATATCCTTACAGCCAGCAGGCGCGTGAAGCGGATAAATACCTTGCAAGATTAGGCGAACTGACGATCGACTAATACATCGAAATTTTTAAAAGCCTTCCTCCAACAGAGGAAGGCTTTTTCTTTTACTGCAGGTTATAATTTCCTCTTCCTGCATTTCCCAAAATCATTAAATTTGCCTTAACCTATAGCCCTATGCAAATATATAATCCCAAGGACTGGTACCAGGTCTTGTTTCACATCCACAAATCGGATACCCTACGCAAACTTTTCCCTTATATTATTTTCGTTGCCCTGTTCTCGGCTGCCATAGCTTACTGGGAAATATCGTACCTGCATCTCAGCGAAAACAGCTGGGTGAAGAATATCCCGGTAATGCACAACCTGCTTGGCTTTGCGATATCCATGCTATTGGTGTTCCGTACCAATACCGCTTATGACCGCTGGTGGGAAGGCCGTAAACTCTGGGGTGCATTGGTCAACAACAGCCGCAACCTTGCCTTGAAATTAAATGTGATGCTGGATTCGGAAGACAAAGCCACGCGGATGTTTTTCAAAGAAACCATTCCATTGTATGCTTTTACACTTAAAGACCACCTGCAGTCTGAGGTAACCCGGATGGCACTCGACGAGACTGCACATCCGGAACTGGACAAGATCGATACCCGTAAGCATGTGCCCAACCAGATTGCAGGTCTGATGATGCAACGGGTTAATACCCTGTACCGTAATGGTAAACTTACCGGCGACCAGCTGATCACACTGAACGGTGAGCTCAGCTCCTTTACTGATATCTGCGGCGCCTGCGAACGTATCAAGAACACACCGATACCGTATTCGTACAGCGCCTTTATCAAAAAGTTTATCTTCATTTATGTGATGACCTTACCCTTCGGTTATGTATTTAGCCTGGGCTATTATGTAGCGCCGATCGTAGCCTTTGTATTTTATGTACTGGCCAGTCTTGAACTGGTAGCTGAAGAGATCGAAGATCCCTTTGGCTTTGATGCCAACGACCTGCCTATGGATAAGATGTCGGCCAATATCCGGAAACATGTCGGAGAAATTCTTTAACCCTTGAACAAGTAAAAGAGGCGCAGGAAAATGATTTTCCTGCGCCTCTCTTTTATTTACGCGATTACACCGCATCAGTCGGGTTTGGGTGGATGTTCCTCAAAAGAAAACTTACGCAGCTGTGGTGCACGCCAGAAAGTAATGGCAACTACCGAAAGCGTAAGACAGCCACCTACAACCACAGCCCTTACCGGCCCGAGCCAATGTGCCATTACCCCGCTTTCAAAATCTCCGAGTTCATTAGAAGAACTGATAAACATCGTATTTACCGCCGCCACCCTGCCCCGCATCTCATCGGGAGTAACCAACTGCAATACGGTTCCGCGAATCACCACGCTTACCGCATCGAACAGTCCGCTGAACACCAGCATACAGAAAGAAAGATAAAAATTGGTTGACAAACCGAAAACGATAATAGAAAGGCCGAAGCAGAATACCGAAGCAAATAACTTATAACCCGGTTTGGTCTTTAAGGGCAGGAAGGCCAGTAAGGCCAGGGTGATCAAAGCGCCAATGCCCGGTGCCGCACGCAAGATACCGAAGCCACGCTCATCAACATGTAATATCTCTTTCTGGAATACGGGCAGTAAAGCCACCGCACCGCCAAACAATACAGAAAACAGGTCGAGGCACAAAGCACCCAGCAATACCGGTGTTTTAAATACAAACCGCAGGCCTTCGGACAGGCTTTGCAAAATAGGCTCTTTTACTTTTTTAAGAATGGGTTTAGCTTTGATCGCAAGGATAGCCAGCAACGGAATAAGTTCTACCAGCACCACCAGGGCCATACCTGCTTCCACGCCTTTCCAGGCAATCATTACACCGGCAGTGAGCGGTCCCAGCACAGCGCCGATCTGCCAGGCCATACTGCTCCAGCTGGTCGCATTAGCATATAAGGTGCGCGGCACCAGCATACCCACCAGGGCAAAAGAGGCCGGGCCGTAAAAGGCACGGATAGCCCCCCCTATAAATACGAAGACATAAATCAGCCAGAGCACACTATCTTGTCCTATATGAGTCATAGCCAAAGGTGTAGTCAGACCAAACAGGCCGGCACCCAGGAAAATATAACTCAGGATGCAGATCAGTAACATCTTTCGCTTCTCGTGAAGGTCCACGAAATGCCCGCTGAATAAAGAACAGATCACTGCGGGTATCACTTCAGCAAGCCCTACAAAACCTAGTTTCAACTTGTCTTCCGTGATATGGTAGACCCAATAATAGATGGTCGTGCTTTGCATATTCAACGCAAAAATGAGCGCGAAGCGAATGCACAGGTAGTATTTAAACTCTTTTTCCCTTAAAGCGGGATTCTTAAAAAGAAAAGCGGAGCGGAAGGACAAAGGATTAGATTTTTCACAAAAGTACTACACCGATACTAGCCGATTACAGAAAATAGTCAAAAAGATCGTTAATGCGGCAACCGGTAACAAAAAGGTGCTGCACCCGGAAGTACAGCACCTTTTTTATGTTGATAAAATGAGGTTTATCTTACGATCTTCTGCAGCTTTACGCGGTTACCCGAACGTACCTCTATGATATACATGCCCGGGGCAAAAGTATTAAAGGTATATTCGGCCGACTGACCGCTGAAGGCAGTATGAAATACCGTCTGGCCAATGGCATTACGTACGGTTACTATTTTTACTGCATCTCCTTCCTGGCTTGTAATCCGGGCTACTGCAGCACTGCGGTCGTAGCCGATGGCGATACCGTGTGCATCGGCAGGCAGCCTTACCAGTTTTATCGCAGAGTATCCTGCTGTTCCGTCATAACTCACCTCTTTGATCCGATAAATGAAGTAATCGGCGCAGCATACATTGTCGGTATAGCGATAAGCATCTTTCACTACCGGCACCAGGGCCACAGTTTCAAAATGAATACCGTCAGCAGATCTTTCTACTTCAAAATGACTGGTAGCGGAACTTACGACACAGTTCCAGGTGAGCAGAGCCGCTCCCGGTGATTGGTATACCGCTTCGAAGTCGCGGAAGATCACCGGCAATGGCGAACCCGGACTGCTTACAAAATCGGTACGGAATTTTTTAAAGTTATTTACCGAAAGATCTTTGGCTACGGTACCATCACCATAAAAAACGGAGGTTCCGTTATCGCTGATCATCTGGAGTTCGTCCAGCAGGATTGAACCACCACTGTTGAGCGGCAATACCCCTTCGGGGTTAAGACCACTGATGTCGAAACCGGTAAGTTCCACCGGCGCATCCGAAGGATTACCATTCCAGCGATAAACAAGGGAAGACAAGGCACCGGCATCATCATAATCGCCGGCAATAATGATATAACTGTTATTACCCAGGCGGGTAATCTCGCGGATACCACGCCCGTTAAGATTCAGCAGTATCGGGGCACCCAATACCGGGGCCGTTGTAGTACCGTTGCCAAACCAGGTTTCGAAATTCTGAACCGGAGCAATCAGTGCGTTAATTCGGCTGCTTACCGGCTGAAGCGGTGCGCGGAAGGCCACATACATCGTGGTGTTATCCGGTCCGAATGCCATACCTTCTATATTAAGACCATTGATTAGTTTAGGATCAGCACCGGCAACCATACCGGCATCCAGGCCAAGACTATGGGTAGCACTCCAGGCAGTAAATGCGGTACGCAAACCCTCGTACTGACCGACAAATGAAAATGCAGTGGCAGCACCGGTACCCGTTACATCCAGTGCAAAAATGCGGTTGCGGTTAGGACGCAGACTAAAGGAAGGCGTGCTTTTATTACTATGCGATCCCATCCAGTAAATCCTGTTGGCGTAGATAAGGCTGCGCACACCGGCCTCTACATCGATCTCCCTTGGTGCACCACCATCAATATCCGTAAGATTCAGTCCGGCAATCACGCCATAGTCAAAACTTTTTACCGGTAAGCCGGAATGGTTACGATCGTATACATTCAGGATATTTTTTTCATCATCCGGTACGACCATGTAATTATCATCCAAAGCAACGGCAGCAGAACCGTCGGAATACCCGGTATGAAATACCGTAAGTGCAGGACTTGCCGCGGAGGCTGATGCTGCATAGCTGATCACATAACTAGTGCTGAGTCCGTTTTTGGTAAGCGTAAGCGTCAGGGTTGCATAACCGGCGGCAGTGGGTACAATTTTCACAGTTGCCTGTCCATCCGCTTTGGTAACCAGGATATTTGCATTGGCTACTACGGCGGTATTGCTGCTGGTACCGGCAAGGGTATAATCAGCAGCTAGGATCGCGACGCCATTATCTTTCACATCCAGCACCAGGCCTGATGTTGCGGCCGGGTCAGTAGGATCATTCACGACACCGCTGATCTGCGTACCGGCAATAAACTTCGTACTTAAGGTGCTGTTAACCGCGAGGCTGAGGTTATTCACTACCGGAGGTGTACTGGATAAAGTGATCACGGGTGTATTGTTGCAGGAAGGCTGCACCGTACTGGTTGCCCAGCTGCGCGCCGTGGTCCAGGTACCGGTTACGGTATTGAATGTACCCGTACCGACAACGTATTGTCCGCCGCCCGGATCGCTGGCCAGTGTTGCATTACCGGCTCCTGTACCGAAGGTGCCTCCGGCATACAGGTCATTGGCAGGTACTTTAAATTTGCCTGCAGCATTGCCCGGAGCCGTGCCGTAAAACACAGCATCTACGGGCACAGTGGCACTGGTAATGGCTGCTGCTGTCGTATTAAATACAGCAAGACCATCGGCATGGCCGCCGCCATTACCTAATACACCATTATTACCGGATGCGGGGTTACCAAAGGCGTCGCCGCCGGTAGTGGAAGTATTGATCTGGCGCAGTATTTTACAGGAGCTGCCGCCAATGCTTAAGGAAGAGCCCCCGACATAAATCAGCTCGCCGGCAGTTACCGTTCCTGCACTGGCCGGGATTTCAAAACCGTAAGAGTAAGCGCCGCCCTGCGGCCATCCTACAGTACTGGCGTCCTTCGCATCGCAGAAAACAACGGTATATCTTTCTGTGCTGAAATCAATATTTCTTGTAGCGACCAGTTCCACGAATTCATAGGGAGATTCGGCGCCGGAAGAAGGTTTGGTAAAAAAACGCTGGATCACCAGTCCGGGGCCCTGTGCAAAAGCCGCACCGGAACTGAGCGATAAGAGGGTCAGGAATAATTTTTGTTTGATAGAAGTACGGATCATTGGGGTAATTTTTTGAATAACAGACAATAGCGGCGAAATTATTCCGGCTGTGTTACCCCTGCATTACGTCCGCATTACCCCTGTATTAATCCTGCATTATGGCAATGTTATACGCAATAAAAAACGCCTGCGGGACAAGTACCACAGGCGTTCTGATTTTATATTACTCAAATGGGCTAGGCCGGAATTTCGTCCGCCAGATCCTTTTCTATACGCAGGTTATCGATAATGAATACCTGGCGTGCGGGTGTATTTTTACCCATAAAATATTCCAGTAATTTCTGAATATGAGCGTCTTTAGAAAGCAATACCGGTTCTTTACGCATATCGTCACCGATAAAACGGCCGAACTCGTCGGGAGATATTTCACCCAAACCTTTAAAGCGGGTAATCTCCGGTTTAGCACCCAGTTCCCTTACTGCTTTTTGTTTTTCCTCTTCGTTATAACAGTAAATTGTTTTCTGTTTATTCCTTACCCGGAACAAAGGTGTTTCCAGAATATAGATATGACCGTTACGCACCAGGTCGGGAAAGAACTGGAGGAAGAAGGTCATGATCAGCAACCGGATGTGCATACCATCGACATCGGCATCGGTAGCGATCACGATATTATTGAAACGCAGACCGTCCATTCCTTCTTCAATGTTCAGGGCGTGTTGTAATAAGTTGAACTCTTCATTTTCGTACACCACCTTTTTGGTAAGACCAAAGCTGTTCAGAGGCTTACCCCTAAGGCTGAACACGGCCTGGGATTCCACATTGCGGCTTTTGGTAATAGAACCGCTTGCCGAGTCCCCTTCGGTAATGAAGATGGTAGACTCCAGCTGCTTTGCCTGGAATATCTCCCTGTTCTTCGCCGGCGGTTCATCATTCATATGTATCCGGCAATCACGCAGTTTACGGTTATGCACATTGGCTTTCTTAGCGCGTTCATTGGCCAGCTTACGAATACCGGACAATTCTTTTCTTTCCCGTTCGCTTTGTTCGATACGCTTCTTCAATGCCTCTGCTACCGCTGTATTTTTATGCAGGTAGTTATTCAGCTCCTGTGATAAAAAGTCCAGTACAAAACTTTTCATCGAAGGTCCGTTCTCAGAAGTGGTGATGGAGCCCAGTTTTGTTTTGGTCTGGGATTCAAAAACCGGCTCCTGTACCCTTACCGATATCGCTGCACAAATACTCTGTCGGATATCCGAAGCATCGTAATCTTTTTTATAGAAGTCGCGTATGGTTTTTACGTAAGCCTCGCGGAAAGCCTGCTGGTGTGTACCGCCCTGTGTGGTATGCTGTCCGTTTACGAACGAATAAATTTCTTCGCCATAGTCACCGGTATGGGTTAAGGCCACCTCGATATCCTCTCCTTTAAGATGGATAATCGGGTAGCGTATATCTTCCGGGCTGGTTTTATTGCTCAGGAGATCCAGCAGGCCGTTTTTGGAAACATATTTTTTACCATTGAAATAAATGGCCATACCTGCATTGAGGTAACAATAGTTCCAGATCTGGTTGATGACATAATCACCGATAAAGTGGTAATGTTTAAATACTGTATTATCCGGTATAAAGTTAACAGCCGTACCATTAGCTTCGGTAGTCGCCACTTCTTTATGTTCTTTGATCAGGTTACCCTTTTCGAATTCTGCGGTTTTGGCTTTCCCGTCGCGGAAAGAAGTTACTTTAAAATAGCTGCTGAGCGCATTTACGGCCTTGGTACCCACACCGTTCAACCCTACCGATTTCTGAAAGGCTTTACTGTCATATTTTGCACCGGTATTGATCTTACTTACTACGTCTACCACTTTGCCCAGGGGAATGCCCCTTCCGTAATCTCTTACCTGTACCGTTCCGTCGGCAATGGTAATCTCTACCTGCTTGCCATGTCCCATGGTATATTCATCGATACAGTTATCCACCACCTCTTTCAGCAATACATAAATACCATCGTCCATACTGCTGCCATCGCCCAGCTTTCCGATATACATACCGGGGCGCAGACGGATATGCTCTTTCCAGTCGAGCGACCGGATGCTGTCTTCGTTATACTGCACCATCATTTCTTCTGCCATAGTAATCTTTTACGCTTTAAAAACGATGCAAAAATAAGGAATTGAATATTGGGAGGGAAGGGCAATATTGGATATACAAATTTCACTCATACGACATTTAACTGCAGACGAAAGCAGGGCAGGAATATTTTTTCTTCCGTGGATTACCGGAGATAGAATTTTTCCCACAGATCGTGCAGCTGTTTTCCCGCGGATCAACGCAGATATTTATCCGAGATTACACAGGTGTTTTCCCGCAGATTATCGCAGACAGATTTGATTTGAGATTTTCCCGCAGATCGTAGCAGAGAGATGGAGTTGAAAATGTACCCGCAGATTAACGCAGGTGTTTTCCCACAGATCGTGCAGCGAGATTTGATTTGAGATTTTCCCCCAGATCGTCGCAGAAAGATGGAGTTGAAAATCTACCCGCAGATTAACGCAGATGTTTTCCCGCAGATTACGCAGATAGATTTGATTTGAGATTTCCCCGCAGATCGTAGCAGAGAGATGGAGTTGAAAATCTACCCGCAGATTAACGCAGATGTTTATCCGAAGATCGGAATCTCTAAAGTACAGGATCGGCACATAAAAAATTAAATTTTAGGCAGCGGAAACCGCTAAGCCGATTCAAAATCCTACTTTTGCAACGCTAAATTTAAATAATCAACACGCTATAAATAAACAGAACAACATGAGTAAAGGACCTGTTTCCCAATTTATACAACATCATTACCGCCATTTTAATGCTGCTGCACTTGTAGATGCGGCCAAAGGTTATGAAACGCATTTGATGGAAGGCGGCAAAATGCTGGTATCCCTGGCCGGCGCCATGAGTACTGCCGAATTAGGCATTTCCCTGGCCGAAATGATCCGCCAGGACAAAATCCATATGATTTCCTGTACAGGCGCTAACCTGGAAGAAGATGTCATGAACCTGGTGGCACACTCGCATTACAAAAGGGTACCTAACTACCGCGATCTTACCCCCCAGGACGAATGGGACCTGCTGGAAAACCATTACAACCGCGTAACCGATACCTGTATCCCGGAAGAAGAAGCTTTCCGCCGTTTGCAGAAACACCTGGAAACAGCCTGGAAGACTGCTGAAGCAGCCGGCGAGCGTTTTTTCCCGCACGAGTTCCTGTACAAAGTGATCCTGAGTGGTGAGCTGGAACAATATTATGAAATCGATCCCAAAGACAGCTGGATCGTTGCTGCTGCTGAAAAAAACCTGCCGATCGTTGTTCCGGGTTGGGAAGACAGCACTACCGGCAACATTTTTGCCAGTTATGTGATTAAAGGAGAACTGCAGGCCAGTACCGTAAAAAGCGGTATTGAATATATGGTGTGGCTTACAGAGTTGTACCGCGAAATGAGCACGGGTAAAGGTCTTGGTTTCTTCCAGATCGGCGGCGGTATTGCCGGCGATTTCCCGATCTGCGTGGTACCTATGATGTACCAGGATCTGGAATGGCATGATGTACCGTTCTGGTCTTATTTCTGCCAGATTTCCGACTCTACAACATCCTACGGATCGTATTCCGGCGCTGTTCCGAATGAAAAAATCACCTGGGGCAAGCTGGATATTCATACGCCTAAATTCATCGTGGAAAGCGATGCAACCATTGTTGCGCCACTGATCTTCGCTTATTTGCTGGGCTGGTAATTCATCCTTCGGTACTCCCGGATAAAAGTATAATTAAACGGCACCTTTATGTAGGGTGCCGTTGCTTTGTAATCAAGTTACGATTAATTATATTTGGCCATGCGCAAATCGGGAGTACTTTCAACTACTATATTCCTGTCCGTGGTTCTGGCAGGTATGTATGGCATATTACATGACCAGGTTACAGCTTCTATTTCAGAAGAATATTTTACCCGCCTTAAATTCCCCCAGTTCCGGCTGAGTCCTGATGTCCCTTTCCGTACCGGTGTTTCCCTGATCGGCTTTTACGCCACCTGGTGGATGGGCGGACTGATCGGGCTTGTTTTGGGGCTTATCGGCTTTTTACTATACCCCGATCATGTCAGCATGCGCAAGTCGCTGCTACGTGCTTTGCTCCTCGTTGCCGGCATTACCTTGCTCTTTAGCATCGGGGGCTATTGCTACGGTCATTTTTATCTTACCGGCCATGGAGTTTCCTGGTGGATGCCGGAAAACCTGCAGGATAAGAACAGTTATATCATTACCGGATCGATACATAATTCCAGTTATGCCGGCGGACTTTGCGGCCTGCTGATAGCAGTAATCTACCTCTTTCGAAAAGTCCCCCGGATGTCGGAAACCCCGGTTCAGGAAACTTATCACAACTTTTCAGGTTCCCGTGTGTCTGCCCGTTTACAGCAGGTACCGGATACCCGTTCTCAAAAAATTCTTAATTCTTAATCCTACATACCGGTAATATTTCAACTTAAATCTTCTATGAGAAAAATCAACTATTTTATTTTGATCATCGGGTTGTTCCTCCTGCTCCCCTCAGTGAAACTGAGCGCGCAGGATACAACCTGGGTGCAGACTTTTACCTTTGATACGCTCTGGACACGCAGGGCCAATTTTTATTTTCCTACCGCTGATGAAAGCTACAGGAAAATATTAATGTACTTCAATATCAAATGTTATTCCGACAAATCGGGTGATGGCAACTATGCCTGCGGCGAGTGGGATTATATCTATTTCAACAGTATTTATGACCATAGGGGCAAACTCGATTCCACGCTGAAAACCGGCAGGTATTTTACCGTTAACGGCAATGGCAATATCGATACCCTAAGGTATTCGAACCTGCCGCAGTACAATGTCTACCGGACCTTCCTCTATAACACCGTTATTGACAATACCAGTTCCGGTGCATCGTACACAGCAGGCGGCGCTACGGTGCCCATGCCCCACCCGTTTAATCTTGCAGCAGGCAAAGAACGCGGCCAGTTCATCTGGAAGGCGTCGGAACTGCTTGCTGCCGGTCTGACAGCCGGTAACATTACCGGTATTAAACTGAATTTCCAAAACAGTACGGCCGTGCTTAATAATGTAACCATCAGGTTGAAACAGGTACCGGCAGACAGTTTTACCATTACTGCCATGATGAACGATACGCTGCAAACCGTATATAATTATCATAAAACGATTACCACTGCAGGCCTCAACAGCTTCCAGTTTAATACTCCTTTTGTATGGAACGGCAGTGCTAATATCCTGGTAGATTTTTCGTTCCAGAATGCGGCAACAGCAACTGCCAATCCTCTATTGGGAGAGAACACCAGCTATGCATCCGGACTGTTCAGCACAACCACCAATTATGCGATGAGTTCGTTCGGTAACAGTGGCGGGAACATCCGTTTTGACCCAACCCTGAATATGTTTGCAGGTACGGCAGCCCGTAGCTACGATATGTGGATTAATGTTGATTCCTTTATCGCACCGGAGGGAACTTTATTCAGCGCAGGGCTGCGTGGCACTGCCAGTGCGGATTTTACCTTCCGTACCACATCGCCGGACAATAACTACCGCTTGAATTTATGGGGGACCAATGATGCTAACTTCTCCGGTCCCAATACGAAAAAAGTATGGAAACATCTCGCCGTTACTTATGGCAATGATACCTTCCGTTTTTATGTAAACGGCGCCCTGGCCTATACGAAATACAGGCCGGGATTGAATACCGCAACTGCCGGCGATTTCCTCATCGGTGAATCAAGAGAAGGCGGGTATTTCTACCGGGGGAAATTCTCTCACTTACGCATCTGGGATAAGGCACTCGCTGCGGACGAGATCAGGAATTGGATAGGCCGTGATATCACAGCTGCCCATCCCGACTACAGTCATCTTAAAGCCGATTATCGTATTAACACCGGTGGCTTGAACACCGTTGCCGATCAGTCGCCTGCTACACAGACCCCGGGACTGATCAGCGGCAACCTCTGGTGGTTGCCTGTAAAAGCCAAAGACATTTATTACGATGCCCAAAAGCTGAACTGGCGCCCGCAGATTGTTTTTGAACGCAATGTCTATACGTCGCATATAGATTCCGTAGCGGTATTGGATACGCTGTACAGCCCTCCGGCATTGGTACGGTTCTATGGCAACCCGGATGGCAACCATATCATAGACGATAACGATCCGGCCAACCCCGGTATGGTTACCGGTACACTTTCTGCCTGGACCAATGCCTATACCTATACGTATCAGAATGGCGTAAAAGTGGATTCAGTACTGAATACGCTGGACTCCATGCTGGTTAACCACAGCCTGCTCTGGTACAGCAATACCGTGAAATATGAGATCGGGAGAAGCATCTCTCCTTACGGCATTAACCTGAGCCTGGGCAACGGCCGTACCCGTGTTTATGATGTAACTGATTACTATTCTATCATGCAAGACACCGTAGACCTCGAAGTAGGCGGCACACAAGAAATCCAGGATGTAAAATTTGCCTTTATCAAAGGAGAGCCTGCAGCCGAAGTGAACCGCATATTACAGCCATGGGGCAAAGGATGGGCCCAGTATAAATATGGATCTATCGCCGCAGATACGGTACTCACTCCGCAAACATTAAGCCTGTTGCCGAACACCGACCAGGTTAAATTCCGCTCTTATGTAACAGGCCATGGCGGCAGTGAAAACTCCGGTCCCGGCTTCCCGAACGGTTGCTGCGAATTTATGTACAACAACCATTTTTATAAGTCCGCAGGACAGAATGTACACACCTTCCGCATTCAGCGCCAGGATTGTGGTCTGAATCCTATTTATCCGCAAGGCGGTACCTGGGTATATGACCGTGAAGGCTGGTGCCCGGGCGACATTATCAAACCTTATGATTATAATGTAACCCAACACATGTCCGGCGGGCAGATCAACCTGGACTATAATATTGCTGCGGTACCTACCGGAGCGCCTAACCTGGGCAAAGGCGTTTATGATGTAGGTCTGCAGGTAATCGAGTACAAAGCCCCCGGCCGTAATAATGATGCGGAGCTGTACGATATCACAAAACCCAGCAACGATTTTGCATTGTCCCGTATCAACCCGATCTGCCATACGCCACAAGTGATTATCCGGAACTCCGGTAAAGCTCCGCTGACCTCAGCAGTTATTAAATACAAAGTTTCCGGCGGTACAGAAGAAACCGTAAACTGGACGGGCAACCTGAAATTCCTGGATACAGCGCTCGTGGACCTGCCTACCCCCAGCACAGGCTTCTGGGCCGGCGACCAGAGCAACCGCTTCATTGCCCGCATTGCAGGCGCTAACGGCGTCACAGACGAATATGCCGGTAACGATACCGCGTTCTCTTCTTATACCCTGCCGGATATCCAGCCAACCGGTAATATTGTTGTACGCTTCAAAACCAATAGCACGGCTTCAGAAAACAAGCTTCGCCTTAAAGATGCCAATGGCAATACCGTTTTCGAAAAACTGACGCTGTCTAATAATACACAATACAGCGATACGCTGAACCTGCCATTAGGCTGTTATACCATGGTACTTGACGATGCCGGTAATAACGGGCTTACCTGGTGGGCGGCACCCGGACAGGGCAGCGGCACCATTTCACTGACCAATGCCTTAACAGGAGCGGCTTTGAAGAGCTTCAACTCCGATTTCGGTGCACAGATCTTCTACACGTTCACCATCGGATTCAGTCTTAAGCTTGACGAGAAAAACTTCGATAATAATGTGCTGATCTACCCCAACCCGAACACCGGTAACTTTACCGTGCAGATGCAGGGCTTTAACGGCAAAGTGTCGCTCGAACTGAGCAATACCCTGGGGCAGTCAGTTTGGAGAGATGAGATGACTTGTATGGGCAGCATGGTGAAGAGAAATGTTACAACACAATTACCTTCCGGTGTTTACCTGTTGCGTATGAGCAGTGGTAATGTGCAATCGGTAAGAAAAGTGGTGATCGAATAAAATACATGTTAGTCATAAATAGCAAGAGGCTGCTCCTGATTGGGGCAGCCTCTTTTTTATCATAGCAACACAGTGTTTATGTATTTTCAGAGCTTTCATTTTTATTTTGAACACCCGGTATTCATCAATCAGACTGAAAGAATAATGTTGTTCCAAAATTAAAAATCGATCTGTATCACCGCATTTCCGGAAGCTACCGGTACCCAATGCACTGTAAACGTCCCGGCCTTGCAGCTTTGTGCCGATACTGAAGTGCTGGTCGTACTCACTGTAACCGATCCGAAGTTGACACAAGTCACCTGTGCGGAAGTAACCACGAAAGAGCCGGAAATAGGTGGAGTATAATACCCCGGGGGAACAAAAACACTAGCGCCGCTATTCAGAACAACCGAAAATGGACAAGTGGTATTATTTTTAACGACTACATCATTGGCAAAAACACTGATGCTCCCCAACAACAGGAAAGCAAGTAAACCATACCTCTTTTTCATAAGCATATTGTTTTAAGGAAATCAAAAATACCGGCGTTCGGGTGCATAAAGTGCCACCGTGTATTTTTGCACGCGGTGAACCGGCACGGCTGTCGTTGTATTGATCTTACCAGGTTGCACTACCAGGCAGGTTCAGGGCAAGCTTAGGAGATAGGCCTTACTCAAAAAGCGCGGGCCGCCCGTGTGGACAGCCCGCGCTTTGAATATCAGGTCAACGGTCTTTTCACCAGGTCTTATTGCAGACCCTGTGGAATTATTTTTTCAATGCGTTTAATAATTCAACAACCATTCTATTTTTTCTTTTACCTTTTCAGCATTCGGCAGCATAGCTGCTTCCAGTATGGTGTTCATCGGAACAGCAGGGAGGTTTAATGCGCCTATGGTCTGTACCGGTGCATCCAGGTTACGGAAACATTGCTGTGCAATGCGTCCTGACAATGCCTCGCAGAAAGAGTTGTTTAACTGTTCTTCGGTAAGTACGATACATTTACCATGTTTGTTCACCGTTTCGAATACCAATGCTTCATCCAGCGGATATATAGTACGCAGATCTACAATTTCCACACTTCCGGGGAAGTGTTTCGCTGCAGCCTTCGCCCAGTATACACCCATACCATAAGTAATCACGCAAAGTGAATTACCGTTTTCCACCTGCTCTTCATCTGCGGCCAGTATAACATTGCCTTTACCGAAAGGCAATACATAATCTTCGTCCGGCTCTACAGTCCTGGCTTCATCAGTACCCGGCACTTTACTCCAGTACAAGCCTTTATGTTCCAGCATAATCACCGGGTTAGGGTCAAGGAAAGCTGCTTTCATCAGGCCTTTCATATCGGCTGCGTTAGAAGGATAGGCTATCTTAATTCCTTTAATCGTGGCCAGGGTGCTTTCCACACTGCCGCTATGGTACGGACCGCCGCCGCCATAAGCGCCGATGGGTACCCGTATAATTGTATTTACCGGGAACTTACCACAACTCAGGTAACTGGACTTGCTGATCTCTGTTACCAGCTGGTTCAGCCCCGGATAGATATAATCAGCAAACTGAACCTCTACAATCGACTTCAATCCGAGTGCGCTCAAACCAACGGTGGAACCGATAATATAAGCTTCCTGGATGGCCGTATTGAATACGCGTTCGTCTCCGAATTTATCGGCAAGAGTAGCTGCTTCGCGGAATACCCCGCCCAGCCTGCGTCCTACATCCTGCCCGAAGAACAAAGCTTCGGGATGTTTTCTTAAAATCTCTTCCACTGCGTGCAGGGCTGCATCCACCATTACCGTCCTGTCTTTACCGGCAGGCGTACGGGTACCCTGCTCCACGGTAACGGGAGTAGGTGCAAACACATAATCCGAAACACCGGCGGGATCAGGATCCGGTGCTGCTACTGCAAGGTCGAATTCCCGTTGTATAAATTCTTTTTCTTCAGCTTCAATTTTATCCAGCTGGGCTTCGGTAATGCCTTTTTTAGACAATAACAATTTTCTCAGCTTAGGGCCCGGATCATCTTTCAGGTGTTTCGAAAGATCTTCCTCGGTACGGTACCATTCTTTACGTACACCTGAAGTATGGTGCCCCAGCAAAGGCACTTTGGCATGCACCAGGATCGGGCGTCGTTCTTTACGTACGAAATCGATCGTTTCCTGCATGGTTTTATAAGAAGCTTCAAAGTCGCTTCCGTCAACACGTACACGCTCCATGCCTTTAAAGCCGGCTGCATATTCATAAGCATCCATCGTACGGGCCTCATCGCTGCTTACCGATATCCCCCAATCGTTATCCTGCACCAGGTAGATCACGGGCAACTGGTGTAATACCGCGAACTGGAATGCTTCGCTGACCTCACCTTCCGTTACACTGCCATCGCCAAGCGAGCAGATCACCACCGGTGGTTCCGGGAATTCTTTCAGTTTTTGCGATTCAATATAATCAATACCCTGGGCTACACCGGTCGTGGGGATAACCTGCATACCGGTTGCGCTGCTCTGATGAATGATCTGGGGTTGATTTTCCCTGCGGCTATTAGGATGGTTATAATAAGCCCTGCCTCCGGTAAAAGGATCGTCGCCTTTAGCCAGTAACTGCAACATCATTTCATACGGACGCCAGCCCATTCCGAGCATCAGGCTTTCATCCCTGTAATAAGGACTTACGTAATCATAAGGTTTAAGCAGGAAACCGGTTGCCAGTTGTATCGCCTCATGTCCCCGGGAGGTAGAATGCACGTACTTACAGATCGGGCGGTTATTTTCATAAATATCAGCCATTGCCCTGGCAGTCATCATCAGGCGGTAGGCTTTCAGCAGTATATCGTTGGACAGCATTTTTTTACTTTAGTGCGCGCAAAGATAGGGAGAAATAGTGTAAAGCTTCTAACCGGACACCGCTCTTATCCGGCTGCCTGTAGCGCAACAACCGGCTGACATCAGATACCCTAAGTGTATAAAACCGATAACGGTATTGACCACCCGGACCTGTTTTCAAACCCCAAAAAGCGGTCCGGAATTTTATCAGAATCTGTCTTTCGGTTTTTACAGCTGTACCTTTTCTTCCTATCTATTTATTTTGTGCATATCGGGTAAGGTGCCCTTATAAAAGTCTAATACAGCGAGGCTTTGAAACGGTAATATTATGTTAATTACCCTATAGCATATAATTAAAGCTGTTATAGGTGGCCGGTTTATTTTATGTTTTTTCTGCCATGCTGTTTGCCGTGCCTGCACTAAAATGTAATTTTGACTGCCTTTACAGGAAAGACAGGCTCTATTATGATCCGATAAACTGAAAAATTGGCAATAAACAGCGCTTGGCACATTTTTCGTGGACACATATAATAGTTTGCCTTAAACACCTTGGCAGATTATTCCACAAACATTAAATTTTTAAATACAACCAAATATTATGGCTAAGAAAGTTAGCATTACCCCGCTTCACGACAGAGTGATCGTGAAACCAGCCGCAGCTGAAACTAAAACTGCCGGTGGTATCATCATTCCTGATACAGCAAAAGAAAAGCCACAACGTGGTATTGTAGTTGCTGCCGGTCCCGGTAAAAAAGACGAGCCCGTAACAGTAAAAGCTGGTGACGCTGTTTTATATGGCAAATATGCCGGAACTGAGCTGACCCTTGACGGCGAAGAATTGCTGATCATGCGCGAAAGCGATATCCTCGCAATCGTTTAATGTCCTTTTCCGATACAACTATTTTATATCCAAAATCAACTCACGGAAGGGCCTAGCCCGAAATCCGTACCAAATTAAAATATATGGCTAAACAAATCCTTTTTAATATCGACGCCCGCAACAGGATGAAAAAAGGCGTTGACACTTTAGCGGATGCCGTTAAAGTAACTCTTGGTCCTAAAGGCCGCAACGTAGTAATTGAGAAAAAATTCGGCGCACCTACCATTACTAAAGATGGTGTAAGTGTAGCTAAAGAAATCGAACTGGAAGATCCGATCGAAAATATGGGTGCACAGATGGTGAAAGAAGTGGCCAGCAAAACTGCAGATATCGCAGGTGATGGTACAACTACGGCAACCGTTCTGGCCCAGGCTATTATCAGCGAAGGTTTGAAAAACGTTGCTGCAGGCGCTAACCCGATGGACCTGAAACGTGGTATCGACAAAGCAGTTACTGCAGTTGTTGCCAACCTGAAAAAACAATCCCAGAAAGTAGGTAACGACAGCGAGAAAATCGAGCAGGTAGGTACCATTTCTGCCAATAACGATAACGAAATCGGTAAACTGATCGCACAGGCGATGCACAAAGTAGGAAACGAAGGTGTAATCACTGTAGAAGAATCTAAAAATACGGATACTACTGTAGATGTAGTGGAAGGTATGCAGTTCGACCGTGGTTACCTGAGCCCTTACTTCGTAACCAATACGGAAAAAATGCAGGTAGAGCTGGATAATCCGTTCATCCTCATTTTCGACAAAAAGATCAGCATGATGAAAGACATCATCGGTATCCTGGAGAAAGTGGTACAGAGCGGTCGTCCATTGTTGATCATCGCTGAAGACGTTGATGGCGAAGCACTGGCTACCCTGGTGGTAAATAAATTACGTGGTTCCCTGAAAATCGCTGCTGTTAAAGCTCCGGGCTTCGGCGACCGTCGTAAAGAAATGCTGGAAGATATCGCTAAACTGACTGGCGGTACCGTGATCAGCGAAGAGCAGGGTTACAAACTGGAAAATGCAGATCCTTCTTACCTGGGTCAGGCAGAAAGCATTACCATCGATAAAGACAATACAACAATCGTTGGTGGTAAAGGTAAAAAAGCGGACATCACTGCCCGTATTAACCAGATCAAATCCCAGCTGGAAGCAACTACCTCTGATTACGATCGCGAAAAAATGCAGGAACGTCTTGCTAAATTAAGCGGTGGTGTTGCAGTATTGTATGTTGGTGCTGCATCTGAAGTGGAAATGAAAGAGAAAAAAGACCGCGTTGACGATGCATTACATGCTACACGTGCTGCGGTTGAAGAAGGTATCGTTGCAGGTGGTGGTACAGCCTTTATCCGTGCTATCGAAGCCCTGGCTAAACTGGAAGGTGAAAACAATGACGAGCAGACCGGTATCGCTATCGTTCGCCGTGCACTGGAAGCGCCTATCCGCACCATTGCTGAGAATGCAGGTTCTGAAGGTTCTATCGTTGTACAGAAAATCAAAGAAGGTAAAGCTGATTTTGGTTTCAATGCACGTACTGATAAATATGAGAAATTAATTGCTGCCGGTGTTATCGATCCTACGAAAGTAACCCGTGTAGCCCTGGAAAATGCAGCTTCTATCGCTTCTATGTTATTGACTACAGAATGTGTTATCGCTGATAAACCAGAGCCAAAAGGTGGTCCTGCTATGCCTGCAATGCCAGGTGGCGGAATGGATATGGGTTATTAATATCAACACGTATCTTAACTGTAAAATGTCCCGGAATTGTTCCGGGACATTTTTTTATGCCCGGCTTTCCTCCCATTCCCGATTATAGTTCAACAGGCCTGCATTATCGACTGAATTACAAGCTTCTCATTCCGGGCGCCGGAGCGACAAAGAACCCATTATATAATTTTATATTTTCTTTTGCAGATCGGGGAACTGTCTGCTTTTTAAAATACCGCACTTTTGTCCTTCGCAAATCACTCCTCTAAAAACACACGCTATGGACACCACAACTTCTACTGCTTTTAACCGCAGAAATTTCATCCGCTCAACTGCCGCCCTGGCTGCGGGTTTTGGCTTCTTCGGCCTGCTGGGCAAACCGGAATCTGCAATTGCCGGGGAAACAGGAGACAAAAAAGAAGGCCTGTTTGTTATTGGTCCTAAAGAAGGATACCCGCCATTGATCGGCACACTAATCTCTATGTTGGACTACAACCGGGAAACCATTATCCGCTCGGTTAAGGACATGAGCATTGCTGAACTGGATTATTTGCATGATGCCCATGCCAATACTATCGGCGCGCTGATCATGCACCTGGGCGCTACCGACAAATTTTACCAGATCAATACCTTCGAAGGCCGTCAGGAATTTAATGAGGAAGAAAAAAAAGAATGGGGCGCTGCTATGTCGCTGGGCGACGAAGGTCGTAAGGAGATTAAAGGTCATGAAGTACAATACTACCTGGACAAGATCCAAGCAGTAAGAGCAAAGACAGTGGAAGAACTTAAAAAGAAAGATGATCAATGGTTGCTGGCCATAGATCCTGAATGGTCTAAAAAAGAGCCGATCAATACATTCTGGAAATGGTTCCATGTATGCGAACATGAATCCAATCACCGCGGACAAATTGCGTTCCTGCAAAGCAGATTACCGGGCGCCAAACCTGCTAAAGACTAATCGCGCTACAGTACTTTCATAAATCTGAGATAAATTTCCCGCTGATTTACGCAGACAATATCCTGCATAAATCAGCGGGTATCATCCTGTGAGATTAACGGCAAAAATTAAAGTACATTACCTGTGCGAAAATCTGTTGAAAAATTCAAAACACGGCTATCTAATGATCTGCGGCGATCAGCCGAAAAGATTCAAATCACGTGGTTTAATGTTCTGCGTAAATCCGCGGGGAAACTCAAAACACAGCCACACAATAATCTGCGTAATCTGCGGGAAAATTCAAAAACACAGCTATCTAATGTTCTGCGCAAATCAGCGGGAAACTTATCATCCCATGCTTTTTCCCACCATCATATTGATCTGCTGCAGTGACTTCAGGTATTCGGTTGGCGTCAGCCCCGTGATCTCTTTGAAGTACCGGTTAAAGGAAGACTTGGCCTTGAAGCCGGCATCATAAGCCAGGGACAATACATTGACCGGGATCGCTTTTTCCTGTAACAGGCGCATCTGCCCTAGTGCAAAGTCGATACGGTATTCGTTAATATACTGGTAGAAGGATTTATGCGCGTAAGTGTTCAGCGTTTCAGAGATATGGTACTTATTGATACCCGTAAGCTGCGCCAGTTTATCCAGGTTCAGTTCGCTGTCTGCAAACAGCTTCCCTGCTTTTAAACGTTCTTCCAGCACCTGCCATACCTGTCGTTGTTCTTCTTCCGAAAGTGTCATTTTACGCAGGGTTACTTCTGCCGCTTCCGGTTCTTCACGTTGTGTTGCACCAACCGGCGGCAGGTTTTCGGCAACAGTTTCCTGTTGCATTTCCGGGATCAGGGTTATGGCTTCCGGCGATACCGGGACATGCGTATTCAGTGCTACATATTTATACCGGATAATCATGACACTCAGGTAAGACAATATAGCATAAATCACGCTTCGGAAAACAACAGGAGCATCCTTACCCCAGAAGCGGCCGGAAAAATAGAAGAAAGGCGCCAGGATGGAAATACATAGAAAACAGTAAGCAATCCGTTCGATGATCTTTCGCTCCTTATCCAATCCGGACGGGCATTGCCGCGCGATACGCAAAGCAAGGAAGACAAATAAAAAATCGGCAGGAACGAGCGTCCAGAAGCTGACCTGGTTGTACCATTCCAACAACTGATACCCCGGCATGCCGGAAAGGAAGAGTACGCCTGCAACTGTAAAATAGGCAATAGCTCCCAGTATAAAAGGCAGGAACACATACCACTTCGAAGCCGGGATAAAAGCAGGATCTTTTACTTTAAGCGCATAGAGATACAATAAAGGTCCATAGCAAAACCCGATAAACGTATTCATCTGGTAACGCACCTGTACATCCTGGATAAAATTAAAGATTACAAATTTTATGGCAAGATGTGTTGCGATACAGGCTACCAGCAATATCAGCAGATCATCGGCACTGCTGCGCAATTTATTCTTCCACAACAAACCAACTGCAACCAGCGCCTGGAAGATGCCTATAGCTATAATGTATTGCATACGAACTCCTTTTACTGCCCACAAAACTATCATTTGCATATTACCCTAAAGTTAACAGTATGGATAACAAGCACTCCGTACAGCCAGAAAGGAGAATGGTAACATTTTCGTAATACAATACAAACAACTGCTTATCAATAGATTTAAGTCCTTTTCCAACGACTGGTACCCACCGGCGTGCACATAGTTCGAGGCGGTCGAAATACTTTCGCCGACTGTTCACCTTTGCTGCAAATATCAGAACTATGAAATTTTGTTGTACACCCGACCAGCTTCCGGCAGGAAGCAATTTTATCAAACGGTCAGGCTTTTTTTCTGCTCTTGTCCTGCTTGCTGCATCAGCATCAGCACAAACTATTAAGGGTACCATTACCAGTAAAGAAGGCAGTCTGCCCGGCGCCAATGTACAGGGGCTAAGCTTCAGCCAGGGTACGGCTTCCGACCTGGACGGCACCTTTACGCTGCAGGCGCCCGATACCGGCAAAGTAAAAATCGCCATTTCCTATATCGGTTACGCTACCCGGGAACTGGAGCTCAACATTCCCAAAGGAGTAACTGATCTCGGCGCGATAGCACTCAGTGCTGATACCAGAAGCACTATAGGCGAAGTGATCATCTCGGGTACATTAGCGCCCTCACAGGCCCGGGCCTACAGTATCAAGAAAAACGCAATCGCCATTATGGACGTAATGGCGGCAGATGCCATTGGCAAATTGCCCGACCGTAATGCAGCCGAAGCCGTACAGCGCATGCAGGGTGTGGCCGTAGCGCGTTATCATGGCGAAGCCGACCAGGCTACCGTAAGGGGCACACCTTTTGCATGGACATCCACTTTGTTCAACGGAAGCCGCCTGCCCAGTTCCAATGTTATGGGTAACCGTTCTTCCGTACTGGATGTGATCCCTTCGGAAATTATCCAGTATGTACAGGTAGCCAAAGCCATTACTCCTGATATGGAAGGTGATGCAGTAGGCGGATCGATCAATTTTGTAACCCGTACTGCCCCGGCCCAGCGCCAGTTGAATGTAAGTGCAGCAGGAGGTTATAATACCTTTTCCCGCAACGGCACTTATAATGCGTCGCTTGTTTATGGTGACCGATTCTTCAAAGATAAGCTGGGCGTGATTGTTGCCGGCGCTATATGGGACCGTCAATGGGGAGCCGATGCATTTGATGCCACTTACAATACCGGTCTTGCCGATGTACAACAAAGAAACTCGCTCAATACGGTTTTATTCAAACGTTATATGGGTACGCGCCAGACCATGGGTTTGAACCTCGGACTGGAATACAAGATCAGCGCAGCACACAAGCTGTTCTTCAAAGGCATGATGAATAAATTCAACGACATCCGCCCCGTATACGAATCTTATATCGACTACAACAACAGCCGCTACCAATATAATTACCGGTATTCTTATTACCAGACTGCTTTAAGGGGCGGTGAACTGGGTGGCGAGCACCAGTTGGGCAACCGTATTAAACTGGATTGGTCTTACAGCGATTATACGGCCAAATATTTCCTGGAAACTCCGCCCACCAGCGGTACCAAAGGCCTGCCGATTGCAACTTTCAGGCAGAAAATAACAGGTGGCTTTAATAATCTTTCCAGCGATGGCAAACGTTACTGGGGCTTTGATTCCCCCGATGGCAAGGGCGGCGACCCGGAACATTTTGAAGCCGGCCTCAGCAATCCTGCAGAGACCATGGCCCCCAACAAACTTTTATTGCAGCAGCTGGTTATTTCCCAGCTCGACAACCAAGAGCATGACCGTATCGGGCAATTAAACATAAAAGTAAATGCCTCTTCCAGAGTTAATTTTAAATTCGGCGGTAAATTCAGGCACAAGTACAGGGAAAGCACCTTTGGTTCCAATAGGGTGTATATGCCAGGCGCAGCTTTAGGCGTACCGAATGCACCGGCCCTGCTTACGCTTGCACAACTCAATACTACATCGTTCCCTTCCGGCTCTGCTTTCTTCGGTACGATGAACGGAGATTACAGTCAGTATATCATCAACCCGCTCACCAAAGATCAGCTGTTTGATATGTACAGCAACGATTTCCAGAAAAAGAACGGTTTTATGGAAGTAACGCCGAAAACCAACCCCACGGCTTTATACAATGGCACCGAACAAGTAGTTGCCGGTTATGCCATGGTTGAGATCGATGTTACTGATAAATTAAAAGTCGTAGGAGGCGTACGCAACGAATACACCAATATGGAACTGAAAGGATCTAAAGCCGTTACCGAAGGAACTCCCGCGGTAACCACCATATCTGCTGCCACCGTTGAAAATAACTACAATGCACTGCTACCCATGCTGCATCTTAAATACAGCCTGAGCGACAGGGCCAACCTGAGAGCCGCTTATACCCGCACGTTCATCCGTCCTAATTTCGGCGACATGACACCGAGCACTTCAGTTGACAATACCAAAAGCCCGATGACAATCGCCCAGGGTAACCCCGATCTGAAACCTACCTTCTCCAGTAATTTCGATGTGATGGGAGAATACTATTTCAAAAATATCGGTTTATTATCGGGCGGTTTATTCTACAAAAAAATCAGCGATGTCGTGTTTACGGACATCAGCATGCAAAATGTAAATGGCAGCGACTTCCTGGTAACACAGGCCAAAAACCTGAACAATGCCTCCCTGTTTGGTTTTGAAGCGGGCATCAATAAACGCTTCGACTTCCTTAAAGGGTTCTGGAGCGGTTTCGGGGTAGAATTCAACTATACGTTTATCGATAGTAAAGTGGATGTACCAAGAGGCATCGGCAACAATAAAATAACCGACAAAACCAGCTTGCCTAACCAGTCGAAGCATTTATTTAATGCGATTCTTTTCTACGAACGCAATGGTATTATGGTAAGGTTAGCCGGCAACTACCGCGGTACTTCAGTGGAAACCATCAATCAACAGGCCGGCCCTGATTTCTATATTCATATGGCTGCCAATTTCACCATCGATGCCTCTGCAACCTACAGCATCAACAGCCGCCTGAAAACGTTTATCGAACTCAACAACCTGAGCAACGAACCGGTAAAAATGTATATGGGTAATGACAGCCGCAGGCTTACATCCAGTGAGTGGTACGGCCGCAGGGGCCAGGTAGGTATTCGTTGGGATATCATTAAGTAAGCACATTCATAAAAAAACTACTTTTAACTTTTAAACAGATACGATGAAAAGATTAATGTTTGCATTGGCTATAGGATTCCCCGTTTTTTCTTTTGCACAGCTTAGCGACAGCACGCAAAGACTGGTACATGTCCAGGGTGCTGTTAACTTCAGGGATGTAGGCGGATATAAAACAAAAGACGGCAAAGCGGTAAAATGGAACAAAGTTTTCCGCAGCGCAGCAATCAATAAACTGACGGATGCTGATATGGATACTCTTAAAGAGAAACATATCTATACCGTTATCGACTTCAGGGGCAAACAGGAATCAGAGGCGGCGCCAGATCGTTTATTGCCGGGCACAGCTTATACCCTGAGCCCCGCAGGCAGCGATAGCCTGCCCAACGCAGCACAAATGATCACCTATATCAAAGAGGGTGGTTTCCTGGAGAAGTTTTACGGAGCAGATGGTATCCGTTATTTTGGTGAACGCTACAGGCCCCTGTTCCAGCAATTGCTTACCCTTAATGATACGGCTGCTATACTGTACCATTGCACCGGCGGCAGGGATCGTACCGGTATGGCTACCGCACTGTTTTTATATACGCTGGGTGTTCCGCAGGAAACCATAGAAGCAGATTTCACTGCATCCAATGTATACCTGGGTACCTCCCTGTCAAAATCCTTTGAGCCTTTGGCAAAAGCAACCGGCAAGAGCATTGCCGAAGTTCAGAAAGAGATGGCGCTCCGGCCGGAACTGCTCCATATTTTCTTTAAGACCATTAAAGCCAAATATGGCAGCATTGAAAACTTTATGGATAAAGAACTCGGCATCGGCAAAAAAGAGATTGTACTGCTCAAAAAGAAATATACCATTTAAGCGCATCCCTTTTATCAGCAAAGCCCCCGGAGTGGTCCGGGGGCTTTGCTTATTTTAATTAGTAGGTGTCTTATTCGCTTTTTAAAAGTTTCAGATTCTGGCTGTGCCCCTGTTTATCGGATATACGCAACAGGTACATGCCGGTTGACAAACCCGATGCATCGACATTCAGAGAGGCTTTGTTCCCGTTACTAGCCTGCCACAGCAGCCTGCCGGACATATCGGTCAGGTTCAGCGAACAGCCCGGCGTCAGCCCATCCACGGTCCAGTTTCTCAGGGTCGGGTTAGGGTATACCGTACCGATCACTGATCCGGCATCTTCCAGCGACAACAGGGTGTTATCCTTCACGATACCACCGGTTTTGTTCAGGATCCAGTTGTTGGGATCTATAGCCATCCCTGTCATTGTTTTATTCCAGGTAAACGTAAAATTCTGATCTGTTACATTGTTGTATACTTTTACCACCGTATCGCCGGTAGCGGAACTTAACCTGATCTCCAGCGGCGTCTCAAAGAAAGCAACAGAGGAAGGCTTCGAGGTTGTCTGCGATAAGCGGAGAATGACCTGGTCGCCGACCTGGTTCCATTTAGCAGCATAGGTCGGATAGCCTTCGCCATAAATCCATTGACTAAAGAATGCATCCAGGTTCTGTCCGTATTCCGTTGCGGCAAATGTTTTAAACTGTTCTGTAGTGGCGGTACTACCACCGAATTGTTGCTGGTAATGCTGCAGCAGTTCAAAAAATAAAGCATCGCTGCCTGCTACAAAACGCAGGGTATGCACTATGGCTGCACCTTTATCATAAGTGAGCCTGTTGTCGAAAATACGCCCCTCGTCTGTGGTGTCGGTACAGTATACCGAACCGTCCGGTTCGTTCATTACCTCATTATGGATCGTCGACATTTTAAATGATGCTGCTAAAGCACCGTTGCTGTGTGCTTCATAAAGATACTCGCTGTAAGATGCAAAGCCTTCGTTGAGCCAGATATCCGCCCAGGTACCGCAGGTCACATTATCGCCGAACCACTGGTGGCCCAGCTCATGCGCTACCAATGATGTAGAAAAATTACCCAAGGTAGTCATGGTCTGGTGTTCCATACCGCCTCCGAGCGGCGCCATACAATGGCCGTATTTTTCCTTCCAGAAAGGATAACGTCCATACACACCGGAAAAATAATTGATCATCGGTCCGGTAGAATCAATAACATCTTTAAACTCAGGTAAGGTAAGCGGGTTATCATACACATAGTTTTGCACCAGCATAGAATCTGTGCTGCCATTGAAATGCATATAATAGGAGTAATCGATATAAGGCGCCACAGCAATCGAAATCAGGTAGTAGTCAATCGGGTTACTGTTCTTCCACTCATAGCGTACTTTACCACCTGCAACCGGGGTAACGGCTTTAAGCACACCGTTGCTGCCTCCTTTCAGATTCGCAGGCATGGTAAGCCATACGTCAGAGGAATCGATTTTATCCTGCAGGGATTGTTTGCAGGGCCACCAGTCCTTTGCGGCAAAAGGTTCGCTTAAAGTATAAGTAACATCAGTACCCCAGCTAGGAGAAGTCTGTCTGCGGATACCACCATCAAAAAAACCACCGCCCGATGAAGCCGTTCCGTGATAGTATACCTGCACCGTAAACTGGGTACCAGACGGCAATGCGGCGGGTAGTGCCGCTTTGCGTACATAACCGCTAAGGGTCACCGGCCGTATCGTTCCGTTTACCTTAAGTGAGTCGATAGTATAGTCGCCGATCAGTTCAAAGGCATATTCAGTCATAGCAACGGTCGCTCGGGCATGGGTAGTGGCAATACCTTTTAAGGCACTGCTGTTATTGTCGAGACTAAGATCCAGGTGGACATATTGCACATCATAACTTTCTTCAAGCGGATCGCCAATTGTAGGTTTGCCCAGTGTATGGTTATTCCGGAAGCTACGCTGTTTGGTTTGTGCACAGCCGGTTGCTGTATGATCCTGCTGTGCGCTTACACCGAAGCCAAACAAGGTAAGCGCTAAAGATAGTACGTAATATTTCATATATACAAATAAGAATAAGTAAACGTAAAACTAACATATTTAGTACTATTCCGGTATAAAAATAATGCCACACTATTGTAGCATCCGCTATATTTGTACCACTTCAATACAGGCTATATGGGATATTCTAACAGCATTATTGCGATAAAGGGAAATCATATCGACAAGACCGATCAGATTTTCAAAACATTCAAATATTTCGATCTGGGTAACGACAAGCAATTCGGCAACTGGCCTGATGCGGCAAGTTATTTATTCGACAATTTCTTAAGACTGACCAATGAGGATATAGCGATAAGGGGTATATGGACCAATGATACCTGGACGATTATCTGCGATCCGGAGATGGTGGATATTATGGAAGAAGACATGATTGAAGATCTTTCTGTAAAATTAAAATCAGCAGTCTTTACCTTCCTGATCCACAGTACATCGGGCACTTACGAATTTGCAAAATACGAGGAAGAAAAACAAAGACACTTCCAGTTGTTTGAAGGCGTGGTAGTAGAAAATGAAGGCACTCCCTTACCGGAAGAAGCAGATCTGAATGTGAATGAAAAAATAACAGAGCAGGACCTCATTAGCCTCGCCGGGAAACTGGGACTGGACCTGGGCTTCGCCGATGTACGGTCAAAATTCACTGTAAAGGAACTGGGTTATAACGATGAACTTTAACCGAACCGGGCCATGTTATCCTTAGCAAGCATACACCATATCGCCATCATCTGCTCGGATTACGAACGTTCGAAAGCATTTTATACCGGTGTGCTGGGATTGAATATTATCCGGGAAGTGTATCGCGAAGAACGACAATCCTACAAGCTCGACCTTGCGCTGAACGGTGTATATGTAGTGGAACTTTTTTCATTTCCCGACCCGCCGCAACGCCCTTCCCACCCGGAAGCCAGCGGCTTAAGGCACCTTGCTTTTGCAACCACAGATATTGACCATGCTGTGCACCAACTGGCGCAATCAGGCATTGCAGCCGAACCTGTGCGGACAGATGAATTTACGGGGAAACGCTTTACTTTTATTGCCGATCCGGATGGACTACCAATTGAATTTTATGAAATCTGAAAACAAAATAAGCATACAACATAACGAACAGATCGCCCAGGACTGGTTCGCCGCCTTTAACAGTCACCAGCTGGAAGACCTGCTGGCTTTGTATGATGAACATGCCCGGCACTTCAGTCCTAAGTTAAAGATAAGGCAACCGGAAACCAATGGCTGGGTAAGTGGCAAAGCAGCGTTGCGCGCCTGGTGGCAGGATGCCTTTGAACGCCTGCCGGAACTGCATTACGAGGTGCTTACGCTTACGGCCAATGATACCCGTGTATTTATGGAATACATACGCAGGGTACCCGGTGAAGAAGATATGAAAGTAGCAGAAGTCTTGGAAATTGAGAACAACAGGATTGTTGCTTCGCGGGTGTATCATGGATAGTATGGAGCTATTAGTATGGAGTAAGGAGATGTTATATCTAGGTATAAAAAAACCTGACCCTTGATGCCTGATACCTCTTACTTGATACCTGATACTTGATACCTGATACTTGATACCTGATACTTGATACCTGATACGTGATACCTGATACGTGATACTTGATACCTGATACATGATACCTGATACATAATACCTGGAGACCGGCCACTAAAGCCACCCACACCTTTGATTAAAAATTTTGGTACTTATAATGCTGGACCTGGCCTTTCCCAGCAACCCTTTTCATCGAGGATTTTTAAATAGCTGTTACAGGATTCATTAGGGTGATAAAGTTGATATAACTGATCTGTTAGCACGGAGAGAAAATTAAAGAAGATTAAAAAGTCTTCTTTTGAATTGTAAAGTCCGCCCCATTCACACAATACCCAATTTAATGTTTTTCCATTGTCAAGGGTAATTGAAAATACCAGGTTCGGAAAATCAACATCAGTTTGTTTGTAGTACGCATACTGTTTCCCGCCTAATAATGCTATTTCCCGGGCAGGAACCCGTAGGGAACGTATCTCCGAAAATAAAGCAGAACCAAAACAAATGCTGTCAAAACCATCTTTAGTTAGTGAAATAATTTCTGTCGACTGCCTTGCTGAAGCCGCTTTATATAGCCTGTAAATGGCTACTAACATCAAAGGGAAGGAGATCAGCAATAGCCAGGCGGGAAAAACCGGGTGTGTATAGGGGAGTAAAACGATGGTTGTCAGTGAAACAGCCAGCAAGGTGGCAAAGAACCAAAACAGGATAGTTAAGGTCTTTCTGCTATTATTAAAACGGAAGCGATAGGTATCCATAAAAGACTACTTTTTAGCATAGAAACTATTTTTTTAGATACTTTATGGTCTTTAAACCTGATAACATCAAGTTGGCGCTTCAACGGGTAAGATTGTAGCCAGTACGCTGAATCCGGCCACCAAAGCGTTTACAGACCTTCAACTATTGAAAGCCATATGCCGTTTTAACCGTATTTCCTCTTGAAATTGTGGCAACAGATGTTAGTCGATTTAATACCTGACTGACGATGACTCTTTTTAATTTCAGACACAAAAAATGCCCCCATAAAGTAGCTGACTTTTTGGGGCAGTCCAAAAGGATAGCCGGGATTTCGACTAATATTGTTCCTGTTCGTTCGGAAAATCTTTACTTCTTACATCCTGGATATACTTGGCAGTTGCATCTTTAATATCAGTGTATAAGTTCAGGTAACGGCGCAGGAAACGCGGCGAAAAATCTTTAGTAATACCCAGAAGGTCATGCATCACCAACACCTGGCCGTCCACGTGCATCCCGGCTCCGATACCGATCACCGGGATATTCAGTTCTTCTGATACTCTTTTACCTAATGTCGCAGGGATCTTTTCCAGTACTAAGGCAAATGCACCGGCTTTTTGTACGGCATGAGCATTCCTGATCAGCTGTTCGGCTTCTTCTTCTTCTTTAGCCCTTACCGAATAAGTACCAAACTGGTAAATAGACTGCGGCGTAAGTCCAAGGTGCGCCATAACCGGGATACCTGCAGATACAATACGTTGAATGGATTCGCAAACCTCTATACCCCCTTCCAGTTTAACGGCATGTGCGCCGGATTCTTTCATGATGCGTATAGAAGAGTTAAGCGCTTCTTTGCTGTTACCCTGGTAAGTACCGAAAGGCAGATCACAGATTACAAAGCAACGTTCGGCGCCGCGCACTACACTCGAGGCCAGGAAGATCATTTGTTCCAGTGTGATCGGCAAGGTTGTTTCATGACCGGCTACCACATTGGAAGCCGAGTCGCCTACCAGCAGGATATCGATACCTGCTTCATCAAATATCTTGGCAAAAGAATAATCGTAAGCAGTAAGCATGGAGATTTTTTCTCCACGATCTTTCATTTTTTGAAGGGTATGTGTGGTTACCCTTTTTACTTCACTATGTACCGACATGGCATTTTAATTTGAGGCTGTAAAAGTAGCCATTTCAGAAACGAATTATCAATTTATCCTAACAGGCTATTATACCCGGATTAAAGAAACAGGTCCTTTTGCAAACCGTTTGCAGGGTTCACGGCATAAGGTGCAAAGTCGGTAACACCCGACTCTTTCAATACCTCTTCATCCAGCAACTGGCGGCCGGTAAAGGCAGCAGCTTTTTGCTGCATGATATAAAATACCGCATCGGCAATGATATCGGTGGTACGGCTCCGTTGCATCAGGAACTCACCACCCAGCAGGTTATTGACTGCAGCGGTAGCAATGGTGGTTACCGGCCATAACGAATTGGCGGCAATACCTTCCTGTTTGAATTCCGCCGCCCAGCCCATCGCCAGCATCGTCATATTGTACTTGCTGATGGTGTAGGCCACATGGGCGCCCAGCCATTTAGGGGCCAGGTCGATAGGTGGAGATAAAGTAAGAATATGTGCGTTCTTTGATCTTAATAGATGCGGTATACAATGTTTGGTTACTAAAAAAGTACCCCGCACATTAATATCATGCATCAGGTCAAAGCGCTTGCTTTCTGTATCTTCCGTATTGGTAAGGGAAATGGCCGAAGCATTATTGATTACGCCGTCAATCCCGCCAAACTTTGCAACGGTCTGCGCTACGGCATCAATGATCATTGCTTCGTCCCGGATATCGCATTGCACAGCAAGTGCTTTACCGCCCGCCGCTTCGATCTCTTCGGCAGCAGAAAAAATCGTGCCGCCGAGTTTAGGATTTTCTTCAACCGATTTTGCTGCAATCGCAATATTCGCGCCGGCAGCAGCCAGTTTCAGCGCTATGGCCTTACCGATACCCCTGCTGGCGCCCGTAATAAAAAAGGTTTTATCCTGGAATACAGACATAATATAATGTATTTAGTCGGAAAAAATTTGAGTTCCTTACACTATACCCGGTAGGTAATAGCATTGATATTCATCCCGGCCCCGATAGAAGCAAACAGGATTACATCTCCTTTATTGAGCTCATGCGTGCCGAGGGATCCTTTACGTACAAAATCCAGTAAAGTGGGCACGGTGGCTACAGAACTGTTGCCCAGGAAATGAATGCTCATCGGCATAATATTTTCCGGTGCTTTGTCCTTACCGTATAATTTATAGAAACGCTGAATAATCGCTTCGTCCATTTTCTCATTCGCCTGGTGCAGGAATACTTTTTTCAGGTTGTCGATGCTGACACCCGATTTATCCAGGCAATCTTTCATAGCCAGGGGTACATTAGTCAGTGCAAATTCATAGATCTTGCGACCATGCATTTTGATATAATTGGTACCGGGTGTAAATCCTGCTTTATACGAGGGACCAAAATGAAGGAAAAACACCTCTTCATTGGCATGGGTCTGGCTGGAACTGCTTAATATACCGCTACCTTCCTGTTCCGGCTTATTTTCAAGTATCGTAGCGGCAGCGCCATCTGCATAGATCATAGAATCCCTGTCGTAAGGATCAACTACCCGCGATAAAGTTTCCGCACCTACTACCAGGTACCGTTTGGCTACCCCGCCCTGCAGGAACTGTTGTGCAATAATCACGCCCTGTATCCATCCCGGACATCCGAACAGGACGTCGAAAGCCACACAGGAGGAATTTTTAATCTTAAGGTTATGTTTGATCCGCGCAGCGATAGAAGGCACCGTATCCGATTGCCGGGTATCTGATCCTACATTGCCGTAATTGTGTGCGCAGATAATACCATCGAGTGTTTCGGGGTCAATACCCGCATCTTCAATAGCCTTTGCCGCGGCCAGCGTACCAATATCAGAAGTATTCTGTCCGGCATTAACGTATTTACGTTGCCGGATACCGGTAATAGACCTGAATTTACTGATGATTTCCGCCCCACCTGTTTCGATCTTTGATCCGTCAGCATTAAAAAACTCATGCTGCATAAACTCTTCTTCATCAATAGTCCTTTCCGGAATATAGCTTCCTGTTCCTGATATGATAATAGACATTAGGTAAATATAAAATTAGTGTGCCCCGAATGTACCGAAGTTAGGCATAAGAATACAGAAAACAGGTCAAACTATTTTTCGCCTGCCAGCTGTTCTGATTTTCTGACAAATGTCAATTACCGCCTTTTAGAGCGGCAACAAGGTCAACATACTGCTGCATGGCCTCTTCCTTTGCAAGGCCTTTATGCTTCAGCCAGGCCTCATGCTTTGCTTTGGCAACAAAGTCAAACATGCCGTAGTCGCCCTTTTCAGGAGCATCACCATCATTGGCCTGTTTAAAAAGGCTGTATAATTTTAAAAGCGTATCGTTATCCGGCTTGGCAGGAAGCGTTTTGCTCTCTGCCACAGCGGCTTCAAATTGTTCTGTAAGCGACATGATCTGTTTTATAAAATGAAAAAAAAGGAACTATAATTACTGGCTTCTGGTCCATGTAGTGGTACGGCCCAGCATGGAAATGCCGATGTAGCCACGTATAGACAAGGTATTGGCATTTTCATAGGTCATCTTGCAACTATAGGTTTTCCCGTTTTTAGGATCATAAATAGTGCCGTCTTCATAGGTATTATCCCCATCTTTATTAAAGCCTTTCAGGATCAGTAAATTCATGATGGGCTGGCTACGCAGGCTTTGTTTCTGGTTATTGATATCCAGTTTAGGTTGCCCGTTCCTGTTGGGTTCTTTAAGCCATACAATCTTACCATAGAATTTACCATTCTTGGCTTTGTAGATTTCTACCATAGCTTCTTTTTCCTGGTTCAGCCATTTACCCTCGATCTTATCTTTCTGGGCAAAAGCAAAGTGTACCGTAGCACAGAGAAGGGCTACCGTAAATAAGGTCAGTGCTGCAATCTTTTTTAACATAGTCAATAAGTTTAGAAATGAAAATGGCAGGTGTATTAATGAATAAATCGGTGCAGGATACTCAGGCTTTCAGTTTTACATTTTTCCAGGATTTGATCTGCCAGTTGATCATACCGGTACAGATATGGTTCTGTTCTTTATCGTAAACTTCAATCGGGAATTCCTTAAAAATCGCGTCTGCCGTGGTTAAGGGCTGAATAATCTCCCGGTCGAAATCTTCTTTGTCCAATTTAAAAGATACGTGCACATCCTGCTTTGCCTGGTAGTGGTAGGTCATGTGTATACTTTTCAGGATAATCCGGTATTGTTTAGGATCCAGCTGCAACAGCAGGCTGAGGCCTGAAACATATTCACAAAGTGTTGCCAGCAGGCAGGCATGTATTCCTTTGATATGATTCTGATTGGGCCTGATATTCCGGGCGGTGATGGTTATCTCCTGGTCGCCGATCCGGGTTACCTTAAGGGCATGCGGTTTATTAAACGGCACTGTACGCAACAACACCATATTAAGCAGCCACAACCTGAAGGCGGAATGCCGGGCTTTATCAAATTGTACCTGTAATTTGTTCATTTTCCTGTGGCTTTGAAGGAGTGTTGGGCTCGAGTATGAAATCTGCAGTACGGGGTACGCTCTCCAGGAACTTTGCGGCTATTTCGGCAGGAGGTGCAACCAGTTTACGTTTTTGCATATCAATCCAGGCGCCGTCTACCAGGATACGTGCAGCAACAACATCATCGCTCCGTACGATTTCCTGCACAAACGACCATCGGGAACCATCCTCGCGGCATTTGCTCAACAGGCAGGTAACCCGAACGGTATCATTAGGACGCACTTCACGCAGGTAAAAAATTTCCTCGCGGAAGAGAATGGGACCGATCTTTTCCTGGTGAAGAACAGCGGGTGTCATCCCGATATATTGCAACATATCCAGCCTTGCCTGTGCTGCAAAATCTGCATAGGCACTATGGCGCAGGTGCATATTAGCATCAATCTGCGACCACAAAACTTTTATTTCCAGAAAAACGTTTTCCATGTGCTTGGTTCTTTTTTGAAAGGAATGCAGGCAGCAGGAACTGCCCGCATTTCCCATGCACTTATAACCGATTTAAAAATTAAGGGAACCGGATACCTCCGTATTTATTAACCTCTACACTGGGCACGCTGGCGTGGTACCTTGCATTTACCACACGCAGTATTTCATTAGCCACCAAAGCATAACCACGGGGGGTAAGGTGTACACCGTCCAACGAGAAGGCGCCGCCTGTTACAAATGCAGGGCTATAGGTAACACCATCCCAGGTATAACCGGTACTCAGTGATTTCAGGTACGTATTGGCATCCATCAGGGCCAGGTTGTATTTGGTAGCGTTATCTGCGATAATGCCGTTGAATACATCCGTTGCGGTTTTGATATTGGCTACTTCCGCAGCAGTCAATACATAACGGGTAGGAATGGGTTTGGTACTACCCCATCCGCCGCATTTCAGTGAATCGCCCGGTATTGTCAATACAATATATTCACCGGCTGTCATTTTGCGCATACCGGCAGGATTAGACGGATCAGCTATTACAAAATAGTTAGCGCCTTCTGTAAACGTGATGCCTGCAGGAGCGTATGCAGCAGTCAGTGCCTGGGCCTGCGCGGCGGTCAGGTTAAGCCCTTTAGGGTTAATGGTTGTAAAATAAGGAATGGCAGTCACATCCGGGATATTGATCAAAACACCACCGGCGCCGTTCGTCACTAACTGGCCGATCAAAGCATCGTAAGTTGCTTTAAATGCAGCAACGGGAGAGATGTCGTTGGCGCCAACACCGCCTACAATACCTTCACCACCGGAAGTAGCATAACTCAATACATCATTACTGCCCAGCCATACACTGAAGAATGTCGGCTTCATCTGTAAAGCAACATCCATAGGCTTCTGAGTTGCCGGACTGGTAAAGAAACGGCCGGCATAAGGATTGACCAGACCATAACCCGCCACACCGTAGTGCACGCATTTAACACCGGGGATACCCACGTTATTGTAGGGGCCCGCCGCTGCGATATTGGCAGCACTGCCGGCAGTATCGCTCCAGGAACCGGTATAAAGTACTGGACCGAGTGAAGTTACACCCAGACAATCTTTAGTATAACCCAATTCCCGTTTAGGAAAAAATCCGGCAGCAGGTGCAATAGGCCAGCCTGCCTCTCCGGGCAATAAAGGCTGTTTGAATTCTCCGCCGCCTACCAGCTTAAACTGCCCGGCCAGCATATTGGGATACGAATTGACCTGCCCGCTGCGATACAAGGTACCATCGGCAAAGCCGGCAGTAAGTGAGTTACCGATTGCGACATAGGTGGTAAAATCAGCCTCTCCCTTACCCGGTGTTTCCGGGTCAATATTTGATTTACAGGCTGCGAAAGACATTGCGACAGCTGCCAGGAGTAAATAAGTCTTTTTCATTGTATAAATATATTAGGGAGATTAAAAGTTATAAGAGATACCGATTGCAGGCAACAGGCTTTTGATCTGGTAAGCGCCTTTAAAGTTTGCCGGATCATAGGTTACTTCTCTTTTCGACGTTGTGGTATAGTTTAAAGCCGCCATAATGCTTAACCTTGGAATTGGCTGATAGGTGGCGCCGCAGGATAAGGTGATCCGGTTGGCATCCACGGCATCCGGAGAAAGCAGGTTGTCCTGTGTCGGTGTCGGATCATAAGCACCGCCGGCCATTACGGCAAACTGTCCGCCTATTTTATAATGGGCTCCCAAACGGAACGCCACGGTATTATCATAGGTACGCGGATCGTGTGTATCTTTCAGTGCAGGTGTATTATCTGCAAAGTCAAAACTCAGGGAATCATACGTTTTCCAGCCGGCAAACACTACATCCGCCTGTAAGGTAAGATCGCTGGTAGCTTTATAACTTGCGCCTACTGTAAGGATTTCAGGTAAAGGGAGTTTGGAAGTAAAGTCGGTGGCCAGTCCTGCAGGGAAATTACCTGCTACAGATTTAGGCACGGTAAAAGTAGCATCACCGTTATCGACATTCATTTTTACCTTAGAACGGTAAGAAACACCGAAGTTCAGTTTGTCGCTTGCTTTCAGCTGTACCCCCAGGTTAAAACCTATACCATTGGCGTTGCCTTTCAGCTTGGCCTGGCCATCATTCCCGTTTATATCCTGCAGGGGAATAGCCTTGGTAATGTCTACGGAGCCGATCGCGTAAACGAAACCGGCGCCGACGGAGATCATATCATTAATCGCATAACTTACGGTTGGCTGGATAAAAATACTCTGCAGGGAAATGGTTTGCGTGATATAACGGCCTACCCATTTATCTCCCCAGTGTGCACTGCTTCCGAAAGGGGTATAAATACCTACACCTGCGGCGAACCTGCTGCCCTTTTTAATCGGCCCGCCAACATATACAGCAAAGGGCGTTGAAGTATGGGATTCTGTTTCATAAGTATAACCACCTGTAGGCGCCTGAACAAATTTTACATTAGGGTTGACCAGGTTAACACTGGCATAGGCCTGGATACCGCTAAGTCTTGAAAGACCACCAGGATTGAAGAAAAGTGTCGAAGCATCCCAGGGCATGGCTACACCGGTACCGCCCATTGCAGTCTGGCGTATGCCCTGCAAATTGAGTTGAAAACTTCCTGCAAATGCCATAGACGAGAGGGCCATAGCGGAAGCAGTAAATAAGCAGATTTTTTTCATTTCCTGAATTTTTTAAGTGAGTAAAATGGTGCCCGGAACCTGTTTTCCCCCGGCTATCAGGAGTTGACAAAAATCAATTCCTTCAAAAAAAGAACAAAAAAGAGGAGCGCCGGAACACTCCTTCTTTTTGAGTATGTTTAGAAGCAGTATTTGTTCGCTTCAATCAGTTTAGCAGCAATGTTGCGACGTGCTTCAGTGGTATTGAAATCATCTGTTTTGGTAAAACGTTTCAGCCCCATCATCATCATACGTTTTTCATCGCCTTCGGCAAAGGCATTCAGGGCATTACGGCCGGCGCTGTGAATACGTTGCGCTGCATCGAAGATGTATACGCGGGCCATATCGATTTTTTCTTTGGCTTCGGCTTCCCCTTTCATGCCCACCAGTTTTTCCACCCGCAGTAATACCGATTCGCTTACATACAGTTCAATCAGCATATCTGCCAGGTACATGATCACCTCCTGCTCTTTGCCCAATTGCTGCATGAGCTTCTGCACGGCACCACCTGCAGTCATGAGTATTGCCTTTTTGAAGCCGGAAATGTATTTATGTTCTTTGGCGAAAAGTCCCTCTTCGGCAGCACCGAATTCAGGAATGCTCATGAGCTCACCAGCCACTTTCTGTGCAGGCCCCATCAGGTCGAGTTCTCCTTTCATCGCACGTTTCAGCATCATATCTACCGACAACATCCGGTTAATTTCATTGGTCCCTTCGAATATGCGGTTGATACGGGCATCGCGGTAAGCGCGATCCATGGGCGCCTCGGCGCTATAGCCCATACCGCCATAGATCTGAACGCCTTCGTCGGTAACATAGTCCAGCACTTCGGAAGCATGTACTTTAATGATCGCCGCCTCGATGGCAAACTGCTCCGTACCTTTCAGTTTAGCCTGTGCTGCATCCATACCGCCTTCTATCAGGGCATTGGTCGCGTCTTCGATATTCTGACTGGCCCTGTACGTAGCAGCTTCTGAAGCATAGGTACGGATGGCCTGCTCTGCAAGTTTATAACGGATAGCGCCATATTTGGAAATCGGGCGACCAAACTGTTCGCGTTCGTTCGCGTAGTTCACCGATTTGTTGATTACTTCTTTGGAAGCACCGATAGCAGCGCCGCCCAGCTTGATACGACCGAGGTTCAGGATATTCACCGCAATCTTGAAACCATTCTCGCGGGTAGAAAGTAAGTTTTCTACCGGCACTTTGCAGTCGTTAAAAAACACCTGGCGGGTAGAGCTGCCTTTAATACCCATCTTATGTTCTTCTGCATTCAGGGAAATTCCTTCAAAGCCTTTTTCAACAATAAAAGCACTCAGGTTTTTATCATCATCAATTTTGGCGAATACCGTAAACACATCAGCGAATCCTGCATTGGTGATCCACATCTTCTGACCGTTCAGGATATAGTGTTTACCATCGGCAGATAAGGTAGCCCTTGTTTTGCCCGAGTTGGCGTCGGAACCGGCACCCGGCTCTGTAAGGCAATAGCAGCCTTTCCATTCGCCGGTAGCCAGTTTGCTCACATATTTTTTCTTCTGTTCTTCATTACCGTAATACAGGATGGGTAGCGTACCGATACCGGTATGGGCCGATAAAGCCACGGCAAAGGAATGTCCGGCGCCGAGAATTTCGGTCGTCAGCATAGAAGTCACAAAGTCTTTGCCCACACCATTGTACTCTTCCGGAACACTCATGCCCAGAAGGCCCAGTGCTCCCGCTTTATCGAGCAGTGAAGGCATCAGACCTTCTTCCTGATCGTCAATGCGTACAAGATTATTGTCAACATTTTGCTTCAGGAAGTCGCGGCACATTTCCGCGATCATAATTTGCTCTTCATTCCAGTCTTCAGGAATGAAAATATCCTGCGCTTCAACATCTTTGATTAAAAATTCGCCGCCTTTAAGGGCTGTTGCTTTTACAGTTTCCATAATCTGGTAGTGAGATTTGAGCATTGGGTACTGCAATTATTATTTTCCCCAATCAGTTATCTAATTATTTTTCGTTGTTAAGCTTTGTTGTAGTTTATAATTCATTTTATGCAGGTCGATCAGGTGTGTCAATAAAGATTAAGCAACGTCACTACTGATCAACTCAAGCTTTCGGGCAATTACAATTTGCGTTTGTAACTCATAAGATGATCCGTTTGCGATAGACAGGAAATGTTTAAAATCATTGTTTGTATTTCGCCCCGCTCCTTCCGCTATGTTTGACGCTATAGAAACTGCAGACCGTCTTATCTGGGAGGTAAGCCCATATAGTTCTGTTTTGGGAAATGATGCTGTGGCTTTATAAATTTCAGCGGTAACATCAATCGCCTTTTGCCATATCTTCAGTTCAATGAGCTTGTGCATTTACCAAACGCCATTACTTTTTTTCAGAATAAGTGTTTTTTATCTCAATACTAACATCTCAATACTAACATCTGTATTACATCATTTCAAACACACCCGCTGCACCCTGACCGGTACCTACACACATCGTCACCACACCATATTTCTGTTGCCTGCGTTTCAATTCGTTCAGCAGCTGCACCGTAAGTTTAGCGCCGGTACAACCCAAAGGATGCCCCAATGCAATAGCACCACCGTTTACATTAGTCAGATCAGGATTGAGGCCCAGCTCGCGGATTACTGCGAGCGACTGGGAGGCAAAGGCTTCGTTGAGTTCAAACAGGCTGATATCTTCTTTTTTCAGACCGGCAAGCTTTAAAGCTTTAGGAATGGCCTCTACCGGACCGATACCCATGATTCGCGGGGGTACACCTGCGGATGCATAACTTACCATGCGGGCAATCGGCGTCAGGTTATTTTCTTTCAGGAATTTTTCACTCACCACCATGACAAAAGCTGCACCATCGCTGGTTTGCGAAGAATTACCGGCTGTAACACTACCACCGGCGGCAAATACAGGTTTCAGTCTGGCCAGCGCCTCGATCGAAGTATCCGCCCGCGGACCTTCATCGGTATCTACGGTAAATGATCTCGTCTTTTTCGTGCCGCAGTTGGCTCCGATATAAGTTTCTTCAATTTTCAAAGGAACAATCTCGTCTTTAAACTTCCCTTCAGCAATAGCTTTGATCGCCTTCTGATGAGAATTATAAGAAAACACATCCTGGTCTTCACGGCTCACTTTGTATTCTTTAGCTACCTGCTCGGCAGTAAGACCCATATTCCAGTAGTAGTCCGGATGCGCCAATGCCGTATCAGCATCGGGTATTACCCGCCAGCCGCCCATAGGGATTAGGCTCATACTTTCAGAACCGCCGGCGATAATACAATCGGCAAGACCGCTGTTGATCTTCGCAGCTGCGATGGCAATCGTTTCCAATCCGGAAGCGCAATAGCGGTTTACGGTCATTGCAGATACTTTATCAGTATCAAAACTCATGAGTGAAATAAAACGTGCGAAGTTCAGGCCCTGTTCGGCTTCCGGCATGGCATTGCCCACGATCAGGTCGTCTACCTGTTCGGCACGGATACTGGGTACGGAAGCCATAAGATGTTTTAATACATCGGCTGCCAGCACATCAGGACGTGTAAAACGAAGTCCGCCCCGTGTGGCTTTCCCTACAGCACTTCTGAACCCGGTTACTATGTATGCGTTCATAATTTTGGAAGTTAGATGTCAGTATTTAGAAGTCAGAAGTCAGATATCAGATATCAGATATCCTCTCTCCAAAACTCCAACCGGCATATTTATTTAATTCTGTTTTTAATATTTTCTTTGAAAGAATAAATCATTTTTAAGAGTTCATCGATTTGTTCCATGAGATCAGAAGCATTTTTTTCCTGTATTAGGTTTAGCCGTTCTGCAATAATAAGCTGCGTCTGCAATTCATAAGCCGAACCGGTTGCTATCCCCAGAAACTGAGCAAATTCTCCCGCAGTATTTCTTCCTGCACCTTCTGCAATATTGGAAGCAATAGAAACTGAAGAACGTCTGATCTGAGCAGTCAGATTATAAGTTTCTTCTTTAGGAAACAAAGCAGTTATTGCATAAACCGTCTCGGTTATATCAATAGCCTTATTCCAGATTTTAAGATCTTTTAATTTGTGCATCTGCTCTTCATTAGGTCTTACATCTCCTATCTCAATACTCAAATCCAATGTCTAACATCTCAATACTCATATCTAATGTCTAACATCTCAATACCTACTAATTCCTCAGCACCTTGCCACCCGTAAGTATCGATTGTATTCTTTCCAGTGTTTTCTTCTCTGTGGTCAGGCTCAGGAAAGCTTGTCTTTCCAGGTCCAGCAGGTACTGCTCGTTGACTTCTGTCGGCTGGGAAAGATCACCGCCTGCCAGTACATAACCCAGCTTCTGGGAGATCTTCACATCATGTTCGCTGATATAGTTACCGACATACATAGAATTAGCGCCCAGGTAAGCCAGGCCTAATGCAGTTTTACCCAGAACCTTGATGTCTTTGCGGTGTGCAGGCTGTGTATAACCGGCATTCGCCAGTTCGAGGCATTCTGCTTTGGCTTCGGCCAGCAAACGATTCTGCGATACCACCACCTTATCTACACCCCTGCGCAGGTAACCCAGTTCAAAGGCCTCTTCTGCAGAAGTAGATACCTTAGCCTGGCCGATTGTCAGGAAACGGTCGCGGTAAGCATTCAACGCTACATCTCCTTCAATCAACGAATCGGACAGCCGTACCGCAAATTCTTTGGTACCGCCGCCGCCCGGTATCAGACCTACACCAAACTCCACCAGCCCGATATAACTTTCGGCATGGGCCACTACTTTATCAGCATGCAGACACATTTCACAACCTCCGCCCAGCGCCATATTATGTGGTGCTACAACCACCGGGATAGAAGAGTAACGCACCCGCATCATCGTGTTCTGAAACTGGCGTATAGCAAAATCGAGTTCATCATATTCCTGCTCCACGGCCATCATAAAAATCATGCCCACATTGGCGCCTGCACTGAAGTTGGCACCTTCATTAGAAATCACGAGCCCCTTGTATTCTTTTTCTGCGAGATCAATGGCTTTATTGATGCCTTCCAGCACTTCACCACCAATGCTGTTCATCTTGGTATGGAATTCGAGGTTCAGGATACCATCGCCGATATCGGTAAGGGTGGTACCGCTGTTTTTCCATACGGTTTTACTTTCCCGGATATTGTCCAGCAGGATAAACTCTTCGGTACCCGGAATAATTTTATAGGATTTGGACGGGATATCATAGAATAAACGATTCCCGTTTTCAATTTTGTAGAAAGAAGTATTGCCCGCTGACAGCATATCATACACCCAGGGCGCTGGCTTATTGCCCGCTGCTTCCATGGCCTTAACGGTGGCGTCTACACCCAGTGCATCCCAGGTATCGAAAGGCCCGAGTTCCCAGCCGTAACCGGCTTTGATCGCATCATCAATTTTATACAACTCGTCCGATATTTCAGGAATCCTGTTGCTCGAATATGCAAACAAAGGAAATAAAGTGGCCCTGTAAAAATCGCCGGCTTTATCTTTTGCAGCGATCAGCATTTTAAGTCGCTGACGCAGGTCATCCACGGGTTTGGTGGCTTCCAGTGCCGCAAACTTTACCTTTTGTGAAGGTTTATATTCGAGGGTTTTCAGATCAAGGGCATGAATTTCACTTTTGCCACCTTCACCTTTTACTTTTTTGAAAAAGCCCTGTTCTGTTTTACTACCCAGCCATTTGTTGGCTATCATTTTGTTGACAAACTCCGGAACTTTCAGGGAGTCCTTGGCTTCATCATCGGGAACATTTTCAACCAGGCTGTTGGCCACCAGTGCAAGGGTATCGATACCCACAACATCGGCTGTACGGAAGGTAGCAGATTTCGGACGACCGACAACGGGGCCGGTCAGCTTATCTACTTCTTCAACAGTCATGCCTGTTTTTTCAACATATTGGAGCAGGCTCATCATACTGAATACACCGATACGGTTACCGATAAAAGCAGGGGTATCTTTAGCCAGCACCGTTGTTTTGCCGAGGTACTTTTCTCCGTAGTGCATCAGGAAGTCGATCACTTCGGGAGCCGTGTCGGCGGTAGGGATTATTTCCAGTAATTTTAAATAACGCGGGGGGTTGAAAAAGTGGGTACCACAGAAGTTTTTACGAAAATCCTCGCTGCGACCTTCCGCCATCAGGTGAATAGGAATACCGGAAGTATTGGAAGTGATGAGTGATCCGGGTTTACGGAATTGCTCTACATTGGCAAAGACCTGTTTTTTAATATCCAGGCGTTCCACAACTACTTCTATTACCCAGTCGCAGTCTTTAATACGGGAAAGATCATCATCGAAATTCCCGGTACTGATGCGTGAAGCGAATTTTTTACTGTAGATCGGGGAAGGGTTGGATTTAAGGGCAAATGCCAGTGCATCATTCACGATCTTGTTTCTTGCTTTAGGGTCGTTTGCCGGCGCATCTTTGGGAACAATGTCCAGCAATAATACCTCGAGCCCGATATTGGCAAAGTGACAGGCGATACGGCTTCCCATAACGCCCGAACCCAATACGGCAACTTTTTTAATTAGTCGGTTCATAATTCAGATATGAGATTTGAGACAGGAGCTGTCAGATATCATTTGTAACTAAACAGCCATTCCGATTCAAATGCTTCTATTTATGTTGAAAATTTATTTAACGCTATAATTTCTGTTACCCGCCTCTGTGCACTGATTCTGTTTAAGCACAGATTGCTTCCCAAGCTGCCTCATTGAATTTCTGCCGGGCGCCTTTTTTGTTCAGGTCCGTTTTATGGGCCAGGTGCAATTTTATAATTGTGTTCATCGGTCCGTGGATGAGGGATAACAAAATTGCATCCGGAATGTTCCGGATTATTCCCTGGGCTTTGCCTTCCCGCATCATTTTGTATATCGGTAATAACAATAGGAAATTTTCGTCCTGGTTTTCCTTAAACAAAAAGGGGGCATAGGTATACTGCTCGATAAAACTGAAATTGTCCGGTTGGTTCAGGTAAAAGTCAACGGCTCGGGTCATCATCTCAAAAAAATTCTCTTTTACGGCTTTATTATCTTCATAACCCTCCAGCACATACTGGTTAAATTCGTTTACGATCATGGCGTACAATGCGTTGATCAGATCTTCCTTACCTTTAAAATACAGGTATATCGTGCCTGCAGCCACACCGGCTTCCTGTGCAATTTTTTTCATATTGAGATGGTAGAACCCTTCGCGGTTCACCAGCTTCAATACACTCTTGAGAATAGCTTCTCTTTTGTCCATATAGCAATATTAAGTAAAAAAATGAATGAACGTTCATTTTATAAAAAAATTTTAGTAAGTTGATACTCACCGTTTCTTCACCACTATTTAACCTCAATCCGCCGGCTTGTGAAACACCGGTTAATATTCCCATTACATTTGCGTACCTATATAAATGAATGTGTAAAACTAATCCTGTGTTCATTTGCTTATTCCCTGCAGGATAAATATTTTCGCCCTTCATTGTAATGCTAACCCTCAGACATCGCCCCCATGAAACCTATGTTATTACAGGATGACCTTATCAAAGATTTCCAGGAACAGAAGAAAGTAATCCGGGAGCAGATCGCGCTGATAGACCCGCTTGCAGCGTCTTTGCGCAAACCGGCAGCCAAGCGCCTGTTTGACGCCGGTTTCCTGGTATTTATGGAAATCATATCCTGGCTGCTTTGCCTTGGCTGTATTGCTGTTGTTATTTTCCAGAGTAAATTGTATCCCCTGTACCTGCTTAGCCAGATGCTGCACGATACAGCGCTCAGCGGCAGGTACAAACTCTACGACCTGCAGATGCTGGATTGGGCAGTAAAAGGTATCCTGCTTTTTGTTGCCTTGCTCTTCGTAATCATTGCCCGCATGCTGGCCCAGATCAGGCAGAAAAACGGCGTACTACACCTTGCCGGAAAAAACATGAAAGTATTGGTGGAACAACATCTGCAGCGAAAAGCGGCTATGGAATCGCTGGAACAAAAACACCCGATCAGTATGCCATCCGACAGCGATACCATTATACTGCCTCCGGTAAAACCGCATAACGATACTTTACTGTAATTGAATAACCCTTGCAGTCGTACGCTTATTCTTTATTTCTATTAAACAAGACCCATATATCATGTTATTTGAACGCATACAGGAAACGGCTTCCTATATTCAATCCAGGATAAAAGGACAGCCGGTAGCCGGCATTATATTAGGCAGCGGCCTCGGAACCCTTGCAGAAATGATCGAGAAAGAAATTGAAATCCCTTATTCCGAGATTCCGAATTTCCCGGAAAGTACGGTAAAAGGTCATGCAGGTACACTGATCTTCGGCATGCTGGGCGGGAAATATGTGATGATGATGGCCGGCCGCTTTCATTATTATGAAGGCTATGATATGCCGGCGGTAACCTTCCCGGTGCGGGTAATGAAAGCCCTGGGTGTAACTACGCTCCTGGTTTCCAATGCTGCCGGCGGTATGACACCCGGTTTTAAAGTAGGTGATATTATGCTGATCAGGGACCACATCAACCAGTTCCCGGAACATCCGCTGCGCGGTCCTAACGATGAGCGCCTGGGTACCCGTTTCCCGGATATGAGCGAACCCTATAACCTCGGCTTATTGCAAAAAGCCAAAATGATTGCCCAGCGGCTGGAAATACCGGTTCAGGAAGGCGTGTATATCGGCTTGCAGGGACCAACCTTTGAAACCCGTGCCGAATACAACTGGCTTCATGTTATCGGCGGTGATGCCGTAGGCATGAGTACCGTGCCCGAAGTGATCGTAGCGATACACGGCGGCATGAAAGTATTTGCTGCGAGTATCATTACCGATCTGGGCATCCGCGACGAGCTGAATATCATTACCCATGAAGAAGTATTGCAGGCCGCCAATGCCGCTGCCCCCAAATTATCCAGGATATTTTCTGAGCTGGTACGCAGTCTTTAACGGTACACCGCTCTGTTACCCCTGAAAGAAGGACACAATATGTTTGTGTCCTTCTTTTTTTTAAATTATAAATGTTACCTTAATTGCCATTTTCTGCCCTGATTCTTATTGCTTATAAAGAAAATAACGGCAGCTGTTTACATCACCCATGATTGAGGCGCTGAATATATTTTTAAAAAAAATGCGGTGTGGGATCCTGTTCCTGATCTTGCTTGCTGCAACACAGCTTCCTTTCCACAGCCACGCAAAAGCCACGCTTTATGATGGTAAGGACGGACTGAGCAGTAATGTGATCAATTGCATTGCCAAGGACCAGCGGGGTATGATGTGGGTTGGCACACAGAACGGCCTGAATATCTATGACGGTTATACTTTTTCGAAAATAGACGGCGCACTTTCTTCTTTAAATATTAATGAACTGATTGTCGCTCCTTCAGGGAAAGAACTGTGGGTGGGCACTACGCAGGGTCTTTACCTGGTTAACCTGGCCGACCTTACGACCAAACGCTGTACCCTGGGCAGCGGTAAAGATGCAAAATGGACGCAGGGCAATGCCTCTGGTCTTTGTATCAACCAGGCGGGCACCCAACTTTATGTCTCTTTCCCCGGGGGGATTATTGCGACGGCCTCCGGCCACACCATAAAGCTTATTGGCAGACTGGACGATACAATCCGTTATGTCCGTAATATAGTAAAGCAGGATAACAATAACCTGCTGGTAAGTAACGGAGACATTTATACCCTGAACCTGGCGACAGGAAAGATCAGCTATATGGAGGTATTCCGTAAACAGGCGCCGTATAACGACATATCTGTCGCCGGCGATACCCTTTCCCTTAATGGTTACGGTACAGGCTTATGGTTGTATAATATCCGTACACTGCAACCGGTTGCTCCTGCCGGTTTTCAAAAACCCAATAACGGTTTCCCTTCTTATATCCGGAACAGCAAACTGCTTCATGGTAAATTGTATGTGTCCGGGAGTAACTATTCTTTTTTTATTTACAATTTCAGCACTGCCAGTTATACCGATGTTTCCCAGAGATATCCGGATCTCTTCGAGGGCAAGGTATATCGTAATATGTATATCGACGAGCGGCGCATTGTGTGGATCGCTACCAACAAAGGCCTGCTTAAAGTAGAAGAACGGGATGCCCTTTTTGAGAAAGTATTGTACAACCTGCCGGAACGGGTAAGTACCCGTAAAATGATCGAAGATCATATTGGCGACATTTATATTGCTTCCTATTCCGGCCTCTATCAATATGTCCGGGCAGAACAGCAATGGCGCCTGTACAATCATAAAGACCTGGAAAAAACAACAGCTCCGGAATTCAATATCCCTTACCCCAACAGCCTGCTGGAAGATAATTCAGGTAATTATATTTATGTAGGTTCGGAATACCCGCGGCTGGTGCGTTTTAACAAACAGAAAAAAACCTATGAGGGTCTGAACTATACGGAAACAGGAAAAGAGAAGATCCGCAATATCATGAGTATCGAAAAGGACCGGCACGGTATGATCTGGCTGGCCTGCGACAATGGCCTTGCCAGTTACGACCCGGTAAAAAATGTTTTACAACTCCATAAGGGAGATGCATTTGATATCGGAGAAAATGCTGCGCGCTTTATCTATGCGGATAAAGACCAGGATATGATCTATGTCGGTACAGCTTCAGGCCTGTTTATTGTTGATGTTTTCAAAGGCATCCAACAACACCTCACTACAGAGTCTACCCCGGCACTCAGCAATAGCAATGTTATGTTCATCGACCAGGACCAGGATAAAAATCTCTGGTTGGGCACCAATGGCGGCGGGATCAATATTATTTCGGCCGACCGGAAACAGAGCCGTTATATCCTGAAACAAAACGGGCTCAGCAGCGAGATCGTATACAGCATCCTGCGACAGGATAAAAACACGCTGTGGATCGGCACCTTCAACGGCCTGGTACAATACCGTATCCGCCAGGGCCTGTTTACTTTCTTTTTTGAAGAAGATGGCCTCAGCTCCAACGAATTCAACCATAACTCTTACCTGAAGACCAAGGACGGTAAAATGTATTTCGGCAGCATTAATGGTGTTGTTACATTTTACCCGCAACAGATCGGGCAACCTCAGCCTTTCAATATTTTTGTATCGGGTATGTCGCGATGGAATGAAAAAAGCCAGTCCGTATACCTGTCCCGTAAAGAACTGAGCCTGGAAGAGCTGATCCTGAAAAACCCATCCGACCTGCTGCTGGAATTTCATTTCGGTTGTACCGATTACTCTGACCCTTTGCGCAATACCTATATGTACCGTATTGAGCATCTTTCAGATAACTGGATATCGCTGGAAGACAAGCATACCCTGAATCTCGGTGGTCTGCCTTATGGCACTTATGTTATTGAAGTCAAAGCTGCAAATGCCCGGGGCATTCCATCCGCCAATGTGTTGAAGTTTATGGTTAAGGTGGTACAGCCTTTTTACAAAACGCTGTGGTTCTACCTGCTGCTGTTACTGTGTATCGGCGGTATTTTTTACGCTATTTACCTGTTGCAATATCAAAGCCTCAAAAACCTACACCAGCTGCGCCTGCGCATATCCAGCAACCTGCACGATGATGTAGGAAGCCTGCTTACCCGCATTACCATGTTCTCGGAAAACCTGCGTTATGGCAAGAATACCGAAGAGCAGAGCAATGCCAAGCTGGATAAGATCGCATCGCTAAGCCGTGCTGCTGTGGCTTCTATGAGTGATGTGCTCTGGACGATAGATTCGCGTAATGACTTTGCCGGCAACCTGCTCGACAGGATGCGGGAGCATGCGGAGGAGATGTTGTTTCCACTTGGAATAGAAGTTAATTTTGTAATTTCAGGCACAGACTTAAAAAGATCCATTGCTTCTAATATCCGGCGGGATATTTACCTGCTCTTCAAAGAAGCGATCAATAATATTGCCCGGCATACCAGGGCAGACCGGGTAGATATTGTTTACCGGATTAATGTAAAAGGCTTTTACCTGAATATTATCAATAACGGGGTTCCGCCGGCTTCGGGCAGCGAAATCTCTACCGGGCAGGGACTGAGTAATATCCGGATGAGGGCAAAAAAAATAGGCGCCGATATTTCGATCAACAAGGAAGGCGACCTGTTTATTATAGAAGTTCAAAAATAATTACCTGCCGGATACCCAGGGCTTCCGGCGAAACATTTTAACAGCATAACCATGACAACCGAAAAAAGCATTACTGTAGCCATTATTGAAGATGTGGAAGATATCCGGGTTAATCTTAAAGAATATCTGGAGGGACAGGACAATATTGCTTCCGTTATGGCGGCGGGCAGCATGGAAGAATTTTTCGAAAAAGGGAGTATATCTTCCCCGCCCGATGTGGTACTCAGTGACATTGGCCTGCCCGGCATGAACGGCATCGAAGGCATTAAAAACATCCGTACCCTGTTCCCGGATACCGATATCATTATGCTTACCGTATTCAGCGATAGCGATAAGATCTTCCAGTCTATCTGCGCCGGTGCTACGGGTTACGCTTTAAAGGGCACCCCTATGCCCGAGATCCATAAAGCAATTATGGAGATCAAGGCCGGGGGGAGTTATATGTCGCCTTCCATTGCCCGTAAGGTAATGGACTTTTTTGTACCGGAAAAGAAGTTCCGCTCCGAAGGGCTTACCCCTAAAGAAAAGCAGATCGTGGAAGCACTGACCGAAGGGCTGAGCTACAAACTGATTGCAGCCAAGCTCAACCTCTCGATGGACACAGTACGGTTCCATATTAAAAACACCTACCGTAAGTTACAGGTAAACAGCAAAGCCGAAGTAATCAGCAAGGCATACCGCGGTGAAATCTGAGTTTAACTGTCCAGGTAAACATCCAGCAAACCATCGGGCAGGTTAACCGTAATCGTTTTACGGGCAGCGTCGATGCCTACTATTGTGGAGTCGATCAGGGGAATGATCACTTCTTTGTCTTTATACTGCAGGGTTGCCAGTACCTGGCCCGGCGTTTCAAACAATGTTGCTACCTGGCCCAATACACCGGCTTGTTTATCCGTAACGGTAAATCCAACCATATTCACCGTTACCCCCTGGGGCTTCAGGTTGGCATACCGTTCTTCTTCTATATATATATTCTTCCCGGTTAGGGTCTTGGCCATTTCTACCGCAGTTACCTCATCCAGGCGCAGCAGCACTTCGTCATCTGCAATCCCCCTTTTTTCTTCAATAAAATAAGGAATATAGCTTTCGCGCCTTACTTCTATAAAAATGTGCGGGAGCTTCTGAAAAGCCTGTTTGCTGCCCAGGTTGTGCCGGATCAGCAGGGTACCGTCGAGCCCGTGCGTGGAAGATATCCTTCCTATATTGACATATTCCATGCTGAAATACAGATTTTAAGCCGCAAAGATAACCTTCTGATTTTGTTAAAACTTGATCCGCCTCATTCCTTACTGCTGATTTTCTTTGTCATAGTGCAAAAAAAATGGTTTTTTTACAATCTGGTTCGGGTTGAATTGCCCGTTCAGATCACACATACTTAGTATTTTATGTCAAGGGCAGCAAAAATTTTATGGCGTCTTTTCTTTGGTGGGCTGGCGTTTTTTATCCTCTTAATTGTAGCTATTAATTTTGGCCTGGTCGGTGAAATGCCTTCGCTTAAAGAGCTGGAGAATCCGTCCAGCGCTATTGCCACCGAGGTATATGCATCTGATGGAAGCTTGCTGGGCAAGTATTACATCATGAACCGGTCCAACTCCAAATATTCCGAAATATCCCCTAATGTATTCAATGCCCTGGTCGCTACCGAGGATGAACGCTTTAAAGAACACTCCGGCATCGATGGCAAAGCGGTAATGCGCGCCGTATTCCTCCTGGGTAGTAAAGGAGGCGGCAGTACGATTACACAGCAACTGGCCAAGAACCTTTTCCCGCGCCAGAACAGCAATTTCTTTACCCTGCCGATTATTAAACTCAAGGAGTGGGTAATGGCGATTAAACTGGAGAAGAACCTGACCAAGGATGAGATCATTACGTTATACCTCAACACCGTTCCTTTCGGCGACAATACTTACGGCATTAAAAATGCAGCACTCACGTTCTTCAATAAAACACCGGATAAACTTTCTGTGGATGAAGCGGCAGTATTGGTCGGTATGCTGAAAGGCAATACCCTCTACAATCCGCGCCGTAACCCCGAACGGTCACTGGAACGCAGGAACACCGTTATGGATAAGATGGTGGAAAACCAATTCCTTTCAGCTTCCGATGCTGAAGACCTGAAACAAAAGCCACTGACCCTGAACTATAAAAAACTGGATAACCACGAAGGTCCTGCTCCTTACTTCCGCCAGGTTGTAGAGCAGGAGGTGAAGAAGTGGTGTAAACAGCATGAAAAGGACAACGGTGATAAATATGACATTTATAAAGATGGTCTGAAAATCTATACAACCATTGATCTGCGGATGCAACGTTATGCCGAAGAAGCGGTAGCAGAACATATGAAAGACCTGCAAAGCGCCTTTGCAGCACAGCCACAGATCCGGAACGGAACGATATGGCTTAAAGGCAAACCCAAAGAGGCGCTTAAAAGTATGATCCAACGCTCTGAACGATACCTGACGCTGAAAGATGCCGGTATGTCGGAAGAAGAGATCATGAAAAATTTCAGTACCCCCACCCGCCTGAAAGTATTTACCTGGGCCACCAAAGACCATAGTATCGACACGACCATGTCGCCGCTGGATTCGCTTAAGTATATGCGGGCCTTCCTGCAGGCGGGCTTTATGGCTATGGACCCCTATACCGGCGAAGTAAAAGCCTGGGTAGGGGGTATACAACATAACTTTTTCCAGTACGACCACGTTAATATCAGTACTAAAAGACAGGTGGGTTCGACCATCAAACCTTTGCTGTATTGCCTGGCAGTAGATAACGGTTACTCCCCCTGCAGTTCGGTAAGTACGGCGGCGCAGCAATTTGCCGGCCAGCCAAAAGCTTACAATGCGGGTGGCTCCAAATATGGTTCCATGTCGATGAAATCCGCCCTGGCACTTTCTGTCAACAATGCATCGTTGTACCTGCTCAACCAGGTAGGTATTAATGCCTTTATCGACTTTGCTCACAAATGTGGTATCAGCAGCAACATAGAACAGGTACCGTCTATTGCCCTGGGGGTATCGGATATTTCCCTGTACGAAATGCTCTGGGCCTATACCATGTTCCCTAACAGGGGGATCAACACACAGCCGGTATTCATTTCCAAGATCGAAGATAAAAACGGCAACCTGCTGCATAATTTCGTTCCGGTACAGAAGGAGATTATCAATGCACAGACCGCTTATAAAATGGTGCTGATGATGAAAGGTGTAACGGAAATCGGTACGGCCAAAAGGCTGCGCTACCGTTATGGCCTGAGCGGTGATATGGCCGGCAAAACGGGTACGACCAATAACCAGGCCGATGCGTGGTTTATGGGTTATACGCCGCAGCTGCTGGCCGGCGCCTGGGTGGGTTGCGACGATCGTTTCCTGCGCTTCAGCAGTACCGGCCAGGGCCAGGGTGCCGCAGCAGCCTTGCCTATATGGGCTTACTTCTTCAAAAAAGTGATGGGTGATAAAAAAACGGGCATTACTTCAGATGCCAAATTTGTAGAGCCTGTTGATTTCAATAACTGTGGCGACCTGGGCAGTGTAGGTGGCACCTATTACGGCGATACGGGCGATGTACCGGCAGCAACCGACAGCGCTGGTAACCCGATCAACCAGGGTGGCGATTCCTCGGAACCGCTGGAGGAAATTCCACCGACAGAATGGTAAGTATACCTAATCGATAATACAGAAAAGCCATCCTAAGGGATGGCTTTTTGTTTGTAATTACTCAGTTTTGGGAATAAGGGATTTGGAACAGCTTAAGTCTTCGCAAACCCAACCGCGTCTTTAAAAGCAGCTGCAATCTGTTTGTTATCCCGGCGAAGCAATGTCGCATTAATTTTTAAAATGATCCTGCCGTCTTCTTCCCGCGGTTGTCCGAATACAATATTGTGCGCTTTGCGCAACCGTGCCCCCAGCTTTACCGTATCGATACCAGCACCCACCTTGACCAGACTCATATTGCTACCGCTTTCCAGGTGTTGTACTTCCAGGCCTGTTATGTTGTTCAGCATCGGGAATAGTCCTGCAGCCTTTTCTTTTACCTGTTGCAATACAGTATCAATATCCTGCAGGTGATGCAGGGCCATCGCCGCGCCGGGCCAGTTGGTAAAGATACCGCCACCATGTATTTTCACCAGGTGATGCATGGGCTCGATCACGGCTTTATCGCCGCATAATACTGCACCGCCGGTAGCGCCCAGGTATTTATATAAACACATATAAACGGTATCGAAATACTGCGCATATTGCGCAACGGGGATACCGGTAAAAGCTGCCGCAATATGAAGCCGCGCACCATCGAGGTGTAACTTGTACCCCGCTTTGCGGCAATAGTCCGATATCTTTTTGAGCTCCTCTACAGGGAAAACGCGGTTATCACACCGCCGCACGGGCGTTTCTACCGACACAACCGTACCGGGCACTGCAAAGGCCTCGCCCTGTTCATGGTAGGCAATCGATGTCTTCAATTCTTCTAAGCTGAAATAGTGCCTGCCAGGCGCTAAAGGCACCAGGCGCTTGTTGTATAAGGTCTGCGCTGCGTCGCCTTCATCGCGGTACACATGGCTTGTTTCCTGGACAAAGGCCTTGGTACCCGAACCGCCCAGCACATGAATTGCCAGCTGGTTAGCCAGGGTGCCTGTGGGCATATAGATTACTGCTTCTTTACCGGTGATCTCCCGGAAATGTTGCAGCAGGCGGGCCATGGTGCCATCCGCAGCATAGGCATCCCGCTCAATAGGATTGGCAGCGTGTATAGCTTGCAGTTTATCCAGGAAATCGGCCGGCTTGTAAAAGATACCATCATTAATAAAATACACGGCATCGCTGTCTTTGGATACCGGCTTCGCAGGAGTCGTACCCGCGAAAGCAGTTAACGGCGTTGTTCCTGCCAGCCAGGGTAAGGCAGAGAGGCCGGACCATTTCAGGAAGTCCCGGCGTTTAAAGGAAGTCATAGGTTTTGGTTTACAGGTTGGATATAGGACTAAATTAAGGAAAGCGGTAATACCATCCGCATCCACCCTGTGCCACACGGTAAACTATTATGAACGATCAATAAGCCCGATCGCCTTACCATGTATCACGGCTTCCGTGCTATGATCAAACAAACAGGTTTCAATGCCCCTGGCCGCAAGTTCATTTAAAATATGCTGCGTATAAGCGCTTTTAGCATCCCTTACATCGCGGATGTATACGGCATACACCTGTCCCGGGTGACTGTCTGCAACAGTTTTATAGATATCCGGATCTTTTTGCGAGTTATCACCGATCAGCACAAACTGTTGCCGGGGAAAGGTTTTCAGTATCCTGGAAATATGTTCCAGTTTGCCTTCGTGCCCGGTCTTACCGGTTGCAAACAGCTGATACCATCTTTTAATCCGGTTGAGTACAAATACGCCATCAGGTAATTCATTACGCTTAAATATCTGTTTGAGGTAATCGTAGAGGTTCCATTCGCTGCTCGACACATAAAACAAAGGGTTCAGCATATCGTCGTTGGTATGTGCCCGGCTTAATAAACGGTAGTGCGCCGCTGCTTCTACAAAAATGCGCCGGCCCGAAGGAGGCCGCACCAGCAATTCGAACAGGCGCCGGACCACTGTCGCCGAATAAGATTTGAGTACCGTATCATCTATATCGGAAATAAAGGCGTACTGGGTAATGTGTGGCACAAATACCCTGCCCTGTCCTGTAGCAAGTACATTGCCATCGCTATCGGTATGATCGATTTCCAACTCATGCCAACCCGCAGTCAAATCTATCTCCGACTGCCACTCAAAACGAAAGAAGCCATCGAAGCGGGTTACACCGGCTATAACCTGTCCGTAAAACCGAAGTTGTACCTTTGCCTCTGCCAAAGGTTTCACAAAAAAAAGCTGTAAAAGCCGAACGAAATTAGGCATCAACCCTTTGTTTTCCGCTACCGGCGTATAAGGCATCTTTTTAAACACATGTCCGCTCACCACCAGGCTGCCGGTATGTCCGTAACCACGATAAACTTTTACGTATAGCTTTTGTTTACTGCTCGATCCCATGCCTTAATTCATTTTCAAGATACCTACAGATAATGACAATGACCACGATAACACCCAAACCTAAGCTATTGTTTATTATCAATGAAGGTTCAGGCAATAACAATACTGATTTCAGCAAAGCGGTAGATGATTTCTTCCGTGACAAAACAGATACCATTGTTGAAAAAATCCTCCTGGATAAGAATATAGATTGTGATGCGCTGAAAGCAGATATCATGCATAAGCACCCGGATAAAGTAATTGCAGTCGGCGGCGATGGCACTATCAAACTGGTCGCTGAAATGATCCTGGACTCCGATATACCGCTGGGTATCCTGCCCGCAGGTTCGGCCAATGGTATGGCAAGAGAACTGAATATTCCCCTCGACCCGGCAAAAGCACTGGAACTGATTTGTACCGGTGAGGCCAGACCGATCCACCTGGTCCGTATCAATAAGGAACTTTGCATCCACCTGAGCGATATTGGATTTAATGCTTACATCGTAAAAAAATTTGAAACCCTGGGCCAGCGCGGTATGCTGGGTTATATGAAGGCAGCCTGGAAAGTGCTGTGGCAGCATAGCCGTATGCGTGCCGAATTCCGTATCGACGGTGAACTGATCCAGCGTTCGGCTGTCATGATCGTTATTGCCAATGCCACCCGCTACGGCACGGGCGTAACCATCAACCCTATAGGCCGCCTCGACGATGAGCTTTTTGAAATTATCATCATCCGGAAAATCTCCCTGCTCGAAATCCTGAAAATGAGTTTTACCAATCTTTCGCTGAATGCGAAGAAAACGGAAGTTTTTCAAACCTCCTCCGTTGTTATCCGCTCCCGGAAACAAGCCCATTTCCAGGTAGATGGCGAGTATCTCGGCAAGATCAATGAGCTCCGGGCCGAACTCTTACCGGAAGCCGTACGGGTGATTTATCCCGCCGCCTCCACCGGGCAATAAGCAGGCGCTATGGTTTTCTTTGACTGTCCCTAAACACGCTACAGTTTTGGAATATCTTTTATGATATATTTGCACCATAAACCGAATGTGCAACAATAAACCAGTTATTGCTACGTTTGATTGGGCTATAACCCATCCTTTTAAAATGATATCTTTAAAATGACCCGGAAAATCTCCGGTGTCTGTATCAGATATAAAAAGGAACCGTTTACCGTATCAACCCATCATGAATTTATTCCTATCGAGGGCGAAAACATTTTTCCTTCAGTACAGAACCCTTGCGTTTCTGTACCTGGGTATTGCCCTGCTTTCCAGCATCCAGCTGCTGGTTGCCGACGAAAACAATAACTTTTATATCTTCCGGGCCTCGTCGCGGCACCTGCTGCTGCATATGCCTTTGTATATTGCTTATCCGAAAGAATATTTTGACTATTTCTATTACAACCCGGTATTCCCGGTCCTGTTCATGCCGTTTTCGTTGCTGCCGCTTTACCCCAGCCTGGTGCTCTGGCTTTTCGTAACGGCTATTACCTGTTATTTTATTTTCAGAAAAATACCGCTACCCGCCGGCAAAGTACCCGTGTTCCTGTTCCTGATGATCTTTGATGTACTGAACAACCTGAACCATACCCAAACCAATCCCTTTATCCTTGCATTTATGCTGCTGGCATGGGTGTTGATGGAGAAGGAACGGTTTTTCACTGCGGCTTTATTTATCACACTCTGTTTTATTATTAAAGGTTATGGGGGTATTATCGCTTTGCTTTGTCTATGCTACAGGCAATGGTGGAAAATGATATTTTACGGTTTGTTCTGGTTCCTTGCCTTGCATGCATTGCTGTTACTTTTTTTAAGTCCTTCCATGATCATACAATACTATACCGACTGGCTGCAGGTCATATCGGGCAACGGCATTAAGGAAAGCTACTCGGTATACGGCCTGTTGAAAAACATGCAGGAAAGCCTGCCGGAAGCCTATATTTTAATTGGTGCGCTAACGGTGCTGGCTGCATTTTTATTCTTGCAATTCCGTATGCCGCAAAGACAGAAGAGCCATATCGTGGCTTTTCTCCTGATCTGGGTAATCGTATTTAACCGTGCTGCAGAGTCGGCTACCTATATTTTTGCTATTGCCGGTTGTATTATCTGGCACCTGAGCCGGCCTGCCCATAAAATTTCTACTGTTTTATTCTGGCTCACGCTACTTATCTCGTCTATAATACCAACAGATATCTCTGATGCTTTCGACCGTTTCCGGTACGATTACTACCTGAAATGTATCTTGTGCCTGCTGGTGATGAGCGACATTTTCGTATACAGCATCGGTACTTTAAGAAATAGCACTACACCCGGAAAAACTGTTGCACTATGATGCTCGACCTTATTATCCCCTTTTATAACCCACTGCCGGGATGGGAAGAAAAATTTGCACGGCAGTTTAATACGCTTATTGATACTTATTTTGAAGGCAACAAAACGCTTGTTCATGTTATTATTGTAAACGACGGCTCTAAACATCGCTTTACCGAACGGGAAGTCAACTATCTCAAACAACATATACCTTGTTTGAAAACGATATGCTACAAAGACAATAAAGGCAAAGGTTATGCCCTGAGAACAGGGGTAACGGAGACCCTGACCGATTACTGCATTTATTCTGATAATGATTTTCCTTTCGGCCTGGGGGTTATCCCAGCAATGCTGCAGGAGCTGCAAAAAGGCGCCGATATCGTCACCGGCCGCAGAACGATGGGTAACTATTTCCGCTCGCTGCCTTTAAAGCGCAAGCTGGCTTCACGTGGCCTGGAAATTGTGAACAAGTATGTGTTGCGCCTGCCGGTAACCGACACCCAGGCAGGCATTAAAGGTTTTAATAAATATGGCAAGGCCCTGTTCCTCAAAACAAAAACGGACCGCTTCCTGTTCGACATGGAATTTATTATGATCGCAGGCCGTATAAAGGATATCATTATCCGCGAACTGGATGTCAATATTACCTCAGAAACCCGGCTTACCGACTTCAGCAGGAAAATACTGCAACAGGAATTCAAAAACCTGATCAAAATTATCTTAAGCAAAAAACATGATAAACAGTCCAAGGAAGATATTATTTAGTATCGATTTGGAAGAGTTCGATATCCCCGAAGAACACGGGATAAGCCTGCCGCTGGAAACCAAACTGGCTGTAAGCCTGGAAGGCATGCAGCAGCTACAGATCCTTATGCAGCAACATAAGGCTACCGCAACCCTTTTCACTACTGCTTTCTGGGGATCACAACACAACGACTATATACGCGAGCTGGCACAGCAGCACGAGATCGCATCACATACTTTTTACCACGACCGGTTTGCAACGGAAGATCTTAAAAGTTCACGCGACCTGTTAACGCGCATTTCGGGTCAGGAGGTTACCGGCCTGCGTATGCCCCTGATGCAAAATATAGACCATAAGGCAGTGAAGGATGCCGGTTACACGTACGACTCGTCCCTGCATCCCACCTGGCTGCCAGGACGGTATAACCACCTGCGCAGTCCGCGTAAGGTCTTCCACAACAAAGAAGGTCTGTGGATACTTCCGGCAAGCGTAACACCGGTATTGCGTATCCCGGTATTCTGGTTGATGCTGAAAAATATACCCTTTTACTTTTATAAAAAACTGTGCCGCCAGATCCTGAGCAGCGACGGGTATATTGTATTGTATGTACATCCCTGGGAGTTTACCGACCTGCGCAGGTATAAGCTGCCGCTGCTTACCAAACGGATAGACGGCAAAGTATTAAATAACCGGCTGGATCAGTTGTTCTGTTATTTAAAAAGTACAGGCGCCGAATTCGATACCCACGGTAATTTTATTGCAGCCCAACAAACAGCTTTTACACCTTGATTATTCGAAGTCCTTTCTACAAGGACCGGTGTTCGTTGGCAATGGCACTTCGGATACTACCGGATCGTGCCGGAGGATCAATCGGACCAATGGAAAAGTTGGGGCAGAAAAGCCGCATGATAACACAGTGCCACGATGCCAACTACAGGGCAGCTTAGAACTGTATTGAAGGTTATTAAAGAGTCACTGCGCAGGTAACAATCCCGAAATGCTGCCTGATTCCTACTTGTTTTTATAAAGTCGCTGGAAATTTTACTTAATCCGTGTTGGATCCTAAAAAGAAAGCTGCAAAAAAGAGAGGAACAATAGCGGAAATAAAAAAAAATGCAAAGCATTTGCTTTGCATTTTTTGAGCCACTTGCCGGAATCGAACCAGCGACCTACTGATTACAAATCAGTTGCTCTACCAGCTGAGCTAAAGTGGCCTTTTCACCTCCTTGTGAGCACCATTTGCTCACCATTTGAGGAGCGCAAAAGTACATATCATTTTTAATTTTCCAAAAAAATTCTACAAAAATTTATAATTTTTTTTGTTGCTCCGCTGCCATAGCCGCCTCATTTGCAGCGGGTAGATCAGCTCATTAAATTTTTTTTACCATTTCTCCACCAACTATAACGCAGTCCTGATGTTAACCTAACGAATGCTAAAACATACAGTTATGAAAAGGACAATAATTATTGCAGCCACGCTGGCGGTCTCGGGAGTTTTTTTCTCATCCTGCAACAAAGATTATGATTGTGTGTGCAAGGTAAATGGTGTTGAAACGAATCGTTTCTCCGTAAGGGAAAAAACCAAAAATGCGGCTGAAGATGAATGTAACCAAAAACAATCTTCTCTTGGTGTAACTTACCAATGTGCTATTGAATAATAGATTTTCGCAACCGTGGATGAATCCACGGTTGCGAAAATCTATTCAGGTATGCTATCTGTGAGCAAATATTATCCGGCGCTATAAGGCCTTAGTTTATCCAGTATTGCCGTAGAAAAAGCGTCGGCAGACATACCGTAACCCGTAACCAATATTCCTTTTATACCCGCTTTGGACGCTATGGCATATACCGTAGCCTCGTCACCCGGGTCTGAATCTCCTTCATAGCGATAGATATCCACGATCTCGAAATCGTTGGCATGTATTTTATCTACAGCGCAGATAAGGCAATCCCCTTCAATATTAAAATCATGCGTGAACCCTTGTTCCCGCAATTTTTCTATTGCCTGCGATACCGTGGCATAATGAACTTTCTTTTGCATAGTGTATTGATCAGTTTATAAATATAACAAGCGAACGCGTATCGTACGGTTCTTATAATTTTTGCTGAAGTGCAGCCTTGACGGAGCCGAACCATTCCTCTTTTAAAATACTCAGTACAATACTGTCCCGGCGACCTCCTTCTGCGGTAAATCCATTACTGCGCAGCACCCCTTCTACCGTACAGCCGATACTCTTCATCGCAGCGATGCTTTTTTCATTGCGGTTGTCTGCGCGGAACTCGACCCGCTCCATACCCATTTGTTCAAATGCAAACTGCAGCAACAGGTATTTACAATGTTTATTGAGCCCGGTACCCTGAAACGCTTTACCATACCAGGTATACCCTAACTGCAGGCATTTCTGTCCCGGTTGTATATCATAAAACCGGGAACTACCGGCATAATTGTCTTTCTGTTTATCGAATACAATAAAAGGATATTCCTTCTTTTCAGCGCGGCCTGCCAGTGCCAGCTGCAGGTAATTTTTAAGCCCCTCCGTTCCTCCGGCCTGTACCAGGGAGAATTTCCAGATATCCGGTTCGTTCAGGGAGAAGGGCAACAGGTAATCATAGTCCTGTTCTGAAAGCGGCCGCAGTACTACCCTTTCATTTTCGAGCAGGTAGGTTTCGTTAAAATCAAAATTAATCATGATCTGTTTCGGTTAAGGGACGTTTTGTGCACTCCCGGTCTGTATTTTCCTGCCTGACCAAAGGTAAATAAAAATGGGATACCGCTTATTTCACCTAAAGATCATAAAGCCCGAAAAACGGGGCCTAATAACTTGTTGCTAAATGGGGAAAGCCAGCATTCTAATACTATTTTCTCCTTAAAAAAGTAACTAAAAACTGCGATTTTCCCCCGCCGTAACAACATAACCCGATATTTTATTTAATATTGCGACTGTAATAAAACGGGGATACATATGCGTCAAGTAAAAAAAACTGTCCTGTTGCTTTTTGCCGCCCTTCCTTTATTCTGGGGTTGTAGCAAAAATGATGATTTCCTGATGATGTGGAAGTGTAATATTGAGGAACAGGACCTGCCCGCCGAAGATTCTGCCAGACTTTTCCTTCCTAATGCTTTTACCCCGAACGGAGACGGCCTTAATGATATCCTCACCCCGGTATGTGTCGACATAACCCATATCACTTTTACAGTATACGACAGCGAGAATAATATATTGTTTAAAACTACCGAACTGAATAAAGGATGGGATGGCCTGTCGAAAGCAGCGGAACCCTATACTGTTTTCCATTATGCAGTAGAAGCCGTTTCAAAATCCGGCAACCGGGTAGCACGCTGCGGTTCGGGTTATCGCCTGACCTGCATACCCAAAGGTGTACTGCGGGATAATCTTATTTTCAGCGACCAGTTCGATCCCGCCATGCCTGAAGGTTACCTGCGCGGCATTACGAACGAAGAGCTTGAAGATTGTCCGAAATAATAATTCTCTTAAAACCTTTCCCGGCATTGTCATTCAGTGCCGGGATTTTTATTTGGTTTTAGTGACGTTTATCATTTGCCTGTTCACGTTATTCGTACTTACCTTTAATCTGCAAAAACATAACCATGCCCTTTATAACAAGGTTAACCCTTACTCTTTGCCTGATCTTGCTTTCTGTATGCACTGGCGGTGCCCAGGAAGCATCTTATTACCTTCAGGGTACGGTCGGCAGTTACCCGATTGCTATGCGTATATCCTGTTTTGAGGATTCCAGCTGTTCAGATACCCGGTACTATTATAAAAAAGTACTGAAAGACATTGTGCTGGAAGGCCGCAGGAACGGGAAACATTTTATCCTGCACACTTCGGAATATAATAAAGAGGCAGTAAGCGAAACGTTTGACCTCCGGCAACAACAGGACGAAGTCTTTACCGGCACCTGGACTTCCGGGAACAAAAAGCTGCCCGTAAAATTAGCTGCAATTAAAATAAGCGCCATTCACCATCCCTATCAACCGGTAAAAGAGATAAGCAAAGAAGCAGCGACGGACGCTTATGAATATCTGCGTTCTTCCCTACTAACCTTTGTCAGGGATTCTGTAACGAAACATAAAAACAAGGAGCTGGTATGGTTTCATGAAAAAAAATCGAGCTTCAGTTTTTTCAGATTAGGCAATGGTTTTAGTGCATTGCAACTGCAAAAGATCAATCCACTGCTGGAAGCTATACAACTGGAAAACGCCATGAGCCAACTCTCCTGCAGCAGCCCCTGGGGCGGCAGTATTGACTTTACGGTTGATGTCAGCTACCTGGACAATAACCTGCTTGCCTTCCACATATTTGCTTCCTGGAGTTGCGGTGGCGCACATCCCGATTTCGGTGGCACCGGCTACCTTCTGGAATTGAATACCGGCAGGCGATTTGACATCGACGATATCCTGGCTTTTGATGCGTCCGTTACCACCGAAGCCCGAAGCGGATTTGATAAATACAGTCAGTACCGCAGTGATTTTTTTGCACCGAAAATTATGGCCCTGATGAGCAAAGCACACGGCTTTGAAGCGCCGAAGAGCGAAGACGATTGTGATTATACCGACGTAGACATATGGGACTTCCCGTCCTGGAGATTTACCCCGGAAGGCATAGCGTTTACACCGATATTTGCACGGGTAATGCGGGCCTGTGAAAATGAGTTCCTGCTTCCTTTTGATCAGCTGCAAGCATACAAAAACCCGGCATTTCCCTATAAGTTTCCCGGTAAACAACCATAAATAAAGAAACCGGCACTCCAATAGTGCCGGTTTCTTTTAGGAATCTATAATTACTTATTTAAAAGCAAGGTATTTATACAGACTGTAATCGCCCTGCAACATACTGCTGGCAATGGCATTAAAATCAGAACCATCTTTTTTACCCCCGGTCCAGAACGAACGCCCCAGGTTGAAATCCTTAAAATAAGTCTCCCAGTTATCATAGTGCTGGCGCGCAAGCGGACTTACCTTGCTCAACCATATTATAGCTTCATCGCTACTCAGGTAATCGGCCTGGAAAGCAATACATACGTTATTGACATAGCGTGCCAGGTCCCAGGCCTTGATGCCCGCTTTACTATAGGCAGTATAATTATCTTTGACTAACTGCAATTTCGCCTTTGCTTCGTTGCCGCCCTGCAGCTCATATTTTTTCAGGTCGATCTTACTGATATCGGCATCAGCCCCACCATTTTCATCTAAGGCTTTGCGATAAGCGATATATACCTGCTGGTGTCCTTCGTTTAATAACCAGTTTAAAGATTTTTCCAGGTCTTCTTTGCTCTCTATATCCCACCACTCTTTAAGTGTACGGCGTGCTTCTTTGCCACCGGGATCATCTTCTTTCTTGAAGGGAAATACAAAATACTTGACATAGGCAGTCTCCAGCTCTGCAACAAAGCCTTGTTCACCCGGCGCTTTGTGAACTTCCGGTTGGATCATCTGGTTAAATACACGGTCAGGGCCGCCATAACCACTGAAGAAATAAATCCCTCCCAGCATAAAAGGATAGATCTTTTCATCCTGTACGGTTTCTGATTTGAGGCTCGTCACCTTAGTGGAATCAGCGGTTTTATGCGCTTCTTCAGATGGAGCGGAGTTGCAGGAAGTCAGGCTAGCCGCAGCTAATGCAGCTAGCCCCATAACGGCACGGGTAATTTTGAAATTCATGTATGTATTGGTTTTAAAAATAATGATGACCTGTCAGGACAGGCAAATTTAAGTTAAGTCCTGTTAAATGCAGGGCTTACCCCGAACCTCTTTCCTGCTTTAGGCATTTAATAACAAACCGGTCTTTATATGCAAAATCAATGGCTTCATAAAAATTCAATTTTTTTTATTATACCAATTGGTATAATTTTACACCGTAAAAAAGGAAAATTTGATGAGTAAAGCCGAAAAGACAAAACAGTTTATCGTAGAGCAAACCGCTGCTATCTTTAATAAAAAAGGATATGCCGGCACTTCGCTCCAGGATATTACTGCCGCCACTAAGCTGACGAAAGGCAGTATATATGGCAACTTTGAAGGCAAAGACGATGTTGCCCTCGCCGTATTCGACCATAATATAAACAGGGTAAAGGATATTCTCCGGAGGGAGATGAGCAAGTACGACAGTATCAGGGAAAAGCTATTGGTTTACCCCAGGGTATACGGCAATATCCACCGGTACCCGTTTCCTGAAGGTGGCTGCCCGATACTGAACACGGCGATAGAAGCCGACGATACCCATCCCGCACTGAAAAAGAAAGCGCAGGAAGCGGTGCTTTACTGGAAAAATTCTATTGTACGCATGATCGAAAAAGCCATAGCGAACCAGGAAATCAAAGTTGCCGTTAATCCCGAACAACAGGCATTAACGCTTATGGCCCTGCTGGAAGGCATGACCATGATCGCCAACCTCATGGATAAGGCGACCTATCGTAAACAGATCATACAGGCTATTGAAAAAATCATATCAGACATGTTCTGATTTTTTTTAACCAAAAATATACCGATTGGTATAATTAATGAAAGCAGTTTTTATCACCGACTACCAGCGCAGCCCAGTGGGTAAATACGGAGGGCTTTTAAGCAATATCCGTCCCGACGACCTGGCTGCAGCCACACTCCGGGCCCTACTGGAACGGAACCCGGGATTACAACCGGAACAAATTGACGAAGTGATCCTTGGCTGTGCCAACCAATCGGGTGAAGACAACCGTAATATTGCCCGCTTTGCAGCGCTGCTTGCAGGCTTACCGGTAACGGTGCCCGGCTACACCGTTAACCGTTTATGTGCTTCGGGCATGCAGGCGGTAACGAATGCCTATATGCAGGTATCCGTTGGGCTGGCCGATGTAGTGGTGGCAGGCGGTGTAGAAAGTATGAGCAGGGCGCCTTATGTCCTTAGCAAAGCGGTTAAACCTTTCGACCGTAACCTTGAATTTTCAGATACCACTTTAGGAGCCCGCTTTTATAATCCTGTACTTGCCGAAACCTATGCACCGATCCCAATGGGAGCAACAGCCGAAAATGTTGCGGCACGCTGGCATATAAGCCGGGAAGCGCAGGACGCTTTCGCGTTGTCCTCTCATGTAAAATACATGGAGGCACACCGGCAAGGGAAATTTGAAGCAGAACTGATCCATTTGCCGGGCTTGCGTTATAAAGAGGCTGCGGGTCCGAAGGATGAAAATGTAAGAGCCGATACCTCCCTGGAAAAACTAGCAGCTTTACAACCTGCATTCCGTGCCGGAGGCACCGTAACCGCAGGTAATGCATCGGGTTTGAGCGATGGCGCATCTGCCCTCCTTATAGCCTCTGAACTGGCAGTACAGGAATATGGCCTGAGCCCGATCGCCCGTATTGCTGGCGCCAGCAGCGCCGGTGTTCATCCTGATATTATGGGTACAGGTCCCGTACCGGCTATAGAAAAATTATTGCGGCAAACCGGACTTACTACCGGAGACATTGATCTTTTCGAGATCAATGAAGCTTACGCCGTACAGGTATTGTATACCCAACAAACATTGGGTATTGATCCTGACAAAATAAATGTTAATGGCGGGGCACTGGCTATCGGCCATCCCTTAGGTAATTCCGGAAGCCGTATCACCGGACACCTGGCATTAGAACTGAAACGCAGGAAAGCCCGGTACGGTATTGCCTCCATGTGTGTGGGTGCAGGCCAGGGCACTGCTTTATTAATCGAAAACCTTCATTATTGATTTTTATGAAAGAAGTATTCATCGTATCCGCAAAACGTACACCTGTGGGCGGCCTTATGGGCAATCTCGCTCACCTGTCGGCAACACAGCTGGGTGCTGTTGCAATTAAAGCAGCTTATACTGCGGCAGGTATAGATCCGGCCCTGATCGACGAAGTGTATATGGGCAATGTTTTATCGGCCAACCTCGGGCAGGCGCCGGCGAGGCAGGCGGCCATCTTTGCCGGGATACCCGCAGCTACCGATGCCACCACCATCAACAAAGTATGTTCTTCGGGACTGAAGGCAACCGCGATCGGTGCACAACAGATCCAGCTGGGACTTTCAGGTCTTGTACTTACCGGTGGTATGGAGAGCATGAGCAATACACCGCATTACAACTACATCCGCAAAGGACATAAGTTTGGCCATGTAAACCTTATTGATGGGATGCTCAAAGACGGATTGTGGGATGTCTACCACGATTTTCATATGGGCAGTGCCGCAGAACTGGCAGCACGGAAATACAACCTGAGCCGGGAAGCCCAGGACGATTACGCTTTGTCCAGTTACCAAAAGGCTCAGGAAGCAACACGCTCGGGCAAGTTCAGGGACGAAATCACTCCGGTTACCCTGCCCCGGAAATCAGGCGACATCCTGATTACAGAAGATGAAGATATCCATAAACTGGTACCAGAGAAGATCGGCAAACTGGCGCCGGCATTTGAAGCAGGCGGCACCATTACGGCGGCCAATGCCAGCAACCTGAACGACGGAGCGGCAGCACTGACCTTAGCTTCGGCGGAAACGGTACAACAGCTGGGCTTGAAGCCCCTAGCAAAAATTATTGCTTATGCAGATGCGGCTCAGGAGCCCGAATGGTTTACAACCGCGCCTGCGCTCGCTATTCCGAAAGCTTTGCAAAGAGCCGGCTTGTCTTTAAAAGACATCGACCTGATAGAGCTGAATGAAGCTTATGCCGCTGTGATCCTGGCCAACCAGCAGCTACTGGGCCTGGACCTCGGCAAAGTGAATGTGTATGGCGGCGCAGTAGCCATCGGGCATCCTATAGGCGCATCCGGTGCGAGAATACTCACCACCCTGCTCTCCGCCTTACGCCAGGAAGGCGGCAGGTACGGACTCGCCGGGATCTGTAACGGAGGCGGCGGTGCATCAGCGATGATTGTAGAAAACCTTATGTAAAACTCATCTTCCAAAACACAGAACCATGGAACGAAGCAGAACGATTACCTGGAGCGATCCGATGGCAGGCGCTACACAGGCTAAAACCATGTCAGGACAGGCTTACCTGGATGCCATGAGCGCAGGTACCATCGACTTCCCGCCCTTATTGCATACCCTGGACTTCAAGGTAGAAGGCGTGACCGAAGGAGAAGCCATATTCAGTTTCCTGCCCCAGGAGTTTCATTACAACCCGATAGGGACGGTACATGGCGGGGTGATAACAGCGATGTTGGATTCGGCCATGGGCTGCTCATTACATAGTTTGCTTGAAGCCGGCGCCGGTTATACCACACTGGAAATTAAAGTCAATTTCCTGAAAGCGATTACCATTAAAACCGGCAAGCTAAGGGCCATCGGCAAAGTGATCCATGCAGGAAGCCGGACCGCGCTTACCGAAGCCCAGCTTACCGACGAAGCCGGACATGTTTATGCCCATGGTATAAGCACCTGTATGATCCTCCGTTAAGCCATTTTCTTTCAACATTTTAAAATTCATTTTAAAACAATAAAACAATGAACACATCCCAGAATACCATCCTGATTACCGGTGGTTCAGCAGGTATAGGCTTTGCTATAGCCGAATTATTATCAGAACAGGGCAACCATGTTATTATCACAGGCAGGAATAAAGAGCGGTTACAGGAGGCGGCAGCCAAATTGAAACAGGTTACCGCTATCCAAAGTGATGTATCTAAACCCGAAGACATTGACGCCCTGGTAACACAGCTACAGCGGGACTTCCCGGCATTAAATGTAGTGATCAATAATGCAGGCAGTGCATTTGTGCAGAACCTCGCTACCGGTGTGCAGACTGCAGACAAGGCTGCCGAAGAAATGCTGACCAATTATATTTCGGTGATCCGGTTGAATGAAAAACTATTGCCTTTGTTGCATCAGCAAAAAGAAGCAGCCATTGTAAATGTATCTTCCATCGTGGCCTTTGTTCCGGGAGGCAGTGTGCCTACCTACTCTGCCAGTAAAGCTGCATTGCATTCTTACAGCCAGTCCCTGCGTCATAGTCTTGCACCTTCGGGCATCAAAGTATTTGAACTGATGCCGCCCTTGGTCAATACCGATTTCTCACAGGATATAGGCGGCGCTAATGGTATTCCGGCTTCTGTAGTTGCCGATGATCTGCTTGAAGCTTTCAGCAGCGATACCTACGAGATCCATGTAGGCGGAACTGCAGATTTATACAGCCTGCAACGTTCTTCGCCGGAAGCTGCATTTGAAGCGATGAATCCAAGATCATAACCCATTTTTTGCGCTTGTATCCTACCGTCCGGTACAATACAAGCGCAAAACCGCTAATATTACCGGGCTTCTACGCAGAAGTAAACAAAATCAAGTAATTTTAGCGGCTCATTAACGATATTATGAAACGAGTAGTTATTACAGGACTTGGAGCCATTACTCCATTAGGAAATTCCGTCGATGAATTATGGGACAATATTGTAGCCGGCAAAAGCGGTGCAGGACCATTAACCAAATTCGACACGTCAAAATTTAAAACCAGGTTCGGCTGTGAAGTGAAGGGTTTTAACGCAACTGATTATATCGATAAAAAGGAGATCAAGAAATACGATCTTTATACACAATACGCCATAGCAGCCAGCGACCAGGCGATCAAAGATGCAGGCCTGGACTTTGCCGCAATGTCAGAAGAAGAACGCTATGAGGTGGGCGTGATCTGGGCTTCCGGCAACGGCGGTATCGGCACTTTCGAAGAGCAGCTGAGAGAGTACCATCTCGGCGACGGCACACCACGGTTCAGTCCTTACCTTATTCCTAAAATGATTGTTGATATTGCAGCTGGTGTAATTTCTATCCGTCATAAACTTTACGGTCCTAACTATGCCACTGTTTCGGCTTGTGCATCATCGAACACGGCAATCATTAATGCATTTGATACCATAAGAACCGGCAAAGCCAATATTATGGTTGCAGGTGGGTCTGAAGCCGCAATTACCCCTTCCTCTATCGGCGGGTTTAATGCAGCCCAGGCTTTATCCAAACGCAACGATGATCCGGAAGGCGCTTCCAGGCCATTTGATAAAACCAGGGACGGTTTTGTAGCAGGCGAAGGTGCAGGAGCGCTGATCCTGGAAGAACTGGAACATGCACTGCAACGCGGTGCAACGATCTATGCAGAACTTGTAGGCGGTGGTATGGCAGCAGATGCCTATCACTTAACAGGCACCCACCCCGAAGGACTGGGCGCTTACCTGGGCATGTCGAAAGCAATTAAAGATGCACAGATCACAGCCGACCAGATCGACTATGTCAATGCACATGCTACTTCTACAGAGCAAGGAGATATCAGCGAGTTGCTGGGTATTAAAAAAGTTTTCGGCGATCATCCTGTAGCCATTTCAGCTACCAAATCCATGACCGGCCACCTGCTGGGTGCAGCCGGATCAGTAGAGAGCCTGATCTGTATTCTTGCCCTGAAAAATGATACGATACCGGGTACCATCAATGTAACCGAGCTCGATGAACAGATACCGGAAGGCTTGAATATTGTTTACGGCGCTTCTGTAAAAAAACCATTACAGTATGTACTGAATAATACGTTTGGCTTCGGCGGACATACGGCAAGTTCTATTTTCAAAAAATACACGAACTAAGCAGAGCTTTATGCCTGAAGAGGGGGATTCCGTGCGGAATCCCCCTCTTTCTATAATTTACGTTAGCCATTTCCTGTTGTGTCTGTTCGCGCATATGCACCTACACATATCCATCTAGCTGAACCGGCCTACTGCGGCAAGTACCGGAACGATGCCTCCTTCCGACCGCCACAACTTATCGGTCACGTGCCATTTGGGAGGCAGGTAGTCTTTATTATTGACTTTATCAGCCAGGAGCGGGTTAATGATCTCTCCATGAATAAAATCACCTACACCGGGTATAACCGGGTAATCCCAATCTATAGCGTAGGTAACATCTTCGGAAAACAGCTCATGATAACCTTCAATAAGCGTATTATGTTCCGGTAGCGACAAGGTTAGTTTAATAATCATATGCGGGTTTCTGGAAAAATAATTTATAACGAACTTACTCAGAAAATCCGAAAAATTATAATCCTTCTTTTTCTTTTAAGAATTTATTGTGCTGCCGCCAACAGATTGTTATTCCCGGGTGAAGCTACATCAGGTTAAAAGCAAGGCAGGGCAACTTTTGGGGGTAGTGGGCAAGTATCAAACATAAGGAGCGACAAGGTGCTGAACAAGGACCTGGTCCTCTTATCTTCCTGGATCCAACAAGGGACCGGATAAGCAATCCGCCCCCCTTGTCGGATATCTTTTGTATAACCGGTATCGTTACCCGGCAATCATAGTTACGTCGGTCTGGCTAACGGGAACCTCCCGGTCCAGCACATCGTACAGCAAGGCCCACTCCTCCTCGTCAATAGCCCGGATAGCCTGTTCGATATCCTGGTTGTCGGCAGTAGCCCAGCTTACCGGGCGTGGTTCAAAATTATTCCGGAGTCCATCACCGGCCATCCCGAACATTGCAACACAAGGTACCTTTTCGCCTACCTGTAAAGTATGCAGCGGCAGCGCTTCGGGTTCTATTTTTTTGCAGCCCCATTGCGGGGTGGTATAAGTGGTTTCGTCGGAACGCATATCGGCCAGCGTAATCAGTTCCAGGGGCTGTACCGAAGAAACCATACCGGGTATCAGCAAACCGTTTTCATAAGCTCCCCCTTTTATCAGGCCACGGTAAAGTAACCACAGGAACAGGAGTACTAGGGAAACAATACCGGTGACAATACCTACGATCCAGTGCCCGGTACCGAATGCAAGGACAGTACCGGAAACCATAAGCAGCAACAAGGCTGCCAGGATATGGTAAGTCTTTGTATTTGCCTTTAGGTAAATATCATATTTTTTCAGCCTGGCAAGGTCAGGACATAGATTAAGTGCGCGGCTTGCCTGTGAGAGTCCATAAGGCATTCCTTTTGCGCCGATTTCGTTTTCCATGAAACAGGTAATTTAGGGTGATAAGGGAGACAGGTTTTCCCTTTCCGGGGGTTTGGCAATCAGGCTATTTTAATTGCAACATAATGTCGGCTTCAAGCACACCATCTCCTTTTTTATCCCACACCTTGAATACCCATTTGCTTTCATCATTCCTCAGCTTTTCATCCTTTAAGGTCAGGTACATGCTGAGGGTTTCCTCTGCTTCGGCCGGATCATTCCCGTCTTTATTATCTTTAAAAATGTCTTCTGAATGGTATTGCTCTTTCCCCTGCTTGTCGTATATCGTAATATCTGCGCCAGGAAACACTTTACCGTTTTCTTCCTTAAAGCCTTTCATACCTTCTATCATTAACCCGATACGGCCACCCAGGCGCGCCTGATTTTTATTCCTGCCATTCCTGCCCACGAAATAAACATCTTTATAACTTAAGCCTGATGTATGTATCGACAGATCTTCCTGCATTTGCGCGGCCACTTTAAATTTCATTTTCGATTCAATGGTGCCTTTTCCTTTTTTATCATAGACACGGATAGACAGCTGGTATTCCCGGCCTATTTCCAACACTGACCCCAGGGTATAACTGGCAGATAATACAGTAGCTTTCCCGGGCGCGATGCCCTGCTCCGTATCTTCTTTCAAAAGATCAGGCATAGAATCTTTAACCTTACCTTCCATATCTGTGATCACCAGGCTGATGCCCGGATAGATCAGTCCCTGCTCTTCCTTAAAACCACCTACCTCCTCAAATTCCAGTTTTAAGGTTTCGCCGCGGTTCCAGCTATCTGTTTTTGCTTCCACACCATTATAGGTCAAAGCATGGGAGCCGTAATGCAGACCGGAATTTTTAATATTAAGACCGGTTTTAAGATCGTGATCTACACCTGCACTGAAATTACAGGCGGCCAGGAAAAAGGATAAAACGATAAATGCGGAAATTTTTCTTTTCATATGCGATATAAGATTAAAAATAGCCGGTAATGATAAGGTGTCGGCAACAGGATATGGAATCGTGCCCCCCGGACTTATATCCGCTAAAGATATCAATATATCCGGAATATGTCCGGGCCGGCAATCCTTTAATTGCTGACTTTTTGTGGTTATGTTTGCAGCAGGAATACTTCATATAATTTTTATCTGTTGTCTTTATGCAGATCCAATATATTTTTGAGCTTGCGGGTACCGCTTTTTTTGCCATATCGGGAGCCCTGGCAGCGGATAAAAAATCACAGCCGGACTGGTTTGGCGTTACCTTTATCGGGTTTATAACTGCCATTGGCGGCGGTAGTATACGGGATATCCTGCTGGGCAGTTATCCCCTGGTCTGGATTGGCGATGTCCGTTTCCTGTATGCGATATTTGCCGGCGTGCTCCTGGCCAGTTTATTTTACAGTCAGCTGCAAAAACTGCGTAAAACTTTATTCATCTTTGACACATTCGGGATTTCGCTATTCACCATTATCGGTACCGAGAAAGCATTATTGCTGGGTGTTAATCCTTTGATCGCAGCGATTATGGGTATGTTCTCTGCGATTATGGGTGGAGTAATCCGCGATGTACTCACGAATGAAACGCCGGTACTTTTTCATAAAGAAATTTATGCAACGGCCTGCCTTGCCGGGGCAGCACTTTATCTGATGTTGCACCATTTCAACTGCGACCGGACCTTAAATTTCCTGCTCTCCGGGTTATTGATCCTGCTTATCCGGGTGGTGGCCGTTAAGCTGAATATCAGCTTACCTAAATTCAGGAATGAGACTCAGGGATAGCTAAATTACCAAGGGGCCGGAATGATCCGGCCCCTTGGTAATAACCTGCAGTTCTTATTCTGTTATACCTTCCAAAGCGAAGTAAAAAGCATAACGCAAGGCTACATCCTTCAGGTAGTCAAACCTTCCCGAAGCCCCGCCATGCCCGAAGTCCATGTTTGTTTTCAGCATAATGATATTCTTCCCGGTATTGTTTACCCGCAGCTTGGCTATCCATTTTGCTGGTTCGAAATATTGCACCTGGCTGTCATGCAGTCCTGTTGTAACAAGCAGGTTGGGATAATCCCGGGGGATCACATTGTCGACAGGGGAATAAGATTTCATATAGTCATAAGCATCTTTATTTTTAGGATTACCCCATTCATCAAATTCGTTGGTAGTAAGCGGAATGCTTTCATCCAGCATCGTGGTCACTACATCTACGAAAGGCACATCGGCTACCACTCCATGCCACAGGTCAGGACGCATATTCACAACCACCCCCATCAGCAAGCCTCCGGCACTTCCGCCGTTAATGTATAAATGTTGTTTGCCGGTAAATTTTTCGGCAATCAGGAACTCAGCACAATCAATAAAATCGGTAAAGGTATTTTTCTTCTTCATCAACTTACCGTCTTCATACCATTGCCTGCCCATTTCTTCCCCGCCCCGTATATGCGCGATGGCATAACAGAATCCACGATCCAGCAGGCTGAGCCTTGCTGAGCTGAAACCTGCGTCCATACTGGCTCCGTAGCTGCCGTAAGCATACAGTAACAAAGGCTGTTTGCCATCTTTTTTAAATCCTTTTTTATAAACCAGAGAAACCGGGATCTGGGTTCCGTCTTTTGCGGTGGCCCATAAACGCTCAGTTACATAGTTCTTCTTATCGTAGCCGCCTATCACTTCCTGTTCTTTCAGTAATGTTTTGGCTTTGGTACTCATATCATAATCAAACACGGAAGCAGGTGTGGTAAGAGAGGTGTAACTGTACCGCAATTTCCCGCTATTGAAATCCGCATTAACAGAGGTCTGTGCAGCATAAGCCGGTTCACCGAAATCGAGATAGTGTTCTTTGTTGCTTGCAACATCCATAATCCGCAATTGATTCAGTCCGTTCTTTCTTTCTGTGAGCACCAGGAAGTCTTTAAAACATTCCACATCTTCCAGCAATACATCTTTCCGGTTGGGCACCAGCTCTTTCCAGTTGTCTGCGCCGGTACGGGTCAGGGGCGTTTCCATCAAGCGGAAGTTCTGGGCATCTTTATTAGTTTTTACCAGGAAACGGCTACCCTGGTGGTCGACATCATACAGCACCTCTTTCATCCTCGGCTGGAACACCTGGAATACAGGGTCGGCATCATTGGCATTGGCATAACGTACTTCGGAGGATAATGTTGCAGAAGAGTGGATAAGCAGGTATTGATCAGATTTGGTTTTACTCACACCGATATAATTCGATTTGTCCTTTTCCTCATACACCAATACATCCGGGGTAGCAGTACCCAAGGTATGTTTCATGATTTTTTCCGACAAAAGCGTTACCGGGTGTTTTGCCACGTAGTAAATCGTCTTATTATCATTCGCCCATACCCCATAACCTTCCGTATTCAATATCTGGTCGGTATAAACAGCTCCGGTCTCCAGGTTTTTAATATGCAGGGTATACTGCCGCCTGCTTACAGTATCGACACCATATACCAGCAGTTTATTATCCGGGCTGACACTGGTACCGCTCACTGAAAAATAAGCATGACCTTCCGCCATTTTATTAACGTCCAGCATTACTTCTTCGGGTGCATCCAGGCTGCCTTTCTTTCTGCATACCAGGTAGTACTCTGCACCTTCAATGGTACGGGTATAGTAATAATAGCCATTATCAAAGTAAGGAACACTTTCATCCTTTTCTTTAATACGGCCTTTCATTTCTTTGAATAATTTGTCCTGCAGGTTTTTCGTACCGGACATCATTGTATCCGTATACGCATTCTCGGCTTTCAGGTATTCAACTACTTTGGTACTGTCGGGGCCTTTAAAAAAGTAGTCGCCCATCCAGTAGTAATTATCAATACGTTTATCCCCGAACATGCCTACATCTTTAGGTTTGATCTCGGCCACAGGAGGTTTTGCCCCGGGCCATTTATAAGGTTCTTTGTGCATACTTTGATTGTTTGTGCAGGATACGGCCAAGGCTGCTGCAGCTGCTGTGCAGATAAGTTTGGATTTCATTTGCTTTCATTGTTTAGGAGTAAGGTAACCGGCATAGGTAAAGCATTTTATTGCTGCAGCGGTATATCGGCCAGTTAAAAATAACGAAGTCTGTATAGCTGACCAAAAACAAAGTTCCCGGACCTAAATGATTATCGGGAAGCGCGGTTAATTAACTCCAGGAAAGTTTTGCGGTAGGTATCTGAAACTGGGATCACATCGGGGCCGATATAGATACGGTCTCCCTCAATGGTATCAATCTTATCCAGGGCCACCATAAAGGACTTATGGACCCTGCAGATAAGGTTGGCAGGCAGTTCCTCCTGCAACTGACCGAAAGTATGCAGGGTCATTATCTTTTTATGGACAGTATGAATGCGGCGGTAGTCTCTTCTGCCCTCGATAAAACAAATATCGGCGAACATGACTTTTTCCAGTCGGTACTCAGTTTTAATAAAGATAAAAGGCTGTACAACCGGAAGCGATTTGGGGATAAGCGATTCTTTCACCCGCTCCACAGCTTGTCTGAACCGGTCGAATGTAAAGGGTTTCAGGAGATAATCGGTTACCTTTAATTCAAAGCCTTTAAGTGCATAGGTGTCGTATGCAGTAGTGATGATCACATTGCAATCGAGATCCGCTATTTCCAGTAGCTGTATCCCCGAGAGCACACCCAGATTAATATCCAGGAAAATAAGGTCTACTTTTGTTGTCTTCAGGAAAACCAATGCATCTATTGCATTATCGAAAGTATGCAGCAGGCTGAGATAAGGCAATTGCGGGATATAGCCTTTGATGCGTTCCTGAGCGAGCGGCTCATCTTCTATTATAATACAGCTAATATTCATCGATGTTCAATACGAGCTTTACAGTATAGGTCCCCTGTTCCTGGTTAAGCAGCAGCTGATGTCTTCCGGGATAAAGTAATTCCAGCCGTTTGCGCATCAATGTATTGCCTAAGCCACCTGCATACATTTCCTGTTTTTGGTCTGCCACAAACTGGTTCCTGCAGTCAAATATAATCTTATCTTTTTCAATGTGCAGTGTTATGTCTATCCCCGTGCCGCTTTTTTTGGGCATCGCATGTTTGCATGCATTTTCTATAAAGGGAATAAAAAGCATAGGGGGCAGCATTATATTATGGGTCACACCGGTAAGGGTACAGGTAATATAGTCAGGGTTTGCAGTCCTGATTTTTTGTAATTCGAGATATTTACCAATGTATTGCAATTCTTTATCCAATGGAATCTTTTCCGCTTTCGTTTCGTATAACATAAAGCGCATGATATCGGAAAGTTTATTCAGGTACATCGACGCTTTTGCGGGGTCTATACCGATCAGCACGTCAATATTATTAATGGTATTAAACAGGAAATGCGGGCTCAGCTGTGATTTCACGAGGTTCAATTCTATTTCGTAATTCTTCCGGTTCAGTTCCTCTTTAACCCGGATATCGCCATAAGCTGTTATAAAACCTTTCATCACCAGGCCGATGATACCATTGAGGAAAGTACCGAAAGCAATAACAACAATCACTTCTGCATAGGCGCTTAATGTACCGGAAAATTGATGGCCGAGAAAATTCATCAACAGGCTAAGGTATACAGAACCGACTCCTGCGGACAGGAGTACCGTTAATAATCCGAACAATAAAAAGAGCAGTATTTTCCTGCGAACGAGATAACGGTTAAACAGTATACTATAAAAAGTATAAAAAGAAAGCATACCTGGCAGTAAAGCAAAGCCGGACATCAGTACCATCCAGTTACGCAATAGCGCAGGATTCCATCCCCCGTTACTGCCATTATTTATTGCCGGTACAAGCAATGTAAAAATAAATGCCAGCAACAGGAGAAAAATGATCCAATATCCCACATGTAAGCATATGACAATGGCTTTTTTCATAGCAGCTTGTGTTGCACTCTTTCAGGAAAGTTCATTTGATCATTTTAGTCTTTTCATCATTTTTTTTTGTTCCCCTTTTTGCCCGGTAATACCTTCCACTTCCGGGGTAACTTCAAACCTGTAGGTAGCGCCAAAATCTGCTGCAAGATAAAATACCTGATCAGAAATAAAATTCATCTTAACCGGACCATTACCCGGATCGATAAACAGGGCATCACCGGAACAGGTTACCTTGACCTGGTTTCCCCCAGGCTCTATATAAATGCCTGCGTATTGCTCCATGCGCTCCCGGGATAAAGTTACAGGTTCTGTTTTTTCCATATTCCCGAAATTATGTTCAGGCGTTTTCCTGCTGAAGCCTTTTATACGACCTTCCTTATCTGTATAAAACTCTTTCTCTGTTTCTGATTCGAGATTAAAAAAGCTGTTGGGTGTACTGAAATATACTTTCATCATCTTGTCTCCTGTTTTATACCAAAGTTCCCCCTGCTTCAGCACCAGACTTACCACAGCAGTGCCCTGCACATAGGTTCCCGCATATTTCTTCAGCACAGCGAGCGGCGGCCGGACCGTATGTTTAACAAGGGGGACAACCGAAGAGGCCATGCCTTTCCATTGGTATACGCCGGCCACACTCTTAATCACCTCTTTCAACAGGTCTTCGTTGTCTGAATTGACCAATACCACAACACCATTACCTTCTTCGAAGCTACCCATATAAATCCCCCTGAATCCCTGGTTAGCCGCTCCATGAGTAAAGTACCGGGTTCCGTTCCTGTTCTCTATAAATACTCCCAGGCCTACAGCACTATCTATATAAGGGCTTAGCATGCGTTTGGTTATTTCCTCATTCAGGACGCTATTGGATTTGCCTTTCATCGCCAACTGCATTTCGATGATATATCGTGCCAGGTCTGTTGCCGTTGTCCAGAGCCCACCGGCTGCCTGTTCTGCAAGTATGGGATACTTACCCCGCATGGTATTTCCTTCCAGGTCATATCCTGTTGCCAGCAGATGTTGCTTTTCCCGGGGCGGCGGTTGTGTAAAAAAACTATGATTCATACCCAGGGGTTGTAATACCTGCTCCTGCATATACCGCTCATAAGGCAGACCCGTGATATCCATAATTATTTGTTGTGTGATCATGGTGCCTCCTCCGGAATAAGCAAATGCCAGTCCTGGTGCGGCAACAGACCTTACAGCTTCTGTACTGGCCGGTTGTTTACCATTGAGGATATGGATAAGATCGGGAAGACTGTCGCCGGGAAAGTAACCGGGAAAACCATGTACATTTAATCCTGCCGTATGACTCAGCAAATGTGCCGTCGTTATTTTACTGTTGCCCGTTGCACTATCGTACGGAAACTGCCAGGAGCGCAGGTACCGGTTAATATCGGTATCCAGATCCAGCACACCTTGCTGCGCCAGCCTGAGTACGCCTAATGCATTTAATGACTTACTGATCGAACCCGGTTCAAAACAGGTTTCCCGTGTAACCGGCCTTTGTTCTTTTTCATCAGCCCAGCCGTAGCCCTTAGCCCATATTATTTTGAAATCCTGCACCACGGCAATGCTCAGTCCTTTTACTTTATATGCTGCCATTCTATCGGTGAGCGTAGCCTGCACTGCCCCTGCTACTTTGAATTTAACAAGCCCAACCTGTTGTTCAACCTGTTTTATTTGCTGCTCCACAACGGAGTCATATTTTGTTTGTTCAACAGGAAACCTGTGCTGCATTGATTGCTTAACCTGCGCTGTAAGGCTTGTACACAGCAATAAAGCGACTACTGATATTGTTATCTGTTTCATAGGGAAGATGGACATTGCGTTATCTGATCAGGATTTATCTTTTTTGAAATAATAAAGGCCATAAGCAGCCAGCGTGAAGACGACGAAGTACAGTAAAGACAATGGGAAGATATTGGTGCAGGCGGGCATACCTTGTTTTTTCATGGTGAGCAAGGTGGTATAACTATAGGGGCTGATCCAGGCGTACTGCCAGTTATGTACAAGGATAATAGAGCCGATCCACAACAGAAGTCCCAATCCCAGGGGAATCATGAAATTCCTGAATTGCAGGCTGAACAGGTATTGCAATGCAATCACCGGGAGGCATACTGTAAAGATATCGAGGTTGGCAAGCGCCAGATCTGTAAGCGGGAAAGAGTCCCGGGGAAGTGCATGATCGAACAGCAGTGCAGGGATAACACCGGCAAGTATTACACCTGTATTAAAAAATATAAAGAACCTGGTGATCATGATAAAAAGTACAGCCAGCTTGGCACTGAAAATTGTTATCCAGGTCTGTGGTGTCGTATGCACCTGCTTCCAGGTATGGTTGCGGTATTCTGTCTGGGTAATAAGGCTTGTGGCCAATATAATGCCCATAGGCAATAGGGCGATCACCAGGAATTCCCTTAACTGGGTAAAATAGATCAGCCAGCTGTTTGCGGGGCCTTTAAGGTCATTCATACTTTTATGATCTTTCAGGAAACCAATGAGCGCCATAAGAGGCAGAAAAAAACCACCGGTCAGACATAACCAGGAAGCTGCGCTGCGCCTGGTTTTCAGGCATTCGACCTCTATACTGTTTATGAAATTCATTTGTTATTTTTTAAGAGGTCCATAAAAATAGATTCCAGGTCGTTGGCTGTTGTCCGGATCTGGCTTACTTCCAGTGCCTCCCGGGTAAACAAGCTGTTGAGCCTGGCAATCCCGGAGGGGTCGGTGAGGAGCGTTATAATATTATCCTGTTCTACAGTAACTGTTATGCCCGAAGCCTTCGCAATTGCTGCGGCCTTTACGCCATCGTTGGTTGTGATCCGGGTAAATGTCTCCTGCTGTTTTGCCTGCAGTTCTGTCCAGGCTCCCTGGAAGAGCATCTTTCCCTTGTCTATAATACCAATATGGGTCACCAGTTTCTCTACCTCGGCCAGCATATGACTGGATACCAATATGGTCATACCCTGCTCCTGGTTAAGCTGCTTCAGCAAAGCCCTTATTTCAATTATACCATTAGGATCAAGGCCGTTTGTCGGCTCATCAAGAATAAGCAGCGCGGGACGGTGAATCACGGCGATCGCAATGGCGAGCCGTTGTTTCATACCCAGTGAAAAACGTCCTGCTTTTTTATTCCCGGTATCGCTGAGTCCTACGGTGTTTAATACTTCAGAGATACGCTGCCTGGGACAGCGATATATTTTCTGCGCGATAAGGAGATGTTCAGCGGCGGTAAGATTCGGGTATAAAGAAGGAGATTCTATCAGTGCTCCTGTTTCTTTTAATATCGGAATGCGGTTGGGCTGAAATGTTTTTCCGAATATCTGAACCTCTCCTTCCTGCTTCCTGAGCAATCCCAGTAAGAGTTTTATGGTAGTTGTTTTACCTGCACCATTGGGTCCCAGGAAGCCGTAAATGGCCCCCTTCGGTACGAGCAGGTTAATCTTGTCGAGCAAACGTTCCTTGTTTATAGTATAACCAAGGTTTGTGGTTTTGATGGCGTACATAACCTTTGAACCCAGCTGTTTTTATTCAGCTTTGTTATTCAAAAGTAGCCGGAGCGCCCGGCATTGCAGGAGCCGGTTATGCCATTCCCCTCATTGTATCTGCAAAATGCCCTGTTTATACTGCAAAACGGTAATATTAGTATGGAGATGTTAGTATGGAGATGTGAGTATGGAGATGTTAGTATTTAGAAATTAGTATGGAGATATTAGAATAGAGATATTAGTATAGAGATGTTAGTATTTAGAAATTAGTATTGAGATGTGAGTATAGAGATGTTAGTATGGAGATGTTAGTATTTAGTAATTAGTATTGAGATGTCAGTATAGAGAGTATTGGATAATTGTGTTGGAACAGGTATGTTGAGGTTTGGTTCTGAGATAGCTGTATTGAGATAAGTGTGTTGGATAATTGTGTTGGAATAGGTGTGTTGAGATCTTGGCTCCGAAATACCGGTGTAGGATGAATGTGTTGGGATAAGCATGCTGAAGTAGCAGATGTGTGCATTAGCACTGATGAAGTCTTTCTGAGGATACCCGTGTAGACTTGAAAGGATGAACCCGGACCATAGTGTACATGAAAAGGAGCTACAGCAATAGCTGGCATAATGCACAAAATCCATGCTCTTAGTTTTATTACTACTTTTTTTTCCCCTGCTACACAGTATTCCTGACCTGCTTGCCGGAGAAATAACATTCTACCAGGTACAAACAAACAGCACCCAGGCTATAAGCCAGCATATCCAGCCAATGAAAGGAGTTACCAATAACTATAGTCCAGAAGCGGCTTCGTTCCAGTCCGAGGTGTTTGACGAGGTTAAAATATTGTGCTATCTCAACAGTATACGCAAATAAGAGTACAGCGGTGATTAAGAGTCCGGGTTTTAAACGGACGAATGCTTTGCAAAAATAATAGATGAGAATGACGACCAGGGTATCACCGATATACGGTCTGATAATATTGTCGTGGACAAACAAAGCGATGAGTACCTCGATGAGGAACAGGATCATCGCAATGATTAAAGACCGCAAGTGTAACCTGAACTGCATGGGGTTGTTGATGTTGAGATGTTAGCTGTTAGATTTTAGTATTGAGATTTGAGATTTTAGATGTTAGATATTAGTATTGAGTATTGAGATATCAGTATGGAGAAGTTTTTTATTCCAGGGTCTTGATACCCTGATACTTGCGTCTTGCTACCTGATATTTATGTCCTGATGCTTGTTACTGTTTATTTATCCCGCAGATGTACGCAGATGTATCCGCAGATTTTGAGTACTGAGATGTTAGATGTTAGATAGGAGATATCAGGATGGAGGAGTTTTTTATTTCAGGGTCCTGATACCTGATACTCGATACTTACTACCTGCTACCTGTTACTTGCTACCTGCTACTTATGTCCTGCTCTTTAGATCATTTAGGTACACAAAAAAGCCCCTCAACTTTCGTTGAAGGGCTTATAATAAATATGGCAGCTACCTACTCTCCCGGAGTTAACCAGTACCATCGGCCATAAGGGGCTTAACTTCTCTGTTCGGAATGGGAAGAGGTGAACACCCTTGGCAATACCACCATAAAATCTTTATAGACTTTATCGCTCATGTCTACTTAAATAAGTTAACATATTGGGTCAGCTAGAAAAAGAATAGTAATTAATAATACACAACTTCATTCAATATAATAAAGTTAAAGCGTACGTGCAATTAGTATTACTCGGCTATGATGTTACCACCTTTACACCTGTAACCTATCAACGTCGTAGTCTTCGACGGCACTTAAAAGTAAACTCATCTTAAGGAAGGTTTCGCGCTTAGATGCTTTCAGCGCTTATCCTTTCTGTACATAGCTACTCTGCACTGCACCTGGCGGCACAACAGATACACCAGCGGTACATACAACCCGGTCCTCTCGTACTAAGGTCATGTCCTCGCAATTTACTAACGCCCACCACAGATAGAGACCAAACTGTCTTGCGACGTTCTGAACCCAGTTCACGTGCCACTTTAATGGGCGAACAGCCCAACCCTTGGGACCTTCTCCAGCCCCAGGATGTGACGAACCGACATCGAGGTGCCAAACCTCCCCGTCGATATGAGCTCTTGGGGGAGATCAGCCTGTTATCCCCGGAGTACCTTTTATCCTTTGAGCGACGACCCTTCCATACAGAATCGCCGGATCACTTTAGCCTGCTTTCGCACCTGCTCGACTAGTCAGTCTCGCAGTCAAGCTCCCTTATACTAATACGCTCTACGCACGATTACCAACCGTGCTGAGGGAACCTTTGCGAGCCTCCGTTACGCTTTGGGAGGCGACCACCCCAGTCAAACTACCCACCATGCAATGTTTCCCTGTTTCGCAGGGATTAGACTCTAAGTAACAGAAGGTTGGTATTTCAACGGTGACTCCACAAACACTGGCGTGCCTGCTTCATAGTCTCCCAACTATGCTACACATCTGTTACTCAAAATCAATGCAAAGTTGTAGTGAAGGTTCACGGGGTCTTTTCGTCCCGTGGCGGGTAACCGGCATCTTCACCGATACTACAATTTCACCGGGCTCGTGGAGGAGACAGTGTGCAACTCATTAGACCATTCGTGCAGGTCGGAACTTACCCGACAAGGAATTTCGCTACCTTAGGACCGTTATAGTTACGGCCGCCGTTTACTGGGGCTTCAGTCGTAAGCTTCACCTTGCGGCTGACAAACTTCCTTAACCTTCCAGCACCGGGCAGGTATCAGGCTCTATACTTCATCTTTCGATTTCGCAGGGCCCTGTGTTTTTGCTAAACAGTTGGTTGCACCATTTTACTGAGGCCGCATTACTGCGGCTGGCTTTATTCCGAAGTTACAGCCATAATTTGCCTAGTTCCTTCTCCACGGCTCACCCGAGCGCCTTAGAATACTCATCTCGACTACCTGTGTCGGTTTACGGTACGAGCACTATTATACGAACCTTAGAAGTTTTTCTCGGCAGTCTGATTACAGTCACTATCTGCGCCACCGAAGCTTTGCAGTACTATCAGGTTTCATCTATCCCGGCGGATTTGCCTACCAGGTTAATAACTACACCCTTTAACGAACTATTCCGTCAGTTCGCGGACTTTTCACTCCTGCGTTACTCCATCGAATATAACAGTGGTATGGGAATATTAACCCATTCTCCATCGACTTCCCCTTTCGGGTACGCCTAAGGTCCCGACTAACCCTGATCCGATTAACGTTGATCAGGAACCCTTAGTCTTTCGGCGACAAGGTTTTTCACCTTGTTTATCGTTACTCATTCCTACATTTTCTTTTCCAAACGCTCCAGCATACCTCACGATACACCTTCAACGCTGTTTGGAATGCTCTCCTACCGATTGTACTAACGTACAATCCTATAGCTTCGGCACTATGTTTGATGCCCGATCATTTTCCGCGCCCGAACCCTCGACCAGTGAGCTGTTACGCACTCTTTAAATGAATGGCTGCTTCCAAGCCAACATCCTGGCTGTCATAGGATTTGAACATCGTTTAACCAACTTAACATAGATTTAGGGGCCTTAGCTGATAGTCTGGGTTGTTCCCCTCTCGGCCATGGACCTTAGCGCCCACAGCCTCACTGCCGCAGATATTTATTAGCATTCGGAGTTTGTCAGGATTTGGTAGGCGGTGAAGCCCCCTAGTCCAATCAGTAGCTCTACCTCTAATAAACTTCTATTATGCGACGCTGTTCCTAAAAACATTTCGGAGAGAACGAGCTATCTCTCAGTTTGATTGGCCTTTCACCCCTATCCACAGGTCATCGGATAACTTTTCAACGTTAACCCGTTCGGTCCTCCAGTGTGTGTTACCACACCTTCAACCTGCCCATGGATAGATCACAAAGTTTCGCGTCTGCCCCCACTAACTAATTCGCCCTATTCGGAC
>JADMIO011285572.1_pt1:95000-107539 | contig 107539 bp, 89 predicted proteins | sample 8958161 | NCBI WGS metagenome assembly JADMIO01 (sample SAMN16585339, study PRJNA669376) | soil metagenome | isolation source: Crop rotation soil | place: USA: Cullars Rotation, Alabama | collected 2011
TGCTCTCCTTCACCGGTCTGTTTGATCGTAACACCTTCCGGTATTCCTTTTTCAAATGTTTTGATCTCTTTCGTCAGTTGGGCATTGACCGCTGTAGGTGTATAATCCTGCAGCACATTTGAACGCAGGGTGATTACCCTTTTCTGGTTCTTACGTTTTACGCTACCCAGGGTGCTGGTATAATCGATCTTCACCAGTGAGCTGATCGGGATACTCTTCACTGCACCACCGGCAGCCATATCCTGGAAGGTGACATTCATATTGAGCAGGTCGACCAGGTTCTTCCGCTGCGAAAATTCGTTACGCAGCTGGATCTTATATTCGTCTTCCCCTTCTTTAACCTTCGAAACTTCCTTACCGAACAAGGCTGTCCTGATCTGCATACCGATCTGCGCGGAAGATACACCTTCGATCAATGCACGCTCGCGGTCAACCGTCAGTGAAATTTCCGGGTTATTCAGGTCAATATCCATTTTCAGTTCTTCAACACCCGGCACCTGGAGATTATCCAGGTAGTTCTTAAGGGCAACGGCCGTTTTAATCATTTCATCGATGTCTTCACTCGCAACCTCGATGTTAACCGGCGGGTCTGTCGGCGGACCATTCTGTTCTTTATCTACAGACAACTCCGCACCGGGAATGCCTTTGATCACTTTCCGGATGGAATCAAGATATGGTCCTGTTTTGGCGCCATGTCTTTTTTCAAACTCTACAAAAGAAACCTGTATCCTTCCCAGTTCCGGACGGGTACTCCGGTCACCGCTTGCCGGGTCCGAAGCGCCGATCGCAACGTTGGCGATCACACTTTCCACGATCGGGTTATTTTTCTGCTGGGTGATGCCCAACACCTTGTTCACCTTGGTTTCCAGGGTACGGGTAATGGAGTCGGTATACTCCACATCGGTACCCGCCGGCAATTTGAGATATACATAAATCTGGTTAGGATCGCCTCCGGGGAAAAATACAACCGGAACTTTTCGTGCACCAAAGAACATGATAGAGAAGATAAAGAGTCCTACAGCGCCCAACAGGAGATGTACCGGCCGCCATCCTTTTAATGCCCAGCGTAAGAGACTTTCATAGTGACCCATGATCCAGGGTAACACCCTGTTCTGGAAACTGTGAATCCATCCTTCCAGCACATACTTATTAAACACGATCAGCAAAGCGACAAACAGCAGCAGGTTACCGATAAAGAAATAAGGAGCTTGTGGTGCACCCGGTGTTCCCAGCAGCTCGTCGGCTACTACCGGAGCGGCCGACATTTTTACCAGGAAGCCGATAATCACCAGTAATAAACCACTGCAAAGCGGGATCAGGAATGAAGGTTTCCTGAAGACCGAAGATTTGGGTTGTTTCTTATGATCGCCATCCGGGTGGTTCATGAAGTCCACGGCAAATACGGGGTTCATGATAAAGGCTACAATAAGAGAAGCCACCAGGGTAAATATCAGCATGGTAGGCAGGTACACCATAAACTTACCAATGATACCCGGCCAGAACAGGAGCGGGAAGAACGGGGCAAGCGTGGTGACGGTACCGGCCAGCACTGGCACAAATACCTCTCCTGCTGCCATCATCGCCGACTTTTGCGAATCTATTTTCCCTTCTCCTTCAACAAATATCCTGTGTGTATTTTCAATAACCACAATGGCATCATCCACGATAATCCCCAGGCCGAACAAGAGGGCGAAGAGCACCATAAAGTTCAGCGTAACATGCGCCCCGACGATAAGGTCGGCCGCCGGCAGGAACATAAAGGCCACAAACATACTCAGCGGCACGGACAACGCCACGAAGAAGGCATTGGTTACCCCCATAAAGAACATCAGGATGAGCAATACCAATACAAAGCCGATGACGATGGAGTTAACCAGTTCGTTGAACGAAGTACGGGTAGACTTACTCATATCACCGGTGATCACCACATCCAGGTTGGGCGGAAACTCGGTTTTCTTCAGTTGCGCTACCACCTTTTTCACTTCATCGGAAGTTTCGATCAGGTTTTCGCCTGAACGTTTGATGATATTGAGGGTAATTACGTTTTTACCGTTCAACCGGGCATAACTTTCATGTTCTTTAATGGTATCTTTTATCTCGGCAATGTCTTTAAGATAGATCGCTGCTCCTTTGGTATTCCGGACAACTACTTTTTCGATATCAGCAGCCGTCTTGATCTGGCCTTTCAATTGCAGGGTCCTTTTCATTGTTCCTACTTCAAGCAAACCACCGGAGATATCCATATTCTCACGGGCAACAGCATTTTCAATATTATCGAAAGTAATACCGGCAGCCTGCATGCGGATATTATTCACATTGATCTGGAACTCCCGCTCCGGCGCACCGACAAGGTCTACCCTGTTGATCTGGGATAAAGACTCCAGCTGATCCTGCAGTTCATCGGCATACTCTTTCAACCGCACCATATCAAAATCACCGCTTACGTTCACATACATAATCGGCTGATCGGAGAAGCTGACCTCCTGTACGGTAGGCTCCTGGGTGAGGTCGGTGGGCAGATCCTGTTTGGCTTTATCCACAGCATCTTTTACTTTCTGTAAAGCCACATCTACCTTTACACTGGCATCAAACTCCACCATAATCGCCGAGAAATCCTGAACGGAAGTGCTGGTCGTTTTGGTGATCTTGGCGCCGGTAATGCTCTTGATCTGCTTTTCGATAGGCTGTGTGATCAGGTTCTCCATATCCTTGGGAGAGTTACCTACGTTAATCGTCTGTACATAAATAGTAGGAATGACGATATCGGGGAACTGCTCTTTAGGCAGGGTCATGAACTGAAACACACCTACTATGGTAATAATAAGCATGAGCAGGTATATAGAGCTTCTGTTTTTAACAGACCAGCTCGTCAACTTGAACTCTTTGAATTTATCTGTAAAATTTTCTAAGGCACTCATAAATAGGATTTGAATGGTTGGAATGATGTGATTATTCTGGGAATACCAGGCCGCGGCCTGGGTTCCGGCAATCCGCTCTATTTAGCCGTGATCGTGATACGCTGACCATCATAAAGGCTTTGGAAACCTTCCATAATAATCTTATCTCCCGCAACCAGTCCACTTTTTACTTCCAACTGATCGCCATACAACTCCCCGATCACAATCGGCTTTTTGCGGGCAACCAGCTTACCTTTCTCTTCTACTGCTACCAATACAAACTTTCCTTTGTCATCGGTCTGCAGGGTATTTACCGGGATGGTAATGGCATCAGGAGCCGTGTAATCCTCGATTTGTACCATGGCCAGCTGGTTTGCACGGATATCTTTATCCAACGGTATTTTGCCTTCTACATAAAAAGAACGGGTGATCGGATCGATAAGTTTGCCGGCCACAGTTACTTTGGTACTGATCGTTTTGTTGTTAGACTCGGGCAGGGTAACTTTCAGGGTACTGCCCAGCTTGATACGGTCCAGGTAGTTCTCGGGAACATTTACCGTTACTTTCAGGTCGTTGTTGTTTACTACCTGTATCTGCTGACCGCCATTGAAAAATTCACCTATTTTGATATTGACGATATTGGCGACACCACTGATCTCCGATACAACATTGGTCGTATTGAGCTGTTCCTGCGCCAGGCTTATATTCGCTTTAGCCGCGTTGTACTGGCTTCTCAGGGACTCCATATTGGTTTTAGCGTTAAGCACCTGTATTTCCGTACCGATGCTTTGTTTCCAAAGGTTTTGCTGGCGCTGGTAGATGCTCTCTGCCTGGTCCAGTTGTGCCTTAACACCACTCAGCTGTTGCTGTGCTGCCGCGAGGCTCTGGCGCAGTACTGCATCATCCAGCTTCAGTAATGTTTGTCCTTTTTTAACCTGGTCGCCTTGTTTTACATATACCGCTTTAACAAATCCGCCCTGTCCGCGGGGGGCTACATTAGCTACATTATAGGCATCAATCTTGCCTTGCAGATCGATAAAGTGGTTAAATGCCGCCGGACCTACCGCAGCAATGGTTACCAGTTTGGCATTGGCATCTGCTGCATTCGGATCCAGTTTATCAATTTCATCCTGTAACCCGGTTATCTTTTCTGCTATTGCTTTCTGATCGGCTTTAAGTTTTTCCAGCTGTGCTTTTTTCTCTGCCAGGGGATTCTTTTTATCCTTATCACCACCACAGGCCGCGAAAAGCAGGACCATAGCAGACAGTACTGTTATTTTCAGGACGTTTTGCATGTTATGTATTTTGAAGTTCATTGTTTATAGTTTTGAGGGTTACAGTTTGCCGGTGGCTTTTAAGAAGTCCACTTTAGCGATCACGGCATCGTAGAGTGCATTGATATAATTGGTTTGTGCGGTTTTCAGATCGGTTTGTGCTGTATTGATCTCGGTCTGGGAGCCGGTTCCGATTTCGAATTTCTTTTTGGTTTGTGCGTATACGGTTTCTGCCAGTTTCATATTTTTCTTCTGGTAGTCCATTACTGCTATAGCCGAGTTGAAATTGTTCTTTGCAGTTTCTACTTCATTTTCAATATTCCTTTTCAGGTCTTCCACCTGGTTGTTGTTTTGCAGCACCGCCAGCCTGGCCTGGTTAATTTTCGCATTTGTGGCAAAACCCTTAAAGATCGGCCAGGACACACGCAAGGCCACAAAGGATGCCGTAAACCAGTCACCATCGAAAGTAAAGTCGTTCCGCTGTATCTGTTTATTATACGACGCACCCAGGCTGAAGGAAGGCAATTTGCTGTACTGGTATCTTTTTACGTTGTATTCATTCAGCTTACGGGACAACAGGAGATATTGAAAATCTTTACGATCCTCGTATTGAAAATCTGAAGTCTGTAAGACCCCGGATTTGATCTGCTCGTCGCTCAGCGTATCCGTCAGTACCAATTCGTCGCGTACCGGTATACCCATCAGTATTTTCAGGCCGTTGTACCCTGTCTTTACCGAAAGCAGTACTTTTTCTTTTTCTGTTTCCAGGTTGGTCAGCTGTACATCACTTTTGTCTACATCCAGTTTTTCGGCAAAGCCATTATCGTACATGATCTGAGCATCGTGCTTCAGTTTCTCCAGCAAAGCGATATTGGCATCCAGCAGGGCAATCTGGGTTTTGCTCAGCACCAGCTGATAATATACCTTATATACATTGGTACGGATCATTTCTTCCGTGATCTCTGCATTTTTTGTTTTCCAGGCCAGTGAAGTTTTTCGTGCCTGCAGGCCTACCAGTACCTGCCCGTCGAACACAACCTGATTAAGGTCTACACTACCGCTGGTAATGTATTTGGTACCAAAGGTTACCGGCACAAAAGTACCTGCAGGCTGGCCCATAAACTCGCCGGGCAACAAGGTGGTTTGCAGTTTCAGGTTATCGGTTATGCTACCGCTCGCGGTTATAGAAGGATAGGCAGCTGCCGCTACTTCGCGGTTGACTTCTTTTTGTATCCTGATGTCGAGCAAGGCATTTTTAACCTGGACATTATTTTTCGCGGCGTAAGCCACGGCTTCCTGGAGGGAAAAGCGATGCCGTACCGGTGGTTGCGCTTGTTGCTGGGCAGCGGCATTAAATACCCCTGTCGACAGACCGGCAATTACGAGGATGGAGTGTATGGTTGCTTTCATTATTAAGTATTTCAAGAATAGTACAGGGAATAAGCTCCCGGGGAACTAGGGCCTTAAGGATTCAAGTTTATCGGCCGTTGCTTTAATGGTATTTATGGTTTGTAAGCGGTCTTCAGAACGGAATGCAGTAAAAAGTTCCTCTTCGATCTTTTTCATAATGCTTTTAATCTGCAGGGCAACAAATGTGCCCGTCTCCGTGGTTTGTAATATGTTTTTCCGTTTGTCGGTTTCATCGCCCGTAATCCGCACCAGGCCTTTTTTATGCAGTGCCGTAATGGTACGTTGTATGGATGATTTATCCCGGCTGATCATATCAGCCACTTCCTGCTGCGATACCCTGCCGGAATCATAAACGGTCATCAATACCGGCAACTGCTCTATTTTTACGGGCACCGAAGCCTCATGAATCAGGTTGTTCGCCACCCGGAACATAACACTATGTATCCGGTGCATCTGGAACAACAGGGTATTTTTCAATTCCGGGCAGCTCCCCCATTCCAAGGCCTCCTGATCATCCCGCTTTTTCTTACGCCTTTCCATTTGCATTCATCAGTTTATTATTTATCCGGTAAGCCGGTAAAAACATACCGGCCGGTATCGGATCAAAGAACGGGTTAAATATATTAAAAATTAAATAAGTTGATATATCTACCAAAAAAATACAATAGAATTTTATTTTATTTAACGAACCAAAAGTAATACTAGCCATCAGCCTGAAAAATAAATATTATACCAACGAACAGATAACTTCGATGAACCAACGATATTTATCGGTAAACGGTTCCGCCTTTTCCTGCTGCCTGGTAAAACGTCTCTACGGTATGCTGCCGGAGGGTATATCCGATAGCCGGCGAAACCAGGGGCAGGTCGGACGAGGGGTAAGCTACTTAAACGAATGAACTATCTCCTATCTCAATTTGAACTGCAAACCTACTATCCATAAACCGGATTGTTGTGGTGTAAATACGGCAATTTAGAGGGGTGGCTGCGCCATTTTATTTACGAACAGACAACTATATAGCGGGATACCCCCATTAATGCTGCCTTAACGGGCATAAAAAAAGCCGTACCCGTTGGTACAGCTTTTTAAATAGTGTTTTGTCGTGTTCCTTTTGCGATTACAGGCAGGAGGAACAGACCGTTATTTTTTTTAAAGAAGCCGATTGCTGCAAACAGCATCAGCATAGGGATTTTTCATACCGTGGGATAGGTGGTGTCTGAAATCAAATATAATGGATCCGGATGCGTTTATATATTTATTTGTACCAAACAAAGCATTACCGGGACCAACATTATGATTACCGGTATTAATATTTACCATTAAAGCCGGTTCACAAAAAAAACGGCCGGAAGCCGGCATGCTATTTCCTGTAAAATGTACTAGCATTGCTTTTTTTTAAAAGGCAGGCAACCTCCGGCCTTCCAACTGCATTTATAAAAGTATAAACCAAAAATTTACAGTAACCCTATTCTATGACTGAAGCCGAGTTAATTGAAGCCTGCAAGAGAAAGGAATCTTTTGCACAAAGGTTGCTGTATGACCGGTTCGTGGACAGGATGTACCTGCTCTGCCTGAGATATGTCGGCAATGAAGCGGATGCGGAAGAAATATTGTCGGATGCCTTCTTCAAGTTTTTCAGCAATATACACCAGTTCACCTATATCAACGAAGGCAGCGTAAGGGCCTGGCTCAGTAAGATCGTAGTCAATGAATGCCTGATGTTTTTACGAAAGAACAAACAACTGATATTACCGATTGACGAGCATCCGGTACATAAAGACCTGGCAGAACAGGATACCGCCCTGCATCATATGGAAACAAAAGACATCATGCGGCATATACAGGAGATGCCCGCAGGATACCGCACGGTACTGAACCTGTATGTTTTTGAAGACATGAGCCATAAAGAAATTGCAACACTGTTACAGATCTCTGAAAACACTTCAAAGTCGCAACTCTTTAAAGCAAGGGCTTTATTGAAACAAAAAATATCAGTCACTTAAAAGCAGCAGCACTATTTTATTTATGCTATTAAATCCCGGAAAATGAAATCTTCATTTGACCAACAAATTAAACAACAGCTGGAGCAGAGCAGTCCGGAGGACCTGGGATATAAACCGGACCGGGACAAACTGTGGAACAGGATAGAAGCAAAACAAAACCGGAAACGCGTTCCTATACGTATGTGGTTGTCGCATGCAGCGGCCATTGCCGCCGGACTGATCATCGGCAGTTATTTCCTGACGACCTACCGCCAGGATCCGGCACAACAGGATATCAAGCAAACCGAACAACCTACAGCGACGACGGTAGTGCCCAGGCAGGACTCCTTGCAGACAGCAGTCCTGCACGGGCAGCATAGTCCTTTACCGGCAACGGCACAGGCCAAACCAAACCGCAGTCAGCATACCCCTGTACCTCAACCCACAGCACAACAACAACCGGAGCCGGTGGTTGCAGCACAACAGCAGTCAGAACAGGACAACCTGCCCGCGGACAAGACGGCAGAACAGCCGGTTGTGGCACAGGCAACCCGCCCCAAAGTAAAAGTCTTACACCTCATGGATATGCATAATGAAAATACCAAGCTGATACAGGCGGAGCCCATACAACCGGATACCCGCTGGGCCTGGTTACTCCCCGAACAGACCGAAAAATCAGGTACAGAAAGCTTTTCAGCGCAGGTTGTCAAACATATCCTACATCCTAAAAACAACTAAGTCCCGACATTTATGAAATTCACCATTGCAGCAATCACCCTATGCTTCCTACTGGCATACAGCTCTTCCTATGCCCAAACCGGATCAACAGACATTAACAGCTACCGGGACCTTTTTTCAAAGCCCCAGCTGTTCGACCTTAATGAGCAGCAGGAGAACCATCACTTCCACATTAAACTGCCCGACGACGGTATCCTGGATATTGATTTCAGGCGATTGAGCGATTGGGGAGCGCGTAACCATCTTAATGATCTCGCGGTGATGGCCAATATCCAGGTACAACACCTGAAGGACTCATTTCAACACGACTATTCCAACAAACTGATCGCTATCAATATACCTGTGGCGCAGGATATTATTTCGATCCGGTACGAGGAAGATGCAACGCAAAGGAACCAGCTGGCTTACCGCAACGGCAGCTATTACCAGATGAAGTCGGGGTTCGACACTATCAGGATTATTAAAAACACCGGGGTAAGATTAAAGCCAGGCATAGATTCCGGCATTGTGCAGATCCGGTATAATTTCATCCTTAAAGACCTGAACGATCTGGATAAACTGGTGCAGAACCCGGCTATACTGGAGCAAATCGGAAATGAACTGGACCTGGTTATTGCTGACAAAAGAAAGAAGTGGAAAAACGAGGATGCAGACCAGTACCAGTTAACGCTCGACTATGACAAAAGCCGCAAAAAACCTATGGAGATCGTCAGTGACAAAGAAAATGCAACACCGTTTTTAAACCGGAAAATCCTTATATACTCTGCTTTCGGCGCAGCGGTATTCAAAAATTCCATCGCACCGTTTGTCGAGGGAACCCTGGCGTACCGGCTTCCCCCGCTTCGTAAATCAGAACGGTTTATCGGTCTGAACTATTACTATTTCCCCCAGTTTAATTCCGACTTTTCACTCAGCAGGAATTATTGCGCAATCAACCTGGAGTATGGTCTTTTTGGTTCCGGCAAGAGAGGAACCGGCCTTATGCAGCAAAAAACATCTGTGGCTATCGGGATTATGTTCGACAACTTTGAAGGGGAGGAGAAGCTTTTGAATATGGCACTTAATTATGGTGTCACCAGGAACCTTACCGTAAGCCTGGGTGGCAGCTGGAATTTAAAAACCTATAACAGCGGGAATTCACGCGGGGTTTTTTATGTTAATTTCAAATTCAACCTGTAACCCTTTCCTGCAGCAGGATACAGCCCCTATAAACTATCATATTCCTGCTGCAGGTTTTGCCGGGCCTGCTCTTCGAAACGTCCGGAAAAATAAGCTGTTTTAAAAATACGTTCCTTGTCCAGGAAATGCCGGAGTACCGCCTTCCTCCCGGGACGATAGATAGCATCCGGGTACAGGGTATATTCCTGTCTTACCTTTTCGCTATACTCTTTATACACGGGCCAGTCCCGGCCCAGGATCGCCAGGTCGGCATCGGTCAGGAAGTTGGTATCGGGATCGGCAGCTGGCTGGTGGTCTTTCGTAGCCAGTATCTGCTCTTTACACTTTTCGATAAGCGCTGCAGGTACACCCATAGCTTGCATATGGCCGGCTGCTAATTCCGCACTTTGTGCTTCATTGTCTTTGGCACTTGCATCATAAACGGCATCGTGGTAATACAGGCTGAACAAAATCGTATTCCAGTCCCGGACCTGGTCCTTTACCGCATGTAACTGCTGGAGCATGTGCAACAAATGTTCGAGTGTATGATAGTGCCGGCCCGCTGCATCGTAGCGGTCTGCAAGCTCCTTCCAATAGGACTCTGCCATATGCTGCTCTACGCCATAGTGTTGTAACAATTCCAAAAATATTTCTTTCAGCATCGGTGCTTCTTTGTATTCCGAAGATACGACAGGATCATAAACTTCTGGAAAACGGTGGCATTTTATGCACCTGAAGGATAACAACTTTGTTGCTTATTCAAAATCCAAACCGATGAAGAAACAGAAAGTAGTATTGAACAAAAAACTATTCCTGGATAAAGACACCATTGCATCGTTGAACGACAACGGGCAGGAAGCCATTAAAGGCGGGGCTTCGGGCACCGGCTGGGGCTGCCAGGGACCCAGTTATTGCGAGTGGAGCAAACCACCGGAATGTACCCAACCTTCGCAGATATGCCCGGCTACCCTAGGGCGTTGCGAGATCTCCATTGCTATTGTCTGCATCCCTTAGGTTGTTGTGTTTATCCTGCAGGAAAAGAGCTGTTGCGTTAAGGCAACGGCTCTTTTCTACTTAAGAAAAATGCCGGTAAGTGAGGAAGCGGGCACCTGTATACCTTTCCTTACAGTGTTGCCACAGCGAAACCGTCTATTATGATTTCCTGCAATCCGGCCTTTTCCTGACAAAAGCTTGTTTGGTAATGACAATCAGCCCATTGGTCCAAAAAATTAGCCCTGCTGCAGGAGATGTTCTATTTTTAAATTCATCTTCAAAACTCATTCTATTATGAAAAAGAAAAAAATAGCGCTGAAAGGCCTGAAATTAGACAAGTCCCATGTATTGAACCTGAATACGGAAAACCAGGTACTGGGTGGTGGTGTTTCTATTTTAGATCCGGGCAACAAAACAATTTTGCCTCCGACGACTACTCTTACTGATCCAACCCGCGCTACATTCTGCTATTTCTGCCCTCCGGCTCAAAGCCAGGACCGTTTCTGCATCACCAACGATATTGGCGTAGTGAACTAAGACAAACGCATTTACATACAGCGCCCGGCACTAATTGCCGGGCGCTGTTTTTTTACCAGGAAGACCTTATCCGCTTTTACAAGGACCGAGAGTAAGAGCGTATTGTTTGCTTTTGCATTATTTCACACTATTTCAGGTTGCTTAACGCCCATCCTTATATCCTACTGTTACATTTGCCTCCCATCGTGATTTTACTCAGGATCAGGATTGGTTTTGTTCTTTTTTAAGCAGAGAGCGCCCGGGATACGGGCGCTCTTCTTCTTGTTTTCAGGGATTGGAGTTTTTAAAATCATCACTCAAGCACGTGTATTAATAACACCTGAGCCAGGTACCAACAGGCACACACATGGATCCCGACCCACATACCAATACCTGGGAAAGGCAGTTTTGCCTGGTAAGCGTATCCATACAAGGTGATAAACCGGAATTATAAGCAAGTTCATCTCCGCCACCTTTAATATTATTAAGCGAGCTGATTACATTTTTCCCGAGATTTAATTTTCCGGAAAGATTTTTCTTTTTCATGCGATTAGATTTTGAATAACGTAAAGCTATTCTTGTTTTCCAAGTCTTGCAAACTTCCGGGACAAACCGGCAGATAGCCGGGATATTCGCGTCTTAAGGTTGGCAAGGGCCGGCGAAAAATAAAAAAAGGCAGCCCGTATGGACTGCCTTTTTGTGACCCTGTCAGGATTCAAACCTGAAACCTTCTCATCCGTAGTGAGATGCTCTATTCAATTGAGCTACAGAGCCGTTATTCGGACTGCAAAGATAAAGAATAATTCCTGAAGCCTGCAACTAAAAAAACCGGCAGGAAAGAAAATTTCTAAATAAAGCCTGCTTGAAATACTGGCCTGCACTGCATCCTGGCGATACACACAGTGATCGAAATTAAAAAAGCACCACTTTATTAAAATGAAAAAAGCAGTCTTTTCAGACTGCTTTGTGACCCTGTCAGGATTCAAACCTGAAACCTTCTCATCCGTAGTGAGATGCTCTATTCAATTGAGCTACAGAGCCGATCTTTCGATTGGATTGCAAAGGTAAAAACATTTTTTTAATTACCAAAAAAAACTTTCCTTGCAGTTAAATTCACAGCATGAATATAGAAATCTGGTCACTGGGCAAAGCAAACGAAGATTTTATAGCATCAGGGCTGCAATATTACTTTCAGAAAACGAAACCCTGGAACCCTGTTGAGCTGGTCATTCTTCAATTGCCTAAAAAAAACCTGACCAGCGATGTGGCCCGTACCAAATTACAGGAGGAAGAAATGATCCTGAAAAAACTGCAACCGCAACATTACTTGGTACTGCTCGACGAAAGAGGCAAAACCTACAATTCCGTACAGTGGTCGCAACAGTTCCAGCAATGCATGAACCAGGGCGTAAAAACGCTGGTGATCCTGATCGGCGGCGCATTTGGCGTTACCGACAATATCCGCAAACAAGCGAAACAGTGCTGGTCTTTATCCAACCTGGTATTCCCTCATCAACCTTTCCAGCACATTGGGATCCTAAGCTTAGAATTCCACGTGGACAAGTTGTCG
>JADMIO010826311.1_pt1 | contig 107523 bp, 109 predicted proteins | sample 8958161 | NCBI WGS metagenome assembly JADMIO01 (sample SAMN16585339, study PRJNA669376) | soil metagenome | isolation source: Crop rotation soil | place: USA: Cullars Rotation, Alabama | collected 2011
GCCGCGACTTCAAGTCACGTGAATTCCAAGCTTCGGATCCCACTGTGCTGGAAAGTCAATGGCCGTGCTTTGCCCAAACACCTCGGTGGCTATTTGCCGTTCAGCTACGAAATCACGTCGCTGGTCAAAAGCGGCGACAATGTATTAGCTGTCGCCGTGGATTCTCGGTGGAGCAATGTGCCGCCGCAAGGTTCTCCCAAGGGGCCACAACGGGTCGATTACCTTGAACCGGGTGGGATTCACCGTTCGGTTCGTTTGCGGGCGGTGCCGCAAATGTTCATCAGTGATGTCTTCGCCAAACCGGTTCAGGTGTTGGATGCAAATCGTCGATTGGAAGTGATTTGCTCGATTGATGCCGCAGCGGCGACTGATGGGTTGGTGCAAATCGAGGTTGAATTGAAAGAGGGCAAGCGCGTGGTGGCTCGTGCAGAGGAGCCGGTGCGACTTGAAAAAGCAGGTACGACAAACACGACGGTGACGCTGACGAAGCTCGGGAACATTTCTCTTTGGGACGTCGATGCTCCGCACCTCTACAACGTGGTGACCACTCTCAAGGTCGCCGGCAAACCGGTACACGATTACCACGTAAGAATCGGATTCAGAGAGGCGCGATATGAATTAAATGGCTTCTTCCTGAACGGTCGCCGGTTGCAGATCTTTGGACTGAATCGGCATGAGCTATATCCCTACGTTGGTTACGCCATGCCACCACGCGTCAAGCAGCGCGATGCAAAAATCCTCAAGCATGACTTCAATTGCAATTTTGTGCGCTGCTCGCATTACCCGCAGTCGCCGGCATTTCTCGACGCCTGCGATGAACTCGGGCTTTTGGTTTGGCAGGAAGTTCCCGGTTGGGGCTACCTCGGCGATGACGCATGGAAGGACCTGCTCGTTCGCGATGCGCACGACATGATCATTCGCGACCGGAGTCGCCCATCCATCGTCATTTGGGGCACACGCGCGAATGAATCTGCGAACGATGTGGAGCTATATCGTCGAACCAAAGCGCTCGCAACATCGCTCGACGGCACCCGACCGACTTCTGGATCGATGACCGGTGGTTCTCGAACAAACTGGCAGCGTAATTGGCACGAAGATGTATTTGCTTACGACGATTACCACGCCGCGCCGGACCACACGGTCGGAATCGATAAACCGACACCGGGTGTGCCGTACATGCTCGCGGAAGCGGTGGGGCAGTTCAATTATGCGACTGGCAAAGGTTTTACCAGTTACTATCGGCGCACTGGAGATGCGGAAACTCAGCCGTTACAGGCAATCCGTCACGCGCAAGCTCATGACAAGGCAGCGGCAGACCCACGTGTGTGCGGCGTCGTGGCCTGGTGCGGATTTGAGTACGGCAGTTTGGTCAATGCCTTCCAGCGAGTAAAATATCCCGGCGTAGCGGATGTGTTTCGCGTCCCGAAGCTGGGCGCATCTTTTTACCTGGCGCAATGCGATCCAAAAACGCGCATCGTGATCGAGCCGGATTTCTATTGGGACTTTGGATCGAAGACACCTCAAGGGCCGGGGAAGCAGGCGGCAATATTTTCGAATTGCGAGCGGTTGGAGCTATTCATCAACGGCCAACTTCACGCCAAACTTCAACCGGATCGAAAAAACTATCCTCGGGTAAAACATGCTCCGTTCTTCGCGGATCTTGAATTCGATGGTAGTGGTCATCCGGAACTGCGCATCGATGGATACATCGGCGGTCGGTGCGTCTTATCACGTTCGTTCTCTGCTGATGCCGCTTACGATCAGTTTTCGGTGACGCTCGATGACTCGGAACTGGTGGGCGACGGCGTGGATGCGACGCGGTTGGCTTTTAAAGTCGTCGATAAATACGGCGCGAACCGTGCGTACGCCGGGGGCGATGTCACGTTCGAAATTTCCGGTCCCGGCGAGATCGTCGGCGATAATCCGTTCGCACTTGCCGAGAGCGGCGGTGTTGGAGCCGTTTGGATCAAAACGAAACCAAATAGCTCGGGAAAAATCACAGTTAAAGCACAACACTCGGCGTTGGGATCAAAGACCGTGGTGATTCGCGTGAATACCGAGATGAAATAGTCGGATGGACTTAATCGAATGAGCGACTCAGATAAGATAGTGCGATACGGCCTGATCGGTTACGGAGCGTGGGGGAAACACCATGCACGAGTCATCGCCGCTGGGAAGAATACCGAGTTGATGGCGATCGCAGTGCAATCTGAAAAAAGCCGCGAGGAAGTGCGGAAGGCGTATCCCAAAAGTTCGGTTTATGAAGATTATCGCGAATTACTGCGTCGACCGGATATTGACGTCGTAGACGTGGTGCTACCTTCGCACCTGCATCACGAAGTTGGGCGATCCGTGTTGGAAGCGGACAAACATCTGCTGATGGAAAAGCCGATGGCGTTGAGCATCGCTCAATGCGAAGACCTCATAAAGTTGGCACAGGAGAAGGAGCGATTGCTGGCGATCGCGCACGAATTTCGATTTTCTTCATTGTGGGGCAAGGTCAAAGAAATGGTGGATGCGGGCGTGATTGGCGATCCGCGCTATTGCTTGATCGAGCTATGGCGAAATCCGTATCGGCAGGGCTCCGATGGCTGGCGCTATGACATCAAGCGAGTGGGAAGCTGGATTCTGGAGGAGCCGATTCACTTTTTTGATTTGGCGCGATGGTATTTTGGCAAGATCGGAGAGCCGATTTCGGTTTGCGCTAATGCAAGTCACAAGCGCGATGAGCGGCCTGAGCTCTTGGATAACTTTTCGGCGATGATGCGTTTCCCGAACGGCGGATATGCGGTGGTATCGCAGACGTTGGCAGGATACGAGCATCATCAAGTGGTGAAGCTTACCGGGACAAAGGGAGCGCTGTGGGCGAGCTGGAGCGGCGCGTTGGACCGCACGTTTCATCCCACGTTCTGGCTGAAGCATTTTGATGGAGAAAAATTGGTCGAGATTCCTTTGGCTAAAGCCAGTGGAGAAGTTTTTGAACTGGAAGAAGCGGTCAATGGCATGACGAGAGCCGTGCGCGGCGAACCGTTGCAATGTGCCACGGGATATGACGGGCGTTGGTCCGTAGCGATGTGCCTCAAGGCGCAGGAATCCGTGGATTCCGGTAACGTCGTTAAGTTCTGATTCGTCTTTCGTGGAAACTTAATCGTATGAATCGACGAGAATTTCTTTGGACCGCAGGATTTGCTGGTGCGGCGGTTTGTTCAGGCGTCGCTGCCGACGATAATTTTAAGCCGTTGTTCGATGGTAAAACGTTAAAAGGATGGCATAAACCGCCGAAGAAAATGCGGCATGGCACGGGTGGCCAATGGACGGTTGAAGAAGGGGGAGTTTTGGTTGGAGAACAAGACCCGCCGGGTTCGGGAAATGGCGGCATTTTCTTGAGTGACGAAAAATTCGGAGATTTCGAGTTGGAGTACGAGATGAATCCGGATTGGCACATTGATACCGGTGTTTTCTTTCGTTGCACGGACGCAGGCGACGGCTTCCAGATGTACGTGGACTATCACGAGGGCGGAAACGTGGGACATTTGCGCGGTGAAATGGATCCTGCTTTTGCCGTCAAACCGTTTCAGATTTTTGGGAAATTGAATGTCTCGGGTCAGCCTCAATCCTTTTCGACCGGGACGGATGCGCGAGCTAAAAAATGGCCCACGAAGGTGTACGAATATAGCTGCACGCCGGAAGAGTGGTTGAAAGCGTGGCGCATCGGGGACTGGAACAAAGGTCGCGTTCGTTGCACGGGAAAGTATCCGCAGATCACGACGTGGGTGAATGATTTGAAGGTCTGCCATTTTAACGGTGAGACGTGTCCGCTGCCGGAATACGACAAAGAAAAAGTGTTTGGAATTCTCGGCCGAGAAGGTTCAATCGGTCTTCAGGTCCACGGCGGGAAGGGTTGGCCATCCGGCGCGAGGTGCCGCTGGCGCAACCTTCATATCAAACGGTTGTGAGATTGATTTTATTATGAGCACATTTTCTCGACGAGATTTCTTAAAGACGGCGGCGATTTTGGCCGCTCCAACCACCATTCCAATTTCAGCTTGGGGTCGCGGTCGTCGACCGGCGCCAAGCGGTCGCATCACGATGGGCCTCATCGGTTGCGGCGGACGTGGCAACGAAGTGCTGCGCTCTTTTTTACCTCACGCTGATGCACAAGTGGTCGCGGTGTGTGATGTGCATGATAAGCATTATCGGGATCGCGAATGGGGTAAGGGCGAAGCGCTGGGACGCGAGCCGATCCGAAAATTTGTGGAATCGCATTACGCAGCGGACCAGGCAAGCGGCAAGTATAAGGGATGCACGGCCTATAAGGATTATCGCGAACTCATCGCGCGTGACGACATCGATGCGGTGATCGTGGCGACGCCAGACCATTGGCACGCAAAGATGACGCTCGAGGCGTTGAAGAAGGATAAAGATGTTTATTGCGAGAAGCCGTTGACGCATTTTTTTGCTGAGGGACAAATGATTTATCGCGAGGTCGCGAAACAGAAGGCAGTGTTCCAGGTCGGCTCGCAGCAACGCTCCGAATTAAAGTTTCGGCAGGGAGTGGAATTGGTACGCAACGGACACATCGGGCGCGTTAAGCGGGTGGAGGTCGGCTTGCCCAAGGGCTACACCCAGTTGATGGGCGATGCGACGGTGTTGCCGCCACCAGAGGGGCTGGATTATGACACGTGGTGCGGGCCGGGGCCGGTGTTGCCGTATATGCGCGCGCGGCATCATCGCTGGTGGCGCGGGCATCGCGGTTATGGCGGCGGTTCGCTCATGGATTTTATCGGACATCACAATGACATCGCACATTGGGGGCTCAACGTAGAACAGGCCGGACCGGAAAAAGTAGAGGCCGTGGGTTGGACGTTTCTGAAAACGGATCTCTACAACGTGCCGGTGAATTACGAGATCCATTGCGAATATCCCGGGCAGATCGAGACCGTGATCAGCCACAAATTTCCCTCGGGCGTGAAATGGATCGGAGAAAACGGTTGGGTGAAATCTTCGCGCGGAAATATCGACGCGTCGGACGAGCGTTGGACGATGCCGGATTTTGATCGTGGGTCGTGGAAGGCTTACGTGTCTGATGACCACGCGCGAAATTTCCTCGATTGTGTGAAATCGCGGAAGGAATGCATCGCGCCGGCGGAAACCGGGCATCGCTCCATCACGCCGGGTCATTTGGGTTATATTTCCAATGATTTGGGGCGAGCGCTCAAGTGGGACGCGAAGCGCGAAGAAATTATCGATGACAAGGAAGCGCAAAAGAAACTAATGGCGATGTCGCATCGCAAACCGTGGGAATTGGGATAATCATGCTTCAAGAGTTGCATCGGCTTACGTCGGGTTCCTTCGCACTTCTTCTGGTTCTCAACCTCGCGTGCGCTACGGCTTTGGCGCAATCGAAGAAGAACCGTCCCAGCAAAAAAACGGATTTTTCGCAGCGCGCGGCCTTGCTCACCGAGGCGAAAACAGCAGAGCCTATCGCGTTGCCCGTTCCTGTGAATGCGATTGTGTTACCTGATGATTGGGCGAAATCTCCTGACGCCGTTCTTTCCATACGCTTAGCGAGTAAGCGACCCGAGCACATTGAAGTTCGCCGAGTGGCGAAAGGCGATGGTCGTTTATATCTAGAAGTTCGCGATGGTAATGGAGCGCTCACTGGCGACGCCGAGGTGAGATTCGGAAGCAAGACGTTAGGCAAAGTGCGGATCAATGAAGCGCTATGGCTATCGTTGAAACCACGAATCCGAAAGCTCGCGATTGAAATCCTCGGAGCGGGTGGCAGTGATCCAATGAAATTATCAACGCCAACGACTTTGGTCGAAGTGCGCGGGCGACAAATTTATCTGAACGGAGAAGTCTTTTTGATGAAGGGCGCGATGGCGCGAGACTTGAACGAAACGGATGCGGATTACGTGCAGTCGTTGGGGATCAACACGCTTCGCGGATTCGAAGCGCTGGCAGATGCGGAGAAATATGGCTTCATGAATATCTCGTCGCTGAACTTTGGCAGCGAAGCACCGAAGGATTCAATGACCGCGCCGGATCAGGAATTTGAGCAGCGGATTGCGAAAAGTGTTGTATGGCTCCAACAAAACGGCGCGAAGCCGGTCGCCAGTCCGGCAACGTTGCTGCTGCAACTCGGCAATGAAAAGACTGGAGCGGGGCATTTGCCGCCGGGCGGTGGCGCGGGAACTGTGGCGCATCGCCACGTGAGTCAATTGTTGGTCGCGGTGCGAAACGCGGCGAAAACTATGTCGCCGATGTTGCCGGTCGGCTATGCGAATCAGGATGTCGGCTTTCTTGTGCCGGATTGCATGGGACCTCTACATGCACAATAGTTACCTCGACAAGGATCGCTATGGCTATCCTTGGGAGGACTTCATGCGTTGGCAGGGTTGTTTGCCTCCCAGCGGCAAGGATGGGAAAGGGCGGCCGTTCGTGAACTCAGAATTCGGAGCGAACCGCTATCTGTGCCAGTCGTATCATGAAGGGCCGAACAATCCATTTCTCGAACGTATCCACGCGTGGAATCTTGCCAATCGCTGGGCGGAATTCATGGACAACGGAACGGTTGGTGGTGCGATCTACTGCCTCTACGATTTGAAAGAGCCGCGTGACCAGGGATGTTCACGCTTCGGAATTTTGACCGATGATCGCAAAGTGAAACTCGCCTGCTGGGACGTCGGCCATATGTGGCGCGATTTTGAGTTCGAGGTCAGAGGCGGCAAATTGGTGATTTCCTACAAACGCGATTATTGGGCTCGTGATTGTCGCCTGACACTGGAGATTTCCGGCAGCAAAAAGGTGAGCCAGAAACTGGATGATTTCGCGCCGAATTCCACTCGGAAAGTTCCGCTAGTCACCTTGGGGTTGGCTGCTTCTGCACCGGAGTTTCGTTGGTCAATGGCGTTCACAACGCATGCAGGCTTGCGCAATCAGGCCGCAGGCGCTTGGCCGCTGGCATTGGAAGAAAATGATTTTCTCGAGCGGTTGAAGAGTCGCGATACGTATCCCTTCTTGAGCGAATTGTTTGATACAGAAGTCCTGACCGTGGCCGGCAAAACGGCTCCACGAACATTGTTTGAGATGACAAACGCCGAAGGCATCATCCCGGTCGCACTACGCAAACGCAACGGCGTAACATATCTGTTGCTCATCAGCAGAGAACGTATTGGCGAGGCAGGTCCGTTGCTCGACATCGCGACGTTGGATGTGGGCTTCGCGGGGAAGGTGAAGAAGGTGGATGACATCACGGGACAGCCACTTGAACAAGTAGAAGCCGAGTCGGTTTCGGGAGGGCTGCGTTTGAAAAATATCCAGGCAGCACGGATTCCCGGCGCAATCGGTGAACGATCGAAGTCGCCCTTCAAACTTCCGATTTATCGCATCACCCCGTGAACCGGTGTGAATGGCGTGGCGATTTAAGACGTGCATGTAATTGTTAATCGACTTACCGCCGTCATTGCCATCACGACGACGATTCCGTCACATGATGCAGTTCTGTATCGATTGCATCCGCAGCCTTAGATCTAAACGTGGTGAGCCATGGCAGGTCAGCGAACCGTATCGACGTCTTTATGGCGAGGAATCTTTGGTAACGTGATTGTTGCGTCCCAGAGTTTCACCATTACTGACCGTCAAAGGCATGAATATTTCAGTCACATCATTCAATCGGCGATTTCCCCGGCGCATTTCGCCAAGTAATTTTACGGCCATACGTCCCAACTCTTCTTCGTCAACGGTTACCGACGTCAAACGTTTGGCCAGCGCGCTGGGACGAAAGGTTCCGCCGAAGCCGATGAGCGAAATATCCACCGGAATCCGGATACCTTTTTGAGTCAAAAGCAAATAAACCAATTCAGCTTCGGAGTCGAAGGTGCAAAAGATCGCGGTAGGCGGGGAAGGGTGCTTTAAAAGTTGTTCTAGATTGCGTTGCACTTCTTGCTCGTGCTCGGGAGTTATCTTGAAAGCATTTGAATGAAAAATGAATTCAGGGGGAAGTTCCACGCCTTCCTGGTCCAAAGTATCTTTCAACCCTTGTTCGTACTGCTCGGCAAGTTTAGTCGGAACACCACCAAAGAAAGCGATCCTTCGATGCCCTTTGGCGAGGAGCGCTTTACCCGCAAGTTGACCGACTTCCGGGCCGGAAAAAGTGATCAAAGGAGCCTGAATGTTTTCCAGTCGCCGATGGCAAAAAACCACGGGGACCCCTTGGTCGTGCAACACCCTGATCTGATGCGCTGAGGTCGCAGGAATCGTGATGGGCACAATGGCCACTCCGGCGACTTTTCGATCCATCAATTGCAACAGGACATCCGCTTGCCGGAAAAGATCGTTGTCCGTTTCACACACGACGACTTGCCCCTGCACTTTACTGGAGGCCTCGTTAAATCCGCGTTGAAGCGATGGATAATATGCTGAGCGGGCGTCAGGAAGAACCAGCGCAAAGAGGTCGATGCTTTCCTTTAAATATTGAGAAGCGGATTCATGAACGAAAGTGCCACGACCTGGGACCCGACGAATCAGACCATTCTGCTCTAAATGAGAAAGCGCCTGGCGCACGGTATTCCGAGACATCCTAGTGGAAAGCGCGAGTTCGGTTTCTGTGGGGATGGCATCACCGGGTCGCAATTGCCCGTCCTTGATGGCTCGCACCAGATGCGCCCGTAGCCGTTCGTGCTTTGGCTGAGAGGGGTCGACATCCACTTTGTGAAATGAATCGACGTCAAAGGCAGGCATAAGGTTGGGCATCATATTGATGACTTTTAATAGCGTCGCACAGACTTTTTCTTTATTTGTTCATACAAGAAAGAATCTTTCAAGTTCTTTGATTGGCATATTTATGTGAATTTATATTGACTAATTGCATTTCAATAGATACCTATTTGTTCAAACAATCACCTGAGCACCGAGTCTTTACTACTCGTATTCTATGAAATCACCTGTTTCCCACGCTGAATACCAAAAACATAGCCTCAGACACAACGCAGTCAGTCGGGCCTCCGGAATGCGGCTCCTTTATTGGTCAATCTTCATGACAATTGTTGCCTTGAATCTTTCGACTCAAGTTCAAGGTGCCATGATCCAAGGAGTCACGATCAAAGACTTTTCCTCGGAATATGTGGCAGCGCCGGACATGCGCCGGGCCCGAAGCGTCGTATCGGAGAGCGGATTTTTTGGTGATTATCATACGACTTCTCCTCGCGGGTCGATGTGGCTGTCCTTTCCGGTGGCGGCAGGTTCTTTCACCAATGCCTTTATCACTTTTGATCTCGGGTCGGTTCAACCGATCCACCAGATGAAGGTTTGGAATTATAATGAAGGCGGAGTTAATACGGGGAGAGGACTGCAGCGAGCAGATATCCAGGTGGCCGGCGAAGATTTAGTGTTCACAACGCAGTTGGCCAACCAGAATTTCACAAAGGCGCCGGGCACCTTCGCGAATAATTTTGCGCAATCCATTAATATGACGGGCGTGTTGGCACGCTACGTCCGGATCAATGTTTTGACGAATTACGGCGGCGCCAGCGACGGTCGAGTCGGCTTGAGCAAAGTTCGCTTCATCAATACGAACGTTCCTCCCACCGTTAAGCTCGTGACCAAAAGTTATGCTGGAAATCGCGTTACCGTTAAATTCTCGGAACCAGTGCAGCCTTCCACTGCCACCAATACTGCTAATTATTCCATTCAAAGCGGCGCGACGATTGTGCCCATCCTCAGCGCCGCGATGGATTCCTTTAGCGACCGTGTAGTGCTGCAAGCCGGTTCTTTGGATACCAACCTGTCCTATACGCTAACGGCCCAAAACGTCTTTGAAGCGTCGGGCACCACGAGCATTACCAACACGACCGTTAACATCGCGCCTGAATTCGTGCTCTGGCTCAAAGCGGATGCGGGAGTGACATCCGATGGAAATGGCTATGTCAGCCAATGGAATGATCAATCTGGTGCCGGAAATAATGCTGCTGAAGCCGATCCTAATTTGGAGCCGACACTAGTAAATGGGGCGATCAACGGTAAACCGGCAGTGCATTTCGATGGCGGCAACGACGGTCTGGCCAGCCCGCACAATCCCAGCTTGATTGTTGAAGGCGACCTTTCTTTCTTCGCGGTCATCAGACCTACAAGCCTAACCGTTCATCATGGAATCCTCTCAAAATGTGGCGGCGCGGCGTCACTCTCAAATTCGAATTTTCCTGCGACCTTGGATATGGAACTTGTTCTCACGACGGGAAAGCCGCGTTTGCTTCGAGGAAATGGGACCGCTCTTTCAACCATGAACGGCAATGCCAACGCAGTCGCCGGGCAAACTTTCATTGTTGAGATCATCGTGAAGGGAACCAATGCGCTTCATTACCTGAATGGTAACTTTAATGGTCAGGCGGTTTTCGCCGATGGCGTCGAAGATCTGGGAAATCCGCTTCGCATCGGACGGCGTGAGTCGCAGGAGCTTTTCGTAAACGGCGACATTGCTGAAATCCTGTTGATGCGCGGGGCGGTGACCGAGAGTGAGCGACTCGATATCGACACCTATCTCGGCAGAAAATATGCCATCGTAACTCCTACCACGGGGGCGCCGGTCATCACGAGCCAGCCCACCGATGTCTTAACGTATGTAGGCAATTCCGCAACGTTCTCGGTGGGATTAACCAATGGTGCGGTGCCCCGGACCAATCAATGGTTCAAAAGTCCCAACATTCTGCTAGCCGGCCAAACCAACCTTTCGTTGGTTCTTTCCAATCTCACCCTCGCGGACAACGGCACTTCGTATTACCTTATTTCATCCAACCAGGATGGTTCTACTCAAACTACCAATGCGAATTTGACGGTGCTTCCTTTAACCCCGCCCTTTTTCACCCAGCTACCGCAACCACAATCCATTTACATACATCAACGAACGACCTTTACCACCGCCGCCCTGGGCAGTCCCAATTTGAATTATCAATGGTACTTCAACGGAGTGTTGATCGAAGGCGCCACGAATACCTCGCTGACGGTCGCCAATGTTACGACCAATAACGCGGGCAATTATTCGGTGACCGTCTCAAACGAATATCCTCCCTCCACCAACAGCGGTCCGGCTGCGTTGACGGTCATCGTCCCGCCAACCGGAACCTACCCGGCAGCGATTTTGGCGGCCAATCCTCTGGTGTATTTCCGTTTCAGCGAAATCAATGAAACCAATATCGCGATGAATTACGGGAACCTTGGGTCGACGCACAATGCTACCAACATCGGTACCTTCACCCCGGGGCTCGGACCGCAGCCGCCAACCTTCCCGTTTGAAACGGATAATCCCGCTTATAAAGACGAAACCCTGACCGCCGGAGGTGCATTCTTTCCGGCCATCAACCTGACCACCAATTCTGGCCCGCGATTCACTTTTGCGTGCTGGGCTTACAAAGACGTGTTGCAAGGGAGTTTTGCCAGTGTCTTTTACTGCCGCGGCGGAACGGCTACGTCCTGCGGGTTGGGCGTCAAGTTGGTCAGCGGTCAGGATATGCTCGAGTATCAATGGAATGATACCCAGTCGGGTTACAACAGCGGACTCATCGTTCCCAGTGGCCAGTGGAACTTCCTGGCTATGACGGTAGAGCCGACCCGGACCATCCTCTATATGAATGCGGGCGCTGGCCTGCAATCCGCCACTAATGCCGTTGCCCACGCCGTGCGTCCACAATTGGCCGCAGGTTACATCAGTTGGGATTCGTTCGCCGCCGCTCGTCGCTGGTACGGCACGATCGACGAAGCCATGTTCTTTGATCGCGCGCTTTCGGCGACCGAGATCGATGCGCTCTATTCCGGCATCCCGATGATTCCCGCGCCGTCCGTGCAACTGAACATCACGCGCTCCGGCAGTAATCTGGTTCTGAATTGGAGCAGTGGAACGTTGCAACGTGCTGATGCGGTGAGCGGTACTTATTCGGATATGATCGGCATCACGAGTCCCTACACGGTCAGTCCCACCGGAAGCGGCAAGTTCTATCGCGTCAGGCAGTAAATAAAAAAGGAAAAGCTATGCACAAAAAGAAGTTCGCTTTTACCTTGATCGAATTGTTGGTGGTCATCGCGATTATCGCCGTTCTGGCAGCCATGCTTCTGCCCGCGCTCGCCAAGGCCAAATCAAAAGCCATCCTGACCCAATGCATCAGCAACGAAAAGCAATTGGGCACGGCGTTGATTATGTATGCCGATGATAACAGCGAATCCTATCCGTGGTGCAATCAATGGGCGACCTGGGGCGGGAAAAAGGGTATCCCGGCGGGGGCCATTCATGGCGGCCTGACCGAAGAAAAAGATCGCGTCTTAAACGTCTATACCAAGAACGTAAATGTTTATCATTGCGCGGCTGATAAGGGGGATTCCCTATACACCGCCACTTTGGGCAAGACCACCTGTTGGGATGGCTGGGGTAATAGTTACATGATGGTTTGGAAGGTGGACCGCAACGGCGTGGCCTTCGTGGTCACGGATGGGAGCGATGGAAAATCACCGATCAAAAGCACCGCGATCGCAAAAAATCCGTCCAAAAAAATTATACTGGGCGATTGGGTGTGGGATCCGAATCGGCCGCCGGGCGATGATCAGACCGCCTGGCATAGTGCTCGCGGGATCCCTCAATTCCCGATGCTTTTCGGAGATGGCCACGTCCAACATTTCCGGTTTCCCGCAACGAATTTTTATACCATGTCCGTCGATGTCGTGAATAACGGTTGGTGGTAAAAGAAGCTGGCCCGAGAGCGCATTGCCAGCAAGGTTGAAGAACCTTTCACTTCGCAATCGCCCGCGAAACAACTACAGCTTACTTGGCCGATGCCGCTGGGAGTTCGAGCCAGAAGCGGCTTCCCTTTCCTGGTTCTGATTCCACTCCGCAAGTGCCGCCCATGCGTTGCATGGCGCGGGCGACGATCGCTAATCCGATTCCGGTGCCTTGATATGCATTGGAAGTCACGCCGCGCTCGAAAATCCCGAATATCTTTTGATGCGCTTCTTGCGGAATTCCGATGCCTTCGTCTTGCACCCAAATGCGAACTTGAGAAGCGGGCTGGGTTGACACGTCGCCTTCTTGCGCAACCGAATCTTTCGAACTGAATATCAAAGTACGAGAGCGGGTGTTGGGTGATTGTTGTGAAACAATTTCCGTCGAAATGGTGATCTTCGGAGTCGTATCCGGTTCGACGAATTTAACGGCATTATCGATCAGGTTGGAAATGACATGCTGCAGTAAACCACGATGCGCCTGCACGGGATGAAGAGGAGGCGAAATGGTGATCGCCTGACGAACCGAAGGTAATCGCAGCGTCGCAAGCTCTTCAATAATCGGCTCGATCTCAACTTTGGAAAGCAGGACATCTTCTCGCGAAATTCTGCTGAACTCGAGCAGGTCGCGAGTAAGCGATTCCATGCGATTTGAAGCACGCGCGATTTTCTCAACCATCGATTTGGCTTCCGGCGAGAGCTCATGAGCAAAATCTTCGAGCAAGACTTCGCAATAGCCCGTCGTGCCTCGAACCGGTGCTCGCAAGTCGTGAGCGATCGTGTAAGAAAACGTTTCCAGTTCGGATATGGTTTCCTGCAAGCGAGAGGTGCGTTCGTGAACGCGCTGTTCCAAAGTCTGAGCGTGGTCGCTTAGGGCTTCTTTGGCTTTGTGAAGTTGCTGGTTGGTATTCTCACGATCCAGCGCCGTCGCCAGATACTGGGCGATCGTTTTTACCAGGTCGGATTCATCCGCGTGAATGGATTGTCGCGTTCCCGAAGCGAAACAAAGCAAACCCAGGTCGCGGTCTTTGGCCTGCAGCGGAATGACGACTGCGGCAGCGATACCTGCTTTCTTAAAAGCGTCGAATTTTGGATCAGCATTTTCCTTTACCGCATTCAAGATCACGATTTCCTGGGGCTCAGACGGCAGAACCGCGAGAAATGGACAATCAATAAAATCTTTTTCGGATTCGTCCGGGATTCCGCCGAAAGCATTGAGATTGAGCGCTCCTGTTTCAACGTCTCGCAGATAAATCAGGAAAGTATCAAACTCTAGTTGTTCAGCGATTTTGAAGAATAGTTGTCGAACCGATTTGCGCGGCTGTTCTGTTTTCAGCAGTTGAGCAAGGGCCCACGAGAGCAACTCATCGCGCCGGTGCTGGCGCCCCAACGCCTCGGACTGGCTTTCGCGTTGTGTCACGTCTTCGATGACCAGCACAATGCCGCAGACCTTTGTCCCAAAGAAGAGCGGCGCGATGCGCGCGGTTTGACGCATTTTGGAAAGACCCGTCTCGCGGAACAATGACGGCAACGGCAACAAATACCGGTGCAATGCGGTCGAGAGTACGCTGGATTCGCCTTGGAGGGCGCGTTCGAAATGGGAAATCAAACGGCGCGGTTCGAGATCTGGGAACAGGGCAAACAGGTTTTTGCCTTCAACTTCCTCGAATTGCATGCCACTGCTAAGTTCCATCCAGTGGTTCCAGGATTGGATCTCAAACGATTCGTTGAGCGTAACGACTCCGTAAGGTGCAAACTGCTGAATCCAGGTCAGCAAAGCCTCTTTCCTCTGCGAGAAATTATCAGGACTTTCGGACATCTGGCCGATGCTTAATTGAGCTCGCGCTCTTCCCATTTCTTCAACTCCAACAGCAATCGCTCCAGCGAAGTAACGCCCAGAATGATGACCAGATAACCGCTCACATCACTCGCTCGCATGTGAAAGCGGGTATGGATGATCAAGGCATACTCCAACTCATCGCCTTCGACGGTGATTGATTTCAACACCTTGTGGACCGATTCAAATTGGAGATATGGCACCGTGAAGGTCACTTGCACCTTCAAAAGATTGCCGAAAGCTCCGAGACACGCGTTGAGAACGATATTTCCCACTTCGGTGATCACTTCCCGCGCAGCACCGTCGAGTTCGGCAGTATCGGTCCGATCGGTGAGCAGACGATTCAGCAACATCGCCGCTTCGCGATCCAAAAGCAGAATCGCGTTTCCTGTGATGGGTCCGGAAAAGACCTGATTCACGCTGGCGACTTCGCCGACAATCACGCTCTCCAACCTGTTCTTGATCTCGGGTATCAAGTGAATGGCGACCTCCGGCACTTCCAATGAAATACGATGGCCTGTAAGATCCGATAAGGCTGCCGCCGCCCGGGCGTAACCGATATTGATCAGTTCAGTTAAAGCGTCCTTTTGGCTGGTGGTCAGTTCCATACTTTTCCTCCTCCTAAAACAACTTCCAGCACTTCTGCTAATTGCTGTTCGGTAACTGGCTTGTTGATCATGGCGGCCGCTCCGTTCTCTTTGACTTGATCGCGCGTGGTCCGCTGGATGTCCGCTGATGCGATGATCACCGGCAGGTCCGGGTTCAACTGCTTCAGCTTTTGCAACACATCGACGCCGTACATCCCGTGCATCAAAAGATCGAGGATCACCGCGTCATGATGATTGAGGAGATACCGCTCGAGCGCTTGCGCGCCGTCTCCCGCCTCCTCAACTTCATGACCCAGTTGTTCCAGTATTTTCCGGATCAAGCGCCGGGCGAGACCGGAATCATCCACCACGAGGATTTTGGCTTTCATATTCGTTTACAGATTTCCTGGGCCATGGAGTCCAAAGGCACCGCCTTGTCACTGAGGCCAGCTTCCACTACTGTCCGGGGCATCCCATAGATGACGCAACTCTTTTCGGACTCGGTCAAGACGGTTCCACCCCAAGCCTTTATGCGCGCGGCGCCGAGCTTACCGTCATCGCCCATGCCCGTCATGACCACTCCTAGAACGCCTTCACGATACACCTCGGCGGCCGATTCGAAAAGGATGTCCACTGAGGGGCGATGCGGTTTGTTGATCGGGAGAGAAGAAAGATGAACTGCGACTGCACCCGCGCGATTTCGTTTGAAGGTGAGGTGCTGGCCTGCGGGGGCGAGCAAGACGCAGCCTGCTTCCACCGCGCAACCATCGAACGCTTCCTTAACGGGCAGGCGCGAAAGTTCGTTTAATCGTTCTGCGAGCAGGGTGGTGTAACCGACCGGGATGTGCAGAACGATGACGATCGGAACGGGGAAGTCTTTGGGGAATTGCGGCAACATATAACGCAAGGCTTGCGGACCGCCCGTAGAGATACCGAGCACGACAATGCCGACATTATTGGTTTTCGCGTGGCTTGCTTTGATCGTGAGAGAAAGAGGTTTCGAGGCCGGCAACGGTCGTAGGGGCGCCGCCGCCGCATCTTTGACTTTTTGGATCAACTCTTCGCGCATGCCCAGCAAGTCATCGCTGGCAAGGGCGGTGGGCTTTTGGATGAAATCCACCGCGCCGGCAGCCAGGGAATCCAATACCAATTCAGCGTCTTGAGGGGATGCGGTGAGGATCAAGATTGGAACTGGTTTGCGCGCCATTTGCTTTTGAACAAACCCTACGCCGTTCAATTCGGGCATGTTGAGGTCGCAGGTAACGACGTCGGGTTTGAGTTCTTCAACCAGCTTCAAGGCGTCTTCGCCGTTTCGAGCCATGCCGACGACCTCGATGTAAGGGCTGCGAGACAACATCTCGCGCACCACCTTTCTTACGAAGGCTGAGTCGTCAACGATGAGTGTTTTAATAAGCATCGACACCTCTAAACCCGAACGTAAACCAGGGCGTTATCGATTTCCTTCAGTTCAAAATCAGTGGTGAGGCGCAAAAGCGTTTCGGAAGCACCCACCATCAGATGGGAGCCGGGAGACATCTTGGCGGCCATCATGGCCACCGCTTGGCGGATGGCGTGCCGGGAAAAGTAGATGAAAACATTGCGGCAAACGATGGCCTGAACGTGGGCCGCCGGAGAAACTTCCGCCAACTCCAGGAGATTGACGCGGCTGAAGCTCACGCGTTTCATGATGTCCTCGGAAATCTTTGAACCGCCGGTGACGGGTGTAAAATATTTCTCGCGCAACGCGGGGGGGAGGGTCCGGAAAGATTTTTCGCGGTAAATGCCAAGTTGAGCTTTTTCGAGAGCCATGGGGCTGGCATCACTGGCAAAGATTTTGATCGGCAAATGGTCCAGATGCCGTTCGGCGAGGGCGATGGCGATCGAGTAAGGCTCTTCGCCGGTGGCACATGCGGCGGACCAAATGCGAAAGGGGAGCGGCGTCCGCTTAAACCATTCGGGAATGATCTTGTTCACCAGAACATTTATTTGCGCCATCTCCCGGTAAAAATAAGTTTCCTGAACGGAAAGCGCATCCCAGGCGCGATCCCATTCACCGCGATCGTTGTCCTTGAGCGCGTAATAGTAATCCAGGAAAGAGCCGCAGCCACGGGCCTGCGCCAGGGGCTCAAGTTTTTCGAGTAAAACGTCCATACGACTATCTTCAAAAAAGATGCCCGTCCGATCATGAATCAGATCCCGAAGCAGTCCAGAGACTCCTTCAGGTACACGCAACGTTTTTTTGGGTACGACTTCAGCCGGCATAGAGCCAATTCTCAAGCAGCTTTGCCAGCATCAGGAACAGATTTTGTGATGCGTTTACCATTTCGACGTTTGGTCGAAGATGGGTTCGCTAATTTGTCCTCCAGAATACGCTTAATGTTTTTAGCGGAGTCGCCGTTATTTCGTGAAATATCACGCACCATCTGGATTTTCTGGAGAATCACTTTAGTCGATTGTGAATTCTCCAGATTCGAAGCAGCGATCAGTTTAATTTGACTCGCCACGTTTTTGGAGCTGGTGGTCACCTGTTTAAAGCCGAGGGCTTGTTCTTTGATAGCGCGGCTGGCTTCCCGGGTTTGCTGATCGAGATCTTTAGCGGCGACGGTGATCTCCTCGGAATTCTTGGTTTGTTCCACCATGGCTTTGGCTAATCCGGCAAACTGAGTCGTCAAGCGATCGGTCTCTTTGGTGATCTGTTCGATCGCGGTGGATTGTTCGGTGAGCGAGCGCACGGTGGTAACCGAGACTTTTCTCATCGACTCAACGGCCTGGACAATCTGGTTGGCGCCGTTGGCTTGTTCATTCATCGACTTGCGGACCTGGCCGGCAACATTGGTCGTGGTTTGCGCTGCCTTGATGACTTCACGAGCGGCTCGGGCCTGCTCCAAAGTGGCCTGCGAAACCTCTTTAGCTCCTTTTCGCATTTGCGCCGTGGCGTTGGTTATCGCCGCTGCCGCTTTGGCCTGTTCGCCAGTGCTGACAGCGATTTCACGGGATTTTGCGCTGGCCGTGGTAATGGAGTCACTCACGCGTCGTACTGCTATCATTTGCTCATCCGAAGCACGGCTGATCTGAGAGATAAACGACGAACTTTCGGTGATGCCCGTAAGGATGGTCTTCAAGCCTGTCAGTCCGGTTTCCGAAAGCTTGTTGCTTTCTTCGGCGACGCGCGCGCCGGTATTGGCCACTTCGGTAGCTTCGCGAGTCGCGTCTTCCAAACCGCGAATGATATTGGAAATATCTGCCGTTGCTTTGGCGCAGCGGTCCGCGAGGTTGCGAATCTCTTCGGCCACGACGGCGAATCCGCGTCCGGCTTCACCGGCGCGAGCGGCTTCAATCGAAGCATTGAGCGAGAGCAGGTTGGTACGCTCGGCGATGACTTCAATCGTTCCCACGATGCCGGTGATCTCACGGGTGCGTTTGTTCAATTCGCGCATCACCGTGGTCGATTGAGTCATGGCGCCGGCGACGCGCGCGATGCCTTCAATGGATTTCTGGATCGATTGTCCACCCTCTTCGGCCTGTCGCGAAACCCGCGTGGCAACCTCTTCGGTCCGTTTGATGATGCCGTTCACGGAGCGACTGGATTGTTCCATCTGAGTGACGCTGGTGGCGGCATCAGCGGTCGTTTGTTTGATCGCTTCGCTGTTTTGAGCGACCATCTGAATGGAGCGCGCCAACTGTTCGATAGAGGTGGAAGTCTCTTCAACGGAAGTCGCGAGGGCTTCGGTCATGCCACCAACCTCTTCAATTGATGCTGCCATTTCATTGATGGAAGAGGAGGTTTGCTCAGCGGCGGTGGCCAATTCTTCGGAATTGCGCGAAACGCTCTTGATCGACTGACTCATCTCTTCGATGACGGCGCCGTTTTCCGCAATGCTTGAAGCGAGGTCTTCGCTGTCTCGTTGGACGGATTTGACAGAGGAGGTGACCTCTTCCATGGCGGTCCGAATCTCCTGGCCCGAAGTGGCCATTTCCTGAGCGGAAGTGCTAACGCTGCGGATGGAAGAAGCCAATTCGTTGACGGAGACGGTTGTTTGGGTCGCGCTGGTTGCCACCTGCGCGACGTTGGCGGTCATCTGCTCGATCGAAGCAGCCATCTGATTGACCGTTGAGGCCGTTTCATCGCTTGAATTGGCCAGGGAGGTAGCCTGAGTGGCAGTTTTCTCCAGTGACCGGGCTAATTCATTGGTCTCACCGGTAACGGCATTGAGGTTGCTATTCTCCTCATCCAAACCGATAGCAACACGAGCGACGATATCAAGGATGTCATTGGAAGAGTTGCCACTGCCATTCGCATTGGCGGGAAGCGTGGGGACCTGGCGTTTAGTGGTCTTCGGAGACAAGGAGTTTGGTTTGGCCATAAGTGCTAGGAGGTTAATTGTTCCGTGGTCGCGGTCTCGTTCATCGGGGGTAATTGGACGTCGTCAACATTCAGAACAGCTTCAAGATCCAGGATAAGTACCAGGCGATCTGCGACCTTCGTCACAGCTTTCAGGTATTTGCCGTTGATGCCGGTGAGGGTTTCTTCGATGGCTCCGATGCTCTCGGCGGGCAAATTTCGAAATTCCCGGGCGGCATCCACGATCATTCCTACAGTGCGGTCGTGGACGGTGGTGAAAATGATGCGCGTTCGAACCGTATTGCTTTCGCGCGGAAATCCGAAGCGTACCCGAAGATTCAATGCCGGGATAACTTGCCCACGAGAAAAGACGATTCCGTCGATTGCCGGGTTCGCGTTGGGAACGAGCGTCACGTGCTCGAACATCTCAATGTGCAGAACGCTCTGGCTCGGGATCGCGTACACGCTGCCCGCCAATTCAAAAAGCACGTAGGACTCCAAAGGGGCACTCATATTCTCATCGTTTAGTTATTCGCTTCGCTTGGACGATGGCGTTCTGGAGGTCGGACCGTTCCGCTCGTCAACGCAGCGCCATCCAAAATCAAAACCGGTTTTCCATCGCCGAGCTCGGTGGCACCGCTCACTCCTGCAACCTGAATGAGCGGGTCGCGAAGCGCCCGCACCACTACCTCGCGTTGGCCAATTATTTCTTCCGCCAAAAGCCCCACGCTGCCGCGGTCGGAAGCGATCACGAGCACATACAATTTTGAGTTGGATGTGCTGGTTAGTTGGAAAAAATCGGCCAGTCGGACCACGGGCAATACCCCTTCTCGATAGGGAATGATCTCGATTCCATTGGCGAGCTGAATATCCGATTCCGTCTTTTGCAAAATCTCTCGCAGAAAACTCTGGGGGACCGCGCAGGTTTGTCCGGCAGCGCGAACTACCAACGTTTCCGCAATGGCCAACGTCAGCGGCAAGCGAATGGTAAATTGCGTCCCGCTACCTTCTTCGCTATTCAACGTGAGGCTGCCGCCAAGTTCGCGCACGGTAGCGTAAACCACCGCCATTCCAACGCCGCGGCCCGAAGTTAGGTCCGCGTCTTCCCGGGTCGAAAAGCCGGATGAACAGAGAATTCTCAAAATCGCGTCGTTATCGATTTTGTCCGGTATCTCGAGCCCCATTTTTTTGCCGCGCTGAACGATAGCGTTCGGATTGATTCCCCGGCCATCGTCTCGCACTGAAATGATGACCGAATCACCGGCCGTCGAAGCGCTCAATTCAATGGTCGCCTCTTCAGGTTTTGAGACAGCCGCGCGTTCCTCTGGGGTCTCCACTCCATGACTGAATGCATTTCTGACCAGATGGAGCAGGGGATCTTTGAGGCGTTCGATCAGATATTTGTCTATCGCGGTTTCCTGCCCGATGAGTTTTAACCGAACTTTCTTTTGCGTTTGTCGCGCCAGATCCCGGACGACAAACGGCATGCGCGCAAAGATTTCAGCAACCGGAATCAACCGAACGCGATTGATGGCCTCGCGCAATTCACGTAGCGAACGACCCAGGTTGCTACTGACTTCCAATACGCCTGTCAGGTCAGTCCCTCCATTTTCATTGAGGCGCATCAACCGGTTTTCCAGGCGCGTCCGGTGAATCACCATCTCGCCGGTGATGCGCATCAAATCGTCGAGGCGCTTCAGATCAACTCGAACAATGTGCGACGGCGCAAGGAACGGGTTGTGTTCGGTCTCTTCCGTCGATTTGTTTCCCTCAAGCAAAGCCGTTGGTTCGACAGATTCCGTCTCTACAGGTTCGACCGAGATTCCTTTTCCTTCCCACGCGGACAAATCGGAAAGGGGTTGGATCGTGGCAACCAGAAATTCGAAGACCAACGCGTCTTTGCCTTTAACATTGGTAGCTGCGTGCAGGATCTCGCCGATTGCTCCTAATTGCTGGCGGACGGAATTCACGTTCGTGCCTTGGGCATCAAGGGCGCGAGTTGGGGAAAAGGTGAATCGCCACAACAGCAATCCACGCGCTTTCGCTTCATCGAAAATCGTCAATAAAGCGGGATCGGTAGGAAGCGTTGGCGTTTGAGGCGATTCAGGAGCCGAAACTGATTTGGCCCACTGCTCACATTGCTCCCGGAGATCAGCGAGGAGTGATTCGTAACCCGGCAACGGCTTTTGCGACCGGAAGGCGGCCACCACTTGTTCGAGCTTGTGAGTCGCTGCGGTGAGAACCTCTAAACCTTTATCGGTCAATTGGGCTTTGCCATCGCGCATTAGCCGCAAAAAATCTTCGGTCGCGTGCGCCACCGCTTCAGCCGGTCGCAACCCGACAATCGCGGAGATTCCTTTGAACGAGTGAAATTCTTGAAACAAGTCCTTAACGATTTTGTTATCCGGCTCCGCCTTGTCCACGGAAGCTTCGAGGCGAAGCAATCCCTGCCGGATGCCTACCAAATGCTCATCCGCCTCTGCAAAAAAATCGTCGAGCAGTTGTGCATCCAGACCGGGAATCGAATCATGGCTCAAACGTGTGCCTCCGTTGCTGGCTGTGCAGGGCAAACGTCCTGCAAATGCCGGTTCAGGTCATCGATTCTGATTGGCTTTACCAAATAACTCGAGGCTCCCAATTGCTGCGCCCGGATTTTATCGTTTTGATGTTCGGAGCCGCTAAGGACAATCACTCGCATCGGGGCGGGGAAATTCTGGCTTTGCATCCATTCCAAAACTTCAAAACCGTTGAGCACCGGCATCTTCAGGTCCAGAAAGATAACGCTCGGGAGCGAATCGGATTTTTGGGCGTTGCGCAGGAAATCAATGGCTTCAGCGCCATCCGTCACATGATGCAGAGCGCACGTCAATCCGGACTTGCGAAGCGTTCGCTTAAAAAAATAAGCATCGTCTTCGGTATCTTCAACTAACAGCAGGTTGGCTTTCATTGCGCTGGTGATCCGTCCATCCACTCATACCTGATCCAACGTCACGCTCGTGCCAGATAATCAGGTTGTTCAGAATACCACTGATCTGAATAATTCGTGCGCAATCTAATAAAGTTTCTTGAGAATAATCAGGTAGGTGTCGACCCCATTGTTGGGAGAAGGTTGCCGTGAAGGCGACTCCCCCCGTGAAAGTCTAGATTGATTTCAAAGCTGAAATGACGGGTAACCTGGCCGCGCGAATCGCGGGAAAGAAACTTCCGACCAATCCAACCGTCACTGCGAAGATCATTCCTTTTATCGCGAGGAGTGGTGTGACGCGAAACTGAAAGATCACTTCACTGAACGTATTGAAGCTGAGCGTGCCGAATCGCACCCCAAATGCTTCACACAGCCATTGCGCGGTGAATGCGATGGCGCACCCAAGTAATCCTCCCAGCCCCGCGAGAATCGCGCCCTCAAGATTGAAGCTCGCGAGGATGGTTCGCCGCCGAAATCCCAGCACGCGCAAGGTGCCGATTTCCCGCGTGCGCGCCCCTACGCTCGCATACATCGTATTCATCGCGGCGAACACTGCTCCGATGGACATGGCCGTTGCCAGTAGACTGCCCAATAATTTTATCGGACCCGCCGTCATCGTCTGAGTCGCGTAATATTTCGTTTCCAGATCGGCGAGCAGGGGCAGCCGTTTGTCGGCCTCGATGCGTTTGATTAATGTCGCGACGTTATTGGTGTCAGACACACGGGCCAGGATGCTGGAATAGTTTTCGCGCTCAAAGATTGACCGCGCTTCATCGGCGTCCATCCACATTTCCGAATCAAACGCCGTGTCGCCGCCATCGAACCAGCCGACAATGGTCAGTTCATTCGCGCCCGTTTTGAATTTCTGCCCGAGGTCGGTGTCCGCGAATCGCTTCGCCATCTTCAAGCTGACCACCGCTTCGCGTTTGCCGGGAACAAACCAACGCCCATTGATGAGCTTCACCTGCGGCCGCAATTCGATGCCCTTGGGCGTGAGCCCGCGCATCGTCACATTCGCTTCGCCCGTGCCGTCGCGCCGCGGCAAATTGATGATGACCACGAGGTCTGCTGAGATGATGGGCTTGCCCTGCGCATCGCGCTCAATTTCGGGCCAATATTGGATCGTTTTCAACTGCTCGAGCATCACGACGCTGCTGGATTCCGCCGTTGAACCTTTGCGGACGATCATCACGTTGCGCGGATCGCCGGTGTTCGTGCTGGATTTCTCCAGCCCCGCGCCCATTGCCTGCATGAGCAGAAAAACCGTCACAACCAACGCCACGCCAAGGACTGTAGCAGCAGTGGAACGCCATCGCACCATGACGCTTTTGAAATTATATGGAAATGGGATGGTTGAAGTGACGATCGTATATCCAAGCCAAATAAGGTATAGTTCGAAAACCGCCAGCAAGCTACCGATGCAAATCCTTTGCTGGAGTAAAACCTTTGGCGAAGTCAGGAAGGGATAGAAGAGGGAGCCTAGATAGCCAATGTAAGCCAAGGCCAGCATGCCTAAAATCAGTTTTGCGAGATTAGGGCGCATCGAATTAATCCAACGTCTTCAATCCTTCCACCACGCTCATCCGGGCCACAGCAACGCTTGGCATGATGCTGGCAATGATTCCCAACAAAGCCGCCACAGCCACTCCAGTGCCGATGATTTTTGGCGTGACCTCAAAATAGGGAAACATCCCTTGAGTGATTTTGCCGACGTCACCAAACGTGAAAAGCGCCCAGGCGCCGCCGACGCCCAGCAATGCTCCAGCCATCGCCAGACCGAAACTTTCTGCGAGAATGAACGCGAACAGTTCGCGCCGCCGATAACCGATGGCTTTCAGGATTGCGAGTTCGCGAAACCGTTCGCGAATAGCCATGCTCATCGTGCTCGCCGTCACCAGTAACAAGGTGAAAACGACAGCGCTGCAAACCAGCATTACCAGCAATTTGATGTTGCCCCACATCGAAATGAACCCGAGTTGGAAAGCTCGTTCGGTTTCCGCGCGCACTTCCGCCGATGTGTTAGCGAATTTTTTATTGATGGCGTCAATCACGCGCGCCATGTCGTCTGCAGATTTCACTTTGAGCCACCACATCCCGACCGAACCCTTCAGCCCGCTCATTTCGTCGAGGTAGTCCTGCCGGAATAGCATGTTGCGATCATCCGGCGTTCCCGAATAAATGCCCACGATCTTGAAATCCATTCCCGTGGGGTATAGCGGACTCCCCAGGGTAATTTTATCACCCACTTTCAGCTTATATTTGGTCGCAGTGATCTTGCCGATGATGCAGGCGTTGCGTTCCGAGACAAATGCGTCGTATCCCTCCAGATCCATCTTTGCTTCACCGAACACCGAACGCAACTTCGTTGGATCCATGGCGAACTGCGCGAACGTCATGCCTTCCTCGTTCTTATATTTTCCACCGAACCACGTGAACGGCGTCACGGCTTCGACTCCGGGAATCGCTTCGATGAGAGGCCGCTGTCGTGCTGGTAAAAGATTGGCGATGGAAATTTTGTTCCGCACTGCCACGCGCAGCTCTGCACCAGCCCCCTCGACAGGCAACGTCAATTCGCGGACACCCACCAATAGTGTGACCAGCAGGAACAAGCTCACCGCCACACTCAAAATTGAAAGCAGCGCGCGACGTTTGTTGCGCAGTGCGTTCTTCAAAATAAACGTCCCGATGGTCATGTCTATTTGCTCAACTCACCCTTTTCCAAATGGATCTGGCGTGAACCGAATGCTGCCGCTTTGGGATCGTGCGTGACCATGATGACGGTTTTTCCAGCATCCCGCCTGAGCGATTGCAGAACCCCAAGGACATCATGCGCGGAATTGGAATCCAGGTTTCCCGTCGGCTCATCCGCCACCACCAATGCGGGATCACTGACCAGCGCGCGCGCGATCGCGACGCGTTGCTCTTGCCCGCCGGAAAGCTGCTTGGGCAAATGTCGCGCGCGATCCGCCAGTCCGACCAATTCCAACGCCGTCTCTACTTGCCGTCGCCGTGCCGCGCGTCCCAGTCGCGTCAACAGCAACGGCAACTCCACGTTTTCATACGCGGTTAAAACCGGGATGAGATTGAACGTCTGGAAAACGAAACCAACGTTCTGATTGCGCCAGTCCGCGAGTTGCGATTCGTTCAGCCGCGCCACATCGATTCCCTGCACGTGACACTCGCCGCTGGTCGGTCGATCGATGCCTGCGATGATGTGCAGTAATGTGGATTTTCCTGAGCCGCTTGGGCCCATCAGCGTGAGAAATTCCCCCGACGCGATCTCCAGCGAGATGCTGTTCAGCGCGGTGACGTTGATTTCACCTTGCTGATAGATCTTCGATAGATTGCGGATGGTGACGATATTTGCTGACGCCATAGTGCCGCCAAACAAATAGGGCAGGGGCGGCTCGAAAGCAAATTCAACCAGTCTTTACGGCGACTGCAATTTAATCATTTCTGCCGCAAAACGTTTTCCCATCTCCCGCTGCGATGCCGCGTCAAAATGCAATTCATCTCCTTTGTGCGTTAGGCCGTGACTGCTGACGAAGCCAGTATGTGGCATTTTCGTGGGCAACTCGCTGATCGCGGCATTCACGATGTGCGATCCCGGAACATTGTTCGTTTTGCGCGTGTAAAGAAATTCTCCGAGCTGTCCGGCCACAAATGGCAATTCCGGTGTGTTCAAATCCGTGCGTAAATCGCGGATCATTTGCTGAAGCCGTTCGCCGTAAGTTTCCGCCTTGCCCTTGCCACTGTCGCTCTCGCCCTGATGCCAGATCACACCTTTCAATGTGCCTTCCTTCATCGCAAGCTTCGCGCGATGAACCGCATTGGAATACAGATCGCCACCTTTTTGCCAGCGACTGAGCGGGGTGCCACCGAGAGAGCAGGGGATTAATCCAATGGTCGCGTCCGGATATTTTTCTGCCACCGCTTTGCCGAACGCGAGACCCGGTCCCACACCCAACATCTTGGGTTGTCGATCGTGCGTGACCGGCTCGACGGCTGGTTGCCATACTGCATTTGTCGTGAACATCAATACGCGTGGATGCGGCGTTTTGTCCTCCTCGCCCACCTTGCCGCGCCCTGACATGTTCGATTGGCCGATCATCAAGTAGAGCTGGAAGCTTTGTTTCGATGGAAGTTTCACGGGGTTCGTCTCTCCAGACGATGCACTTGATCCCAGCGCGGTCGCAATAATCACGAGTAAACCAACAATCTTATGCATAACAACGGATCTCAAAAACGCGTGCTGTATCCAGCCCATTCGTCGCAGTGATGTGAAGTCGAATCGATTTCACTTCGATGGGCTCAAATGTGTGCCGGTTCAACCGCTGATGATTTCCTTCAACTTTTGCCAGTGACCGTTGCTTTCCCGTTGCGTCCATGCATGACAGCTCATAATCGCGCACGGTCTCCGGTTGCGGCCCGCGAATCATCTTTGAATGAAAACTGTTTTGCGAACTCAGCGTCAGCGGTCGATCGAAGCCTGTATCAAACGTGATCTGCACTTGTTTGATCTTCTGCGTTTGTGACCACGTTAATTCAATCCACGCACCGTCCTTCGTCATTTTCCCGATCCAAATATTTTCCGTCTTTGTCGGACGATCACGCACGCCACCGGTGATGACGTGTTCGGCTTCCGCGCCATCGAGCTCGTCTGAAGCAGTTGCTTCCGCCTTGTGTGCCAGGTCCGTCGCATCCGAATTGCGCACGTGATAGATTGCCTGGTCGTCGCGCAGCAAAACTTGTTGCAGTTCGCTCACGCGCGGTTTGTCCTGCGCCAGTTCCCGTGGTGAAATCCCATTTTTCACGCACAGCATTGCCGCTGTGCCCACTGCTTGGCCGATGGTGCTGCAGGTCGCCATCACGCGTGCCGACGTGAACGCTACGTGGCTCGCGCTGATATTGCGCCCGGCCATCATCAGATTGTTGATGTTCTTGCTGTAGAGTGATCGCAACGGAATATTATACGGCTCTGATAAACGAATCTGCCGCGTGGGCCGCTCCTCAAACTTATCAAAACCACTTGGCGGATGATCGTCCAGCGACCAACCGCCCACCGCAACGGCATCATAAAAATCACCGTTATCGCCCTGCAAATCACCTTGCGTGAGGATGTGATCGCCAACGATACGCCGTGAACCACGCTTGCCGGGAATCATGCCGACGGTATCTAGACCCCAATTCGCGCTGGTCGGTTTGTCGCCCGAATTTTTGATGTAATCCCAAACGCCCATCACAATGGACAGCAACTCAAAGCGGATGCGTTCGTTATCGCGAATCGTGTCGATCTGTCCGCCCCACTCGATCCACCAATAACCGTACTCCCACGAGTTCACCCCACGAAACGCAAGCTGTCCCTTGTTCACTTTGCGAGCCCATTTCGGCGGCGTGAACGGAATTGGTTTCCCGTAATCGCGCGCCGTGAAAAGGATGCTGGACCCGAGTGTTTGGTCATCGTGCTTATCCAGCGCGAGCGATTCATTGAACTCGGACTTTGCTTCGCGCCCGCGACGCAACTCCGCTCCAGCTTCCAACGCGAGCCGGCAGTCGCCGGTGCAATCAAGATACATTTTCGCTGTGATGCGATAGAGATGTTCGGTCTTATCGCAGCGCACCGTGACCTTCTGGATGTTGCCGTCTTTCGCTTCGGCAGAGAAGAGCGGGCTATCGAGCAGCAACGTGATATTCGGCTCGCTCTTCACTTTGTCATAAAGCAATAAATCCCACATCTCCCAGCTGCGATGCGGATTATTCGCAGCATCATCGAGGCGAAATTCCTCCACCAAACCGCCTTCGCGCCAGCCAGGTCGACCGCCGCTGCAATCGCAACCGACCATATGCATCTTCACTTCGCTGGACGCATTTCCGCCAAGCCGCGAACGGTCCTGCGTCAAAATGACTTTCGCTCCATGTCGTGCGGCCGAGATGGCCGCACATACGCCTGCCATTCCGCCGCCTGCAACGAACACATCGCACGCCAAATCCACCACCGTCATGTGCGGTTCCAGTGGCAAGTGAGTGGATGACGGATGCGGTGGCGCGACCGTATCAAATGCTTTTGAGATTTCGTCGTGTGAGGGCGGCGTGGTTCGAGCTTCAGCGATGCCATCGGCGCGGACGATGACCGAGTAACTGGTCGCTGCGCCTGCGAGAGTGAGGAATTGGCGGCGGTTCATTTGAGTACAAAATCAATTTCGAAAAATTTGTAGTGCGACTCTTTCATGCCAAGCCGTTCATAAGTTTTTTTCGCGCCGATATTGTCATCATCCACGTAAAGCCGCAGCCCGCAAACATCGCGCCGCGAGCGCGCCAGTTTGTCGACGTGCGCGTAAAGCGACCGGAACACGCCGCACCCACGGAACTCTGGTGCTACATAGACGCTTTGGATCCACCAAAAATTCGCGTTACGCCAATCGCTCCATTCGAAGGTGATCAATAATTGACCGGCAACCTTGCCGTCTTCCTCCGCTACGAAATACATTCCCTTGGCTTTATCTTTGAGCAGGCCGCGCACTCCGCGACTGACGCGCGCCTTATTTAACCGGCGCTTTTCGGTTTCCCACGCCATACGCGTGTTGTAGTCAGTGATGATGGCGGCGTCGGACGGGCTGGCTTTGCGGATCTTCATTTCGCGCCCGAACTATAAATGGAATCCTCAGTTGCGAAACAGAAAATCCGTGTTCAATCTCGGTCGAAATGACGCGTGATGGATGATGAGCCCATTCAACTGCCGATTGACGGTGTCCTCGACCTGCACACCTTTCGTCCCAATGAGGTAAAGGACGTCGTGATCGCTTATTTGGCCGAATGCCGAGCGCGTGGAATTCTTCGGGTGCGAATCATTCACGGCAAAGGAATTGGCAATTTACGTCGCACCGTGCACGCATTGTTAGCTAAGCACCCTGATATGCGCACTTTTGCGCTCGCTGGAGAGCAATTGGGTGGCTGGGGCGCAACGATTGTGCACTTAAAATCTCACGATTCGAACAATCCGTCGGGTCAATCCCCGCCCAGCGCGCCGCAAGCGAGCTAAGAGAATTCCTCGCTCACTTTAGGGTGAACACCCTATCAAGCATTAGTAGCTCTGGGCACCGCTTATGCCTAGACTCGGTTTGCCATTAATCAGAAGTGCCATACGGATCGGCGCTTCTTTCCGAAAGGTAATACGTATGAAGAAAATGATTGTTGTCTTGTTATCTGCTGCCGCCATTTCACAGGCAGCAATTGTTAAATTCGATTTATCCCCCGCAGGCAGCGATGCTGGCGTTGGCTTGAGTCCGCTAAATGAAATTCCACCCGTCACCAACAGCACGGGTTCCGGCAATGCAATCTCGGGAGGAATCACTTTTGATACGACCACTGCGACGCTGCAATTTGCGATCGGCTACGGCTCGAACGCCGGCTTCAGCAATCTTACCGGTCCGGCTACTGCGATGCATATTCACGGTCCCGGCACGACCAATCAAGCAGCGGGTGTGCTGTTTGACCTGGTGCCATTTAATTTTTCTGCCGCTGACCCGGCGAATGGCGGCGTCATCTTCGGCTCCGTGGTCTATCCCACTAACCTGGTTGCTGATTTGTTAGCGGGCCTCAATTACGTAAATATCCACACTGCGACGAATGCCGGTGGAGAAATTCGCGGCCAATTGATCCCAGCAATTAATTCTCCGCCCACTATCAGTTGTCCCCCATCCTCAATGGTTGAATGTGGTTTTCCGACGACTGAGACGGTAGTCGTTTCCGATGCCGACGGTGACGCTCTAACGATCGTTTGGTCACTGAACGGAACGGTGGTGCAAACGAATGCACTACCTGCTGGTGCGCCGGGCGCTTCAGCGAATGTTTCGTTCACGGCGTCGTTACCCTTGGGCACAAACATCGTGGCTGTCAGCGTGAGCGACACGTCCACGAACGTGACGTCCTGCTCGGCGACCGTCATTGTGGTCGATACCACGCCGCCAGTCATCGTGCGTTCTTCGGCGACGCCTAATTCCTTGTGGCCGCCGAATCATAAGTATGTGGATGTGAAAGTTTCTGCTTTGGTCCAGGACACGTGTAGCACGACGACCTGGAAAATCGTTTCCATCAAGAGCAGCGAACCCATCAATGGCCTTGGCGATGGCGATACTGCGCCGGATTGGCAAATCACCGGCGACCATACAGCGAAGTTGCGCGCTGAACGGTCTGGCAAAGGCAATGGCCGCACTTACACCATCACCATCGTGGGTAAGGACACTTCAGGAAATGAAAGCACGCCCGCAACGGTTACGGTAAAAGTGCCGAAGAATCAGAGCGGGAAATAAGATTTGGTGGGGAACGTAGGGACCAAGTGCGAGGCGGAGGCTATGCTTCCGCCTCGTTTTTTATAATTCACGCAAAATTGGTATGGGCTTTTCGAGATCCGGCTCTTCATCCCACATTTTCATCCCCAATCTTTTGGTGATAGCATCGGCGTCACCGATGTGAAACGCCTTAAAGCCTTCCGGGCCGGGCTTGAATCCATGAGCGATGGCCCAGTCATCGCCTTCCGTCGCCACTTTTTCCACGGCGTCATCATTGGTGATGCTGACATCCATCTTCGCATGAAATTTCTTCGTGCCGTTTTCGTAAACGCCGAAATGAAATGCACCTGAAAAATCGACATCCCGCATCTCAACGACCGTCGTATCCAGCTTCTGTGAAAGGTAGCCCGCGAGCTTTTCGGCATCGGCGGCTGGCCATTCAAGATCGCTGATGTAGCGCACCCAACCATTGTGGGCCGCAAAAAGTTCGTGGTCGGTTTTCTTCAACCCCTCATCATACTTGATGGAAATCAGCGTAAGGCTTTTGTGATAATTCTCATTCCAGAATTCTTTGCACGCATCGGCGACGGCCAGATGGTTCGTCTGTTTGACGAATAAGATGAGACAGTCGGAATAGTCCAGATTGGCGTTCGAGTGATCCTCACTCTCGACGCTGGCATCACCGATAGCTTGAGCGACTTCGCCAACTGCTTTTATGCGCCGATACCATTTCGAGCCGAAGCGCCAGGCGCCAAAACACACGAGCGCGATGGTCACAACAGTGGTGGCAACAGTCACAAACTTGTTCGGTGACTTCTTTGGTGCTGGAGCAGCAGGTACAAAGCGCGCGGGTGACGGGGCAGTGGGTCTCGGGGCAGCGCTCTCGGCTTGGTGCGTTGGTCGGCCGAGTCGTAAGCCACCGGGCGCTGGACTCGGAGGCGGTGGCGGCGCCGTAGGCGTACTCGGCGGTGGCGCGATTTCCGCAGGCGGTGCTACGCCAACAGTTTGACGGATGATGTCGTTGGCTGCGGGCGTGCCATCCTGGTTGCACACGGGGCATTTGACCTGCCACGGCATCGCGCCGCCTATCGGTTCTACATCGAATTTGTATTTCGCGCCGCAGGGACAAAGAATTTTGATTTCCATGGGAAACCTCTGAGTTGAAGAAAAGTTAAAGGGCAGAATCGCGGGGTAAAGACTTTTGGAGAACAATTGTGCGTTGCCAAGCGCCGCCGAATATCGCCAACTTTACGGATGCCACTCCACAAACCTCTCGTCCTCGCATTGGCTTTCATCGCTCCCTCAGCTTTTTGCCAAACCACCAACGCGCTGACTCGCGACGCCGTTCGTGGCGCGGAAGAACTTTTCGGTTTGGATTTTTCTGATTCCAAAATCGACATGATGGTGCCGGGGCTGAAGGATCAATTAGAGAATTATGAGGTGATGCGGAAATTTCCACTCTCCAACAGCGTGCCGCCCGCGATTCAATTCAATCCGTTGCCCGTGGGCTTTAAGTTTGAAACCAAACGAAAGTCGTTTCGTCCCTCGCCATTGCCAAAAATCGAAGTGCCAGAGAACTTCGATGATCTGGCATTTTACTCGATTGGAGAATTGGCGGCGCTTGTCAAATCGCGGCAGATCACCTCGGAACGACTCACGACATTTTATCTCGAACGCCTCAAAAAGTTCGGCCCAAAGCTGGAGTGCGTTGTCACTCTGACGGAGAAGTTGGCGTTGGAACAAGCACGCCGCGCCGACCAGGAAATCGCCGCTGGCAAATATCGCGGGCCGCTGCATGGCATTCCTTTCGGCGCGAAAGATCTGCTCGCGGTGCGCGGCATTCCGACCACCTGGTGCGCCGCGCCTTACACGAACCAGGTGTTTGATTTCGACGCCACGGTGATCAAGAAACTTGAGGAGGCCGGCGCCGTGCTGGTCGCCAAGACCACTTTGGGCGAACTGGCGATGGGCGAGACGTGGTTCGGCGGCATGACGCGCAATCCGTGGAATCTCACGCAAGGCTCAAGCGGCTCCTCTGCGGGCTCGGTAGCCGGAACGGTCGCGGGGTTGTTTGCTTTTGGCATCGGTTCGGAAACCTATGGTTCTATTATTTCACCCTGCGACCGTTGCGGTTTGACGGGGCTTCGCCCAACGTATGGCCGAGTCAGCCGCGTGGGCGCGATGTCCCTGAGTTGGAGCATGGACAAGATCGGCCCGGTGGGCCGCACAGTTGAAGACTGCGCGCTGGTGTTCAACGCCATCTACGGGCCGGACGGAATCGATCAAACGCTTTATGACGTTCCCTTCAATTATGATGCCCGTTCAAATGTTAAGAAACTGCGCGTCGGTTTCCTGAAATCGGACTTTGCAAAGCAAACGGATGAACGCAAAACAAACGATGATGCGACCTTAGAGAAACTTCGCAATCTGGGCATCGAACTGACGCCCGTTGAATTTCCTAAATTCCCGCTCGGCAACATTTCGTTCCTGCTTTCGACCGAGGGCGCTGCGGCGTTCGATGAATTGACGTTGAGCAACCAGGACGATTGGCTCAAGCAACAGTCGAGCGGTTCGTGGCCGAACACGTTTCGTAAAAAACGGTTCGTTCCAGCCGTGGAATATTTGCGGGCGCAGCGAATCCGTTATTTGCTGATCCAGGAAACGGCGAAAGTCTTCGAGCGAGTGGATGTCATTGTCGCTCCCTCACAGGCGGGCAACAGCGTGTTGTTAGGCAACCTGACCGGCCATCCCAGCGTGGTGGTGCCAAATGGGTTCTCCAAAAAAGGCACGCCCACCAGCATTTGTTTCATTGGAAAATTATTTGGCGAAGCGGATTTGCTGGCGGTGGCGAAACATTATCAGGACGCCACGGATTTTCATCTGCAATATCCACCCGAATTCCGATAAGTTTCCCACTTTCCGCCGAGGCTCTAATTTGCTTTCATTTGCTCCATGCCCAACGCCTCTCTCGCCGCCATCGTGAAGCATTGTGATGTGCTCCTGCGCACGATCGATATCGACGACTACGACGGCGCTGTGAACGGCCTTCAAACCGAGAACCGGGGACGTGTGACGCGGATCGCTGCCACGGTGGACGCGAGTCTTGCGACGGTAAAGCTCGCGGCAAAGGCGCGGGCTGATTTGCTCATCGTGCATCACGGCTTGTTCTGGTCACCCACCCAACCGTGGTCCGGGAAAAAATATGAGCTGCTGCGCGCCTTGCTGGATCACGACATCGCCGTTTACAGTTCGCATCTGCCGCTCGATGCGCACCCCAAGTTGGGAAATAACGCCCAGCTATGCGCGGCGATGGGGCTTTCTCGGCTGCGTCCCTTTTTCGAAAGCCACGGCCAGATGATCGGATTCCAAACCGTGAACAACATCAAACGCACGGAGCTGGTTTCGCGTTTGGCGCGGGCGACAGGTGAGCCGCCGAAGCTCCTTCCGGGTGGACCTTCGGTCTGCCGCAAGATCGGTGTGGTGACCGGTGGCGCGGGTGGTGATTTGAAACAGGCTGCCGAGGAAGGCGTAGACACTTTTATCACGGGTGAAGGGCCGCATTGGACTTACGCCCTGGCCGAAGAATTCGGCATGAACGTGTTGTATGGCGGCCATTATGCGACGGAAACCTTTGGCGTAAAGGCGCTCGCCGCGTATCTCTCGAAGAAATTCGGCGTGCCGTGGGTCTTTCTCGATCATCCAACCGGCTTGTAGCAGCGCCTCGTTCCGCGTAATTTCCCTGCCCGATGCAGTCTAATGTCATTACGGTGATTCCCGTTTATAACGGGGAAAAGTTTCTGTTGCGCACGCTGCAGTCCGTCGCGAATCAAACCAAGCGGCCCGATCGATTGGTCGTGTTGGATAATTGTTCCACGGACGGCACGGAAAAAATCGTGCACGAGTTCACCGGCATGAAGTGCGAGCTCATCCGCAACGAGCGAAATCTCGGACTGTTCGGTAACATGAATCGCGTGCTGACCTTTGCGGAGCAAACGCGTTACCTGCATATCCTTTGCGCGGACGATCTCATCACGCCAAAGTTTTTTGAGAAACTCATTCCCGCGTTAGACACTTGCAATGGTTTTGGGCTGGGCTTTTGCCTCGATGAACGCATTGACGAAAATGACGAACACCTGAGCCTGTCCGGTCGTGTGACCGGTACGGTTGAAGAAGTGCCTCGCGAAATCTTTTTGCAGCAGAAAGGCGAGATCGCGAATCAGGCGCTCGGTGGCACAGTTTACAAAACCAATTTCCAGAAATTTCCGGCGCAGTTCCGCATGGATATGCCCATCCTCGCCGACGTCGTTTTCTATGCCGAATTCGGCGCGCATTGCCAGAAGATCGTCAAAGTGAACGAGCCCCTGACGCAATATCGCTGGCATGGCTCGAACACGAGTTGCGAGTTGATGCCTGGCATCCAGCCGCTCGTTCTGGACGAATGGAAAACAATGCAGCTCGTCGAGCAATTGCGCGGGCCCACGGGGTTTGTGCGCAGTTGCAAGTTGAAAGGGCTCTTTGGCGTGCGTTCCGGCATCAAGGCGCGGCGCATCCGGCAATTGGGCAATCTGAAATATTCGCGCGAGATTGTGGCCGAAGGGCGAAGGATTTCCGGCCTACCGCTTTGGTTTGCGGCCCAGTGTGTGGTGCATGCGCGCGAGGTGCTCGTCTACGGCATCATGCGTCGACGCCGCCAGCCGAACAACGTCTTTGGCTGACCGTTCATGGACTCGACTGAAATCCGAACACGACCCGTTCCTAACTGTTTCCTCTGCGGCAGCGCAGGGGAAATTCTTTATTCCGGTTTGGGAGATCGTTCGTTTGGCGCGTCCGGAACTTGGAATTTACGCCGCTGCCCCAAGTCTGGTTGCGGCCTGATTTGGCTCGATCCACAGCCTATCGAAGAAGACATCGGCAAAGCTTACGCTACCTACTACACGCACGATCAACCCGCGCCGGGTGCGAGTGTGATTCGCGATTCAGTTTACGGCGTGTGGAATAGTTACCTCGGCGTCCGGTTTGGTTATAACAAAGGCGTTGGTCCGAGCTGGCGCGCACTGTTTTCACCATTGGCGCTGTTGCATCCCGGCGGCACTGATGAACTGGATTCCGCCGCTATGTATCTACGATCGCCCGTTGGCAGCGCTAAAGTGTTGGACGTGGGCTGTGGCAGCGGCGTGTTGCTGGCGCGGATGAAATCGCTTGGCTGGGAGGCTGAGGGGGTGGAGTTGGACTCCGGCGGAGTCGCAGCGGCGCGTGCTCGCGGCGTGACTGTGCATCAAGGGCAACTCGCCGACGCAAAATTTCCCGACAATCATTTCGATGCGATCCACTCAGCGCACGTGATCGAACACGTCTATGACCCCGTGGCGTTGTTGCGCGAATGCTTCCGGATTCTGAAGCCGGGCGGGAAGATTGTCATCATAACGCCCAATACCGTGAGCTGGGGACATCGAAAATTCGGAAGCGCCTGGCTAAATCTCGATCCACCTCGCCACTTGATTTTGTTCAATCCGCAAACATTGCGTTCAGCAGCAGAGAAACAGGGATTCGCCATCGAGCGGCTGGATTCCACCGTGCGCTCGGCCTGGGTCTATGGTGCGCTAAGCGGGAAAATTGCGAGCACGGGTCGAGGCGAGATGAGTGAGTTGGGCAAGCCGGTGAATCTTGCGCGCGGGATGCTGTTCCAACTTGGTGAACGCGCGCGCAAATGGTTCGATCAAAATGCCGGCGATGAGTTGCTACTCATCGCGCGGAAGCCTTAGAGATTATTTGCTGCTGGTTTTGTCGGAACTCACCGCCTTGCGACCGCTCGCTATCACCAACCCGAGAAGCGCAAAACCAACCAATACCGCCGTTGCGCTCACGTAGAGCCCTTTCTTCGACGGTTGATATTTGAACTCCACGTGATGGTCGCCCGCTTTGTCGAGAAACACTCCGCGGGCGATGAAATTGCAACGCAACATTTTCGCCGGTTGACCATCGACGGTGACGTGCCAATCCGCATCGAACTTATCATTCAGCAACAGGACGCAGGGCGCGGCAGCTTTAGCATCTAACACGATATGTTTGGGCGCGTAGCTGGAGATCTTCACGTCGCCAGCAGTTTGATTCGTTCCCGGCCTGGCAGCTAACGGTTCGGAAAGCAGGACCGTTTGTTGCGGATCAAACGTTGGATCGGCCAGTTCATGAAGCGTCGCCTGGTCAGTGGGTGATTGTGATGCGAGCGCGGGACCCCAGTCTTTAGGAATTCGTGGCAACAAACCAGTCACCCATTCCTGAAGTTTGGCGGGTTCGTTCGTGCTGACTTTCCAATTCGAGAAAAGTTTCGCGCGTGGCAGTGCCCCGGTGAAATCGAATACGGCGAATGGCCCATTGGTAATGGCGTATTGGGTGAAACGCTGTTCGTCCTGAACTTGCTTGGGCACTGATTCGAATTGCGTCGCAATGCGAAAACGTTTCTTTTCCGCATCCAATTGTTGATTGAGCAGGTCTCGTAAGCCTGTAGGTGCGATGAGATAGCGCGTACCGGTCAATTCCCAATGGCGCAATGGAGTATAGAAAAGAACCGCTTCATATGCGGCTTTTTCAGTGGCCACGCGCGGTTCCTGCGTCATCTCCAGCGTCTCGATGTTGTTATACGGAAACAGATGTTGCAGCCATTCGTAACCATAAAAGGCGCTTAGCCATTGGTTCTGCTGCGCCAATTGAGGCGGCAAGCGGCGCGTGTCCTGCACGAAGTTTTCGATCGGAAATCTCGCGACCCGTTGCTCGTACGGGCGCTGTTTCAGGAAATCGATGACCGAATTCGAAGTATACTTCGCTTTCCAATTCACCATCACAACCCATTCCATAGCGATGGGAAATAGATCAACTACCAACAGCACAAGCAGTAGCGCACCGCCGATTTTCATTCGGGCACCGCGAAAATATCCGCTCAAGGTGATCGCGATCAAACCGACGGTTGGAATCAGGAACAATAACGTGCGACCTACCTTGTTGATGCTGGCCTTTGCCGTCGCCCGGGCGGAATCGATGGAAGCACTCGCCGCGTTTGCCGCCTGGTCAGCGGGATAACCCATAGCGAGATATTGGAAACGATTTTGTTCAACGAGATGTTCTTCCAGCTTGCTGCGTGACGATGCGTAGACCAAACAACCCACACCGCATAGCACGACCAGCAGCGTCGAGAACATGATCCATTTGCGATCAAAGCTCGTGGCTTTGGCCCAAAACGATTTCCATTGTGCGCCTAATCCATTAGCCACGCCTCCAGAGCACGTGAGTCCGACGCGGCACAGTGCTTGCGCTCCAAACGCAAACAGGATGAGCAGCGACCACTGCACTATGTGATGGAACTTGGCGGGATTGCGGATCGTGGACGCGTAGGGCAGGGCGTAGAAGAATTGATAGAACGGCGCAAATCTTCCAAACATCAACAACGCCGCAACAATCAAGACGGCTAACCAAAACCAGACCAACCGACGTTGCGCCGTGGTGAAAACGTCGCCTTTCTTACGGAGCGATTGGGCCACGGCAAACGCAGCCAATAATACAACCAACAATCCGGGATAATTGCTGCCGGCACCGGCGCGAAATGCGTTTTGGGGATGACCAGTCTTACCATCCGAATCAACGAATTCATCCCATGACGGATCGCTTCCGCCGCGGCCCCAATACGCTTTGCCATCTGGCGAGTCGCCGCGAAAACCAAAAATTCCCGGCACAACAAATCCCAGGGCTTCTCGCTTCGGAATGCTGAATTGCACCGCCTGCGACCAGCGCGCCGCTTTGCTTTCCGCGTCCTGACCCATGCCGACGATACCTTTGACTTGAGTGCCCACCAGCGTGAGCAACGCCGCCGTGGCAATAAATCCGGCGCACACAGAAACAAGAGCTAATCGGCCGATGCTGCGGCCGATGCGTTTGGGCAATGGACCTTCATCCACGAATGATTGCACCACCACGAAGGCAGCGACCACCATGCTGAATAGCGCCCCGATGTCGTATCCCTCCATCACCCCGAGACCGACGCAAAATCCAGCGAGCGCTACACGCATCCAACGGCGCGGCGAAGTCGTATCAGCCAATGCACCGAGCGCGAGAAAGTTCATGCCGAACGCGATGGGCTGGGAGCAAACGCCCCAGCAGGATGTGCCGACGAAATCGGAATTCAACGCCGCCGCCACTCCGACCAATAAGCAGGTGATCGAGGAGAATTTATATTGGCGGAAGCAAAACCACGCGCAAACGCCGACGACAAAAAGCGAGAATGGGCAGAACAGTTTGGCGTAATACAGCGGGCTCGTGAATAATCGCAGAGCCGTGCTCGGGTCCGGCATAGGCGGCGGATAAGGGCCGCCGAACCAATTCAAATCAATCCACATGCCCGTAAGGATATCTGGCATGCGATTGATATCGGAAACCATGCCGCCAAGCGGGCCGTCATTGGAAAAGACGATGTAACTTGGCGTAAACGCTTTGAAAAAGAGAATGAACAACAGCAACCCGATCAAGCCGGCGCACATGAAGAACGCTTTACGGCCGGAGGCGGGATTTGGTGACGCGGAATTCATGCTAAGGTGAGGAGTGAACGTGGCATTCGCCTGTGGAGCAATCGAAAAAAGCAGCGAAAAATTCAAACGGCGGCTTTTTCAAGCCGCCGCGAATCTGAAAACCATTCAACCGAACCCCCATTTTTGGATGGGTGCTACAGCGTTTCCTTCTGCTGTGGACGGCTGATGCGGTAAAAAGTCCGGTTCGTCCAAGCGGTAAATGCCGGGAAACGTCCGGCCAATTTGAGTCGGCGATAAGCCACTTCTGCCAATCGGACGGGTGACCATTCAGCGCGGGTGTAAGCTTGCAGCGAGTAAACGTGCGCACCTACCGAACGGCACTTGGTGCACGCAGGGTCGACCTTTCGGCCCTTGAGGAATTTCGGAAGCGTTGTGTCAAAGAGGCTGCCGCGAAGATTCTCGTCATCGCTGCGGTTGGAGCAATTGAGCAGCATGCCCTGGCCATTAACTGCCACGATCTGGTCCTGCAACAAGCAATCCCAATGGCGACGGCTGTAGCACAAATCTTTCGCTGCTTTCACCGGCAGGAGCACATCTTCGCCTGAAGGATCGTCGATGCCCGTCTCCCAGACGCGCATGGCGCGGTCTTGCGGGAGCAAGCTCGTAGCATACGGGACAAAAGTGAATCCCAGCTTGTTGGAGAACGCCTCCATCAATGGCATTTCGTGTTCGTTATATTTGTAGCGATGCCATGAAACCTGCACGTGCGTTCCGGGTTTGCGCAGTTTGGCGACTTCTTCCATGTTCGCTTTGACCTTCTCGATATCGCCGCCCTTATGGCTGCGTTCGTAGATAGCCTGCGTCCAACCTGACACGGAAATCAGCAGGATTTCTGGAGCTTCTGCTAAAACGGCCGGGCCGTTCTTGAAAATCACCAGGTTGCTGGAAAGGAAAACCGGCAGCTTAAATTCGTGGCAAACCCGAACCATCTCCGCCATTTGCGGTAACAGCAATGGTTCATTGTAATGGTAGAGCTGCACCCCAATGACGCGCGCTTCATCCGTGCACTTGGTAAGGATACGCCGGAGCATGTCGATCGACATGATACCGCCGGGTTCGGCTTCCTTGCGCCCGACGGGGCAAGTCTTGCACATCACGTTGCACGAGGTGGATGTGGCCAGATAAACGTTAATCGGGGATTTCATTGCTATTTACGGAGAACGATTGAATCAATACTGAAGACGGTCGCTGAAAACAACTTTTATTGCGTCGCCGCCATTCGCGACCCGCAAAACGGATAATTGCGTGCCGCATGCGACGGCTCTTTGTAAAGGTTCATCTTGCCTTAGTTTAGCCCCTTGCACGGAAGAGGAAAACACCTTTTTCAGGTTTTTTTGATCGAGACACATGAGCAGGTACAAAATTGCCGGTTGCGTTGAACCAAGGGAGAAGCACGTCTAATTCCACCGCGCGCGGCAAATGGAATTTTCCGAATTCTAAAGCAGGTAACGCAAGAAACTGAGGGGGTAGTTCCTTTATTTCTTCCGGAAAAGGCGCGTCGCTAAGGCCAGGCCGCCTATGCCAAACAGCATAACAGTGGAGGGCTCAGGAATGGTTGAAAGCGCCACATTATCCACCACGTAGTCGAATCCCGTCAAAGCGGCGGCTCCGCCGGTTACAAATCCGAGGCGGCCAAGATTATTATCCGTCCCGTAAATGGACGATTGGAAGATGCCGAAATTTCCGTTCGCCGTCGCGCTGCTGGACGGCGTCACAAAAGTGCCATCGATAAAAACCGAGAATGAATTTGGATCCAGCAAACGTGCTGCGAGGTCAGGGCCCGTGTAGCCGAGCGTCGCTCCGCCAACCAGTCCGTCATACATGAATATATCCAGCGTGTGCCAATTGAAGGTCGGTCCTGCCGCCTCAAAATTCTGCGCACTGGTCAAGCTGGTTGAGACGAAGTTCCCGCCTCCGTCCTGCACGCCGCGGTTGATGCGGTATTGCCCGTTGCTGAAGAGACGAAACTCCAGGTCGCGATTCGCTTGCGTATTTTGAGCGAGGCCATTTCCGCCGATGCTGACATAAAATGCCGTTGTGCTGGCCGCGCTGGGATCGACGGCGATGTCGGCATTGCGACGAAAGCTCAGCGAAAGATGTACGTTCCCGCCCGCCGTAAAATCCTGTTCCACGCGTACCGAGTTCGCGCCATCCGTGTCATAGATGCGTAAAGATTTGTTGGGCAGAATTTCGTCCAGAATGACCGCGCCTCGGCTGGCGGTAGCCGTGGTCGGACTCACCGCGGTCCACCCGCTGACCGTATTGCCGGTTGTTTGCGCATCAAAATTGTCCGAGAACAAGGATTGCGCGTGGCTTACTGAGGTCAACGCGACCAGCGTGACGACCCATCCAACGATCTTGGTATTTTTCATTTTGGATTCCGTTTCTGATTTGCTCGGTGTCACAAGTTCACGGCTTGTGTAGTCTGAAATATTTCTCACGCCCGGAGGTGGCATTGGTCACGACGTTATTCGGCCCAATCACTGTGGGCGCGCCGGCGGAGGTCCATGGCGACGTCGTAAGGTTCGTTGCCGCTTCCAATGCATACAGCGGGGAGGTCGTCGCGGGCCAAGTGATCAAGGCGTCGCTGCCAGATCGTGTGATGGTGAGTATTGGGGCTGGACCGGCAGACACCACATTTGTGATGGCGTTGAATTGCGCCGTGATTTGGTCGAGCGGTAGCTCATCGTTCCAAATTGCCAAATCGTCGATCACTCCCGCTCCGGGATTTCGGAAGGAATTAGTCAATCCTCCGCGATTGCCGATGACAAAATCTGTATTGTCACCTACGACGGATGTGTTCCCAATATCAATTAATCCCGGGGTCAGAGTTCCGCCAACTGGCCCAATATACCATTTGATTTCTCCAGGACTTGAATTCCGCGCTTCGTCGTAAGTCATCGCAAAATAATACCAACTTCCAAATGCGATGAGATTGGATGTCAGCAGCGTAGTGGTGGGGCCGTTACCAACTCGCAATTTAAGAGCAGATTGATCTGCGGTAGCAGTCGAGCTATCAAAGAACAACGTCAATGCGTTATTGGTCCCATTTCCAGCAATCGTTCCTTGAGCAAAAATATAGCGTTGGCCCGTGGTGACGCCGTCCAAGGCTCGAAATGCGAGGCTGATCGTTCCGACTGAAGCCGCCGTGGAATCCCCGGCAGTCACGCCGCCGCCCGAAAGGATATCGCTGGTAAACAAAGCATCATTCGTTTCATTGAACGAGTAGGCGGCATCCGTTCCTCCAAGGACATTTGTAACAAAACTTCCCGTCGTTCCGTTCGAACTCAATGTCAACGATGTCACAACGGAATCCTGAATTGAGCTATTGAATTTGAAGTAATGGGCTGGAAGCTGTGCTGAAATCGTCTGCTCGTAGGAGTTGTTAACCAATAGAAGTTGCGGCAGCGCGGAGAACTGGCTCGTGATTTCTGGACCGCTCAATTCGCGGTTCCAAATCGCGACTTCATCAATGCGCCCGCGCTTCCCGGTTGATTCGCGGAATCCGCTGGTCAGATTGGTTTGGTTACCAATGATGAACGGTCCATTGTCGCCGATGACCGCATCACTTCCCAGATTGATCGTTCCGGAATTCAGCGTGCTGCCTACGCGGCCCAAGTACCATAAAATCTCTCCGGCATCCCGTGCTTCGTCATACGTCATCGCAAAATAGTACCAACCACTAAACGCGATGTTGTTCGAGAGCATCAAGGTCGTCGTCCCATTTCCTACGCGCAGCTTCAGCGCGCATTGATCACTGGTCGCCGTGTCGCTGTCAAAATACAGCGACAGCGCGTTCCCGTTCCCGCTGACGTTGCCTTGGTAAAAAATATACCGCTGGCCCGAGGTCACAACCGGAAGCGCACGAAAAATTAGTGAAATCGAACCGACTCCGGTCGCGCTGGCGTTGGTTTCCCCACCGCCGGGAATAAGGTCGTTAGCGTTGGTCAAACCATCACCGGAACTAAAGAAGCTGTAACTGTTCGAGGAATTCCCGAAGGCATCCACCATAAATCCGCCCGTTGGTCCCACTGGTTCCAGCACGACACCGCCGCCCATCGTATTCGTAAGCGTCCCGTCGAGTTTGAAGTAAACTGTTGGAGATTGGCTCACTACCAGGGCTTGATAATTTGAGAGCGTCTGTGCCTCCATTGAGGCAGCCAGACCGAGAACGACAAACGTCGCAAAGAGTGCGGTTTTCATGGCTAGGTTAGACTTAATAGTTATTAATTTAATAGCGCGCTTCTGCAAGCTTAAATTTCTACTTTTATTTACGATAAAGGCCTGTTTTTAATCTTCGCTGCGACGTGGGCTGAGAGATGAAATTGGCCTCGAAATAATTATTAACATTTCTCTCAGTTCTCTAGCGCGCCAGCCCACCCGTCGGTAAAAGCCCTTGTTTGCGCAGGAATTCGGTGATGATTACCCGGCTCTTGTCTTTCCATTCCGGTAATTGACTCGTGAATCCATGGTCGCCTCCCGGCACCGATACGAATTCGCACTCATTTCCCGTCGCTTTGAGTTTGTCCCGCAACGCGATCGCCTGCGTCTGCGGCACCGTTTTGTCCGCATCCCCGTGAAACTCAAGCACCGGCGGCATCTTCGTATCCAAATGATGCACTGGCGATAGCGCCATCGCATTCGTCCCGAATCGCTTCGGCGTATAGCCTGAGAGCATCGAGGTATCGGACACTGCACTCATCAAGATCAACGCCGCTGGTTTCATCAACGGCGCTTCGTTCTGCGCCGATCCCGGAGGCGTTTCCTGAATCGCCGTCCACAATGCCACATGCCCGCCGGCGGATGACCCACCCACCACGATCTTCGCTGGATCAATGCCCAACTCTTTGACGTGGTCTTGTGCCCAACGCATCGCGGCTCTCCCGTCTGCTACCGATTCCAGGGGCGACGTATCAAATCTGTCCTTCGTCCGATAATCCGGTACCAATCCCACCATGCCTGCTTTTGCAGCGTAAGTTCCCCATGTTGCCGATTTCTCTGGCGTCCCACGCGTCCAACCGCCCCCAAAGAAAAACATCAGCGCCGGTCGCTGGTCCGATGCCTTCCAACCCTTCGGCTTGAAGACATGGATTCGCATCGGCTCTGGCTTGCCATCCCGATACACAAACGTCTCCGCACCCGGCAACGTCTCCGGTGTTTTTTCAACAGCGGTATCTTTCGACGTGGCTTTTTCCTTTTTCGCGACCGTCACCGTTTCTGCTTTCGACGTGATGCTCGCCAATGCTTCTCCCGACCCGATCTCCAGCTTCCCATCCTCGATTCTCACTTTGTCGCGCCTTCCATCAGGCCGCGAAATTTCCAGCATCGCATCCTTGTTCAACGTAACCTCCAGCTTTTCTGTCACCGTGCGATCCGGCCAAAGCACTGCATACACAGTGAATTCTTTCGCAGCTTCCGCACTTTCCAACGTGAGATGCTGCTGTGGCGTCCATCGTCCCGTCAGGTAGCTCCCTGTCACTTCTCCTTTGGTATATTTCGGATCGATCGGCACAGGAAATTGGTCTGTCACCGTCCCGCGCCATTTCACATCCGGCGCGATCAACTGCACCACGAGCGTCGCCTTGCCTTCGGCGCCTTTGATGAACGCCCGGTTTTTCGCACCGTCCCACTTTAAATCTTTTTCCGCGTGCAACAGCCACGAAAGTTTCCCCGCCGTTTTCAATGTCACGCGATCCCGCAAAATCACATACCGCTTGTCCACGAAAACCAGATCCCGTGTCACGCGTTGCACACGGTCCGCATCTTCCTGTCCCTCCTCGTACGCTACCGTCGCATCGCCCGTCGTCCACACCGCGCGTTCTGTCGTTTCAAATCGCGTGATGCGCCCGATCGCTTTTTTGTCCTGCGCTTTTTGTCCCACGCCATCGATCAGCAAATCGTTCTTTGACTTTGTCTGCCATGTCCATTGCTGGTGATGCGGCGAGCGATGAAATTCCCGATACGCCGAATTGATCGCGAGACTCTCGCCAAACGCATTCAGGATGAACGCATTCTGGTCCGCGTGACTGTGACTGAACGAGCCATACGGCGACGACTTGAACGTCACGTGAATATCTTCATCCGGTTTTCCCAGGGCGCTGTGCAAGGACATCCAACCGACATCCTTGAAATATCGCTGCTGCGGCAACTCGCTCAATGATTTCGGTACCACCGCCGGCCTTCCGCTCACGATGAAATTCCGCACCAGAAATTCACATGCCGTCGGATACAAACGATCCAAGCTCCCCAGTCCTTTGTCGAGTGGGCGCGGACGCTTATCGTTGCACAACTCCGCATACGCCCGGAAAAATCCATTCTGCTGTACCCGCGCCACATGCTCCATGTAATCGGCGACATTCGGATCCAGATTGAATCGTCCCGCGTTTGAAGTGTCGCCAAACACTGTGTGCATATACGGCTGCACATTATAGACCGCGAAGTACGGCGAGTTTTTCCAGAATTCCGAGGAGTAGGCGAGGGGATCGCCGATCGCCAGCAACCCATCCTGAAACGCCGCGTGCTCGAATGTCCCGCGCCAATACGCGCAACCCTCAGCCCAACCGCCATCATCACCGCCCCACGGACTGAACTGGTCCCGATAAAAAACATAAGCCAGCCGCCACCATTCGCGCGCCTCCGGCAAATCATCCCACAAGGCTAGTCCGCTCAATCCCGTCATCGCCATGAACCGCACCGGGTGACTCTCCGCATCGATGTCCAGTGAGTTACGCTTGATCTTCTCCACGTCCGCCGCCTTGATCCATTTTTCAGAACGCGCGCCGCGCTCTTTGAAATGCGCGAGCACGATCTTCTTTTCTTCCGCAGTCAGCTTCGCGCGTAATTGGTCGTAAACCAACGGCATCTTGCGCCACAATCGAAAGTGCGCTTCGTCGTTGTAATAAATGTCCGTGGCACCCGGGACATCACCGCTCTTCCAATCCGGCGAGAAATGCCACGCACTTGATTTCAGTAAATACTCCTTCGCTTTCAGAAAATATTTATCCTCACCCGTCACGATCCAAATCAGCGCGCCCGCTTCCGCCACGCCCGAAACCCGCCCGCATGTGTCCTGTGTCGCCCGCCACTTGTCCGCCTTTGCGGAATCGCGCTTCTTCGGCTCCGGGTCACCATACGTCAACGGCTCGTCCGGGAACGGCAGCGCGAGATAATCTTTGTCGAAATCCGCTTTGATCTTCGCAAACGCCTTCGCTCCCTCGCCACTGGTGCAATACGTCCGAAACGCTTGCTGTTTCTCTGCGATCACCATCGTGCGCGGTCCCTGCGCCGGAATCGGCGCATCCGCTAAAACGGGAAGGGCAATGAGCGCGATTAAGCTAATGAGTCGTTTGCGTTTTGAATTTACATTTGCAGAGCACATATCAAGAAATCATTAGTCATGATGTTGAGTGAGACGGTCGACAATTCTCCCTCTCCCTTCGGGAGAGGGCCGGGGTGAGGGGTTTGTTCGTGAGGGACTCATTACGCAAAATTTATCTCGCCAGTTTTGGAAAATCTGCCGCCGCAATTTTCCACTCGCCCTCCACTGCATGACGCAATTTCAAGTCGCCCGCTTCGCTCGCTACCACTTTCCACGATGACGGCGTTTTCTCCGCCTCGCCTGCCCAAACCAAGGCCACCAGGTCATGCTCACCTTCGATGCGTTCCGTCTCCGCCGCGAGAATCAGCGAGTGCCACGTCAACAAATGTGTCCGCTTATTTGGATCTGATTCGTGCGCTTTCACCGTGCTGAATCCACTGAGCGGCTGGATCGCCACGCTCAACTCACCATTCGACGCACTCGAAAATTCATCCTTCACCGAAACTCCTTTCAGTGTCGCGTTATGCAACGGCAGGCTATACGTCCCCAATCTCAATACCGCTGGCCGATATGCCACCACATGATGCCAATGCAGTTGCCAATCGCCCTTCCACCAGATGCGTGTCTCCACGCTCACATGATTCTGGCTGAATCGATCGCCCAATCCATACACCGATGCACAATGCTCCGCTTCCACTGCGACCGGTTGGCATTGATGCCGTCCATGGATTGCGCCGTCTGCAAAATCCGCCGTCAATGCCGCATCCAGCGGATACGTCTTCTCGTCGCGCGCAATTTCAAATCCAAACCCCGTGCGATAGCTCAGCTTGCCCCACTTCCACGTGCCGAACTTGATGTTCCCCACGCAAATCCCGTTCGCGTTGTTCAAAACTTCCACCGCGCCTTCGCTGCTCCGCACCACGAGTCCCGCTTGCGGAATCGCCCGTTGAAAATTTTTCTCTTCCGCCGGCAACGGCTTCTCTTTCGTGCGCCAGAACGCGTGTTCGCGTGGCAACAACAAAGGCGCAAATCCCTTCGCCGCCCAATACACTGAACCCGCGCAACTATACGCCTCCGTCATCTCCGGAAATTCATCCATCCATCCCAGCGACAACGCCCCCTGTTTCTGTTGGATGTTATGCCTTAGAAAAAATTCCAGATTCCGCGTACAGATGTTCCGCGCTTGTCCCGGCGGAATCGCCGATACCCCGCAATGTTCCGCCAACGCAAATGGCGCTGTCGCCGCAAATCGATAGCAGATTGAACGCCCAAACGGTGGATTCTCCCCGCTTGTCGCGAAAAAGTGAGCGTAATCTTTCAGGAACTCCGCTGCCCAATTCTTCCAGCGTCGCGCTCGGGAAGGATCACTTTTTCCGTAGAGCTTTGCCCACCACAGCCCATAATAGCCCCACGCGTACGCCGCGTAATAATCTACCGTTTCGTTCATCCCATCGATAAACCATCCGCCGCCCAGCGCCATCCCTTCCAACACGTCGAGTAAATGCCGCGTCACTGCTTTGTCCGCTGCTCGACCAAATCCTTCCTGCTCCAAAAACGCCAACGGTAGCGCGCAAAAGAACATATGATTGTTCCGATGCAACCCCGCTCCACGCACGCTGCCGAACCACATCGCAACCTGCTTTCGCTCCTCGCGCGTCAACGGCTCCCACAATTCTTTCCGCGCGATCTGCAATGCCAGCGACAACGCCGCTATCTCCACTGTGTGCTGGTGATGATTCGCCGTCGTTCCCCAGCCTTCTTTGTTGTTCGGGTCAGTGCCGATCACGAGTCCGCGACGAAACCATTCAGCGACTTGAGCGCGGGATAATTTCTCCTTTTCGCCTGCTTCACTCGCGAGCCAATGCGCCGCCAGCAAGCAAGGCCGCGCAAAGGATTCCAACCGATCTGCCTGTGCCCCGTGATTGCTCGCTTGACCGATCAATGGCAGGTCTGCCTTGCCCGGTTGCATCAACGCCGCAAGGGGAGCGAGCATCGATTCCGCAGTGTCTCGCCACCACGCATAACTATCCAGTTGACGGGATTCAGCGGACATCAGCGGTTTGGTTTTCGGCAGTCGCGCGCGTGAACCAGGGTTGCGACTTCAATCTTATCAACGCATCGCCCAACGGCGGCAGGTAGGGATGCCACATGCGCTCCCATTCGAGCGACACGCATCCTGCAAAATTCTTCTCACGAATTACACTCAACGTTTCCGCCAATGGCATCTCGCCGTCACCGAGTTGCACATAGGTGTAGGGATGCCGCGCCGACGGTTTACCGATGCTATCCTTGATGTGAATATGCCGAATCCACGGCGCGAGCTTTTCCCAGGATTCTGTCGGTGTCTCACCGCCCAGTCGCCATGTGTGATGTGAATCCCAGATGATTCCCAGCGGTTCAACCAACCGTCGTTGTAGTTCAATGCACGGAGCCGATGCGGAGAAAGCGTCATGTGTTTCCAGCAAAAGTTCCGTCCGCCACCCACGTTCCTTTTGCTGACGACGCCACCAGTCAACTGTCTCCACCGCCTGCCATAATTCCTGCTCCGTCAATGCGGTTCCCCACGTTCCGCCACCGAACGCGCGCACATATTTCGCACCCCATGAGTCCGCCCATCCCGCAAACGCCAACAACTCCGTCCGCGTCTTTTCATCATTACCCACCAGCTTGAACGACGACCCCGCCACGCGAAATTTTGCTCGATGCTCCGCAAATAACGCTGCGGCTCGCGAGGAGGTCCATGCCGTTTCCTGGGCCCATTGTGGAAGATCGGTACGGCTGGCAATTGCGCGAATTTCTATCTCATGCAGTCCGAAGTCGCTGAGCAACGCGCAGATTTGTGGTAACGACATCTCAGCGCAGCCGAGCGTCGAAAATCCCCAGCGGAAGGCGTCGCGTTCAGGTGGCGCGGTCATAGACATCGAGCGTCACAACCGATTCCAGAGGTTTATCGCGCAAGAATGCGCGCAAATTTTTCAGTGCCAACGCGCCACTATCACGCCGCCGATCCCGCGTCGGCCCGCCCAGATGCGGCAACAACGTCACGTTCGGCAAACCACGCAACGGCGATTCCGCCGGCAACGGTTCCTGTTGATAAACGTCTAGCGCTACTTGCAACCGACCTTCCCTTGCCACGCGGACCAAAGCCGCTTCATCCACAATCAATCCGCGTGCCACGTTCACGAACGTGCCTCCCTCCGGAATCGACCTCAATAATTTTTCTGTGACGATGTGATGATTCTCCGGCGTTGCCGCTGCCAATTCCACCACTACGTCCGACGTCGAAAACAATTCTTCAATCGAACCCAATTCCTTCACGCCATGCTGCGCAAAAATCTCACGCGGCATGTGAGGTGAAAAGGTCTGGATCCGATCCGTGAACGGACGTAGCATCGGCATTAGTTCTTGCGCAATCGCCCCAAATCCGTGCAGGCCAACCCGTCGCCCGATCAAACTTTGCGTGACCGTTGTGCCATTTTTCCAGCCACCATCGCGGTGCATCGCTTGCGCCCAATACGACGCCCGCCGCAATGCCATCAAAATCAACATCAATGTGCATTCCGAAACTGTCGCGCTAATGGAATTTCCCCAGTTCGTCACCACCAACCCGTTCGCGATCAATTCTCGCGGCACGAGTTTCCGCACCGTTCCCGCCAGATGACATACATACTTGAGTCCCGCGAGGTCGGCCGCTGTTACGGTTGAATTCAATGAAGGCGTCTGCCAACACGTGATCAAAACTTCCGCCGGATTCGCTCGCAATAAGCTCGGCCAATCATCCGGAGTGCCCAAGGGCAGAGGAAGCCGCTGCGCTTGCGGTGCTAGCGTTTGCAGTTGGGACCAGAGCTCGCCCGGGAAAAAATCGGCGATTTCGGCATCGCTCAGCGCGATGAGTATCCTCTTTTCGGACATCACTTAATAATTATTAAACAATTATGAAAGATGAGCAAGCGAATTTGCGTGCCTGACTTTCAAGGAATTAATGCCACCCGATAATACCGGCGTGGGCTGTTACTCGGGGCACCGCCCGTTTGCGACCCATCGTCCGTCCAGGTATTGAGCGTCAGCAGGTTGGAAATCGTCCCGCCCGCATTGAACCAGTTCGATAGATTCGTGCTGTAGCGCACCTGATATACCAATCCCGGAAAACTCGACCAGGTGAGCGTTATTGCGTTCGTCCCACGCGCAACCAACAACGAATCTACGCTTCGCATCCACGTCGGCCCCACATCATCGACGCCCAAAGGTCGTCGCGTCATACCGCTCAAACTAAATTCGTCGCACCCAATATCCTTCAATCCCACTCGTGCTTGTCCGTCAATATCATCAGTCACCAGCGCATAACTGCCCGCTGCTGCGTCAATCGCTGGACCGTTCGTTGCCGGCCGCCACAGCCCATCCGCACTCAAACTCAACAACGGATTGTTTGTCGAGATTCCCGCGTTCGTAAGGCCTACCGTCGCTCCGGAAAAAATATTTCCTTCCCACAGAAAGTTTGTCGGTTGCGTCAGAATTTTTATCAACGCTCCCGTCGAACTTCGCACGATGTTATTCGCATTCGTGCAATCAATTGGTCCCAATGTTCCGCCGCCATCCGATTGTCCGATCGTAAAATTATTCGAACACCCTACAAACGTGTTGAATGCCACGAAAGCTCGCTGCACCTGAAAATATTCGTTCACGGCCGAGTCCACGACGCCGTCCATCATGCAGAGCGCTGACCGTGCGCCCGATCCGCTCAAAGCTTCAAAATAATTATTAAAGACCTTATGATCTTCCCCAATGATTCGCACCCCGCCAGCACTCGATAATCCACGCCCAAAGAACCAATTTCCCTGCACCGTGCACCGATTTCCATGCCTCAGTGTCAACGTCGCTTGGCATGAATCAAACGTGTTGTACCGATAGATATTTTCGCACGATTTGCTCGAGATGATCTCGATGTCCCCGTTGCATCCGAGAAACAGATTTTCTTCCACTAACGTTCGCGAATTCTGAAACGACGTCCCGCTATCGCCTACGCGAATCGATTCATCCCCGTTATCGTGAAAAAGCCCGCGCGGCCCGAAAAAATTCCGCCGCACCACATGATAATTCCCAAAATTTGTTTGTCCGGCCGCCAGCCACACGACCAATGTTGTGCCCAGATTCGTTTTCCCCTTGAGAAAACAATTCTCCACGCGATTGCTCAGTCCATACAACGAAACCCATTTGTTGTTTGCCTCTCCATCCGGTGGGTTGTAGTTCACGATCGCGCAATTCGTCAGCACGCAATTCGTTGCCAGCGTCGACGACGTATCGCGAAACTGGATCACATCGCTGTTCGTGTAATAGCCGTTCTGAAACCTCAAGCCATCCACCACCAGCCAATTGCCCGAGATCCGCAAACGCGAGTTGCCACTTAAAATCACCTGTCCCGGTGTTTGTGCTCGCAATGTGATCGGATTCGCCGCCGTGCCGCTCTTTTTGAACAGGATATCCGCATCCTGCCAGGTCTTGTTGGTCAGGATAATGGTATCTCCGGCCACATTCGTGGTCAGCGAAGCCGTGATTTGCGCCACAGTTGAAACCGTGACGTTTGCTGCGGGTGACTGTCCAATCGCCAATAAAATCAACGCAAGTGCGAGCGTGAATTTCCTGCAGGTCGTTGCTGAAATGGATCGCGGCGAGAAACGCATTGCAAATTGATTAATGACTATAAACTATTGGGGAGAAATATGAAGTCGGTTCCGTTGGTGTTTTCACCATTTTCCTGATGAAAGGTAGTCGCGTCTCTCAACAAAAAATTGCCCGTGACCTCGGCGTCTCGCAGGCGCTGGTCTCGCTGGTCTTGAACGGCAAGCGCGAGAACATCAGCGACGAATCCTACGATCGCATCTGGAAGTACGCCATCAAGATGGGTTACCGGCCGAAAGGCATGCAGCCTTCGGGCAACCATCTCGCGACGCGTAACGTCGGCTTCATCTTGCGTGCCGGGTTGCGATTGCACACCCAAAGCAATTTTTTCAGTCACGTCCAACACGGATTGCATGGCGCTTTGCTCGAGCAGAGCTACCATTCCGTTTTCCTCGGCGCCGAAGATGACCTCGGCGTCCGCGCGCTCCAACAACGTTTGCGGCAGCATCACTTGTTCGGCATCGCGGTTCTCGGTCAGGTCCAGGAGCAATTCCTCAAAGCCATCAAAGCCGCGCAGGAAAATCTCGTCGCCATTTCTGTCAGTTACCCCGGCATCTGCCATTCCGTGATGCCGAACGAAATGCAGGCTCTCGAATTGTTGGTGACCCACCTCAAGTCGCTCGGTCATCGGCGCTTTGCCTGGATCGGTGGAGACAAGGGGCTGCATTATAATATCCGGCGACGCACCGGTTTGCTGGCGACCATGGAGCAGCACGAACTGAAACTCTCCTCGCAATTCATGGTGGACGTGGAATCCGGGGATCGTCTCGCCGGCTGGAAAGCCACGGAATTGATGCTCGATCGAATTCCGAAAACCAATTTTCCCACGGCGTGGATCTGCGTCAACGGACTCATGGCGCGGGGAACGATCAATTGTCTCGCGCAACGCGGTTGGCGGATTCCCGAACAAATCAGCGTGGTCGCATTGGATGCCACCCGCGTTTGCGTGGAGGAACATCCGACCATCACCGGCGCGCATGCCGATCCCGAGAAAATGGGCGCTCGCGCCGCGGAATTGCTCTTGAACCACGGTCGCGACAAGGATGAAAGCCTCACAGATTTGATCATGCCGGCGACGTTGACGGTGCGTGAGACTTCAGGGCCGGCTTCTTGAAGTTGGGTTAACGACTTTCCCAATTCGTTTGAGTGATACTTATTTGAGCCGCTTTGAAGCGCAAGGGACGGACGCTGTAATCCCCATAAAGTACATTCATTGTGCCATTATGGCGGAAATCAAGATTCACTGTTAATTTATAGTCAGTCTGCGCTAAATCTGGTTGAGCAAAACTCCAGGGATAGTTGGACCGGCAAGCTTTGTTGGGATTACCAGGATCGCTACTGGTATCGCGCTTCCCTTCAACGACCAATGGTGCTTCTGCGATATTTTTCACGTCGGAAACCTTTCTTGGCACAGTTGCCGTGAAACCTGAGCCAGATGCCGTTCGGCCAAGCATACTTGAACTGCACGCGTAGGTGCCGGAAAGATCGGTCGGCTTCATTAATATGCCGTTCGTGCGATATTCCGCGCCGGGGCAATTAAAAACAATGTTGACCGGACTCGTTAGATTCCCTCCCCGTCGTGGCAAATAAGGCCCTAAAGACTTTGTCCAGAGCACGCTGCTTCCCGAAGTATCGGTCGGATCAAGCACCGATGCGTCAACAGAGGCATAAGGGAAAAAATAGTTCTGCTCATCCGTGTACAAAGCCAGCGCCACAGTGATCTGTTTCATATTGGAAACGCAATTGACCTGCAGTGCGCGGGCTTTGGCTTTGCTCAGCGCGGGCAACAGCATCGCCGCGAGGATGGCGATGATCGCGATCACGACCAGCAATTCGATCAGGGTGAAGCCGCGCCGAAGCGTCTGTTTTGGCGAAGCGGTCGATGGCCTTTGCAGCGGACTCATACTTACGAAATCAAAATAAATTTTTTTATTGGCGAGTCAACTCCTTTATTTATAATTATTAAGTGCCGACCGTGCCTGCTCAACTTGCTGCTTTCCCGCTGCCACCCAACCTGGTCTGGCGCAGCTACTCCGGTGGGTCGGTGCTGCGGAAATTTCGCGGCAAGGTGGCGACCGCTGATGATCATTTTCCCGAGGACTGGCTGGCTTCCACAGTTCGCGCTCGCAACGGCGCGAATAGCCAGGGTGCCAACGAGGGGTTGAGTCGAGTAGGGGTGGGCGACGAAGCCATCCTTTTGCCCGAGGCGCTCAACGCGCAGCCGGAGTTCTGGTGGGGCAGTAATTCCCAATCTCATTCCGGTACGGGTGTGCTATGGAAATTATTGGACTCATCGGCGCGACTGCAGTTCCAAGCGCATCCCGATGCTGCATTTGCAAAAAAGCATCTAAACTCCTCTGCCGGAAAAACCGAATGCTGGTACATATTGGGCACGCGTGGCGAGGCGCATGTGTATCTGGGTTTCCAAAAATCACCGGGACGGGAAGCGTGGGCGCAGATGATCCGAGAACAAGACGTGACGCGAATGCTCGCCTGTTTCGAGAAAATTTCCGTGCAACCGGGCGATTGCTTCGTCGTTCCAGCCGGTACGCCGCACGCCATCGGCGCGGGCATTTTCATGCTCGAACTCCAGGAGCCGACGGATTGGGTTGTGCGTTGTGAAACTGCCACCACCGATGGAAAGCCGCTCCCGCCCGAAGCGTGTTTCATGGGTTTGGATCTGGAGCGTTGCCTCGATGTTTTCAATTACGATTCGCTCAGCGTGGCAGAGGTGCGGCGTCGCTGGCAGCAGCAGCCACGCCTGTTGAATCGCGGCGCTGGATTTTGCGAAGAAGAGATCATCGCGCCGGAACATCATGGATTCTTCCGATTGAACCGATTACGCGGTGCGAGCAACGCTTCGTGGGCTGGGGGCGAATTGACGTTGCTCATTGCGTTGCAAGGGCAGGGCGAACTCGTCGCTAAAAATGGAGAGACATGCTCTGTTAGAGCGGGCGAAACGTGGCTGCTGCCGGGGAGCGTTCCGGAATGGAACTGGCAGAACCGTGGGGATGATTGGGAAGTTCTGCTGGCCAAAACTCCGCACCTTCATTCAAGTTAACGATCGCTACCCACTCACGCGCATGCTTTCCAACTACGACAAAATCGTCATCGGATTCTATTTCGTTTTCATGGCGGTGGTCGGTCTGGTCTGCCGGAAGTTCATTGGGAACACGAGCGATTATTTCCGTGGTGGTGGAAAGATGTTGTGGTGGATGGCGGGGTGCACCGCATTTGTGGCGCAATTCAGCGCCTGGACGTTCACGGGCGCCGCGAGCAAGGCTTATCTCGATGGGCCTGTGATCATGGTGATCTATTTTGCGAATGCCATCGGCTTCTTCCTGAACTTTCTATTTTTTGCGCCGCGTTTCCGTCAGATGCGCGTCGTGACTTCTATTCAAGCAATCAAAGCCCGTTTCGGGAATGGCAGTGAACAATTCTTCACGTGGGTGCAGCTTCCAATTGGCGTGTTGTACGCAGGCATTTGGCTGAGCGGATTGTCTGTATTTATTTCGGCGGCTTTCAATGTCAGCTTATACTCTACTGTCATCATCACGGGTTCGGTCGTCTTGGTCATGGCGGTGATTGGCGGATCCTGGGCAGTCGCCGCCGGGGATTTTATTCAGACGTTGGTCTTGATGCCGATCACGTTGGTCACCGCATTTCTCGCCATCGCGCAAGTTGGAGGTTGGAGCAACTTTTTCGAAAAACTTCCGCGTCATCATCTGCATTGGTCCGAAGGGGCGCGCGTAGAAATTTTGTATCTGTGGATCATCGCCATCTTGATCAAGCAATTCATCTCCACGAACAACATGCTGGAAGCGTCGCGTTACCTGAATGCGAAAGACGGGCGACAAGCCAAGAAAGCGGCATTGCTCGCTACCATATTGTTCCTCATCGGCCCCAGCTTCTGGTTCATCCCGCCCATGGTCGCGCGCATCGTGCATCCTGATTTGCACGAGATGTTTCCGAACCTGAAAAACCCTTCGGAAGCGGCGTTTGTGGTTGCAGGGATCGACAATATGCCGGCGGGCATGTTGGGTTTGCTCATCAGCGGGATTTTTGGCGCAACCATGTCGCACATGGACATCGGCTTGAATAAAAACGCCGGGTTCTTCGTGAAAAATTTTTATCAAGTGCTCGTCCGTCCGCACGCTCCGGAAAAAGAAATGATGCTGGTAAGCAAAGTAGTGACCTTTCTGTTTGGAATTCTCGTTATCGCGTCAGCGTTGGCGTTCAGCACGTGGAAAATTGGTTTGTTCAACCTGATGCTCCAATTTGGCGGATTGATCGCCGTGCCCTCGTGCATGCCTTTGATTTGGGGCGTGCTCATCAAACGCGCACCGGCGTGGGCTGGATGGACCACCGTCCTTATTGGGTTTGCCACATCGCTCGTAGCTAAATTGCTTCTCACCCCGGCATGGTTGCAGGGCTTCATGGGTTGGACGGATAAACCGTTGAGCACACGCGAAGGTGACGACTGGGTTTTGCTGGCCGGTGTATTATTGAACGTCATTATTTGTTCCACGTGGTTCCTCGGTTCATGTTTGTTTGCGCGATCGCGTTCAACCCAGGAGGTGGAACGAGTCGAAAAGTTTTTCACTCAAATGCGGACGCCGGTCGATTTTGATAAAGAGGAAGGCTCCGCCAACGACGCGCAGCAATATCGCACCTTGGGTCTGATGAGCCTGGTATATGGCTCGTTCATTTCACTGTTGGTGCTGATTCCCAATTCACTATTGGGCCGAGTCGGCATGTTTGCGTGCGCGGGTGCGATGCTGGTTGTAGGTGGGTTGCTTTATGCGAATTCGCGCCGGCTCAAGGCAAAAGAAGTTGACCGGACTGCATCCGGTAATTAATACGTCCAAAAATTTGTGGGAAACTTAACTGGTAAACGCGTCCTCGTCACGGGGGGCGCCCAAGGTCTCGGTGAAGCGATCACGCGTCATTTGCTCCAGGCGGGCGCGGATGTCGCAATCCATTATTTTTCGAGTGAAGGTGGCGCGAAAGAATTGAAAACTTTTGCGCGCACGCATGGTCGACGCGCAGAAATCTTTCAAGCTGACCTGACGCAAAAAGTCCAGGCCACCGATTTAGTCGGGCGGGCCGCGCAATTTCTTGGCGGCCTCGATGTGCTCATCAATAACGCCGGCGATCTCGTGCAGCGACGCCGGTTGGATGAAATTGATCCTGCTTTCTGGGAACAAACTTTCGCTGTGAATGTGAATTCGATGCTTTGGGTCACTCGTGCCGCTGTGCCGGTGCTCGCCCAAAGCGGTGCCGCGAGCATCGTGAATCTTTCATCGCTTGCCGGTCGCAAAGGTGGCCACACGGGTTCGCTCGCATATTCGGCGGCTAAAGGCGCGGTGTTGACCTGGACGCGTGCGTTGGCAACGGAATTGGCCCCCGAAGGAATTCGCGTTAATGCCGTGACGCCCGGATTTATTCTCGGCACACGATTCCACGCAACGCATACCACCGATGAAAGTGCACAACGCACGATAGCGGGGATTCCATTGGGTCGCGCTGGGACGCCGGATGACGTAGCGCGTGCGGTGATTTATCTCGCGTCGGAGTTCGACGGCTTCATCACGGGCGCCACGCTGGACATCAACGGTGGGGTTTACGCGGCGTGAGGGGGAGTAGGGGACGTCTGCTTTTCACTTTGCAGGCGACGGCTTTCCGAGTTTGATTAGCGCAGATGATTGGTCGTTTGTTGATGCCGGAACTTGCCGAGCTGATTCGCCAACGCGATTTCGCTCAGCTCCGGGAAATTCTCTGCGAATTTCCCGCACCGGATATTGCGGAGATTCTTTTCGACCTTAACCCCGGCGACGAAGCGGTGCTGTTGCGCTTGTTGCCGCGCGATCTGGCTGCCGAAGTTTTCGATTACCTGCCGCTGGATGACCAGGAACAAGTGTTGCACGCGCTCGGCAGCGAAGAAGTGGCTGGAATTCTGAATGACCTCCCGCCTGACGACCGCACGCGCCTGTTGGAAGAATTGCCGGCGGCGGCTACACAAAAATTGCTGGCGCTCCTGAATCCCGAAGAGCGGAAAGTTGCCACGGAGCTATTAGGTTATCCCAAGAATTCAATTGGGCGACGAATGACGCCGCACTATGTCGCGATCCAGCAGAATTGGACCGTGGCAGAAGTGCTCTCGCACTTGCGCAATGAAGAGCACAAGCGCGATTCCATCAATCAGCTTTATGTCGTGGATGGCAAAGGACACCTGGTTGATTTCGTGCGTTTGAGGAACCTGGTGGTTGCGCCCGTGCAAATGTCCGTGCTCGAACTGCTGGAAAACCAGCAGATCTTTTTGCGCGCGACGGACGATCAGGAAACCGCCGTCGCCGCTTTCAAAAAATACGATTCCACGATCTTGCCAGTGGTGGATTCAAAGGACGTGTTGGTGGGAGTGGTCACCGTGGACGATGTTTTGGATGTCGCGGAAAAAGAGGCGACGGAAGACATCCAGAAACTCGGCGGTATGGAGGCGTTGGACGCCCCGTATCTCAAGATCAGCGTGCTCCACATGATCCGTAAGCGAGCGCCGTGGTTGATCATTTTGTTCCTGAGCGAAATGCTCACCACGACCGCGATGGGGTTCTTTGAGGATGAAATCTCCAAAGCAGTAGTGCTGGCTTTGTTCCTGCCGCTCATCATTTCCAGCGGCGGAAATTCCGGCTCCCAGGCAACGACGCTCATCATTCGTGCGATGGCGCTGGGCGAAGTGACGTTGGGTTTTTGGTGGCGCGTCATGAAACGAGAGGCGATCTCGGGACTTTTATTGGGCCTGATCCTCGGCACGATCGGTTTTCTGCGCATCACATTTTGGCATTTTGCCTTTCACGCTTACGGGCCGCATTGGTCTTTGATCGCGCTCACGATTTTCTTTTCGCTTATCGGCGTCGTGATGTGGGGCACGTTGTCGGGTTCGATGTTACCGTTCGTGTTGAAGCGGTGCGGATTGGATCCAGCGGCTTCGTCGGCGCCGTTTGTCGCGACCCTCGTGGACGTCACGGGATTGGTGATTTATTTCATGGTGGCCTTGCAGGTATTGAGCGGCAGCTTACTTGCGCCGCCGCCCGCGGGTGTGGTGCGATTGGATTACAAGCCGACGCCGGATTCGTTCCATCGCTTGTTGAATCTCAATGATGATTGGCAGGTGGACAAAGTTGAATTCAATACCAATACGAGCGTGGTGCGAATTGAAATCAAGGAATCGGAAAATTTTGTCAAAGACCTCAAATCCGCTGAATGCAAAACTGGAGTGGAAGTATACGACCACGCGCAGGCTAAAGTGTGGTCATATCCCGATCTATTCGGTTTCCGAACTGAGATTGAATGCCGCCTTCCTCTGGTGCGATGCAAAGGCGGAAGCCCGATTCAAAATATTCCCGACAAATTGCCGTGGTCAGAAAAAGCGACGCTGATCCAGTAACCTTGTCGCGAACTCAAAAGAACGGATTGTTCGCTTTTTGTTCGCCCACGGTTGTAAGCGGACCATGGCCGGGGCAAATGAGTGTAGCGGGAGGTAAACTCAGGATTTGATCGCGAATCTTTTGCTTCGCGAGATCGCCGTGTTGCGGCGCACCACCCATGGAGCCGGCAAAGATCGCGTCTCCCACAATCGCCACGTGCGGTGCGTCTTCCTGCCAATTGCCCACGAGATACGTCACGCCGTCTTCAGCGTGGCCCGGCGTATCGCGATGCGTTACGCGCAAGCCGCCGAGATGCACAATTTCGCTCGGTTTGTTGCGTTGATCCATCGGCGCGCTCTTGGAGTCGGTATGCACCTTGGCTTTCGGATGCGCGGCGCGGATGGGTTCGAGCGCGATGATATGGTCGCGATGTGTGTGCGTGATGAAGATGTGGCGGAGTTGCAGCTTTTCTTTCTCGATGGTTTCGAGAATCGGCTTCGCATCCCAACCGGTGTCGAACAATGCCGCTTCTCGCGAAACTTCGTCCCATACCAGAAAGCAGTTCACCGTCATGCCTTCTGCGGTGGTTGAAAAAACACGTAGATCGCGCCATCCCGATAAATCGACTTCCTTGGGCATCCAGCCTTTCGCGAACGCTTCGAGCTTCGACGCGTTCAAACCGGTAGCTTCAGCGAGGGCGGCAAAATTCGGCGCTTTGGAAAATTTTCCTGAGTCTTCGGCAGCAGCAAGTTCAGCTTCCGTCACTCCGGCGGCCTGGGCGGCGGTAGCGGCGGAAACCCCGCGCATGGCGCGCGCTTTACGAATGACATCACCAGCGTGGTCTTCAAGATTCATGTGGAAACGGTAGCGGTGGATGGAGCAGGGGCGCAAGCCTCAGGTTTTCCAGCTTGCCGCGACGCGCTCGGTCAGCGACGCGAGATGCACCGAGGGATTTTGCTGTGCCACTTCCGGCGCAACCGAATCTGTCAGTCCGTGCAGCAGCCGAAACATTTCCTTCACTTCCTGTTCGTGCAACACACGTCCAGCGAGGCCGACGCACGGAATTTTTTGTTCGCGACAAAGCTTCGCCAATTGACCCACGCCCTTGCCCATCAGCGTCGAGCCATCGATCGCGCCTTCACCTGTGAGCACGAGATCGGCGCCCTGCAGGCGATGCAACAAATTCGAGCGCCCGGCGAATAATTCGAATCCGGGTCGTGCTTCGGCTCTGAGGAATGCCATCAATCCGAAGCCCAAACCGCCCGCCGCGCCTGCACCGGCGCGTTGGGAGAAATCATTCTTAAATTCCACAGCCATGATTTTGGCGAGCTGGCCGAGGCAACGTTCCGCCAGATCAAAATCTTCTGGACGAATTCCTTTTTGTGGACCGTAGATGCGCGTCGCACCTGTTTCACCGAGCAAAGGATTTTGGACATCGACGGCCACAACGATTTTGCCCGGCAGGCTGACCTCCGGAGCGTGAACCGATTTCAAGCGATAAAGTTCCGTCCATCGGGTGACGGGATGGCCCTGGCCATCCACGAATTTCCATCCAAGCGCGTGCGCGAGGCCAAACCCCGCGTCGTTAGTGGCGCTGCCACCGATCCCAATGAGAAAATTTTCTGCGCCCGCATCGCGTGCCGCTGCGAGAACTGCGCCCAGGCCGAATGTATCCAATTCAAAGGGATGAAATTTTCCCGGCGGCAGCATGGCGAGGCCGACGATTTTTGCGGATTCGATGATGGCCGTTTTGTTTTTGGAATCAAACCACCATGTCGCTTCGCAGTTGCGGTGTGCGGCATCGATGGTCTTGGTGGTTTGCGGTCTGGCACCCAACAGCGCGCTGATGGCTTCACCGAATCCGTCGCCTCCATCGCTGATGGGGAGCAGTTCCACCTGGTCGTTAGGTCGCGCCTTTCGCCAGCCCTCAGCCATCACTTGCGCCGCCATCGCAGCGGGCAAAGTGCCCTTGAATTTGTCCGGAGCGATCAAAACCTTCATCAATCGATAAACTCCGGGGTCTGGCCTCGAATGTCAACGGAGCGGCCCTCAAAGATTGGTGGGGAATGCACCTTCCCGAGACCGGAAATTCGGGCTTTCGGTACGGGGAAATTTGTGCCATTATAGGATGCATATGACGAAACCGAAAATTGTCGCTTATTTGAAGCCCACGTGTGGTTGGAGCAATGGCGTCCGCGCCGTGCTTCGCAAATACGATTTACCGTTTGAAGACCGAGACATCATCAACAACCCGGCCCAACGCCAGGAAATGATCGAGAAGTCCGGCCAGATGCTCAGCCCTTGCGTTGAGATCAACGGTCACATGCTCGCGGATATCAGCGGTGAAGAAGTCGAAACGTGGATGCTGGCGAACAAGGTCGTGACGCCAAACAGCCGCGAGGCGGATGCTCCGACGAATCAGCCCTGCGCGCACGAGATGCCGCAAGCGATGAATTTTGGCGCGCGTCACTAACTAAATCTGATTTAACCAGCCGCGTTGATTATTCAGCGCGGCTTTTTTATTCCGCAAAACGAGCGCAAGACGTTTTAGGTTCAGTCGCCTGATCGGGAAATGGAATTGAAACCCTGATTCGCCTCGTTCACTTTCCCTACATGCGAATTGTCACTTCCGCATCCGCCATGCAACGCCTTGCAAAGCAATGGCAGCGACGCGGCACGCGCGTCGGCTTTGTGCCGACGATGGGCTATTTGCATGAAGGTCATTTGAGTCTGGTGCGCGAAGCGCGTCGGCGCGTTGGCAAAAGTGGCACGGTGGTCCTGAGTATCTACGTGAACCCGACGCAGTTTGGGCCGAAGGAAGATCTCTCGCGTTACCCACGTGATTTCAAACGCGATTGCAAGCTGTGTCGTAATGAGGGCGTGGATGTCATTTTCGCGCCTGATGATGCAGAAATATATCCCGGCAAAGCGACGGATGGATATAGCACGTATGTCGTCGAAGAATCGCTCGCGCAAAAAATGGAAGGAGCATCGCGCCCGACACATTTCCGCGGTGTGACGACAGTGGTGGCAAAATTATTTAACCTGGTGCTTCCGGAAGTTGCAGTGTTCGGCGCCAAAGATTGGCAACAAGCCGCCATCGTGAAACGCATGGTAGCGGATTTGAATTTTCCGCTAAAGATTGTCGTGGCAGAAACGGTTCGCGAGCGCGATGGCCTTGCGATGAGCTCGCGTAATAAATATCTGGATGCGGCGCAGCGAGAGCAGGCGACGATTTTGAGCCGCACGATTCGGGAAGCGCGTTCTAAGGTGAAGAAAAAATCTATTTCAGCGACGAAGTTGAAAGCGGACCTGAAGAAGTTTATCGCAAAAGCCGCGCCACTGGGGCGACTTGATTATGTCGATTTTTTTGAGCCGGAGACATTGTTGCCTGTGACGAAAGTTTCGCACGGCAGCCATATGGCTCTGGCGGTTTTCTTTGGCAAAACGCGGTTGATTGATAACGGGCGATTATAAGCACCGACTTCATTTTCCATCGCGCGTTAGAATTTCTATTTCGAGGATGTTTGACGGAAGTTGAGTGGTGGATTTCAAGAAATCGGGCAGGAATAAAAGATCTTTTGGCAGCAACCAACTATTATGCGAAGTGTGTGGAACTTGCTTGCCGATTTCCAATGACGAACCCGAAAATTGTACGTAATATTTCCCGGGTTGCGTGAATGTGTACCGTTCAGAAAGGTCAGTTTTTTCGACAAGGACTGCGGTTGAATTTGGTTCGATGGTTTTAATGCTGTTGGGGATTTGACCTGACTGATGACGATAAGGTACGTCTTTATTAGAGGCGTCCATAACCTTCAGTGGCTCGAAGTAGAACCGAAAGTTCGAGTAATCAACTGACTCTTTCCCGAAATTAATGAGTTCAATCTTGAAGAGCATTGGTGACCCGATGACAAACTTGTCGCTGAGAGCAGTCAATTGGACTTTAAGATTTCGCATTTGAACTTCTAAATCGTGTCGGATGCTTGCGGCTTGCGTTTGCTGGTTTTTATAGAACTTTTTCTCGCTGATTACGTAGTCATCCATGTTCACTGGCGGATAATCCACCACCCAACCACCATTCGTGGAAATAATCGCCCAATACCATTGAATGATTGGCTGCTCATTGGGTGGAGTAAGATTAACAACCAGTCCAAAAGCTTTTGTACCGCAACTCCAACAACCGAAGCTTTGAGCGAGAAGATCGTTTATTGGGATTGTCTGATGAAAGAACTCACCCAATTCGCGCCATTGGGTGGCGTGTGCCTGTACTCGATCGGAGCACATGCCGAGTGCTCCCTTCCAGTTTTCAGAGGCGAGCATGTCCTGGAAACGAAGAAAGAAGGCATTTGCGCTACGCTGTTCAGATGTGAGCGGTTGTGGTTTTCCAGGCCCACCCGAGATAACAGTCGCTATGACGAAGTTAACGATAGCCACGATAGCGAGAAAACGTCCCAACAGATTCATTTGGGGTTTCATAGAATGATTGTGGTTGAAATCAGATTTCTTCCTCAAGCAAACATCGCAACCCCCATTTTGTTTCGCGATCGCCTTCATATTTCGTCTCGCGTCTTTGTGAGTTTGCGTTAAATGTCTCTGACGTTAATGAAACAATTCGACTACCTGGTTCTGGGCAGTGGCATCGCGGGACTCTCATTTGCCCTGAAGGTGGCATCGCGCGGGCGCGTGGCCATCGTTACGAAGAAAGATCGGGCGGAGTCGAATACTAATTACGCACAAGGCGGTATCGCGGCGGTCACCAGCAAAGAGGATTCTTTTGAGTCGCATGTTTCCGACACGTTGGAAGCCGGCGCGGGGTTGTGCAAAGAAAAGGTGGTCCGCACGATTGTGGAAGAAGGGCCGGCACGCATCGCGGAATTGATCGAGCTGGGGATGAAGTTTTCGGAGCGAGAGGTGAGTGAAAGTGGCGGGAAGGAATTAGATCTCGGTCGTGAAGGGGGCCATTCGAAGCGGCGGATTTTGCACGCGAAAGATGTGACGGGGCGTGAGATCGAGCGCGCGTTGCTTAATGCGATTTCGCTACAGCCGAATATTCAAATCTTCGAGAACCATTTGGCGATCGATTTGGTCACGAGCCAAAAGCTAGGGTATGTCGGAGAAAATCGCTGTCTCGGCGCGTATGTCTTCGATAAGAAAAGTGGTGCCGTTGAAACATTTGCTTCGCCAGTGACGCTGCTCGCGACGGGTGGTTGCGGGAAAGTTTATCTCTACACGACGAATCCGGATATTGCGACGGGTGACGGCGTGGCGATGGCGTATCGTGCGGGTGCGGCGGTCGCGAACATGGAATTTGTGCAGTTCCATCCTACGTGTCTTTATCATCCCAAGGCCAAATCATTTCTGATCAGTGAAGCTGTCCGCGGGGAAGGGGGCGTGCTGAAAACGATCACGGGTGCGGAGTTCATGCACACGTATCATCGGATGCAATCGCTCGCACCTCGCGATGTAGTGGCTCGCGCAATCGATAGCGAAATGAAAAAGAGCGGCGCTGACCACGTGATGCTTGATATCACGCACAAGCCGGCAAAATTCATCATCGAGCGCTTTCCGAACATCTACCAAACCTGCATGCGTTACGGCATCGATATCACCAAAGAACCGATTCCCGTTGTTCCCGCGGCGCATTATCAATGCGGCGGGGTAGTAACCAACGTAGATGGCGAGACAGACATCGCGGGACTTCATGCGGTTGGCGAGGTGGCTTGCACCGGATTACATGGCGCGAACCGGTTGGCGAGCAATTCACTACTTGAAGCGTTGGTCTGCGCTCATCGCGCTGCGGAGAAAATTGGCGATAAGCAATCATCACCGGCGGATTTCAAGATTCCCGATTGGCAATCCGGTCATGCGACGGACGCTGATGAACTCGTGGTGGTCTCGCACAACTGGGATGAGATTCGCCGCTGCATGTGGGATTACGTCGGGATTGTGCGGACGAACAAACGGCTGCAACGCGCGCAGGCGCGGCTTGCGAATCTGCAGCAGGAGATTCACGAATATTATTGGAACTTCAACATCACGGCGGATTTACTGGAGTTGCGCAACATCGCGACTGTCGCTGAATTGATCGTGCGCTGTGCGCAGATGCGACCGGAGAGCCGTGGGTTGAATTACAACCTTGATTATCCGGAAGCGAATCCGGAATGGGCGCAACGCGATAGCGTGTTGCGGAAAGCAAATTAAGTCTGCGGGGCTTTGGCGTACGCTTCGCGTTCAAAGACATTGTCGCGATAACGATGTTTGCCCTGACTCCAAGCCCACAGCGAGGAGGCTATGTAGAGGGGGATGAAGAGAATGCCCCATCGCTCATACTGTTGGACGTGGATCAATTCGTGGGCGCGCATGCGTTCGAGATATTCGCAATCCAGACCGATGATCACGTGACCGAGAGTGGCGCACCAGACTTTGCCGAGCAACGCATGTTCGATCAGCCATTTCGCAAATCCGCCTCCGGCTTCGATCACGCCGTAATCCACACGCACCGAGCCTCCGCTGACGGCGGTCAGGCCCACAATGATCAGTCCGAAAAAGGTGACGGGGAAAACCCAGATGTATTTACACGTTTTTAAAACCCCGGAAGGGGCTTTCCCGTGTGCATCCGATTTCGAATCAAGGGCTTTCATTGCATAACAAAATGGATGTGCTGATAGCTGTAAGCCAGTGGGTGACAACCCCAAAGGAGACGATTCTAACGCTTCCCGTCTACCCGTTAAAATTACGGATGCCAAACACTTGTGGAGATTAAAAGAGGACGAGAAGTGACGTCCGAAGAAATGAATTCAAGTGGCGGGTTGACTTGCAAATTTAGATTCATACACTCGTTTGAAACGAACGTATGACGTCGAGGTCTGATACCAGGTCGAGAATTCTCGATGTTGCCGAGCAGTTGTTTGGAGAGCAGGGACTCGATCGGGTTTCGATTCGGGACATCACTAAAGCTGCGAAAGTAAATCTCGCGGCCATCAACTATCATTTTGGGAGCAAAGACGAATTGATCGCGGCGGTTTTCGAGCGGCGGGTGGTGCCGCTCAATGAAGCGCGACTGGCGGCTCTTGAAATCGTTGAAGCATCCGCAGGGAAGAAAAGTCCGAAGCTGGAGGAAATCCTGGGGGCGTTCATTCGTCCGGCGGTCGATTCCGCCATCAAAGCTGACAAGGGTGGGGCGGCATTTTCTAAATTGTTCGGGCGGTGTCTTTCAGAGCCGAGCCCGGAAGTGGAAGCGTTATTGAAGAAGCAGTTCGAGCCTTTGGGCGAGCGGATGCAGGCTATGCTGAAGAGAGCGCTGCCGCATCTGTCACGGTCGGAAATTTTCTGGCGAATGAAATTTACGTACGGAGCATTACATCATTGGCTTTTGACTAAAGACCGATTTCGCCCAGATTGGGTAGAGGAGGTCGGAGTGGAGGCCCAAACACAAAAGCTGATCTCTTTCGCCGCCGCTGGGTTCCGTGTGGCCTGATAACACAATTTTATGAAATTAAAGAATCGCGCGATTTTGTTTCGCCTTGTCACGCTATCGCTACCGGTGCTGCTCGCGGCCTGTGGTAAAGAAGTCAAAAAAACCGCGCCACCACCGGTTGAGGTGTCGGTAATCGCGGTTGCGTCCGAACGGGTGAATCGTACGACGGAACTTCCGGGTCGCATCAATCCGATGCGCGAGGCGCAGGTGCGCGCGCGCGCGACCGGCATCTTGCTGAAGCGACGTTTTGAGGAAGGTTCGAATGTGAAGGAGGGCCAGCTTCTGTTTGAGATTGATCCCGCACCATTGCAAGCCGAACTCAATAATGCCAAAGCTTCCATGGCCAAGGCGGAAGCCGCGTTGAACGAATCCAAGGCTACCGTGGATCGCTACAAGGAACTGGTGCCGATCAACGCCATCAGCAAACAGGTTTACGACCAGGCGGTCGCAGCGGCTGGACAGAACGAAGCCGGATTGCAGGCAGCCAAGGCCATGGTGCAAACGGCGGAGTTGAATCTGGGTTATGCGCAAGTCACGGCGCCAATTTCCGGACGCATTGGGCGGGCGCTGGTGACGGAAGGTGCATTGGTCAGTGCCACCGAAGCTACGCAACTGGCGTTGATTCGACAACTTGACCCTGTTTATTTCGATTTCACCCAATCGAGCACCGAAGTGTTACGATTGAAGCGCGCGTTGGAAAGTGGGGCGCTGGAAAGCGCTGGTCCTGGCGAGGCGCGCGTCACGTTGATGCTTGAAGACGGCACGATGTATCAACATCCCGGAAAACTTTTGTTCTCGGATATTTCCGTCGATCCGACGACGGGAATGATCACGCTCCGTGGTGAGATTCCCAATCCGGAAAATCTTCTGATGCCCGGCATGTTTGCCCGCGCGCAAATCATCGAAGGCGTCAACACCAACGCGCTGACGATTCCGCAGCGCACCGTTACTCGCGGTGCGGCGGGTGCGTCCTCAGTATTGGTCGTCACCGATCAAAACAAAGTGGAAGTGCGCACCGTCCAGATCGACCGCACCGTCGGAAGCAAAGTAGTCATCGCTAAGGGATTGAAAGTTGGAGAACAGGTCCTCGTGGAAGGTTCGCAGAAAGCGCCGCCCGGTTCGGTCGTGAAACCCGTGCCATTCTCAACCGCAAGCGCGACAAATAATCCGGCGGAGCCCAAAACCAATTAAGGAAGCGCCATGGCCCAATTCTTCATCAATCGGCCGGTCTTTGCCTGGGTAGTTTCCATTTTGATCATGGTGCTGGGCGGATTGGCGATCACTCAATTGCCCGTCGCGCAATATCCCAGCGTCGCGCCACCGTCCATTTCGGTGACGGCGAATTACGCGGGTGCCTCCGCCGAGACGCTTCAGGAAACCGTTACATCAGTTATCGAACAGCAACTTAACGGAATCGACAACCTGCTCTACATGTCATCGGTCACGGACGCGTCCGGTCTGGCGACGGTAACACTGTATTTTCTTCCGGGCACGAATCCCGACACCGCACAGGTTCAAGTGCAGAACAAGGTGCAGTTAGCGACACCAAGTTTGCCGCAAACCGTGCAGCAGCAGGGCGTCGTGGTGGCGAAGGCCACGCGCAATTTCATGATGTTCTTCACGCTCTCGACCATCGACGACAGTCTCGATGAAGTTGCGCTCGGTAATTACATCGCGTCCAGCGTGCTTGATCCAATCCGACGCGTCTCGGGCGTAGGCGAAGCGAACATGTTCGGTTCGCAATATGCGATGCGCGTTTGGATCAATCCGGACAAGCTGAACAGTTTTGGGCTCACGGCAGCCGATGTCACCAGTGCGATCCAAAACCAGAATGCGCAAGTGCCGGTCGGACAAATTGGAGATAAACCGCCATCGACGGGCAGCAACTCAACGTGATCATGCAGGGGCGAACGACTTTGCGCACCGTGCCTGAGTTTGAAAACATCATCCTGCGCATCAACCCGGACGGTTCACGCGTCGTGCTGAAGGATGTGGCGCGCGTGGCTCTCGGCGCCGAAACTTACGGTACGCAGGCACGCGTCAACGGTCATCTCTCTGCGGCCGTGGCGATCAAACTTTCGCCCTCGGCCAATGCGCTGAACACTGCCGAAGCCGTTCGCAAGAAAGTCGATGAACTCTCCAAATTTTTCCCGCCCGGCGTGCGTGTCGATTATCCGCTGGATACCTCGACCTTCGTGCGCATTTCCATCGAGGAAGTTCTCAAAACGCTTTTAGAAGCCATCGTGCTCGTGTTTCTCGTGATGTATCTGTTCCTGCAAAACATTCGCGCCACGTTGATCCCAACTATCGTCGTTCCCGTCGCGCTACTTGGCACGTTTGTTTCCATGCTCGCGTTCGGTTTTTCCATCAATGTGCTGACGATGTTCGGCATGGTTTTGGCCATCGGCATTCTCGTTGATGACGCCATCGTCGTTGTGGAGAACGTCGAACGTATCATGGCGGAGGAGGGGCTTTCGCCGTTGGACGCCACGCGTAAAGCAATGAGCCAAATCACCGGCGCGCTCATCGGCATCACGCTCGTGCTCACGGCGGTGTTCATTCCGATGGCATTTTTCAGCGGGTCCGTGGGAACGATCTATCGCCAGTTTTCGCTGTCGCTCGTTTCATCCATGTTGTTCTCCGTTTTTCTCGCGATGTCATTGACGCCAGCGCTGTGTGCGACGTTGCTCAAGCCGATTCCCAAAGGACACAAGCATGAGAAGCGTGGATTTTTTGGGTGGTTCAATCGAACGTTCCATAAAGCAACGCTGCATTACCAATCGTCGGTCGGAAAAATCCTAAAGCACAATCCGATTTCCATGGTGATCTATGCGTTGATCATCGGACTGGTATGCTTCCTCTATGTCAAATTGCCCTCGTCCTTTTTGCCGGCGGAAGATCAGGGTTATTTCATCACTAATATCCAATTGCCGGTCGGCGCGACGCAGGAACGCACCAGCGCTGTGCTGCATCAGGTAGAGGATTACTTTTTGAAGCAGCCCGAGATTGAAAGTTTTATCACGGTCGCCGGTTTTAGTTTCAACGGACGCGGTCAAAATTCAGCGCTCTCGTTCGGACGACTCAAAGACTGGAACAAACGCAAGGGTGCGGAACACACCGTTCAGGCGGTGATCGCGCGCGCGGCGGCAAAATTCTCGGTGATCAAAGATGCGATCATCTTTCCGCTGAATCCTCCCGCGATCAACGAACTAGGTAACTCGACGGGATTTGATATGCAACTGCAGGACCTGGCGGGGTTGGGCCACGAAAAGTTATTGCAGGCGCGCAATCAGCTTTTGGAGATGGCAGCGAAGAATCCCGAGGTGACGGGCGTTCGGGTGCAAGGACTGGAAGATGCCGCGCAATTGAAAATTGATCTGGACGAAGAGAAGGCCAATGCACTTGGGGTTTCTCCGGCTGAGATCAACTCGACTTTGCAAACGAGTTTCGGTTCGAGCTACGTGAACAATTTCGTGAACGGCAATCGCATCCAGCGCGTCATTGTTCAACTCGATGCGCCGTTTCGCATGTCGCCCGACGACGTGAAAAATGTCTATGCGCGCAATCGTTCGGGCAAAATGGTGCCGCTTTCGGCGTTCACAACCGTCAAATGGATTTACGGTTCACCTCAACTGCAGCATTACAACGGGTTTCCTTCCTACGAAATCATCGGGTCGGCGGCTACCGGCAAGAGCACTGGTGAAGCGATGGATGCGATGGAAAAAATGGCGAAACAATTGCCTGCCGGGATCGGTTACGAATGGACCGGCCAATCTTTCGAAGAACGCTTGTCTGGCTCGCAAGCACCGATGCTCTACGCGCTTTCGTTGCTCGTCGTATTTCTGTGTTTAGCGGCATTGTATGAAAGCTGGTCGATTCCGCTGTCGGTAATTCTGGTCGTGCCGCTCGGCGTGCTGGGGGCATTGCTCGCGGCCAAGATGCGCGGTCTTCCGAACGACGTTTATTTCAAGGTCGGTTTGCTGACGATTGTCGGTCTCGCGACAAAGAACGCGATTCTGATCATCGAATACGCCAAGGATCTGCAAGCGGAAGGGAAGGGTTTGATCGAGGCAACGCTCGAGGCAGTTCACTTACGGCTACGACCTATTTTGATGACATCGTTCGCCTTCATCCTTGGTGTGATGCCGCTCGTGGTTAGTGTCGGCGCGGGTTCAGCAAGTCGTAATGCGATCGGCACGGGTGTCGCGGGAGGAATGCTCGCCGCCACGGCGTTGGGAATCTTTTTGATCCCGGTGTTCTACGTGGTGGTGCGGCGAATATTTAAATTGAAAGTGAAACCGACGCAGTCTTCAGAACCCGGCATCGGCGGTTCGAGCAACGTCAAGGAGCCAGCGATATGAACCAGCGTTTCTTTCAATTGCTTGCCCTGGGAGCTGTGCTGAGCGGCTGCACGATGATGCCGAAATATGAGCGGCCGGCGCCGCCAGTGAGCGAGTCGTGGCCCGGCGGTGCGACCTCTACCAACGGCACCACTGCGGACATTGATTGGCGCGAGTTCTTTGACGATCCGAGATTGCAGAAGCTGATCGAGATCGCGTTAACGAATAATCGCGATTTGCGAGTCGCGGCATTGCGAGTTGAGCAGACCCGGGCGCAATATCGCATCCAACGCGCGGAACTGTTTCCCGACGTGCAAGGCGATGCAAGTTACACGCGACAGCGGTATTCCGGCGCAGTAACCGCGTTCAATGGTGGCACAACACTGACCACTTACAGTCTCAACGTTGGTGCCGCGTACGAAGTCGATCTTTTTGGCCGGGTGCGCAGCCTGAAAAAGGAAGCGCTGGAAAAATATTTCGCCACTGACGAGGCGCGCAAGAGTGTACAGATCGCGCTAGTGTCCGAAATAGCGACCGAATATTTGACGCAATTGCGTTTGCTGGAAGCGCGAGCAATCGCGCGTCAAACACTGGAAACTGTTCAAAAGTCGTATGATTTGATCAAGCGACGATTTGAGGTGGGGGCGGCGTCTGAATTGGAATTGCGCACTGCAGAAGGGCAGGTGCAGACCGTGCGCGTGAACTCTGCCGGTTTTCTTCAGATGTTGGCCGAATCAGAAAACGCGCTGGTGTTGCTCATCGGCCAACCGTTGCCAAAGGATCTGCCGCCAGGGAAGCGATTTCAACAGCAGCATTTGCTCACGGATTTGCCGGTGGAAATTCCTTCCGAAGTTTTGCAACGTCGACCGGACATTCTGGCTGCCGAACATACTTTGAAGGCGGCCAATGCTGACATCGGTGCGGCTCGTGCGACATTTTTTCCGCGGATATTACTGACCGGTTCGGGCGGGACTGCCAGTGCCAAACTGGAAGATCTGTTCACGAGTCCATCCATGACATGGAGTTTTGCACCGCAGATCACGATTCCGATTTTTGATGGCGGCGGCAATCGCGGAAAGCTCGATGTCTCGAAGATCAGCAAACAGATTGAAATCGCCAACTACGAAAAGGCCATCCAAACCGCATTTCGTGAAGTGGCGGATGCCTTGGCCGCGCGCTCGATTCTCGACGAAAAATTGAAAGCGCAGGAATTGTTATTGAGCGCTCAACAAAAACGTTTTGACCTCACGACCGCGCGTTATCAACAGGGCGTCGATAACTACGTGGATGTGCTGCTGGCGCAGCGTGACCTTTACGCGGCACAACAAGATCTGCTGCAATTTCAGGCGGCACGCCTGCTCAACACGCTGGCGCTTTATCGTTCGCTCGGCGGCGGCTGGAAATCCTGAAGCCTGAGAGCAAATCAAGGCACTCGATGTCGACGGAATTGGAAACGATTGTCTTTTTCCTCCGACCTCGACAGATTGAGAAGAATCGTACGCAGTTTATGGATGACTTGAGTCGACTGAGATCTATCGTTTGCAGAAGCATCGTCTTGATGTTTGCTTTGTCCACAGTCGGCGCCGAAAAGCCCAGTTACAATCGCGATATCCGGCCCATCCTTTCCGACAATTGTTTTCACTGCCACGGCCCGGACCAGAAAACTCGCAAAGGAAAATTTCGCCTCGATGTCCGAGAGGATGCGGTGGCCAAAAATGCGATTGTCCCGGGCAAGCCAGAAGAGAGCGAAGTGATTGCACGAATCTTCGCGTCCAATCCGGATGATATAATGCCGCCTTCCGAGGCGCATAAGGTTCTCACGACGGCACAAAAAGAATTGCTGCGACGTTGGATTGCGGATGGTGCGCCCTACGAAAAACACTGGGCGTATGTGCCTCCGGTGAAATCGGCAATTCCGGCTGGAAAGAATCCAATTGATGCCTTGGTGCGCCAACGTTTGCGCCAGGTGGGCCTCAAGCCAGCGCCGCCAGCCGATCCACGCACAATGGTGCGGCGGCTTTACTTTGACTTGATTGGGTTGCCGCCGAAGCCAGAGGAGGTCGAGGCATTCGCGAAGGATAAATCCCCGGATGCCGTTTCGCATTTGGTGGAGAAACTGATCGCCTCGCCGCAGTTCGGTGAGCGCATGGCGATCGGTTGGCTCGATGTGGTGCGGTTCGCGGACACTATCGGTTATCATTCTGACACCCCGCGCAATGTCTGGCCGTATCGCGATTATGTCATCAAGGCGTTTAACGAGAACAAACACTTCGACGTGTTCACGCGGGAACAACTGGCAGGTGATCTTTTGCCGAACAGCACGCTGGAGGAGAAGGTCGGGTCAGCGTTCAACAAATTGTTGTTATCCACGGAAGAAGGCGGGGCGCAGCCCAAGGATTATGAAGCGCGGATGCTGACGGATCGCGTGCGGGCAGTAAGTGCGGTGTGGCTGGGGCAGACGATCGGTTGTGCCCAATGTCACGACCATAAGTTTGATCCAATCAAGCAGCGGGATTTTTATTCGTTGGGCGCATTTTTTGCGGACATCGACGAGCCCATCATCGGCGGGCGCGGACCGGGAATCGCAGTGCCGGATGACCAGCAGGCGGCGGAATTGAAACGATTGACACAGGCGCGCACGCGAGCACAGAAAGCCTTCGATGCACCGAATGAAAGTTGGAATGCAGCATTTGCGGTGTGGGAAAAAGTGCAGGCAGAAGCGGCGATGCAGGAGCAGCGATGGACAGCCTTACACCCGATTACGGCTGTAGCGACGAGCGGTGCCAAATTACAGATTGAAGCTACCAACTCCGTGCTGGCCAAAGGCAAGACTGCAGAGACGGAAACCTATACGTTGACGTTCAGTAATGTGCCTCCGGGCATTGTGGGACTGCGACTTGAAGCGTTGCCGCATCCCATACTGCCGATGAAAGGACCGGGTCGAGACGCGGCAGGAGATTTCAATCTTACGCGCGTCACGGTAAAGGTTGCGGGCACTAATAGAATCACGTTCAACGGCGCGCGCGCAGATGTGGAGGGCGATTTGAGTTCGGTGATCAATGAAAACGCCGCGGAGACAAGTAAAGGTTGGTCTATCGAGACGCAGACCAATCAGGCACACCAACTGATTCTCGGTTTGACCGCGCCGTTGACGCTGGCCTCAAACGAAATGCTGATGCTGGAACTTCAGCAACGACAGGCGTTGGGAAATTTCCGGATCGGATTCACGACCAACACCGAGGCATTAACTGGCCCACTGCGCTTTCCACCAGCGAAGGAGATTTCTGATATTCTGGTGATTTCAGCCGATAAACGTGACGCGAAACAGAAAGAAACCCTGTTCGCACACTTCAAAAGCATCGCGCCGGAAACGACGAAAGCACGAGAGCGTCTCGCAGACGCGCGCAAGGCGCGTCAGGATTACGAGGCCTCTTTGCCCCATTGCCTGGTGTCTTCAACGAATGCGCAGCCACGCACAGTGCGGATTTTGCCGCGCGGCAACTTTTTGGTGGAGACGGGCGATATCGTGTCACCCGCGCTGCCCGTTTATCTCGCAGGCACGAATACTACCGGACGGCGATTGACGCGGCTGGACCTGGCGAATTGGTTGGTGGCGCGGGAGAATCCGCTCACGGCGCGCGTGGTGATGAACCGATTGTGGAAACAATTTTTCGGGCTAGGACTTTCACGCGTGGTGGACGATCTGGGTGCGCAGGGAGAATTGCCACCGAATCAACCGCTACTCGATTGGCTGGCGTGTGAATTCGTGGATAGCGGTTGGGATATGAAACACATGGTGCGATTGCTGGTGAACAGCGAGGTGTACCAGCAGAGTTCGGTTTCCTCAAAAAAATTACGCGCGCGGGATCCGTTGAATCGAGAACTGGCCGGGCAAAGCCGGTGGCGGCTCGATGCGGAACTGGTGCGCGACAATGCGCTGGCGGTTTCGGGATTGCTCGTGGAGAAAATTGGTGGGCCGAGCGTGAAGCCGTATCAGCCGGACGGTTACTGGGAGAATTTGAATTTCCCGGTGCGCAGCTATGACGCCACGCCCGGTCCTGATCAGTATCGTCGCGGGTTGTATGTCTGGTGGCAGCGGTCGTATCTGCACCCGAGCTTGCTGGCATTCGATGCGCCGACGCGGGAGGAATGCGCGGCGGAGCGAAATCGCTCAAACATTCCGCAACAGGCATTGGTGCTGTTGAACGATCCGTCATATGTCGAAGCGTCGCGCGCGCTGGCAGTGCTGGCGTTAAAGGACGGCGGCGCTGATACGAAGGCGCGACTGACCTGGGCGTGGCGGCAGGTGCTTTCCCGCGCGCCACGTGCTGACGAATTGAAGACAATGCAAGCGCTATTGGATAAACAACTGGCTGAATACCGCGCCGATCCGGCGGCGGCTCAAGCGCTGCTCAAGATCGGGCTGACGCCCGCACCGCAAACTACTGATCAATCTGAACTCGCGGCGTGGACGAATCTCGCTCGCGTGCTTTTGAATCTGCACGAAACCATCACCCGCTCCTGACATGAAGCCCCATCCGGAACTCCAACAATTCCTGGCCCAACGCCAGACGCGACGCACGTTTTTAGGTCGCACCGCGCAAGGCGTCGGGGCGCTGGCGCTCACCTCACTGCTGAACCCAACATTACTTTCAGCCGGAGCGGCCTTGGCGCAGAAAGACAAGTGGAAGGGTGTGGTGAACCCGTTGGATTATCCGCAGAAGGTGAAGCGCGTGATCTGGCTGAGCATGGCGGGCGGACCGTCGCATCTCGAAACGTTCGATTCCAAACCGAAGCTGGCACAGATGCACGGGCAACCGATGCCTGCGTCGTTCACCGAAGGAAAACAGATCGCGCAGTTGCAGGGGCAGAAGCTGGTGTGCTTTGGGCCGCAGCATGGATTCAAAAAATTCGGACGCAACGGCACGGAAATTTGCGAGTTGTTTCCGCAGATCGGCTCCGTGATCGATGAAATCTGCCTGGTGCGTTCGATGACGACCGAGGCTATCAATCATGATCCGGCGCACATGTTCATGAACACGGGCTCACAGATCGCCGGGCGGCCGAGCATGGGTTCGTGGGCGACTTATGGTTTGGGTTCGGAGTCGGAGGACTTGCCGGGGTTCGTGGTGCTGACCTCGCTAGGGCAGGGTGGGCAGAATCAGCCCATCGCAGCGCGGCAGTGGGCGGCGGGTTTGTTGCCGAGCCGATTTCAGGGTGTGCATCTGCGTGGCAAGGGTGACCCGGTGCTTTATCTCAGCAGTCCCGCGGGCGTGACCCACGCGCAGCAGAAAGATGTGGTGAACACCATCAACAAGATCAACGCGAAGTACGATACCATCGTAGATGATCCGGAAATCGCGACGCGCATCGTGCAGTACGAGATGGCGTTCAAGATGCAGACGAGCGTGCCGGAGTTGATGGACCTCAAGCCGGAGGGTGCGAAGATGCTGGAACTTTATGGTTGCCAGCCGGGCGATGGCTCGTTTGCGTCGAATTGTTTGCTCGCGCGGCGATTGGCGGAACGCGGCGTGCGGTTCATCCAGTTGTATCATAAGGATTGGGATCATCACGGCGGCGTGAAGGACGGTATCCGGCTCAAGGCGCTGGAGATTGATCGCGCATGCATGGCGTTGATCACGGACTTGAAGCAGCGCGGGATGCTTGAAGAGACGTTGATCGTCTGGGCGGGAGAATTTGGGCGCACACCGATGAGCCAGGGCGGCGATGGACGGGATCATCACAACGCGGGCTTCACCATCTGGTTGTGTGGCGGCGGCATCAAGCCGGGTTTTGTTTTTGGCGCGACGGATGAATTGGGTTATTCCGCGATCGAGAATCCGGTGGATGTGCATGACCTGCACGCAACGATGTTGCGGTTGATGGGGATTGAGCACACCAAGCTCTCAGTGAAATTTCAGGGGCTCGATGTGCGGCTCACGGGGATCGCGGGTAAATCCATTGAGGAAATTCTCACTTGATTCGGAATTGATCCAAAACGGATCTCAAATCCGGCTGCATCTAACAGTTCATCGAAAGAGCCTGTTACAAAATCGAGTTGCGCGAGGTGTGAGATTTGGGAATAATGTCAAAACGATGCCGAAAAATAAGGCTTTTTCGAGTGTCGTCCTGGTTGCGCGCTTAGCTCAGTGGTAGAGCATTACCTTCACACGGTAGGGGTCGCAGGTTCGAAACCTGCAGCGCGCACCATCTCTGCTTGAAGTTTTTGAGGGTAGGAGACGTTTCTAACGGTTTACTAACACGAATCACCAACTCAAAGCGCCTGTGAAAATACTCCCCAAACCCAACATCAAAGTGCCGGCTACAGGAAAGTCCGACCCGTGGACGGCGTCTGAAATCAAAGCCATCTTTTGTAATCCCCTCTATATCGGCCACCCATTGACCGAGGAACAGTGGGTGAGGCAGGCGGCCCAACTGATTAAGGAAGATGGCCGAGAGCAATTCCTAATCAACATGCTGGCTGCGATGCGAGCGACGGGCGTACTTGGTGAGCCACCCATTATTCGGGATGGTTTTACGCCATACGGCTTCTCTGAAGGTGAAAGCGATCCATTTGCAGGATTTGGCGGAAATTAGATACTGCCCCATTCGAAAAGAGGCATGGAGCCGTTACCTTTCGGCATGATGGCAAACCAGCGTTCAGCGGTTTCCTTCATTTCCTCATCCACATCCAGATAGTTGCGCTTGATCACGCCGGGGCTATTGCCGGCGCCGTCCGCTACACGTTCAATATCCCCAGTCAGGGCTTTGCGGTAGCTGATACAGCTTTTCCGGAGCGCGTTGCGTTTGGGCCCGAGCAGGCGCTTGGCGATCCGGCGTAGCTTTTCCGCTTGTTCCACGTTGGCGCACCGGTCCGCTTCCACCTGTGCCGCTTTGGCCGCTTGCTTCCGCAGCCGGCATAGAGCATTGGAAGTATTTTTGAGCGGGCAAATTCGACCAGCTTTCGGCAAATAAAGTTTCAGCCAGGCAACCAGGTTGTCCGGCATATCCACCACACGCGCGTCTCCTTTTGCGCGTCGAGTTTTTTTGGCGACGTCCTCCGGAACAAAGATACGTTTCGTTTTGAACCGGATATTTTTGACATCGAGCGCAGCGTCTTTTTCCTCATTCATTTCGCCATGCCGGATATACGCAAACGCGGTGATCGAAATGAACGCGACCAACTTGCGACCGGTTTTGTTTCCTTCCGCAAAGTGTAACAGCCATTCGAGCTCATCGGGCTCATAGCGATTCACCACGACGGCGGCCGGCTCAGGATTGGAGACTTCCGCCAGTGGATCGAAATCAGCCGGCACAAATTTTTTGCGGGCAAAGCGGACGATGGTGCCGATCGCCGTCCGGTAGTTGAGACGCGTACGCTTGGAAACATCCAACCCATCCAACCACGCTTCGTAGTCGGCCGGGGAGTATGCCGTTAGCGGTCCGGTGAATCGTTCCGCAATCCGATCATACATTTTGAACACGATGCGGTTCCATTTTGGGCCGGACTTACTGCGACCCTTAAGGAGCTCGACCACTTCCGGACACGGTTTGGCGACAATCTTTGTCCGGTTATTTTTTTCGTGGGCGTCGAGTCCGAGCGCTACGGCTTCTTCTGGCGTCAGCCCTTTTTCCTTACAGCGGCGCTCGATATCGTTCCAACGGGCGCGCTTGGCCGAACTGAAATCCAGAAGGTCTGTTTGACCGTTGGCGATCTTTGTCTCCGCCGCATCGATCTCCGACATAGCATCGGAAAGTTTGGCGCGCGCCACTTGCACGCGTTTCCGATTGAGGCTGTAGGAAAGAATATGACTCTTATACGTGCGCGGGCCGCGAGCTGTGGGCATGGTTCGCTCGACGGGATAAATACGGAACACCAACGCGCCACGCTTTACGGTGATCGGTTTATTGGTGACCGGTGGCGGGGCTGGTACGCGATCATCTTTAGCAACGACAGGCGACCGGTGCAGGCGGATAGTTAGGGCAGGAGAATCCATACAAGTTGCGATTATTTCAGCGCGAAGATGAGTGTCGCGACGAGCAGGCATAAAGCGACGATTCCGAGAACGACCTTTGCTGCAAACTCAAGCCTACGTCTGATGAGAGGATAATTTATGTCCGCATTTTTCTTGGCGACCTGCCTCGCCGCCACACAAATAAATTCACCCAAAACGGCGACCGTCACCGTAATAAAAATAATGAATAAAGCTTCTACCAACAAACGCGGCAAATCGAAGCGACTAATGTAATTCCCTGTGATGGGATTTTGTGGCTCCGGTGGCGACACGATAAAGCGATGAGGGCCGGGAACAACGAGTTCTACAATCGAGCTAACGCCGGCTTTCCTGAACACGTATATCCAAGGGGGAAAAGCAAACAGTAGCGTCAGCGCCAGCGCGCCAACCCCGGTTATGATCCGAGTGCCCTTAGACATGTTATTCGATGCGCGCGGTGCCCTTGCGAAGCAAGTTGCCGATGCAAAGCACGAGATTCCTTACGTCGGGATCGTCTGCGTTCTCGATGACGGCCCTGACCGCTTCTTCCATTTTTGGCGAGAGCTTTTTTCCAAAGAGGGCTGGATCCTCGCGGACAACCTTACCGCCGATGGAAACTTGAATTAATTCACTGCCTGGGCCGGAACAAACGTCACGCATCCGAGCGACAACTAACTCCGCTTTTTCAGCCCTGTCCGCGGCCAAGTGATTTGCGAGTGCTGAGAGATCGTTATCAGAAATGAAAGTTTGAGTACCCCCAAGCCAACGGGAGATTTTTGGCTCCGCTACGTGAGACAGCCGAGCAAGTTCGGCTGGTTTCATTTGGTGGCGCGCGAGCATGGTCTTTAGCGCTGTGGCGAGATTGCTCATGTAGCCGGTATAATCAAGAGTCTTTCATTAAATGCAAGTTTTATCGCTTGACAAATCCGTCCAATTTATAGAACTTCTAAAACATGAAAGACCGCAAGACTAAGATTTCCTCAGAAAACCCCGCTTTAGACGTTAACCGCCGGTTGCTTGAACTGGCTCGCTTGATTCGTAGAACTGGCTCGCCCGACCAAGCTGTAAAGGCGGCGGAATGGGAAAAGCGGATTCAAGAGGACACCGACCAGCAGCCGGCTGAACTCGCCACCGCGGCCTAACCGATTTGTTGCGCGGGCGTTCCCGGAGTGGACGCCGCTGGAGCGCTCGCGCGGAACTGTCCCGAAGCGAACCCTTATGGAAAATCAACCCGCCTCAATCGCGAAGCTTATTGCCCGAGCTTCCAATCCGCTGCTCACCATCCGAGTGGATTTTGTTTTTTCGGAACCATTTTTCCCGCAGTGCAAAGTCGTGACGCAGGAGCAGATCGTTGAACGTGCGACGCGTTTGCTCCAGTCGGGAAAAGTTGAACCAGCCAAGGCCCTCGTCTACGCGATGGCGCGTGCAGTGGAGTTTCCGGACACCGTAGAACGCGACACGATCTCGATTACGGCGACGGAGAAACCTTCAACGGAGTTTGCAGCATGAGTGTGGCGCTACCGAGTTACGCGTTTCCTTCTCACTCGCCAAGGGCTGAAAGTGAGCGCGACATCTTCGCCGAATTTAGAAGCGAAGAAGGCGACTCAATACAGATCGGCATCGAACGTTGCGAAGCGGGAATGTTTAACCTGGTCTTTTGGCGGTCTGGACTCTCCGACCAATCGTTCAGCAAAGCGGACTTGAGGAAAGCGGTAGACGTTGCTGGCAAACTCGTCACGGCGCTGGAAACAAACGCAAAGGTCATCTACGCCCGCGACGCTAAGCCGGAGCGTATGCCGCTGCAGCGCAAACCCGAGCACGATGTCAATCTGGACGGGCAGCTGCAGCAGTTCGCGACGCTGCTTGTGAATCTCGCGCACAGTGATCTGCAGGAGCTCTATCGCCTGTGCCTGGCTGTCTGGCCCAAGTGCAATTTCTATCGCGGCGGCACCCACGTGCGCGTGTTCATCGAGGGGACCAGTAACGGGAAATCCTTCTACGTGGAAACGATATGAAAACTTTCCTCGTTCAACGCGAACAGCCCGACGGCAGCAAGGTGTATCTCACCACGCGCCGGACCTGGGCGGCGGAAGTGACCGAGGGCCAATGGTTCGGGTCCGAAGAAGTGGCGAGGCGACAAGCCACGGCCCACAACGGCAAAGTCGTGACGCTGGATCAAATCCGACGGGACGCCGAGCGCAAAACGAAGGTGACGATTGTATGAGCGACGTTCGTTACATTCCCAACGCGACCACGCCAGCCGAGCACGCCAATAACGTGCGCTACCAGTTGGACAACGTGGAAGGCTACCTTGAGATGTGCCAGAAGGGGCAGGGGAATTTGGAGGACGCCGCGACCAAAGCAAGAAGCCTTCAAGATGGTGTCAGTGTTTTGGTAGCCACGCTCGAAGCGGCCGCCCGCAGGAGCCAAAGCAAATATCCCGAACACAAGCCCAACGCGGAGGTGATCGAGTGAATCTGCCTTGGACCACGGAAAAACCGAAAGACCCCGGTTGGTATCTGGCGTATTTTCCGCATGAGGTAGTGGAGGGCGGCGCGATTGAGGCAATGCTGTTCGTGCGCGAAGAGGGTGCGCTGACAGCGTCATGCACTGTCGCACGATTAGTCAAAGAACCCACACGCACATTTTCCCCGGACATGTTCACGGCGACGCATTGGTGCGGACCGGTTACCGACCCGTCAGCCGAAGACGAGCAGCAGATGACCGAATCGGAATTTAATCGTTTGCTCAATGGCCCACTCGCTCATCCGGCAGTCATGTTTCGGCTGACGCGCCTATCTATCGCGTTACGCGCGGTTCTAGATGCCACGGGCCCGATCGGCGCCAATGCGTTGCGGGAACACTGTGCGGAGCGCGACAGGCAGGACTCACCACGGGAGGGCGGAGAGTGATCATCGAAAGCCTCAGCAATGACCAGTTGGAGCGCTTGGTGAAATGGGCTTCACCGGAGTTTCGCATTAAAGCGCAGCGCGAACTGGACCGGAGAGCGGCGGAAAAATCCGCCGACGCCGAAACGCCGGCTAACGATGAACGCCCGGCAAAAATTTGCGCGGAGGGCAGGTGGTAATGATTTCGCTGAACGAAGAACAAGGCGGCAAAAAAGAACTGCGGCCCGATGGATTTCCACCCATCCCGGCGAAGCCGGACACAGCGAACCATTTCATTGTGGGCGTAAGCGAAGGAATGTTTGTGATTCAACGAACACCCCGGGGCTATTTGACCCGAGAGCAGTGCATCAATCTTGCCGCCTGGCTAATCGCGTTAGCGGATCCCACCACAGCTGAATTTGCGCGGGTGCTACAGGAGATCAAAAAATCATGAGCGCGAAACAAGTGCAGGTCGAGCCGGCCAAAAAATGCGTGTGCGGCGAAACGCCGGGCATGCATAAAACGTTGGCCGGACACACAACGATTTACTCGCTGGCTTGTGAGCCGTGCGGAATCAAGACCGCGACCACCGACCGACTCGATGACGCTGTCGGTGAGTGGAACGAGCTCATCGAAAAAGAAATTTCCCGTCGAGGCAACAACGCCGCCGTAGCGCCAGAGGTAGACCCCGCGAGTGAATCAATGGCTGGCGATACGACTCGGAGGCTCGCATGAGTCAACGCGACGGGAAAAAATTTGAGCGGATGAAGAAGCGAACCACGATTCAAGAGAAGTATTCGCCGGCGATGGAGATCACCACGCAGGAGGAAGCCGACCAATATTTTGAAGCGCTGGTTTTGCACTCGATGACTTTCGGGAAGACGCGCGAGGAAGCCGAAAAACTGGAGCGCGAGAACCTGGCTTACTTCGCCGGCTACCACGACCACGAGACGCGATTGCGTGTAGAAAAATTATTTCGTTGCGAGCATCCACTTTTTGGACCGGCAACCAAAGGCGCGCCGACGTTCGAACAGGCGCTCAATATCGGTTACGCGATCGGGCGCGCGATGAAGAAGGCTGAATGATGAACGACGGCCCGCTCAATTTCCAGATGCTGACGCCCGAGCGGTGGCGTTGGGTCATGGACATTGGCGAGAGTACCGAGGCCGAGTGGCGGACGAAAAAGAAGATCGATCACTTCAAAGAGGGGCGAATCATTCGCTACACACCCGAGGCGGCGATTGCGTTTATCCAGGCACGAACGCGGAAGGCTCGCGGGATCGGTGCCGGCGAGGCCGTGATGCTCTCGATGGTAGCGGGGGAGGATTGGCGACGTATCGAGCGTTTAATTTCAGACCAAGTCCGGGCGCAATTGCAATTACAAACCACAATGGCGGCGTAAAACTATGATACCAAAACCCCAAACAGCGGAGACGATGGCGACAGTACCGCCGGCGACCTTAAGCGCTTCGGACATTCCGGCGCTGCCCAAGGTGCTGCGGCCCGACGAATACCTGAATCTCCGGAAATGCGAACGGGTGATTGAGTGTGGGTTAGTCACCTTCATGGAGGTCGGCTCGGCGCTGGCGATGATCCGCGACGAACGTTTGTATCGGGCCGAGTTCGAGACCTTTGAAAGCTATTGCCTTGCCCGATGGGATATTCGCGCCAGTCGGGCCCGGCAGCTTTGCGCGGCGGTCGACACAGTACGCAACTTAGGCTTGGGAAGTGTTACCACGGTAACGCTTGCCTTGCCCGCCAGCGAGCGGCAGGTGCGGCCCTTGGTTGGACTGCCCCCGGAAGAACAACGCGCCGCCTGGGCCGAAGCCGTGGCTACAGCCCCCAACGGACGCGTCACTGCGGCTCACGTGCAGGACATCGTGAGAAAACGGCAGGGTCTGCCGACTGAGCCCACGCCGACGCCTACCGTTACCCAACCTAAAACCGTTACCGTGGTAACACCCACGACCGGCAAAAGCAGCAAAGAGGAACGGTTGTTACAGGCTGCCGACCGGGCCATTGCTGAGGTGCGGGAACTGTTAGCGCTTTGTGGCACGCCTGACTCGGAAGCCGCCGCGGACGTGGTAGTGGCACTGGAAACGTTGCAGGAGTTCAAAGACCACCAAGCGAAGCTTGGCCGGCTGCATTCAGCGCGAGCGAAGTAGAAAATTTTGACGGTGAAAGCCAGGTGGCTGCCGGGTTCGCTCCCCGGATGCGCGAACGAGTTTGAGGCGTAATCGCGCAGGGCAGGTTCGAGTCCTGTCACCGTCCGCAGATTGGAACCAAAAAGAAAACGCATGAAAAGCATAGATGTGATCCTCGCGACCGTTGGAGTGATTAGCATGTTTTTGCTTGGGATCATTGTGGGGAAAAGCGCAGCACAGCCGTGGATTGATCACGCAAGTGAGGAGATCGCGAAGGCAAAGCAAGCACAAGCTGCAGCGCGAAAAGTCCAAGAAGAGGCGAGCAGTTGCATCGAGCAGGCTAAGGGCGTCCACGACGAATACAAATCTTGGATGGAGAAACCTTCCGGCAAATGGGACCTCGTGATCGATTCGGTCATGAAGATGGGTTGTTCGAATTTGCTTTTTTACTGCGAGCTCAAAGGAAGAGGGATTGCGACGGAGATCCACAGCGCGACCAACGTCACGATGCATCCAGCGCAACTTGTGCCGGTGCCCGACGATGAATCTCACGACGTGCGACCGACGCGAGCGAAGGAGCAAACGCTGTAATGAGCGCACCCGCTAAACAAAGATTTCAGTTGCCCGACGTCGATGCGATGTATCGCGACATGGCGAAGCGCTTAGAAAATTTTTGCACCTGCAGTAAATGCGGGGCGACGCAGGAAGTCGACGCTGCCGAATGTCTCCGGACCGGTTGGCCGAAGTGCTGCGGGGTCACGATGTATCTCGGAAAAAAATCATGACCAAAGATATCCATCTTGGATTCGAAGTCGGCACAGGCAAGCCAGTCGCGATTCCATGCCGGCACATGGTCATCAGCGGCCAGACGCAGGAGGCGGGAAAAACTACGACGCTGGAAGCGCTGATCGCCCGCAGTGGTTTGACGGCTGTCGCCTTTGTGACGAAACGTGGCGAGCAATCCTTTCTGCGATCGCGCCGGGTGAAACCGTATTTCCGCGAGCGCGCCGACTGGCAATTTGTGGCGTCCGTGCTCGAAGCGACCATGCGCGAGAAGCTGAAATTTGAACGCGCGTGGATCATGCGGGCGAGCAAGGGCGCGTTCACACTAGCGCAGGTGCAGAAGAACGTGCGCAAGCAGATGGAGACGGCCAAGGGGTTAAGCCAGGATGTTTACCTAACGCTCGATGGATATCTCGATATCGTCGTGCCGCGGATCGCCAAGGTGAGTTTTGCGAGCACCCTTGATTTGAAGCCGGGCTTGAACACGCTCGACCTCTCCGACGGTGACAACTTTCCCCACGAGCTGCAGTCCCTGGTCATGCGCTCTTGCCTCGAATGGGTGTACGAGAAGTGCGAGCACACGATTACGATCATTCCGGAGGCGTGGGAATTTATCCCGCAAGGCCGGGGTTCGCCGGTGAAGCTTTCCGCCGAGAGTTTGATTCGCAAAGGGGCCGGACTGCGCAATTACGTTTGGCTGGATAGTCAGGACATTGGCGGGGTGGACAAAATGATCTTGCGCCAATGCCCGGTGTGGCTTGTGGGCACACAGCGGGAGCGGAACGAGATCAAGCGCACGCTGGACAATATCCCCGATAGCATCGCGAAGCCGAAGGCCTCCGACATGGCGACTTTGGAAATCGGACAATTCTTCGCGTGCTGGGGCCGACACATTTTCAAAGTTTACGTGCAACCCGAATGGATGAGCGATGACGATGCGCGCGCGATTGCCAAGGGCGAAAGCGTAACCATCACGCCACCGGTGCCAAAACCCCAACCTAAGATCGAGCAACCCAAGGAGGACAAAGTGACTGAAGCCGAAGCCAACGAGTTACGGAGAGACAACGCGGATTTACGCAAGCAGGTGGAGACGCTCACAAAGCGACTGAATGCAGCGACCGAAAAGGGCACGCGGGCCACCGAGGCGACTGAGACTGAGCCACGCCAGGAACAGGAAGAATTTTATCAATCCATTTTGGGGCGGTTACTCAAAGAGCCGGCGATCATCGAACTCAAGACAACGAAGCCGGAACTCCGTGTGCATGTGACGCGGGTAAAGATCGACGTGGACGGCAACACGCTACGCGGTCGAGTGGCGCGTTTAATTCACGGCGGTTTCTTTGACACCCCACGCAACGGCAATACTGCCTTCAACGAGCTGCAGCGCCTTGGATTCGGGACGGCGAAGCCGAACGTTTACAAGGAATGCGACAAGCTCGCCGAATTGGGTTTTCTCACCAAAGAGGCGAGCGGCTATCAGTCGGTGCCGGATATGAAAGTGAACCTCGTAAACGCGTGATTTTATGCAAGTTGATTTGAGCGAACACGAAATCAAGATTTTGGACGCGGCACTGCAAGCATGGGAGCGCGACCCCGAGCGTGACTCTGTAATGGGTGGCGTTATGTATTCCCTTCTCTCTCGAACGGCCGGCGAGGCAGATGAAAAGCGCATCGACTCGAAAGTGGAGCAAATGAGGAAAACAGGGGAAAAAGTCACTCAAGACCGCCGCATCACGGCAACGCTTTTGCGTGCAAAATTATTTCAAGCGCTAACGCGCGCGAGTGACCACGACGTCGAGGTGGAAGTCAAACCAGATCCGAAACCTGACTTATGAGCAAAATAGTCCACGTCATTTCTCCAATTGACGGTAAGCCAGTCACGGTCCGGCCCGCTTCCGGAACGACGCAACATTTCAAGAAGGGAAAGTGTTGGTCTGTGTTTTGCAACAATCCCATTTGGTTTGTTCGCATATCCAAAAGCGGCATCGCCCACACAGGCTACTGCAACGGTTGCACGCGCGCGCACATATACGAAAACGTTGTGAAGGATTTTCCAACGCGAGGCGTTTGGCATCTAGTCTGGCGGCGTAAACTAGAACCGTGGGGGCTAAATCAGAAAACGAAGACGTTCGAGCCCCTTAAAAAAAGTCGGAGAAAATGAGCACACCAGCAGCAGAGCAGACGCAGCGCTATGTGAGCAGCATCCAGCAGATGCTTACGCGTGGCCGGCAATGGATGCGGGAACATCCGAAAGCGGACGTTCGCATCCAGTGGAATTTCGCACCGGAGGTCGGAGTGATCAGCACGTTCGACGGTGCGGTCGAGAAAGGGTTGATCAAGTTGTATGGCGACGCCGGCAGCCTGATTGACAGTATTCAGCCGAAGGATCGAAGCGCGACGGTCATCATGACACGCTTTGTCCTGGACGCGCTGGAAGACGAAAAGCAGTGAGCGGAAGTAGTAGCGAGCAACCAAAAACAAAAGAGGCGGGAAGGATGCACCCTCCCGCCTTGTAAATAAGCCAACCCTTGAATCACACATCTAACACAACCGGAGGGACCGCGCAACGCAGCGCTGGAAGGCGAGGGCGGAAGTGAGCCACGTAACGACTCAAACAAGTTACTCCTGGCAGCGGACCGCGAGGGCGTATCGACGCGCGGTATCGAAAGCCGATTTCAAAGAGACGCACCTACGCATTTTGGAAAAGATCATTTTCTATTCGGCGGACCTCGAACGGCACAAAGCGATTTTCACGAGGCAAAGTGACATCGCTTTGATTTGTAAATTGGACGAGGGCGAAGTCAGCAAAGCGCTGGACGAGTTGGAGGATTGGAAAGTGATCGAGCGCGAAACCGTGACGGTTTGGAAACGAGCCAGGTGGTTAACCGTCGCGCTGTTGCCGCCGCCGTGGATGACGGTCAAAGACCGAATTACCGAGGACCGAAATTTTCAAGAAGTCGAGCGGTTTCTGGAAACAATCGAGTTGAGCGCGGATGATTTGTTGCCCCCGGACACAAGTTTTGCGGATGCACGCCGCCAACAGTTCGTCGAGAGTCGAGTCGAGTCGAGCAGGCACGAAGTCGAGACGCCGTCGAGTCAGGTGTCACCTGATCCGGACGAGGGTGCGGGGGGGCCGTCCGGCCTCCCCGCATCACATTCGCCAGTTGGGAAATCCCCAACTCGCCCAGTTGTGGAAAACCCAAGTCGGCCCGAGCCGGTTGGGAAATCCCCAACTCCCAGTACTCGAGATCGAGACCGAGAAGTCCCTCGAGACTCGGGACCCGGATCTCAATCTCGAGAACGAGTACTCGGTCTCGAGAGCAATGCTCCTAAAAGGCCCGATGCCGCGGCCCTGGATTACCGGGCGTACGTGCACGACTACCTTTTTGAGACGATTGGGATCCACGAAAAGACGGGCCGCTGCGCGGTGCTTTGGGAGGATGCGATCCGAGAGATTCCCGAAAAATTGGACGAGCTCATCGGGCATGGGAGGATGAGTGGCGTAGGCAACATCGGCGGGTGGCTGAATCGTTCCACCTACCGAGCCCTGCAAAAAATCCGGGAGGAACGACGAAAGGCCGTTCCCAAATGAGTCCGCGATGAACTATCCCGGCACCATTCCGAATCCAGAAATGGAAGATTGGTTCGCTAATGCGGCGACCAAAGCCGGACTACAGCAAGTGATCAGTGGCGACGGTAAAAGCAATCCGTGCGTCGCGCTGTATGGACCCGGGCCGGAAAATACGAAGTGCAAGGAATGCCGGCTATTCATCCGGAAAGCGAAAAGCAAAGTGTATTTCAAATGTGAGTTGCGCGGCAACACGAACGGCGCCGCGACGGACCACCGGGCGAACTGGCCGACGTGTAAACGATTTGTTGCAGTGTGAGTTTATGCGCCCGCTCATCATTGACCCCACCGCCCGAGCAGATATCGCACGAGTGATCAGGCACGCGGAAGCGAATCCAGTGAGCCTCATCGAAATCACCAGGGCAATGAGCAATCCCGATCTCGCCGTCGGCAACAAGCCCGAACACGTGTGCACGGTACCGATCGGTTATCGTTGTGTGTTCAGCATCGAGCAACAGCCGAAAGGAATGTGCCGGCATCTTTCCGTCAGCGTCGTGACATTGCGAGTGCCGAGCGTGGAAGCGATGGAGTTGCTAATGGGAGAATTTCGCTTTAGCGGAGGGCTGAAAAACTCCGAAGCCTGGCGCGAAGATCTTGGCGGCGGTCACACGGCAATCAATGTGATCCAATTGGTGGACCAGACACCCAGTTTCACGTGCCCTCGATGCGGCCGGACCAGTTACCACCCCAAAGATATCGAGCATCGGTATTGCGGTAATTGCCATGCGTTCACCAGCGACGAGGCAGCATGACGAGCGAACAGTATCCGTATCTCGCGAAGCTCTGCGATCTCAATCGTCGTGAGATCAGGCGCGTCCGTTTTCTACTGCGAATCACTGCTTACTTTAGCTTTGGTAGCGCAGGCGTGGCAGCGATCGCAACATGGGATTGTTTCTTGACCGACAACTGGACGGCTCGCGCGGCGTATCTGGCGGCAGTGATCATCAATATCAACAACCTCATCGGTCAACGGCGCTGGCGAAAGAGAAATTTGGCGTACTGCAAAAACCTGGAGTTCATCATCGTTCAGGCCCGAGCGTTTGACGCAGCCAAAACCGAGACGGCAAAGCACCATCACGCGGACCAGTTGGCGGCAGCCATCCTGCAAATGTGAAGCGGCTGCAAAAAGGCAAAGGCGAAGATCGTAGCGGATTGCAGTGGGTACCGGTCCGATGTGAATGCAATCCAGAAAGCCGCGGCGGTGCATATCTTGATCACTACGAAGTCGCAGTTTGCTCATGTGGCGCGCGCTACGTGGCGCTACGGCCAAAGCGTAACGGGCCGTTAGTGGCGTATCCATATCTGGGAATTTGAAACCGAAATCACTCCCCATATAATCGAACGAAGATGAATCAGATCATCGAACCCCCGAAAAAGCCCGCCGAACCCATCGAAATGCGATTCGGCCGAACCGTGGCAAAATTCCGGCGTGCTGCGGGATTAACGCAGGAGAATCTAGCCGGCGACGCTGGCCTGCACCGGACCTACATTGCCGATATCGAACGCGGCGGCCGCAACGTCTCGTTGCGAGCGGTCGAGAAGATCGCGAAAGGTTTACGGAAATCCGTCGCAGAATTATTTCCCCAGGAGGAAGCTTAGACAGAATTTGTCTGACCCCGGTGCTACGTTTGGGGAGTGAATAAGCTCCCTGAAAAACCCCAGTGGCTCAAATACGGCGAGGAAGTGAGGCAGCAACTCGCGAACATGCCGGCCCGCAAGAGCACCCCGAAGCTTTCAAGGCGGCTGGCGGAAGAATCCTTTGCCAAAGCACGAGACAAACTCAAATACGAAGGCGAATTCTCCGACTGGCTGCATGTGATCCGATATCGCGGCTGGATCGAACGGTAATATACCATTGGTAATATACCGTTACCCTGGTAACACCACCAGCGTGTTCCGACGCCGGAAAGCCGACCGGCGTAGGGAATCTGCGTGAGTCTTCACGTTGATCCGACGGGCGTACGTCTTTACGGTATTGATGGAGATCCGCAAGGCGTCGGAAATTTCCTTATAGCTACAACCCCGATCGTAAAGCGCGAGGAGTTTGGTTTCTGTGGGCGACAGTGGCAGCCAGGTTTCACCGGTGGCAGCGGTATTGGACTGGTACATGGCGGTTACGTATTTGGTTCAAGGGCCGCTCTATAGCCACAATGCCATGTAGTTCTTGAGTGTCACGAAAAAAGGCGACTGGTAGGTACCCCATTTCGTGAGAAGATGCGAATCGTGCGAGGTTGAATTTCCGGTTTTGTTTGGCGCATGGACGCCGTGGCAGGTGGGGACTGTACGTAAACGCCAGCGCCAAACAGGGATTCAGCACGCCAAGGAGGTAGGTAGTGATCACAGTAAGGTTATCAACAGAGCAGGGCCGTGCCTTGAAGGTGGCAACTGCAGCGATGGCAAACGCCGGCGCTGAAGAAAACAAGCATAAGAAGGCACGGGAAGCGGCAAAGACCATCATCGCTCGCGAACTGAAGCAGCATCGCCAAATCAAAATCGAAGACTTGCCCGACAAAGAAGTGGTCGTGGTGTTGGTCGACGGTGAGGACGTGCTGAAGATCGAGCGTAAGAGCTCGCAGCGGCTCGACCAGGCCGGGCTCGCGGCGGCACACCCGGATATTGCCACCGAGTTCACCAAGCCATCCGTAGCCACTTACTTTTCGAACTTGGTTTCAGTTCCGGCGAAGTGAACGGGAAACGGGGTGTGAAGTGGAGCCGGATTCTGACGGCGGCCGAGTTCACGAATCTCTGCGCGAGGGTAAGGGCGCGCGGACGATTTATCCGGCACTGGATGCCGGTCGGCCGAGGTGGAGGTTATCGAGTCGCGAAAATCGAGCGGTGGCGGCAACCGGCAGTGCGCATGCAGGCACGGCCGGCGCCGTCCACCAAACGCAAGCGATGCCCCGACCACGTAGCGCAACTCTGGTTTGAAATCATGAAGGCCCAATGCTGACTACCGAACCAATTAGATCGGTCGGCGATGCCGTCCAACGGGCTTTGCAAGGCGAGGTCGAGAAAATCGTCGCCGAGGAAGCGGTCGAAGCGAGCAAACGTGTGGAGAAGCGGGTGCGCGCCCGAACGGCAGAGATCGCGGCCACCGTGCTGCAGCGGATGTCCCTTAACTACGAGGGCAATCAGTTAGTCATAAAGGTGGATTTCAAGAACACGAATTCCGGTGAACCACATTGAAGTCCTCGAAGGGAAGATAGCCGTGTTAACGCGACGGATCGACATACTCGAAAAAGCGCAGGCGCAGCAGCTCGCGTTCGACGCGGACGACTTGGAAGCGCAACGGATCGCGGGTGAAGCCGGATTTGCGGTCGAAATTCTCCGGATGCCCAAACGATTCAAGGAACGGCGCGAGCTCGCGCGCCGGCTACGGAAAAAGAACTGGAGCAAGGCCCGAATCGCCCGGGCGTTTCGTGTCAGCGAACGCACCGCCGAGCGTTGGCTTGAGCCCACCGGTGTCCCGACAGGCAACAAGTGAGCGGTAGCACCGAGGCAGGGGTAACGGTTAGGAACGGGGTCGACGTGTGGGCAAAACTTCAAAGGGCAAAGCTAAAACACCCGGACCAAAACCGAGCATCACTCTGGCCGTGGTCAAACGCGTGTCGAAACGCTACGCGATGGGTCTCACGCTAAAGCTGGCACTGGCAGCGGAGAACAACGACAAGATCAATGAGGAGACTTGGAAAAAGGCGTTGGCTGCTCACCCCGAATTTTCCCCCCACTACGAGGCAGCAAAGGGAAAGTTCCTCGAACAGTCCATGGCCCGGCTTCAGTCGTCTAAGGACCTCAAATACCTCTGCTGGCTTTTGGAGCGTCGTCACACTGATTTGTTTGCTCGCCCTGCACCCGTCGAAGTGCAGGTCAATAACACAAACATCATCGCTTTGCCCGAGGATGTCATCGAGCGCGCCAGGGAGATTTCCAAAAATGCCGGTAAGTGATTCCGATCGCGAAATGGTAGCGCGTGCCCTGGCCACACCAAGCGGCTACGCGCAAGTCCGTTTAGGCTTCAAGCTTCACCCCAAACAGGCCCGAGTCCTGGACGATCTATTTGCGAAGCCGAAACAACGGCTCGCGTTCTTTTGCGGCAACGAAGTCGGGAAGACGTCCCGCGTGGGTGTAGCGGCGATTCTTTACGCCGCCGAGATCCGGAAGGCACGCATTCAGGTTACCAGTGCCAGCGATCGCCAGCTGAAGGAGCAGTTGGTGCCGAACCTGAAGCGACAGGCGCACCGGTTTCCCAAATGGGAGTTTCAGGAGCGCTCAATCAAGATCGGGAACATCAACCAAGCGCTGTTCTACACAGGCCGCGACGAAGGCACGTTCCAAGGTTTCCACGAAGAACACGGCGACGGTGAGGCCATTCCCCAGTTGATCATCGTGGACGAGAGCGCCGCGGTAAGAGACGAAATCCTTGGAGCGGCCGAGGATCGTTGTAACCCCACGTGGCTTTTGTTCATGGGAAGTCCGCTGGACCCGAGCGGCATGTTCTACCAAATGAGCCGAGAGCGAGCCGGGTTTTATTCAATCCACCGGTTGAACAAACTCGACTGCATCATCCCCAAAGGCGGCTGGCATGACCCGGAAGATATCGCACGAACGATTGCCAAGAATAACGGGCTCAGCATCGAGCGAGCTCGCGAGATTGTTCTAACCGGCAAACACGATGGCGAAATCAAATGTCCGTTAACGCTGTCATCGATCTTTGGTGAGTTCAGCATCTTTGTGGAGTACGCGCTACTCACGCTGACTGAATACGAGAAGTGCGTCGACAATCCACCGAACTTTGCCCCCGGCGACCGTCACGCATTCCTGGACTTCGCGGGCGGCCGGGCCAAGAACGTTTTGGCGGTCCGGAACGGCAACCGCGTTTGGATCGAGAAGAAATGGGTTGAGCCAAACGAAATGACCGCATGCGGCGAGTTCATTCGTTTACTCAAAAAACTTCAGCGAGAGATCGGGCTGAAGCCTGACGAAGTAGAAGGGGACGGCGACGGCCTTGGCGGTCCAATGGTGCGACGCATTCAGGAACTGGGCTGGAATATTGGCGACTTTCACGGCGGCGGCAAACCACGGTTCAACAGTCGTTACGAAGACGCTTGGAGCGAGTCCTGGGCAGAGACCGCAGCACGCATGAAGGTGTGCGATTTGATCATGCCGAGGGACCGCGATTTTCAGAACCAGATTCTCGGGCGAAAAATCAAACCAGTCAGCAGCGGACGACTGAAGCTCGAGACAAAAGAGGAGATGCGAGGCCGCGGGATGCAGAGCCCCGACGAAGCGGACGCAATTTGTGTGGCAGCGCTGGGCGCGCCCAAGGCCTTCAACATCGCCGGCATGCCCGATTTCAATGAGAGCTGGATGCAGGAGATGGCCGAACAAGCGGCACACGACCAATTACCGGGAGCAAGTTGTTAATGAGTAAGCAGCTTTTTGATCAGGGGAGCGCCGCGTTGCAATCGCGGACGACGTGGGAAAACAAACAGCGTCTTTACTACCAAATGCGCCACGATGGCTTACGGCGCATTAACAAGCCATGGCCGACGGCTGCCGACCTTCACTTTCCGTTGATCGACATGAACATCCGGAAAGTAAAACCGTTTTGGGAAAGCCAGGCTATGTCCAACGACCGGCTGGCGAGCTTTGCCGCGTTAAACGAACAGCAGGCCACCACCACCAGCGCGGCGGCGGATTACTTCGATTACTACCTGAAGCAAGAAACAAACTTTCAGGTCGAACTCATTCGCGCGATCGATTTCATGCTTTTGCGCGGACGTGGAGCGCTGAAAGCGATTGTGGATCCATTCGACGGTAACCGCATCGTATTCGAGGCGATCGATCCGGTGTTTCTTATCATCGCTGATGGTGCCGACGATTTCGCAGATGCCGACTGGTTTATTCACGTGCAACAAAAGTCGGTGGCAGCATACAAGCGCGACCGGCGCTATTTGCAAGAGGACGGGTTGATCAATTCGATTCGCGGCAGCAAAGACCTCGATACGAGCTCCGTGTTTGGCCAGGACAAAGAAGTGCGGGAAGGCGTTCAGTATTCGCGCAATCCGGACCAGATCATTATCTGGGAGCACTGGGTAAAGACGATGGGCGGCTGGACGATCTACACGTACTCGCCGCAGGCACCGGACAAACAGATCCGCAAACCGATCGGTTGCGTCTACAAGCGCAAAGGGAAAGCGAGCGTCGCGTTCTACTCGTTCAAGACTGAGATCAAAGACAAGGGCTGGTATTCGCCACGTGGCCTCGCAGAACTAAACGCACCGTTCGAACAATACGCCTGCAAGCTTTGGAATGAGAAAACCGACGCGATGACCTTTGGTAATCGACCGGTGTTCACCAGCGAGAACCAAATCCCGAATACTGCAAACATCCGGTTTATGCCGGGCGAATTTATTCCCGGGAATATCAAGCAGGTGCAGACCTCGCAGCCGGCGTTCTCGTTTGATCAGGAAATTGCGTTTACGCGGTCCATCAGCGAACAGCAAAGCATGGTGCCAGACTTCGGCATCATGGAACCGCAGAAAGGCGGCAACTCCGGTGAACCCACGGCCACCAAGGTGCGAGCCGTAACGGGAATGCAATCCGTTGGCACAGATAGCAACGGGAAGATCTTCCGAATGGATCTCGCCAAGGTCTATCGCCACGTGTGGGCGATGATGCTCCAGTTTAAGCGCGGTGAACTGACCTATTTCGTCGGCCAGGAACTGAAGACATTGCCCGAGCAAGCGCTGCACGATGCTTACCTCATCGAGCCCGACGGCGCTCCGGACCAGTGGAACAAGCAACTCCGACAACAACGTGCCGATGCCCGTTTTTCGAAGTTCAACGGCAACCCGTTCGTGAACCAAGAAGAGTTGGTTTACGAGAATTTATCGGCCGACGATCCGTTGATTGCCCAAAAGCTCTTTATTCCTGGCAACGTCAAAGCTGGCAGTGAGGCCGAGGACGAAGCTGTAGAGATCACCATCATGCAGGACGGCTTCCCGGCCCAGGTCAAACCCAACGAAGACCACGTTACGCGCATTCACGTGCTTATGGGTTGGCTCCAAAAACAGAGCGCAATGGGTGTTCCGGTGAACCCATTGGCAAAGCAGCGCATTCAACAACATCTCGCCGTGCACTGGCAGATGCTGCAGCAGACGCAGCCCGAGGCAGCGAAAGCACTCAAGCAGCAGATTTTACAGCAGGAGCAAGCCGCGATGATGAAGCGCCAAGCGATTGCTGCAGGAGCTCCGCCGCCCGACAGCGCAAATCTCAATCCCTCGTAGTCCCAACCAACAACGAACAGAAAGAACATGAGTAAATTCAAGACTTCAATCCCGGTCGACGTGGCCGGCGTTAAACAGTTATTGCCGGAAGGCTCGCACATTGACGGCGTCACCTTTGATGAATCTGCTGGCACCGTGTCGGTGCATTGGCAACACGATCGCTTTCGCACGCCGTTCGATCATGCCGTCGAATTTCCGATGCCGAATCTGGAAAGGGCACAAGTGCCGAAGGGTGTAAAACTTCTTCACCCGGAAACGGTCCAACGCCCGAAGCCAGTAGCGGAATGTCCGCACGCGGAAAATTGCAGTTGTCCGGAATGCCTGGCTAAGACACCGCCGGCACCAGCGCCACCGGAAACGGTAGTTGAGCACGCTACCCAAGCGGAAGCTAATCCACCCGCTGATGTGCCGCCGATGCCGGCCGAGCAACCGGTAGTCAGTGAACAATGTGCGCCCGAAGCGCCCGCGGCCACCGCGACTGATTCACCGAAGACGGAGACGAGTGTCCCGACATCGGAACAAAAACCAGTCGAGGGACGGCGCCGCCGGCGTTAAAGCTCACGACGCATGAAGCGCCGAATTGCAGCCCTGTTGATTTTCTTAGGTGAAAACCTGCGGGGTGCGTCGGCGGTCGAGAGGGATCAAGGGGGTTTCCGTGTAGCTGGTCCGGTGCTTGCACCGGACTGGCTGCCGGAACACCAACACGAGCTCGCCACTTATCTGGCGACCGAATCCGGCAAGACTCTCATTGCGCGTGGCGTTGCCGTTCAAGCCAATGCTGCCATTGCCGCGTGCAACAATCCGAGCCCAGAAAATCCACCGGCACGAGCTGCTGGTTTTGGCGATTGCCTCACGTGGATCGGAACCCTCACCAAAATTTCGCGCGCCTCCAGCGTCACAGAGGCACCCGGCCCGGAAGAAGGGCAAACCGACACGCCGCCGATCGGGGAATTGGCGTTGCGTGAAGCTATGTCCCCATAACCACGATGGACGTCAAACTACCAGATGACTTGTTAGGCGTAAGCGACGCTGAAAAAGAGCTCGATGCCTTAATTGCCGCGGATGTGGCAAAGGGCGACGGGACAGCGCAGCCGACTGACAAGAGCGCGACTACACCCGCGGACACGCGCGCCGCGACTGAAGGTGCTGGCGACCAACAGCAGAAAAAAGACAACGACGAGTCCAAAGGCAAAACCGAAGCGACCGACCAAAAACCGGCCGAAGCAGGTAAAACCGAAGACGCGAAGCCAGGCGAAAAGGCGGGCGATAAAAAGCCCGACGAGAAGCCGGCTGAAAAGACACGCTACGAAAAAGCGCGGGAACGCCAGACGAAGTCCTGGGACGAATTGAACGCACAGAAAGATGCGCTCAAAGTGGACCGGGCCGCCCTCGATAAAGATCGGGAGCAGTTGAAGCGCGAACGCGAGGAATTCCAGGCCGAACAAGCCAAAGCCGAAGAACAGTTCAGCCCGCAACAGTACGAAGACGCGGCAAAGAAGTTCGAAGCTGACGGCAAATTTGACTTGGCCGAAATGGCCCGCAAAAAGGCTGAAGACCTCAAACGCAATCCGCCGCAAAAACGTGCGGACGTGCAAGAGGCGCAGCGCAAAGAGTGGGCCCTGAAAGCGGGTGTGGATTTTCCGGAGCTCGCCAAGACAAACAGTCCCATGCAGGTGCGCGTTGCGCAGTTGCTCGCGGAGGATCCCGAATTCAAACGGCATCCCAAGGGGATCTATGTCGCGGCCCGGATCGCCAGTCTCGAAGCCGACATGAACCGGTACAAGGCCCAAGCCGCGGAACTGCCCAAAAAGGACGAAGCGTTGAAGAAGTTACAGGCGAGAGTCACGGAACTCGAACAACAGACAGCGCCCGGTGGCGAAGGCGGTGCCCAGCACCTGCCGGCAGCCAAAACATTCGACCAAATGAGCGAAGACGAACAACTCGCCTCATTGGAACGACAGGCGCGTGAAGTTGGAACGCTGACGAACCGATAAACGTCGGCCGAGTTAAGGGGACTCTCCAAAGGGGGACAAGATGGCAACGGTAGCAACAAACAATCCGGCTGATTTCGCGAATCGACTTCAGACGTTTTTTAATCCGAAACTTTTAAAGGCGCTGGAATACGCGCTTGTGCTGGCGGGCTATGGCTTGCGCCAGGCGTACCCGGCAAATGGTCTTACCATCCGGTTTTTCCGTCCGCGTGCCGCGAATACGACGGGCGTTGGCGCGATCGCTGAAGGCGTCACTTCAGCAACTTTGACCGAGGTCGCAGTTGGTCACGTGGACGTCACCCTGTCACAACGCGGAGCGGTGGCCGTCATCACGGATTTGGTGCAGGCAACTGACCTGTTGAACACGCTGCAATTGTATATCGAAACGATGGGCGCTGATGCGGCCCTCGATCTCGATACGGTTGTTCGTAGCGCGCTCATGACAGGCCTCAATGACAGCGATGCCACGTATGGCGCGAACTTTTTCGAACGGTTCGCCGGCATTGCCAACACCGGCAACAGTGCGACGGATTTCGGCAACTTGAACGGCTTGACGGCCGCCAATGGCAAGATCACTCGCGCACGCCACCTTGCGAATGTCACGCAGCTACGCGCTGCGCGTGTTCCGATGATCGGCGGCAAATATGTGGCTATCACTCCGCCTCAAGTGATCCACGACGTGCGCCAGGACACGGACTGGGTGAATGCGGCAACGCAGGTGAACAATCAGGCCCTCTACAAGCGGGGTGTGATCGAGTTGGACGGATGCGTGTTCGTTGAGCACGACAATCCTTTCCGCGAAGCGGGCGTTTACAAGACTTATGACGCCGCTGGCGCCAATTACACGGTGCACTATTTGGGCCGCGATGCTTTCGGCACGCCGGAACTCTCCAACAAGCGCGCCGGTGGCAGCCCCATGGGCCCGAAACTCACGGTTCTCTCCGGAGCGGACAAATCCGACCCACAGAACCTGAAAAGTGTGATTGCCTGGAAAGCGCTCTATGGCGCGAAGGCCTTCATTACGAGCGTCGCGGGCGAAGTTCCGCATTATCTGAACTTCCGCTGCAAATCGACCTTCGCATAAGCCCACATTCGCGGGACCGGTGACGGAACTGACTAAAACTCCTTCAAAAAAACCACCGGTCCCGCTTTCAAAATTTGAGTGGGAAAACCAACGATAAAAACGACAGCAAAATTTATGACGATGAAAACACAATTAATCTTTGGAGCGGTCCTCGCGATCGCGCTCTGCAGTTTAACGCCGGCGCACGCAGCGCCGCCGACCTACAAGACATATTCAGCCGGTAGCACGAATGCCGGCACACTGGCTTACGCAGTGATTGGCGCGAACAGTGACAACGCCGGTGCTCCGGTCGTGACCGCGATCGATGCGACGAGCGACAAAGCAGGCAGCTTGGTGCAGTTCTACAAAGTGCTCGCGGAAGAAATCGCGAGCTTTACGAACAGCACCGTTACATTGCCGGTGGTTAATACCAACGCCTTCGCAAATTCGGGCACGGTTCTCATTCGACACCTCTACACGGACACGTACGAGAAACGAGCGCTGACCACGTCCACCGGCAGCACCAACCTGGTATTGACCGTCGCACCATTGGAGGCCGTGGCACCTGGGGACATCATCTACAAGGTGGTATCGGCCGGATCAGGAGCGCTATCGCTGAAGACAAACAGCTTCACCGTCGCGAATTCCGGTATGTCATGCCAAATGACCGGCAGCGCGATCTATTCGGGGCAAAAGGGGAAGCCGCTTTTGTTGGAGGTCGACGCGACAACGACCGGGACCATTAACGGCGTAACGGCTCGGTTCGAGTAGCAAAGCAATTTGTTGGTGTTCCGAGGCAGGTCACCAGCACGAGACGCCGGCGGTCGGAAGCAGCAATGCACGGTCGCCGGTGTCTTCAAGCAAGCGGGAAACAAGGAGCAGTATGAACGGCAATTCGAAGAACGGTGAACAGTGCGTACCGATCGGTGCGCTCGCCACGCTCGATGAGGGCGAACAGATGACCCCGCCAGAAGTGGGCGACAAGGTGAGTTACACGGTCGAAGGCAAAGTGACGCGGATCGTGGGCGACCAAGCCTACGTGCAACCGGAAAGCGTCAATGGCGAGCCGGTCGACCAAGCCCAGGACAAACCGGAAGCCTCTCCGGAAGAACAAGAATCACAGGATTTCGCGAAGCTGCAGGAAGAAGCGGGCCAAGTCGGTCCGATGAGTTAACGCAGCACGGCAAGCAAGGAGTAGCATGAGAGTGCCAACGCAGGGAGTGGGTAACGCGGCGCGCGTTGCCAGTCGGGTGATCAGCACCAAGGGATGCAAGGTTTACACGATCCTCGGATACAACTCTGGGGCCGCCCAGTTCATCCAGGTGCACGAGGCCGCGGCATTACCCAATGATGGAGCAGTGCCCAAACACTCGTTTCCTGTCGGGGCACAGCAATACTTCTCCTTTGACCTCTCAATTTACGGCGAAGACCTCGATGCGTGCACCGTGTGCAATTCGAGCACGGACAACACGAAGACGATCGGCGCCGCGGACGTAAGCATTCAGGCAATTTTGCACGCGTAAAGGAAGTATGGGGACCAAGGGGAGAATTCTGTTTTTGGGATTAGCCGTCGTGGCGTTTTGCGCGCGGGCTGCCATCACGACCGGGCCGAGCTCGGGCGGGAGCGGGGGCGTTTCTGATTCGACTGCCACAAATATTTCCCGGCTTTACGCAACGTCTGCCGTGCCCGCCGTTACGATTTCGTGGAAAGGCATCACTAACGGATTCGCAACGATTCCCAACGATGGAAAGATGTTCGGTCCGGACACGCCCAACACTCAAACTTCGGGAATTCAGGAAGCGCTAGATTCATTCTCAAAAGGTTTCGAGATGGGGCCAAGCGCAGCCTTTGTGTCGGTGGACGCAGCGCCAGGCTATTACTATTACACGAACACAATTGTTTATTCCAACCGCTGGACGACAGATTTTCAGTTGCGGTCTGGTGGACTCGTCGGTTCGCGGTTTGTCTTCGCTGGTACCAATAAGGGGGTCGATTGTTTTCGGATCATGGGTGCGACCAATCCGCCCGCAATCCCCATGCACGTCACTATTCGCGACATTGGTTTCAGTGCGCTCTACGACACGACCAACGTTTTGCTTCGAATCACGAACGTGTCGCACGTACAAATCGAGAACTGCAATTTTACTTCCTGGAACGCGACCACGAACAACAGTTGGGGTAGTGGCGTCTCGATCTTCGGGGCGGGCGCAAGCACCGCGAACATGGGTTTAGTGGGTCTCGTTTTAGGAAATCACTTGGAGCACAAAGCTGTCGTTGACGACTGCTATTTCGCGTGGCTGGCAACGGCGGTGGATTCTTACGTTGACCACCTTTACATGAAAGCCCCCAAGTTTGCCTTCATCGGGGCCGGAACCAATATGTGGCCCAGTTCCAGCGTGTATTCGCTGGGCAATTGCATTGTTCACAACGGCGGCTCGATTGATACGCACTACTACGGCCCTCACTTCTGGGGGTCGAAAGCGGGAATCGCTTCGCTCGGTTTAACTCCTCAGGTTTTGGAAAACCCCGTTTGGGAGGGAGGCGTAACGCCGTATCTCTCGGCCAAAGATACGAATTGCGAATTCATCATCACGGGCCAGGCCAGAGACACCGATGGGGAAGTGATTCTGGCAGACCTCAACGCGGTGACATACAAGATTTATGACACGCCCACTTATTCGGTATCCAACTCGCCTTTGCGGGTGCGGTATGCGGTGCTGGATAATCCTGCCTTCATCGTCGGCGATCTCAATATGGTGAATGGAAAAATCAACGACGGCTCGCTGGCGGTGGGGCGGGATTCAGTCGTGATGATGGCACCTCGGACCTCAGCCAGCACGAATGTGTTGTTCATGTCGGGCACCAAGTCATTAGGGCTAGATGGCTTTTGGTTCATTAGCGGGACGCGAAGTTACACAAACGCGAACATCCCGGGAACGGCGTGCTTTGTGGATACGCCCAACGGCACGTTGACGTTCACAAACGCGGCACACCACGACACGGATTTGGACTATCTGCTCAGCGCTACGAGAGAAAGCGTCAGCAACGTTGTCGCCGATTCGTGGTCTGACGTGGAGGATAATGTCCCGGGAGTGCGCGGCTATTTCTCTCGACCGACAAATTCAATGGCTTTGGTGCGCGGAGCGCTGAATTCGTTGCAATTATTTGGAGCTTACCGAAATCCCAGCGGCGATTTCGGAGACGACACCACCGTCTACTTTGAAAATAGCAGAAATTCAACGCTCACACTCCCCGACGCGCGCGCCGTTCCCGGTCGAATTATCTTTGTCAAAAACTGGTTCGACAAAGGCAACCCCACACTGCCGGTCACGAACACGGTCATTAACACGTCCCTCAGTCAAAAGATTGATAACTCCAGCACCTACACAATAACCAACTGGTGGGACTCAGTTGCCTTTTACGCTTTCGATGGGAATTGGTCGGTAATTTCTAAAGGCTTGCTTGCGACCAACACGAGCAGCGGCGGCGCAGGCAACACGCTGAAATTTGACGATGACCAAAACGCCGTGGAGGTGATCGGCGATGAGGAGGTGGGCCAGGTGAATGTCTATGCCTGGGATGGCGCGGCTTACACGACCGTAGGGATATTCAACAAGGACAATTCGATCATTCGCAATGTGGATCATTCGTCGAGTGTGACGACATGGGCCGACGGAGCATTGAGTTTAACGGCAGGGACAACACTTACCGCGATTGTCGATAGCGGCGCGGTGTTCTCCGCTGACGGTGCCAGCTTAACCACCACCGTTTCCGACAAAGCTGCTAATACGTTTATCACTTTAGATGGTAACTCTGGCGTAGTGTCCGTTTCTGCTGGCAACGGCTTCGCTCCACCCCCGATGAATGCCGACCCTGCTACGCCAGGTAATGGTGTGGTTTGGTTCCGCGACGACCTCGACGCGTGGCGTGGTTACGACGGCACGGACTTCGGCACGTTCACGTTCACGGCAGACCCCTGATTTTATGAAAACAAAACTATTCGTATTTCTCTTTACGTTCGCGGCGCTGGTATCCGTGCGCGCACAGGATTTCAAATTGGACACGGCGCAGCCGGTGGACGTGATCACTGTTACCACGCAGCGGGTGCAGCGCGCGGACTTGCGCTTGAGCGTGTTCAAGGTGTTGCCGGACGCGGGCGTGATCGTGGGTCAGGCGGATTACGGGCCGGGCACGAAGGCTTATCCAGTCGTCGTCACCAACGCAGCGCTGGCGAAGAAGCTGACGGCGATGTTGGTGAAGGAAATCAAGCCGCAGGTGGAAGTCGGCGTGACCAAGACAATCGAGTTGGAAAAGTTGCGAGCGGCGCAGGCAGTCAAACAGCGAGCGGCATTGGCGGCGAAGCGCGAGGCAGCGCGAAAAGCGCGCGAGGCCCAAGGGACGAATACGGTATCAAATCCGAATCCGTGAAATTTCTACTCGTCATGTTTTCGTTTGCGCTCAGCGCAGTGGCATTGATGGCACAGCCGTTACCGCCGTCGCCGCTCGATGCTGACCGCATGCAGCATGAGCGAAGCGTGAACAATCTTTCACGTGCTTTTCGGCGTATCGGCACGCAGGAACTGAAAGCACAGCACAACCGGCTCGCAGGGCAGGGCACGCGGGCTGCCGAGCTTCGGATTCAAAAGCGCGAAGCATACAAGGCGCGTCGCGCGTGGCTGCAATCACCCAGGGCAAAGGCGAGCAAGTGAGAAAGCCAAAGTTCAATTGGGAATTCAACCTGGGACACCTCGGGATGGTGATCTCCGTGATTGCGGCCGGTTATGCGCAGTGGCACGGCGTGCAATCGGATCTTGCCGAAATCAAACGCGACGTGGAGCGCCACGACGCGATGATTCAAAAGATTACCGACGCGCAGGCCCTCGCGATCCAAACGCAGGCCGTGCTCGCGCAACGTTTCGCCGACCATCTCGAAAACACCCGGGAGCGTACGCGTTCACCAAAGGATATCAGCACAAACTAATTTTACAGGAGCAACTAATTTTATGAACAAAACGTTATTGATCGTACTTCTTCTTATCGCCTCGGTCTTTACCGCGGTCGCCGGCATTGCGCCGCTGGACTCTATTCCCGCCAGTTGGAAGCCATACCTTGCCATCTGTGGCGCGATCGGCACCGCCCTAACCGGCAGCCTGGGCGTGATTCGCGGCATGGCGACCCAACGGGCCAAGCGAGCCGCCAAGAAGTCGGCCGAGGACGTCGGCACGAAATCAGACAGCGGTTTTGTCGTTCCGGAATGCCTGGTTGCTTGCGGACTATTCTTTTTGTTGCTCGTACTGGTGATCGCAGCCGGCTGCGCTGCGCTCGATGCTGGTGAAGACCCATTTGTGGTCCGGACGGAGCAATCTCTGCAGAGCGCCAAGGGAGGATTTGATTTTGTGCTTCAGACCGACGACGCCGACCGGGGTTTCTGGCAAACCAATCTGCCGGCTTTTCATGAATTTTGCGAAAGCCTACGCGTGAAACAGGAAGCGCCCTTGCGCAACGGCGGGACCACCAACATCGCCCGGTGCTACGCGATTCTCCTCCAGGTCGACAAAGTAAAACGCGAGTACATCGCCGCCAAGTCGGCGACGAGCTCCAACGTCGTTTTTACCACGCTCCTTACCCTCGACAGCATGCTCACGCAGGCAAAATTTTGGCAAACCAACCTAACCGCAAAGTAATTATGGATCCGTTAGCAGCATTTCAGTTCGCCCTGCAAATTCTCCCGATCGTCAAGGTGGGGACAAACGCCTTCATCGGCTGGATGAAGGAACTTAAAGCGGAGTTACAACGCACGGGCCGTTGGACCGACGAGATGGACGCGCAATTTGAAGCCGCGGTGCTCGCCTCAGCGGCAAGTGCGGCCGCTCAACCAGATGGATCTCGCGTATCTTAAAGAACACTGCCGCGAGATTTCCAAAGGGTGGTCCGACGCACGCCTGGCTGATTTCCTCGAGAAGCGTCTTTGTCCGGATGCGGCAAAGCACGCGATGGAATTCAACGGAGCAGAGTATTACACCAAATCGCTTCGCGCCGCGACGCTGCAGGGCGCTCACGCGTGGAGCAATCTGGCAGCGATCGTTTACGGCTACGGCCGCTTGTGGAGTGGGAACTATAGCTTCGCGGTCGCGTACTGCTTAAGTCGCGTCCACGGGAACGGGGAAGCAGGGGAGGGACATGCCAGTTTATCAGTATGAAGACACCCGCAATGGCGGCGTAGTCGAACTTTGCAAGCCGGTGGCGGAACGCGACAACGTGCCGCCTCACCTAAAACGCATCACGGTACCGCAACGCGTTGCCGTCCACGGCACCACGAGCGCACCGCGAGATCCCGCGTGTGCCACAACACAGGTGCCGAATGCGCTCAAGTCGCTCAGCAACACCCAGGTTAACGAAATGGTCCGGGAAAGCGGCTTTTCGGTCGGCAAATTCAAGGAGGTTTGGGGAATATGAGAGTAAAAAGTTTTCTGATTCTTTTGGCATTGTTATGCCTTTCCTTCCCGGCACTGGGCAGCGATATCAGCAAAGGCTACGCGTTCAGCCCAGGCGAGCGAAACGTCGACCACACGAAGCTTAACAACCTCGTCGACGCCGCAACAATCAATCCGGGCTTCTATACCGACAAATCAGCCATTACTACGCCATCGGGCACCGACCTTGCCTTGATCTACTCCGGCGGCGCCGGCGGGTTTCGCAAAATCACGTTGGGGAATTTGTTCTACGCAAATCCATTCATCATCACCAACCTGACTTTGGATGCCACGCCGGCGCTCGATGATTTGTTGATGACTTACGACGTGAGCGACGTGTCGTTGAAGAAGACGACATTGCGGCAGGCTATTTTTGAGAGCTCGCTATTGATCAATGACCGGACCAACTGGGCGACGCCCGGTGTCCTGTCGACCTATTTCCTCGCCTACGACGGCGGCGCATGGAGCAAGCTTTCCCGGAGCAACATCTTTTACCAATTCGCGAACTTTGCGACCTACACCAATCTCGCGGTGCACGCGCACCCGACGAATGAAGACACGCTATTGATTTTTGACTCGGTCGCGGGCGCGAATAAGCAAATCAATTTGGCAGGCTTGGTTACCAATCTACCGGCACTGACCACGCCCACCAATACCGACGTGTTTTTGACCGTAAACGCTTCGACGGGGATCGTCGCGCAAGTCACGCTGCAAATGTTGGCGACCTTCTTAAGCAACAGCATCGTTAAGCCGGCAGTCTCCAACGTCTCGCAAGCCTACATCGTTCCCGAATTTGCCATCCCAGGCGCCGGCACGGCCGTCACCAACACTCACACGCTCGCAGTTGTTCCCGGCCTAGTCCATTGGGTGCTGGTTTGTAAAACAGCCGAGCTCGGTTACGTGCAAGGCGAGGAAGTAGGAATAACGGCATTTGGCGATTACGCCGATACGGCAGTGGCCACTTGGGCGTACTCCTCCAGCTCGACCAACGTCGTGCTGGTTCGCCGGTCCGCCTCAACGCAACTGCAGGTGCCGCGACGAGACGGAACCGTGGGCGCTGTTGGCTCAAACATCACGCCCGGCAATTGGCGGGCGAAAGGTTACTTGCGGCCATGACGCTTCTCGAAATCGCCAATTTCATTTGCGGCAAGGTCAATCAGACTGAGACCGAGGACGTCGCCGCGTGCAAAGGATTCGTGCAGCGCCGGCACGAAATGATTTACCAGGACCAACTCTGGCGCGATGCCGTCGGTGAATACGTCCAAACGATCAGTCCGGCCGACTACACCGTGACGAGCAATTGGCTCCCGAACAAAGGGATTTTAATTTTACCGCCCGACATCGATCGCGTGCTCGCCGTCCGGACCGACCGTCAAGCGCTGCGGGTTCGTTCCCGCGAATTTTATTATCGCCGTGATTTCGACTCTTTTGCGCGTGTGGGTCAAGCCGGTGAATTCGTGCGCTTGCGCCCGTGCATCTGGGAAATGGAAACCGCTGCAGGCCTCTACGCCACTCGGGGCAATGATGGCGATGCGGCCAGCAGTGTAACTGCGGACTTGGCCGACAGCGACGGGGTAGGGACTACCCGTTACACGAAATTGCTCGATGAACCCTCGAAACTTCTTTCCAGCACATTGGGATCCTAAGCTTAGAATTCCACGTGGACAAGTTGTCGCG